>ERZ808044.190-NODE-190-length-83736-cov-14.039506_pt1 | contig 83736 bp, 82 predicted proteins | sample MGYA00380195_ERZ808044 | MGnify/ENA primary metagenome ERZ808044 (study PRJEB31490, sample SAMN06133423) | mouse gut metagenome | isolation source: Z7_2 | host: mice | place: China: Chengdu | collected 2015-05 ...
TCTCACCAGCGTTCTTGGGTATTTGAAATTATTGGAGGATGAACCCGATATTTCACCGGAGCTGATTTCTAAGTATACTGGAATTGCAAGGAGAAAAGCGGAACGGCTTGAAGAACTTATCAATGAGTTCTTTGAGATTACCCGATTCAGCACAAACAAGCTGGTGCTGGAACTGAAAGCAACAAACATTAGCCGGATGCTGATGCAGATTGCTTATGAATTTCATCCTGTATTAAAGGAAAAAAATCTGCAATGGGATTTGCAGATACCTGAAAGCGTCCAAATGATATGTGATGCCGATAAGCTGGAACGCGCAGTAGATAATCTGATTCGGAATGCGATCAATTACAGTTTCCCGGATTCCGTTATACAGTTTTCTCTTGTTCCTATGTCCGGAAGCGTTCAGATTTGCGTGCAGAATAAGGGCAACACTATTCCAGCGGAAAAACTGGAGCGAATTTTTGAACAGTTTTTCCGGCTGGACAGTGCGCGCTCCGGCGATACCGGCGGAGCAGGGTTAGGCCTTGCCATTGCAAAAGAGATCATCGAATTGCATCATGGAATTATTACGTCTTACAGCGCAGACGAGGTTATCCGGTTCACGGTTCAGCTTCCTTTGGATTGTCAGAAAATCGTATGATTTCCGGCACAAAGAAATCACAAATCGCTCATAAGAAACGAAAATACAGGAGTCCCTTTTCTGGTATTATGCAGATATCAGGAGAGGGACTTTCTTATATCGTATGATTCATGATTTGTCCCGAATCGAAAGGATGAGAAGTGATGAAGAGAGACCGTATGGTTGGGAAAATCCGATATGCAGGGTACCTGCTGGTTGTTATGCAGGGTCTGTTTATAGCCTTGTCTGCCGTTTTCCTTTTGGATCAGCAGTACATGGATGTATGGCGGACATATCCGCAAAACAATGAATCAGTGACGGTTTACCTGAAGAAAGTGCCAGCCGGGAGGCAGAGGGACACACAGAACTTTTTGCTGACATCGGCAGAGGAGCAGGCCTTATTCATTGCGAGGATGGATCTGCTTTTGAATAAGAGCGGCGGCATGGACGGTTACAAGTTTGGTGTTTATGGAAATACGGATGAACCGTCAGCAGAGCTGTCTTTCTTAAATGAGAGGATATTGACTGCCGCTGATTTGAAAACATTGATAAGTTCTGACGGGCTGGACAGTACATTGGGGGTTGAAACAGGGAGCGTATACAGCATTGGCGATATTCCGGGTTTCCGCTTTTATGAGCACATTGTCATAAAGAAGCTGCCCGGCCTCTTTCATGATAGTCAGACAGTTAATGGTGCCTATGTAATACTCGGCCTGGAAGGCTCAGAGGCACGAAACAGTTTTCTGCAGGGGCTTGCCGATGCAAGCGGGCTGCAGGCAGAGGAGCTTTTGGAGGCCGATGGCGGAAGTGCCGCGAATAACATGATCATGCGGGATGTGCTTTTGGTATTTCTGGCCGCACAGATTTTCCTGAATGTCGTGTTCTTTCTTGTAGTAGTTATGAAAAATCTTTCAAAGCAGGGAAAGCTGGTTCTGCTTGGCTGGCCGCGTACTGCATTTGCAAAAGAAGTATTGGGCGGTTTTTTCCTTTTTTCGGTCGCGGTTATTCCCGCGTTGATGTTAGGAAATAGTCTGATCGCAGGGTGGGAAAGGTTTTCTTTCATACTTACTGGCTATTGGCTGATGGCGTCTTGTATCAATGCGTTTGTGGTTCTGCTTGAATTGCTGATCTCTGCGTTTGTGATCGTTATGATCAGACCGCTGGATGCAATCCGTGGCCGTATCCCCAAAAGAACGCTGTATGCGCTTGGAATATTTGCGTATCTGACAGTCAGCGGCGGTCTGATTTTTTGCGGGGCCTATGTGGATCAGCCGATGGCCGCTATTTCTGACAATGCCAGACTGGCCAAACGATGGGATGCTGTTTCAGGGTATCAGATATTGAAGGATATTTCCATCGGACAGGATGCAGCTTCCTTTTCAGGAGGCTCTAAAGAATTGGACCAGGATTTATATAACTGGTATTCCTCAATCGCTGACAGGAAAGGCGCGTATCTGATACAGACCCAGTATTATGATTCCGAAATCCTGGCAGTCTGGCAGAAGAATCAGACTTATTCCGCAATACCGACGAGGCCTTTGTGGCTGTTCACAATGTCCCCAAACTACCTTGCGGATTTGGGAATGACACTGGATGCTGATATGCTTGAAGCGGCAAAAAGCGGAGCCAGGGTTTATCTGATTCCCGCAGGGAAATCTGATGAAGAAAAGGGAAATATCTCCAGGTGGCTTCAGGAAGCAGACACAAGAAGTTTAAGTGATGGCGATATCCAAACGCTCTTTACACAAAATCCGATTTTTTGCTTTGTGGAATATGAGCCGGATCAGGCGTTTTTTACCTGGACAACAGACGAACAGAACAGCATGGAAACCGATGCTCCTGTCATTTATGCAGCAACACCGCAAAATATGAAATATACCGAAACCGAGAGCCTGAAAGCATCCGGTTTTAATGGATATATCAAGTTTGCGGATGCCGGTGCCGCCGCTCTTTGCACGAAAGCGGATATACTGTCCGACTTCCATCTTACGGACAATGAATTGCGGTTTACGGATGTCCATAACTATATAGACGGACTGCAGAAAGAAATGGGTACAACGCTTATGTGGTTTGGGCTTGTGTTCCTTATGCTTCTGTTAATTCTGACCGGCCTTTTGGTGACATTGGCCGCTGTTTTCCGGGTTGCCAATCAGGAAAGAATCAATGTCAAAAAGTTTTTGGGATTTTCTTTCCTGCAAATGTACAGCAGGCCCATGTTACTGCTGTCTGTCCTGATTGTTCTGGAACTTGCGGCGATGCTGATCATGGGGTCAAAATTCGGATTACTGTTGGTGATGATAGTATCTGTAATCCAGTTGGTGATTTTTATAAGGTACATGGCACATAACGAACTGAAAAATGTACTGGCTGATTTTAAGGGGGAGTGAATCATATGAGTGCTGTTGAAATGAAAAATGTTACGAAAAGATATGGCGCAAGAACGATCTTTAAGGATATCTCTTTCTCTGTGGAGGATGGGGAGCTTGTAGCGTTGACCGGGCCGTCCGGCTGCGGGAAATCCACTTTATTGAATATGATCGGCACACTGGAATCCGTTGACAGCGGTGATATTTGGATTTATGGGAAAAAGCTGCCGGGGATCAATAGTCGAAAGGCGACTTCGCTTCGGAGAAACACGATCAACTATCTTTTTCAGTCCTATGCCCTGATTAACGATATGACGGTTTACCAGAATTTGCTTTTGTCTATGTATTTTTTGAATATTCGGCAGAAAGAAAAGGACGCCCGCATCCAACATATCTTACAAACTGTAGGGCTGTCCTGTTTAGAAAATGCTATGGTGAATACTCTGTCCGGCGGTGAACAGCAGCGTGTAGCTCTGGCGCGAACGATATTGAAGCCCGGGAAACTGATTTTGGCAGACGAGCCGACTGGTGCGCTGGATGCGAAGGCGGCAGAACTGTCATTCTCCCTTATAAAAGATCTGTGCCGAAAATATCATAAGACGGTAATCATGGTAACCCATAGCCTCGACCTCGCACAACGAGCCGACCGGGTGATTGACTTGGCAAATTACAAATAATTTTCGCTTTATGTCACGCAGAGCAGCATAAAGAACAGCATAAAGTCCGAAATGTAATCTTTACTTGCTTGCAATATAGAATACGTTTTCTTATACTGGATATATCAAAACGAGAATCGAGGTTTTAGAAATGGCAATGTGGAATCCGTGGCGCGGCTGCCGTAAATGCAGCGAAGGCTGTTTATACTGTTATATACATAAAGGTGATGCAAAGCGTGGTATCAATACGGCTGAAATTGTAAAGACAAAGGATTTTACGAAGCCCGTAGAGAAAAAGAAAAATGGCGAATATAAGATGAAATCAGGAATTGTCTATCTGTGTTTTTCTACTGATTTTCTCATAGAAGAAGCAGATGGCTGGCGTGGCGACTGTTGGAAGATGATAAGACAGCGGCAGGACTGCACGTTCCTTTTTCTCACAAAACGCATAGACCGATTTATGGATTGCCTTCCCGATGACTGGGGCAGCGGATATGAAAATGTTGTAGTCTGCTGCACCATAGAAAATCAGAAAAATGCGGATTATAAACTCAGCATTTTCAAAGAACTGCCAATAAAACATAAATGTATTACCGCACAGCCTCTAATTGAAGCAATTAGCCTTGAAAAATATCTTGATGGCATCCGGCTTGTTGTGGTTGGCGGCGAATCGGACAAAAACGCCCGCCCTCTTGATTACGATTGGGTATTGGATATTCGAGAGCAATGTATCCGGAAAAAGGTCAATTTTGAGTTCCGGCAATGTGGCACACACTTTATAAAAGACGGAAAGAACTACACAATTCAAACAAAGGATTTAACAAAGCAGGCAAAACTTGCCAACATTGATTACAATGTGGAGGGGGAATCAGAGTGGAACTTTGACGATCAATACTAATAGAAATCTATGGCATAGTAGAAACAAGGGGTTTATCGAATATATTTGGTGAACCCCTTGTATTTGTGAATTGAAGTAAAAAGGGTCTTGTGATAAAATATAATTTAAGTTTATATTTCGGTATAGGAAAAAGGAATTTTGAACGTAGACTGTTCAAAACTTCTTCACATTGAGAGTGAAGAAGATGAAGGAGTTCTTTTGGGAAATACATTACCCTGGCTAATACTATCCAATTTGTTAGCTGTATCATTTGCTACGGAAGATGGAGATTTGAGTTTATGGATTGAGATGATGACAATTACGTGTTGCTAATATCTCATTTGACAAAATTACAGGATTTCATGTTCGGAAATTAAAAGAAGAAGTGATTATCATGATAATAAAAATATATTTGGATAAGGAGTTGGTAAAATGTGTGGGAATGTATTTACAATGAAAGATATTGCAAGATTAGTCAAACCGATTGTTGTGAAATATGGAGTGAAAGAGATATATTTATTTGGTTCTTATGCAAGAGGAGAGGCTGATGAAGATAGCGATTTAGACTTTCTGGTGTTTGGTGGGGAAAGGTGAACATGTTTATAACCTTTCCAGAGAATATAAGAATGACCACAATGAAATCCAGTGGGCGATGATAGCCGGACTAAGGCATCGTTTGGTTCATGATTATGGTGGTACAAATTGGAATATTATTGCAGATGTTGTTTTTGAGGAATTACCTGTTTTAATAGAACAATTAGAAAAATTCTTTGCCAAATGCTACGTTTATCGGTTTTACTGGGACACACATTGATTTTGATGACAGGTCAACTGTGGAAGTTTTTGTGGAATATATTGATATTTATGATATGACGCGACGGATCTGGTGGGGAATGTTAACCCGTAATTGCTTTTTGGCGCTTTTCAAACTCTTTATTTTTCTAAATGGACATTTTATAATAGAAAATAAAGGAGATGATTTCTATGAATACAAGTATAATTTCAAAATATTTACAATTTCTGCGAAAAAGCCGTAATTATACACAAAATGAATTGGCGGAAAGATTAGATATATCCAGACAAGCAGTTTCAAAATGGGAAACAGGAATGACTATTCCCGACTTAGAAGTTTTATTGAAAATTTCTAAGTTATATGACATCACGATAAATGATATATTAGAACCAAAGATACAGCCACAGCGGATAGCTGATTTTGAGCAGATTTCAACAATTTCTGAAAAGGAACTGAAAGAAGTGTTAAAACAGTTTGACACTAATTCGCTTGTAACAGCTTTAATGGGGGCATCTCCCGAAACAAATAGTTTTTGTGAAAAATTGTTCCCCGATATAGATTTTGAAATGACAAGAAAAAATATAGGCAGAATTAGGATAGAAACTGTTGAGGATATGCAGAACCAAATTATTTCTATGGTGAACTTACAGTCTATGGAGGAAAGATAACTGTTTAATATAGTTTATACCTAAAGTGAATGAAGAAACACAGCGTTAGAGCGTATAGAAATCTAATCTATGCGCTCTATTTTATTGTAAAGCAGATTTATGAACAAAAAAGCAGGACAGAGAGCCACCCGACAGCACCCACCCACTAAAATTATTGTGGATAGGCATTATGTAGGCACTGTGAGGGTAGAGTTTTATTCAAGAACAGAATTTCCGCGTAGCGCTTTGGCATTCTGTCCAAGCAGCCCTTGTGGAAAGCTTTAAGATATTTACCTTTGGGTGACATGTGCAGGCTCTTCTGGTATGTGAGCAGGGGAATTATTTTAACTGCTTAACTCTACATAATAAATAACAAAAAAATGTAGTAAATCGTAAAAAAAGATATAAAAAAATTGCTTGATGTGAATTATAATAAAAACAATATGATTAAATTGGGAGAGATATTATGAAAATCAGAAATAAGATATTATTGGCATGGCTTGCAACGTTACTTTTAATGGGAATCGCAATTACAGGAATCTGGTATAATACAAGCCAGAAATTTACAAGTGTTTATCTGAAGAATGTTTCAGAGAGCACTATGCAAGACGCATATTATGCTTTCGAGTACTTATTGACTGATACCTCTTATATGGCAACATTAGTTGCAACCAATGAATCGAATATCATTGAACCTGTTATACAGTTAAATCGGGATGAGATCAGCCAGAACGGACAGTGGAATCAGACATATTTGAATAACCGTCGGGTAATCATGAATTATATCAAGAGCCTGAACGGATATAAATACTATATTTCAGGTATTGCTGTTGCAGCAAATAAGGAATGTGTGTTTTCTACCAATTATATTATTCAGGATAAAGAAACACTGTATGAGGATATTGTAAAATTAGATCAGGAGCAATTGAGACATTCTATGGTAATGATGGAACCGCTGCATCTGGAAGGCTTGAAGTCAACGGTTTCCAGTGATTATGTACTCCCGGCTGTAAGAGGAATTGTCATGATGAAGAAGAAATTATAGGATATGTTATTTTATATTTTGATTATGGAGTCATTGACCAGATGTTTTCAGCAAATCTGCCGGAGGGGAGTTTTTTTCAGGTTGTGAATGAAAAGAATGCACTTATATTTTCAAACAGTGGAATATCGCAGGCATACATAGGACTGCCGTTACGGTATAATAACGACAAACGGAAAAAGCCTTTATTTTCAAGGGGTTCACGCGTTTGCCGTCATTTATTCAATTCCTTTTCCAAGTTGAAATCTGACGAGAAAAATATCAAAAAAAGGAGGCTGTTTCATTAACGACAAAATTTCATAGTGCCAGCGGCCCGGTGTATTGCCTGGCCGCTGATTGCCGTGGGCGTTTCACTTTAACAGGTGGACGCCCTTTTTTCATACCCATTTTTAAGAGGAAGGAGATTCACATGATATTAAATGCAATGGAAAAACGGCTGCTGTTCCAGGTCGAAGGTGACTGTCTTGCCAAAGTCCTGAACGAGCTTCACATGGTTGCCCGGTATACAAAGAGCCCCGAACAGGGGGATGCGGCAGAAAGCCTGATGGCGAAGCTGCGTCCCCTGACCGATGCCGAAGGCATGGATATGGTGCGGGACATTCAGAAGAATTACCGTCTGCCCTATCCGGCCCGGACGATTGGGGAAAAGATTGCGGAGGCCAGGCAGCAGTCCGGCGCGGAGAAATTAAAGGGGCATGACATCATGGCCCTGGAACGTTTTGACCCGGAGGTAAAGCACATGATCGTCTTTGACGTGCTTTCGGGTGATGCCCCTGTCGGGGATAAGGGCGATAAGATGCGCCTGTTCCTTACGGACGCCGGCTATCAGAAATTCTTAGACAGCCAGGACCGGGGCGAAGTGAAACTGAAAAACCATGCGAAGGTCTCCTGCGGCCATCTGCACTATGACCGCAGGGACCGCGCCTTGTAACGGAATGAGTAAAGAAAGGGGGCTTTGAAATGGCTGTATTCCGTGTAGAAAAAACAAAAGACTTTACCGTTATGAGCAACCACCACCTGCGCAATACGGAGCTGTCCTTAAAGGCAAAGGGGCTTCTTTCGCTCATGCTGTCCCTGCCGGAGGATTGGGATTATACCACCAAGGGGCTTGCCCATATCTGCAAGGACGGCGTGGATTCCATCACTACCGCCCTGAAAGAGCTGGAACGGCACGGGTACCTCACCAGACAGCGCCTCCGCTATGAAAACGGCCAGCTCGGAGACATTGAATATACGATCCACGAAAAGCCGGTAACTGCCGAAAAACCAGGCGTTCCACCTAAACGGGAAAATCCAAGACAGGTAAATCCAGGACAGGCAAAACCTGAACAGGGGGAACCTGGACAGGAAAATCCCGCACAATTAAATACTGATCCATTAAAAACGAAAAAATCAAAAACGGATATATCAAGGACGTATCAATCAATCTATCCGGCAGAACCGGAGGCGGCAGGCTGCCCCGATGGGTTGGATGGGATGGATCGGATAGGATTGGCAGAGGCATACCGTGAAATCATCAAAGAAAATATCGAGTATAACTTCCTGGTCCAGCAGTATGGCAGGGAGCGTATGGATGAAGCGGTTGAGCTTATGCTTGAAGTGATCCTGTCAAAACGCCCCTATATCCGTATCGCAGGGGATGATTTCCCCAGGGAGGTGGTAAAGGGACGTTTCCTGAAAATCAATTCCAGCCACTTAGAGTATGTCTTTGACTGTATCGACAGGAACACCACAAAGGTCGGGAACATCAAGGCTTACCTGCTGGCGGCGCTGTATAATGCCCCGGCGACAATGGACAGCTATTACCGTGCCGAGGTCAACCATGACCTGTACGGCTGTTAGGCGCTTTCGGGCGTCTTTTTTCATTTCATCACAGGAAGGAGGCGGAGCACGATGAAACGAAAATCTGTGCCGGCGCTATGCCCGGCGTAACCAAAGAGCAGATCCAGGAGGCACGGGAGGCGGACCTGTTCGCATACCTGCAGTTCCATGAACCGGGCGTGCTGAAGCGCGACGGGCCAAATTACCGGCATAAGGAACATGACAGCCTGGTCTATGTGACCGGGAAACGGTACTGGTACTGGAACAGCCGCGGGCGGAGCATTAACGCCCTGGATTACCTGATCCAGATCCGGGGCTACGGTCTGGTGGATGCGGTCCATGCGCTAGTGGGCGGGGAAATCCAGCAGGCGCCGGCTTACCGGAGTGCGGAGGCAAAACAGGAAAAGAAAGAACCGGAAAAGAAAACATTTTCCCTCCCCTGGGCCAGGCGGTGCGCCACCGCCGCCGTTTCCTATCTGCAAAAACGTGGGATCAGCAGCGAGGTTATCAGCCGGTGCTTCCGGGCAGGGCTGTTCTATGAGGCCCGGTATCATGGCGAGCCGGTCTGTGTGTTTGTTGGGAAAGACGATACAGGAAAAGCGAAGTTTGCCTGTATGCGCAGTATCACCGGAAGCCTTAGAAAAGATGTGTATGGCAGCGATAAGGAATACAGCTTCTGTTTCCCGCCGGAGAATCCGGGCAGCCGCAATGTGGCGGTCTTTGAGGCTCCCATCGACGCCCTCTCCCACGCCACGCTGCAGGAATTAGAAGGCTGGAAATGGGACGGCTACCGCCTTTCCCTGGGCGGAACTTCCCATGTTGCGCTGACGGCATTTCTAAAACGCCACCCGGAAATCCGGCGCGTCAACCTCTACATGGACAATGATTTAGGAGGACTTAAAAATGCCAGAAGAATCAAAGCCATGCTCCGTGAGGATCCGTGTTTTAAGCATATCCGGGTCGGCATTAACCCGCCCCGGACAGGAAAGGATTACAACGAAAAATTGCAGCGGACCAGACAACAGATGCAGGACCGCCAGCAGCCATGCCGCCCAAAAGAGGCGGCTGTTTCAATTTAAGGAGGATTTCAAACATGATGAACAAAGAAAATACCGCTTTACAGATGATTGCCGAAGCTGCCCGGTGCCCGGACTACGGCCCCGACATGGTTAAGGCGCTGATGGAAAAACTGGACATGAACGAAAAGGGCTTTGCGCTCCTGATGAACGTTTCCCCTTCCACGGTCCGGCTCTGGACCAGCGGCGCGGCGCAGCCATGCGGAACGGCCAAACGGCTCATGCAGATTTATGAGACCGGCCCGGAGATTGTAGGCAAGATTGCCGGCGGGCAGCCCCCGGCAGGCGGGAGGGATTAAATGCCGGAGAACATGATACAGCAGACAGAACTTCCGCAGATCCATTTGATCCGTGATACGGATTTAGGCGTATTCGCCTATGAGCTCCATATCCTTGCCGGTGATTTCCTGCGGGAAAGTGAATTTAATTTACGCACGCTGGCGACAAACACCGGGGTGGATTCTATTGCCATCATGGGGAAACGCCACATGTGGCTCTCCGACGCCGTATTTGCCTACTGTTCCACGGGGGATTTACGCCAGATGGCCCTCACGACAGAATATATCGGGGCAAGGGCCTTTCTGTTCCATGCAGACCGGAAAGAGGACGGCCATTTATACGGCGACGTCCTGATGATGGATCTGGACACGCTGCGGCAGGACATGAAAGAAAATACCCTCTATCCCGGCGGCGTCAGCATGGAACGCAAAGACGGTTCAAGAGTTACCGTCAGCCTGGAAGAATGGAACGCAATGGAACTTTACGAAAAAGACGCCCTGAAAAGCTGGGGATTTGCCTATGAACCGGAACAGGTGGCGGAATGGCAGAACCATTATTCCATCATGTTCAGCCAGTGGAAAGACCAGGCTTTTTCCTATATGCCCCAGGATCTGGAGGAACGGCTGAACATGGGATATATGGAGGATGCCCAGAACCCGGACATGGATAAGTACCGCATACCGCTGGGCACCGCCCGGCAGATGCTTCTTGACGGAGAGGCTCCGGTCTACCGCCTCCTGCCTTCCGGGCCGGAAAAGCTGGCTCCCATTGCGGCGGTCACTACGGGCCTCTGGTATGAAAATTACCGGGAATTTGCCATTGCACCGGAGGACCTGGGCGCTTTGGATAAGCTGGTCCGCAGGGAGACAGACCGGCTCATGGGAAACCGGCCGCAGCTTCACAAAAACGAAGAACGGCGCCCTGCCCCGGAGCGGTAAAGATATTACATTGACTGGAGGTGATGATGATTGGCAGGAGTACATGAAGATTTTGGCGAAAAGATCGGCGGTGCAAAAAAAGATTTATGGAAGGACCGGGGCCTGTATGTGGACGATCTTGACGCCATGAACGACCGCGAGGCCGAGAAATTTGTAAAAAAGGATAACATTTGGAAAAAGCCGGATTACCAAGCCATGCTTGATGAAGGGGTTCCCCTTGGGGTGGTGTATTTCATCAAAAAGGCAAGGGACAGCCTGAACGCTTCCCCGCAGTATTACCGCACGGACGACACGCCGGAAAAACGGCTTGCCAGACAGAAAGAATATATCCAGACCGTCCGGGAGTTACAGGAGGTGGTTTCAGGGATCCGCACCATGGAGGACGCCATGAGGGCCTATGACCGCTTCTTTGTAGAAAACGGGTATCTGGAACAGGTGCAGGGCTGGGGCGGCGGCGCCCACTACCGGGCAACGAAGAAAGGACAGGACAACCCGGTGATCACCAATAAGCTGTCCAAAAACCTGATGGCCTACTCCGCTTCCTATTTTGAACGGAACTTCACACAGAAAGCGCAGAAGGAACAGTTTGGCGTTTCCAAAGGCCAGAAGGTGCCGAAAGGATATGCAATCCATTTCAACGACGGAAAGAATACCTATTCCAAAAATAATGACTGGAAACCGGGTACTTACTATGTGACAAAGGGCTATGCCATTTTGCAGGCCAACTTTGAAACAAGGGAGGCTGCCCTGAAATGGGTGCAGGAGCTGGCAAAGGGCCAAACCAAAAGCGGAAAGACCCGGTTTGTGCCGCCCCAGCTTGCGCATGTAAAGCGCACCGGGCCGGATTACCGCAGCGGCGCAGAGATTACCGGGCAGCATTATCTTGATACCTTCGGGTTCCGGGGTGGCGAGTTCGGCAACTGGATGAACCAGAACGACCGGCAGACGTCCCTTAACATGGGATTTGAGGCACTCAAAGATTTGGCATCTGTCCTAAAGGTCAGCGATCAGGATATTGCTTATCAGGGAACACTTGCTATCGCTTTCGGCGCCAGGGGCAGCGGCAACGCGGCGGCCCATTATGAACCTCTCCGTAAAGTAATCAATCTTACCAAAATGCACGGGGCAGGTTCCCTGGCACATGAATGGTGGCACGGGCTTGACGACTACCTGGGCACAAAGATGGGCGCGAAAGGGATGCTATCGGAGCAGCCCCGCCTCTATGCCCCATTCCAAAAGCTGATTGATACCATGAAGTATAAGCCGGAGACGCCGGAGCAGGCGGCAAAGCGGACCGAAGCGCAGACAGAACGCACCCGGAAGAATGCGGCCGGCTGGCTGGATTCCGCAGTGCTCGGCTCCCTGAAACGGTATGGGAATGAGCAGCAGATGGAGGCCTATGCATCCCTGAAAGAAGCGTTCCTTTCCGGTGAGGACGGATCCGTGGAAAAGATCAGCTCCTTCAAGAAATCCGTCACCGGCCGGGTGATCCCCAAAAGCGAGCGGGAACGCCTGGAAATATTCGAGCACATGCTGTCCGGGATGCAGTCGCAGGAGGCACCCCAGATTGGGCGGGTGGAAACGGACTTTTACCGGAACTCCCTACGCATGGGAAAGGAATGTGAGAAAGACGGCGGCTATTGGGAAAGCAATACGGAAATGACGGCCAGGGCATTTGCCTGTTATGTGAAGGACCGGCTGCCCTATGCTTCGGATTACCTTGCGGGCCATGCCGACTGCGCCCTTACGCTGGCTGCTGGGAAAAACGGGGAAATGGAGGTCATAAAAGCCTTCCCGGAGGGCGAGGAACGAAAAGCCATCAATGCAGTGTTTGACGAGATCGTGGCAGATTTGAAACGGGAGCAGATACTGACCCATGCAGATGTAACGCTGCCCCTTCCGGCCTCAGGGATAAAGGAGGCGCCGGACGGCCAGCTCTCCATATTTGGCGGCGGCCGTCCTTCGGTGATGGAGCAGCTTGCAGCAAAGAAACCGGCAGAAAAAACAGCCCCGGCACAGCAGATCCCGAAAAAGAGCCATGCGCCGGAGATTTAGGAGGTGGAAAGTTGGAAGAAAATAAAGATTACCGTGCTTACCGGTACGGCGACCATTTAGAGCCGGGATATGAGTTGAAGGTCGAGCACAGCGTTTCCTGTGAAGATGTTGATATTTCTGCCCTGATTGCAATGGGAACAGAAAGCCTTGCGGCTATGCGCCAGGGAAGTATCGACGGTGAGCAGAAAGCCTATGACATTGTGGTAGCCGCAGCGAAACAATGGGAACAGCAGGCTGCCGCCACGCAGATGATTGACCGGGCGATTTCCTACCTGCGGACCCCGGAGGTGGAACATACGGGTAACCAGTGGAAGGACACAGACAACTGGCGGAGCGCCCAGGAGATCAGCAACCGGGTCTATAAGATGACCTGCAGTGTCCGGGAAGATACCAAGTATGACCGGGAAACAAAACAGAGTGTGCCGGTTGCCTGGTATGTGACCTGGGATCTGTATATAAATTCCCCGAAAGATGGTTATGGCAAGAAGATCGCCGGGCAGAACCAGAAGCGCTATACGGACAAGGCTGCTGCTATGAAATACCTGGAGGGGCGCAAGAAATCCTATTCCCATTTGTTTACGGAGGTTTCGCCGCCAGTCCCGAAGGAATATGAACGCCATTTTACCGTATATGGCGCCCTCCTGCCGGGCTATACGGTTGAGGGGCAGGAACCTGTCAAATCAGAACACACCGCCGCCGAAGTTTCGGATGGTGGTATTTCTACGCCTGAAAAGGAAGAAAAGCCTTCTGTGCTGGGAAAGCTGTCTGCGGCGAAATTGCAGGAAAAAGCCGGTGCGGAACCGAAGGCGGCAAATAAAAAGAAGGAGGATATACAGTTATGAAGGTGCTGATGGTTGAGCCGGGGAAAACACCCTACGAGGCAGAGATTGAAGGCGGGCTGAACTCCTTGCAGGCGGCAGTCGGCGGGATTATTCAACCGGTTTATCCCTATGAGGATCCGGTTGCGCTGATCTGCAACGATGAAGGAAAACTCATGGGGCTGCCCTTAAACCGGGCGCTCTATGATGAAGATGGGAACATCTATGATATTGTTGCCGGGAACTTCCTGATCGTTGGCCTGGGGGAGGAAAATTTTGCAACCCTTCCCGCGGACCTCATGGAGAAATACCGGCAGCAGTTTGAACACCCGGAGCAGTTTATCCGCATTGCCGGAAAAATCCTGGCGGTCAAGCAGCCGGTTCCTTCCCTTGAAGAACAGGAGGCACAGCGGGCGCAGATGGCGGCACAGGAGGCGCTGCAGGAAGAAATACGGCTGGAAGATTCCACGGATCTGGCCTTCGACCTGGATGTATTCTTCCGGCAGTACAGCGGCGATTATGCGGATCTGTACCCGGATTCCCACGAAGAAAAAGAACGCATGGCGGAGGAACTTCTTTCCGGGCAGACCGGAAAGATACGCATGAGGCTGGCAGCCGTCATTCAGGAGGAACATCTGGACAATGAGGCCGGAGCACTGCTGGCGCGCATTGCCTCTTATGAAAAGGAATATGAAATCCGCACCTGCTCTATTTACCAGCTTGACTTATCGGACAGCACGGACGGGCTGCAGTTTATGTCTCTTGACTGGCTGGAAAAGAAAGGGTTCCCGGTAGACAGGGACAATTACCAGATGGTTTATGCAACGGAACTTTTGCCCGGTGAAACATTGGAAGATATTTACAGACGTTTCAACATCGACCACCCGGAAGATTTTAAGGGGCACTCCCTTTCCGTTTCCGATGTGGTAGTCCTCCATGAAAATGGATCCGATACCGCCTGGTACGTGGACAGTATCGGTTTTAAGGAACTGCCGGATTTTATCGTTACGGGAGCGCCGGAGGCAAAAAAAGACCTTTCGGTAAGGGAGCAGCTTGACAGCGCAAAGAAACAGGCGGCACAGACGGCGGCCAAAGCACCGGATAAAAAGCCAAAGGAACCGGAAAGGAGCTGATATTTATGCTGATGGCAGTACAGGATTCCTATGTGCTTATGGTGCAGCCGGACGACATTCTGATTTCGCCCCGTGAGGTAGACGAACATTTCGGGACGATGGTATGCTTCCACTCCCGCTATGCCCTGGGTGACAGCCACAATTACATGGATAAAGATGATTTCCTGCGGGAGATGTACCTGAATACCGTTGGCCATGACGAGCCCGGCATGGACCGGTATGAACGGATGGTAAACATTGTGAGCAGCCGGTTCCGGCACGGGCCAAAGACGGAAGAACGGGCGGTGGACGACGCCATGCTGAATGTAATCTCTGAAAAATACATTATGATGCCCCTCTATCTTATGGATCATAGCGGGCTTGCCATGCAGACCGAGAGCTTCCACGATCCCTGGGACAGCGGGCAGGTCGGCTGGATCTATGTTTCCAAAGAGGACGCCCTAAAAGAGTTTGACACTGAAAAAATGACCGGGGCTGTCCGAAAAAAAGCGGAGGATCTGATGAAAAGCGAGGTGGCCGTTTATGACTCCTACCTCCGGGGCGAATGTTACGGCTTTGAGCTTTACAAAAACGGCGAGCTGTCGGATAGCTGCTGGGGTTTTATCGGGAGCCTGGAGGATGCCTGCAAAGCAATGGCGGATTACCTCCCGGACGGCTGTGAGGATATGGTAAATCACCTGGAGGAACATAACCAGCCGGCGACCATCATCAAGACGCTTCTGAAACACGCAAAGATCCAGGTGGACCAGGCGGTAAAAGCCTTTGAACATGCGCCCCGCCAGCAGGTGATCGGGGATGCCAGATAAACCGTTATTTCCTATTATAAATACAGATTCTATCAGGAAGGAGGATGCCAATGCAGGAAGATCTGGAACAGCGGACCGTATCGGTCTCCATACAGGCGGCAAAGCTGTCCGGGCGGCTTCTGCGTGCGGCGGTTGCCGCCGTGCTTCAAAAGATGGAGCAGGAACGCACCACCCCGAAGGTCGGGCGTAACAGCATGAAGCGGCTGACCTATAAAGACCCCGGTGCCAACACCATTGAAGTGTCCGGCAGGATCCGCTCGTTTGAACGGTACGCCAGGAAACACCAAGTCCGCTACCACATAGAAAAAGAGCTGGGGACTAATCCGCCGAAGTGGACGGTCTATTTCAAGGCGAACCAGGCGGATGCGCTGACGGCGGCTTTCAAGGAATATACACAGAAAGACCTCACCCGCAGCACCAGGCCGTCGCTGCTTACCCAGCTTCATAAATTCAAAGAGCTGGCACAGGCCCTTGGCCGCGACCGGGTGAAAAACAAGGAGCACGGAGGGCCGGAACGATGAAGATAGACAAAGATGCCCTGAAAAAACAGGTGATCTTACATCTGCCCTATCTTTTGTTCCTTCTGGTATTCGCTAAGCTGGGCGAGGCGGTGCGCCTTGCCCCAGGGGCGGACGCTTCACAGAAATTATTGGGGCTGTCGGAAGGATTCGCGCTTGCCTTTCAGAGCATGTGGCCGGGCGCCGCACTGGACTGGCTGGTGGGATTATGCGGCGCTGCCGCTGTCCGTCTGGCGGTCTATCTCAAAGGAAAGGATGCGAAAAAATACCGCAAAAATGTAGAGTACGGTTCCGCACGCTGGGGAAATAAAACGGACATAGCACCGTTCATGGATCCAAAGCCGGAAAACAATGTTATCCTCACCCAGAGCGAGGGCTTAATGTTAAACGGCAGGCCGAAAAACCCGGCCCATGCCAGGAATAAAAACGTGCTGGTAGTCGGAGGTTCAGGTTCCGGTAAGACAAGATTTTTTATCAAGCCCAACTTAATGCAGATGCACTCAAGCTATGTTGTCACCGACCCGAAAGGCACCGTCTTGGTCGAGTGCGGGAAAATGCTGCAAAGAGGCACACCAAAGCTGGATAAAGACGGGAAACCGGTGCGGAACGCAAAGGGCAAGATCGTGTATGAGCCTTATAAAATCCGGGTATTCAATACCATTAACTTCCAGAAAAGTATGCACTTTAACCCCTTTGCGTATATCCATTCGGAAAAGGATATTTTGAAGATTGTTACCACCTTAATCGCCAACACCAAAGGCGAGGGAAAAGCCGGGGATGATTTCTGGGTCAAGGCGGAAACCCTGCTCTACACGGCGCTGATCGGCTATATCTACTACGAGGCCCCGACCAACGAACAGAATTTTGCCACGCTGGTAGAAATGCTGAACGCTATGGAGGTGCGGGAGGATGACGAGAGTTTCAAAAACGCTGTTGACCTTCTCTTTGACGCCCTGGAGCAGAAAGACCCGGACCACTTCGCCCTGCGGCAGTATAAAAAATACAAGCTGGCGGCGGGCAAGACAGCAAAATCCATATTGATTAGCTGTGCTTCCAGGCTGGCGCCATTTGACATCCGGGAGGTCCGGGAGATCACCATGTATGACGAGCTGGACCTGGATATGCTGGGGGATGAACGGACCGCCCTGTTCCTCATTATGAGCGACACGGACGGCACCTTTGCCTTCCTTATCAGCCTGATCTATTCCATCCTGTTCAACCGTCTGTGCGAGCGGGCGGATGATGTGTATGGCGGGCGGCTCCCGGTTCATGTGCGGTGCCTCATTGACGAGGCGGCCAATATCGGCCAGATCCCCAACCTGGAGCGGCTGATGGCTACTATCCGAAGCCGTGAGATTTCCGCGTGCCTGGTGCTGCAGGCCCAGAGCCAGCTAAAGGCGCTTTATAAGGACAACATGGACACCATCATAGGGAATTGTGACGCTTCCCTGTTCCTGGGAGGCAAGGAGGAAACCACCTTAAAAAGCTGGAACTCCCTTTTAGGAAAAGAGACCATCGACCTGTATAACACCAGCGTCACCAAAGGCAACCAGGAATCCCACGGGCAGAACTTCCAGAAGTTAGGCAAGGATCTGATGTCCGTGGACGAGCTGGCGGTCATGGACGGCGGGAAATGCTTACTGCAGATCAGGGGTGTGCGCCCCTTCCTTTCCCGGAAGTATGATATAACGAAACACCCGAACTATAAGCTGCTCTCCGATTACAATGAGAAGAACGCTTTTGATATTGAGAAATTCTTATCCACCCGGATGCCGATGCGTCCCGGAGAGCTGTACCGCAATTATGAGGTCACAGCCGAAGATCTGGAACCGCAGACCACATAACGTTGTTCCTGCCTGTCAAAGCATTACGCTCTGGCAGGCTTTTGTTTTGTCACCCGGAAAGGAGGTCTTTTTTGAGGATCCGCGATTCTCCCTGAAAACTGAATACCATGCAGGTTTTACCCTGCCCCATGCCGCCGTGCTGTTTGAAGCAGATTTTCCAAAACAGTGCGGCGGCTTTTTTCGTTTCCGGCCGTCTGCGGCCGCTTCACAAAATCATTTCAAAAATAAGGAGGAACTATATGGCATTTTTTGCGAGCGCGATTGACACTTTGAAGATTCTGGTAATTGCCCTGGGAGCGGGCCTTGGAGCATGGGGCGTCATCAACCTTCTGGAAGGTTACGGCAATGACAATCCGGGAGCCAAAAGCCAGGGTATGAAACAGCTTATGGCGGGCGGCGGTATCGCCCTGGTAGGCGCAACCCTGATCCCGCTGCTGGCCGGCCTGTTCGGTTAAGGGCTGACCTATGGGCAGTCTGTTTGAAAGGATAACAGACTGGATTAAGGAGGGCCTGATTGAAGCCATCACCGGGCAGTACACCGGCATTTTCGATTCGGTCAACAGCCAGGTTGCGGATGTGGCCGGGCAGGTCGGGCAGACCCCGCAGGGCTGGAATGGCGGCGTGTTTTCCATGATACAGAACCTTTCGGAAACCGTCGTCATTCCCATTGCGGGCATGATCCTGACCTTTGTCCTTGTGTATGAGCTGATTCAGATGATTTTGGAGAAGAACAACATGCACGACTTTGACACATTCAACATCTTCAAGTGGATTTTTAAGACCTTCGTTGCCACTTACCTGCTCACCAACTGTTTTACGATTGTCATGGCGGTGTTCGACGTCGCCCAGAACGTGGTATCGCAGAGCGCGGGCGTGATAAACGGCAGCCTTGATGTGGAGGCCGCCCTTGCGGACCTTTCCACGCAGCTTGAAGCAATGGGGATGTGGGAGCTTATCGGCCTCTGGCTGGAGACCAACATCATCAACCTGTGCATGTGGGTGCTGTCCATTGTGATCTTCGTCATTGTCTACGGCAGGATGATAGAAATTTATTTGACCGTGAGCCTTGCACCGATCCCCTTCTCCACGATGGCTAACCGGGAATGGGGGCAGATGGGGACGGGGTACCTCCGTTCCCTCTTTGCGCTGGGGTTCCAGGGATTTTTGATCCTGGTCTGCGTCGCCATTTATGCGGTGCTGGTCCAGTCGATCCCGGCCTCCGGCGACATCCACGGCGCAATCTGGGGCACGGCGGGCTATACGGTCCTGCTGGCCTTTGCCCTGTTTAAGACAGGTTCGTTATCCAAATCCATATTTAACGCAAGATAGCATAATTCAGATTCAGAATAAGGAGGATTTCATTTTATGAGTAAAACAAATACAGAAAATACAATCCCGGAAATGCAGGCGCCGGAAACAGCGGGCGGTCTGCCGCTGGACGTGAGGGTGCGGCCAATCGCGCCGATGGGGAACCTGCTAGCCTTTGCCAACGTGACCATCGGCGGATGCTTCAAGATTGACGGCTTCCGTATCTGTTCCGGCGAAAAGGGGCTGTATGTGAACATGCCTTCCACCCAGGACAAAAACGGGAACTGGAAGGATGTCTGCTGGCCGGTGACGGCGGAGTTCAGAAAGCAGTTAAACGACGCCCTGCTTGACGGGTACGGGCAGGCCATTGAAAACTTGCAGGCCACCCTTGAAGCCACAAAGGGCGCGGCGGAGAAGCCTTCCCTGTCCGGCGCCTTAAAAGAAAATGCCGGGAAAGTCAAAAGCCAGCCGGTGAAAGACGCCCCGGCTAAGAACGGGCAGGAACGCTGATGCCGGAAACAAAGAAATACAGCGTGATCTATGCGGACCCGCCCTGGCGCTACGATATGAAGCGCGGCAACGGCGTGGCGGAAAACCATTACCCCACCATGAGCATGGAGGATATATGTGCGCTGCCGGTGGCGGAACTTGCCGCTAAAGACAGCGCACTTTTCCTGTGGGCGACCTTCCCGCAGCTTAATGAGGCGTTCCGGGTGATGGAGGCATGGGGATTCAGATATAAGACTTTAGCCTTCCTCTGGCTCAAACAGAACCGGAAAGCGGATTCCTGGTTTTACGGGATGGGGTTCTGGACCCGCTCAAATGCCGAGGTCTGCCTGCTGGCGACCAGAGGCCACCCGAAACGCCAGTGCGCGGGGATCCACCAGTTTGTGATCTCCCATATCGAGCAGCACAGCAAAAAGCCGGACGAGGTGCGGGAAAAAATCGTAAAGCTCATGGGCGACCAGCCCAGGCTGGAGCTGTTCGCAAGGCAGCAGACGCCGGGCTGGGATGTGTGGGGAAATGAAGTGGAATCCAGTATTACAATGCCAGGGAGGAAGGAGTGATTTTTATAGAACAGGATGCAAAACGGCTGTTGATGGAACGGCTGGACAAGTGCCTGAAGATCCATGCAGATATGCTGGACGCACAGAATATCGGCAGCATTTACGAATTGCAGGGGTTTTCGGAGCTTCATTATTACCTGAAGGCGGAACATGAATTTACCCCGGCAGAGGTGGAGGCGCTTCTTTCCTTTCAGGATCCGTTAGATGTGGCCCGGTGGTGCTGGGAAGAAAATACCCATGCTCATAGCTTTCCTATCTGTGAACTTTTGGAGGAAATCCAAGCGGATCGGAAATTTCCAAAAGAACTAAGCGAACCGGAAGAACAGAATCGGAAATATCTGGAGTTGATGTCCTTGGTCGGCAAGGATTATTACATTTACAGGGAAAAGCTGGAGGATTGCTCTAACAGGGAACTGATAGACCGGTCGGAAGAAATTGCCTCCGTGATGGCCGCTTACCGTTATCTGACAGGAGAAAATTCGTTGACAGCAGAAGAAATTGATTATCTGCTACGTTTCGACCGTCCATTAGTGGAAGTTGTCAAATATTGTCCAGCAGCCGACACAAACGCTTGTATTGCCGTGGAGTTGTTGGTTCAAGATATTTCCTCTCCTCAGGAGGAACGGGCAGAGCAGCCAAGATCTCTGCGGGAACGGCTGCAGGATGCGATTCAGAAGGTGCAGAGACCACCGGCCGCGGAGGAAATGATCCATGATTCCGGCGCACGATAATGAAATTCTATCACGATGGGAGGTGAAATAAATGCCCTATGTACCCGTACCCAAAGACTTAACGAAAGTCAAGACAAAAGTGGCGGCGGGCCTTACCAAGCGCCAGCTCATCTGTTTCAGCCTGGGCGGTCTTGTGGGCCTGCCGGCCTATTTCCTGACGAGGGGCGCCATCGGCAATTCCGCGTCGGTGCTTTTGATGATCGGCCTGATGATGCCCTTTTTCTTCTTCGCCATGTATGAGCGGGACGGGCAGCCGGCGGAGAAACTTCTGAAAAACCGGCTGCGCTATAAGCTCTGGCCGAAGGAACGCCCCTACCGGACGGAAAACCTATATAAAACCATGTCAAAAAAGGAGGTTACAAGGATTGCCAAAAACAAAACAGCAAGAGGCCCAGGAAAAACGTCTGCAAAGGAACATCAGGCAGGCAGAAAAGACCAGGGCCGACGCAGCAAAAGGCAGAAATAAAACTGCCTCTAACAAGCCGCCGAAAAAAGGCGGCTTTCTCGCCGGGCTTAGGGCGGATGCCCCGCAGACGGCCCAGCAGAGTATTCCCTACCGGGAAATGTATAAGGATGGGATCTGCCGGCTGACGGACACGCTTTACACCAAGACCGTGCAGTTTTTCGATATTAACTACCAGCTCGCCCAGGCGGAGGACAAAGCGCAGATTTTTGAGGGGTACTGTGATTTCTTAAATTACTTTGACGCCTCCATCCATGTGCAGCTTACTTTTATCAACCAGCGGGCGAATATGCAGGATTTCGCAAAGAGCATTGAGATCCCCGCCCGCGGCGACGAATATGACGGGATCCGTAAAGAATACGCGGATATGTTAAAGGGGCAGCTCCAAAAGGGCAACAACGGCCTTACCAAACGCAAATATATCACCTTCGGCATTGAGGCGGACGACCTTAGGACCGCAAAAATGCGGCTGGAACGGATTGAAACAGATGTGCTGGCGAACTTTAAGACCCTGGGAGTCCAGGCAAGGCCCTTAAACGGCCTGGAGCGTCTGGAACTTCTGCACAGCCAGCTCCACCCGGACGGGCAGGAAAAGTTCCGCTTTACCTGGGCGGACCTGCCAAAGACCGGGCTTTCCACCAAAGATTTTATCGCGCCCTCCGGCATGTCGTTTTCCAGGGATGGAAAGACCTTCCGGGTGGCCGACCATTCCGGGGCAGTGTCTTTCTTACAGATTTTAGCCCCGGAGCTGACAGACCGGCTGCTGGCAGAGCTTCTGGATCTGGACGATGCCGTGACGGTCAACCTGCATATCCAGTCCATCGACCAGACCCAGGCGATTAAAAATATCAAGCGCAAGATGTCGGACTTACAGAAAATGACCATTGAGGAACAGAAAAAAGCGGTCCGGGCTGGGTACGACATGGACATCATACCTACGGACCTTGCCACCTATGGGGAAGAAGCGAAAAATCTCTTGCAGGATTTACAGAGCCGGAATGAAAGGATGTTCCTGGTGACGGTGCTGGTGGAGAATCTTGCACCGAAGCGCCAGAAATTGTTTAACGATATTCTCTCCGCTTCCGGTATCGCCCAGAAATATAACTGTGCCTTAAAGCGGCTGGACTTCCAGCAGGAACAGGGGCTTATATCCTCCCTTGCGCTGGGTTTGAACCAGGTGGAGATTGAACGGGGGCTTACCACAAGCAGCACCGCCATTTTTGTGCCTTTCACCACCTGTGAGCTGTTCCAGGAGGGGGAGGCGCTTTATTATGGCCTGAACGCCCTTTCCAACAACCTGATTATGGCGAACCGCAAGAACTTAAAGAATCCAAATGGACTGTTCCTGGGGACGCCGGGCAGCGGCAAGTCGTTCTCTGCCAAGCGTGAGATCGTCAACGTGTTCCTTCTGACGGAGGATGACATCATCATTGCGGATCCCGAAAATGAGTACGGCCCATTGGTGGAACAGTTTGGGGAGCAGGGGCAGGTCATTGATATTTCCCCCACTTCCACCAACTATATCAATCCGATGGATATTAACCTGGACTATTCGGACGACGAGAACCCTATCACCTTAAAAAGTGACTTTATCCTGTCTCTGTGCGATTTGATTATCGGCGGCAAGGAGGGGCTTTCCCCGATTGAGCGTACCATCATTGACCGCTGCACTAGGCTGGTGTACCGGGATTACCTGCAGGATCCCTGCCCGGAGAAAATGCCGGTTTTGGGCGACCTTTACGACCTGCTTTTGAAGCAGGCGGAGCCGGAGGCGCAGAATATCGCCACGGCGCTGGAAATCTATGTCAACGGTTCCTTAAATGTATTCAACCACCGTTCCAATATCCAGATGGACAAACACCGGGTACTCTGCTTCCAGCTCAAATCCCTGGGAAAAGCGTTAAAGGAGATCGGGCTTTTGATTATGCAGGATGCGGTCTGGAACCGTGTCACCGCCAACCGTTCCAAACACAAGACTACCTGGTTCTATATTGACGAATTCCATCTCCTTTTGAAAGGCCAGACCGGAAGTTTCAGCGTGGAAATCTGGAAACGCTTCCGTAAATGGGGCGGGATCCCGTCAGGGCTGACCCAGAACGTAAAGGATCTTCTGGCTTCCCGTGAGATTGAGAATATTTTCGAGAACTCGGATTTTATCTACATGCTCAACCAGGCTCAGGGGGACCGACAGATTTTGGCAAAGCAGCTTGGGATTTCCCCGCACCAGCTTTCCTATGTGACCCATTCCGGCCCCGGCGAAGGGCTTCTGTTCTTTGGAAATGTGATTATCCCATTTGTGGATCACTTCCCGAAGGATACTTTGCTGTACAGCGTCTTAACGACCAGGCCCGATGAAGTGGCGGGGACAAAGGCGTGAGGAAATGCAGCTTATTAAACATGACTGGAGGTGAGGATAACGGAACGTGACGGGGAATTTCAGAGAAAACAGAAAGATGCCCGGATGCCGGCGCGGGATTCCCATAAGGAGGAACGCATGACGCCGCGGCAGGGCGGGCAGGATTTTGACCTGCGCCGGGCAAGGGATGCCCCTTCTCCCGGTGCTTCAAGAAGCCATCGGCAGGCGGTCCCGCTTCCGATGGAGGCGGACCCTTTGCAGGCCACGCCGGAAGTAACACAGCAGGCGAAAACTTACGGATCGGAACCTGTTGCCGGAAATAACAACGGTTATATAACGGCACAGGAATTTTCCTCCCAGGACACTTCCGGGCGGATGCCGTTTTCAGAGGATGCTCTGCGGCATGGCTCCGGGCATGATCCCGGAGAACCTGTTCCTTTGGAGGCTGGCACATCAGCGGCAAAAAGGGATTCTGGGCGGACAGAGCACAAAAGCCGGACACGCCAGCGCGGAAACCAATACTATCAGCGTTTCCATGAGGCTGCAAAAGCCGAGGAACAGGCGGTGCAGACAGAAGGCGGAGGCGTTGAGCCGAAAAAACCTTCCAAGCTGGAATTTACCGCCGACGAGCTGCCGCCGGAGGCCAAAGACAACAAGCTGACGCAGGCAAGGCGGAAAGCGGAGCGGACTACGGAGAAGTTAGAACAGGCCGAAGCGTGTCTGCCCTCCCGCCGTAAATTGCGGATTGAGACCGCTTCCGACCCGGAAACCGGGAAAGCGAAAAAACACCTGAAATTTGAACAGGAGGTGAAATCCCAGCGGGCCCATGTCAAAGGCTCCCTTCCCATGCGCCCGGTGAAAGCCGGCGCAAATACAGCCATTGGCTATGCCCATAAAAAGATTTACCAGGCGGAGGATGAAAATATCGGCATTAAGGCGGCCCACCGGACCGAGCTTGTGGGGGAGGCAGGACTTCGCACAGCATACCACCGGCACAAAACAGCGCCTTACCGGAGGGTATCAAAGTTACAGCAAAAGTCTGTGAGGGCAAATGCGGGCCTGTCTTACCGGCAGGCGTTATATGACAACCCGGAATTAAAGAAGAATGTCCTGGCGCGGATGTGGCAGAAACAGAAATTGAAACGCCAGTACGCCAAAGCAGCGCGGGAGGCAAAAAAAGCCGGCACACGGGCAAAGGACGCCGCTGTCACTACGGAAAAGATTGTCGTCAGCATTGGCAGGACGATCCGGCGGCACCCGGTAGCCTGTGCCATTATCATTCTCCTGCTTTTGGTATTCTTCCTGATTGCTTCTGTGCTGTCCTCATTTTCCAATATTGGTACCGGAGGCCTGGGGAGCCTGGCGGCTTCCACCTATCTGGCGGAGGACCAGGACATCAACCAGGCAGAGCTTTCCTATACCGAATGGGAAACGGATTTACAGATGGAGATTGGCCGGGTGGAATCCGACCGCCCCGGCTATGACGAGTACCGTTATAACATTGGCGCCATCGAGCATGACCCTTACGTGCTGATGGGCTACTTAACCGCTGTCTATCAGGACTTTTCTTACAGTGAAGCGGAGGGCGTGCTGCGGCAGCTATTTCAGGAGCAGTATTCCCTATCTTTCAGCGAGGAAACGGAAATCCGCTACCGGACGGAAACCACCATTGACCCGGAGACCGGCGAGGAAACCGAGGAAGAAGTGCCGTATGAGTGGCGCATCCTGAATGTGAAACTTACGGCCACGCCGCTGGAAAACCTGGCCGTCTCCCGCATGAATGAAGAACAGAAGGAAATCTGCGAGATTTTATTGCAGACCAAAGGGAACCGCCAGTATGTGGAAAATGTATTCGGCACCAACTGGCTCCCCTATGTTACCAGCTACTACGGCTACCGGGTCCACCCCATCAGCGGGGGAAAGGATTACCATACCGGCGTTGACATCGGCATGGCACAGGGCACGGATATTTTAGCCGGGCATGACGGCAGGGTCACGCTGGCCGGGAACGCTGGCGGCTATGGCCTGTGCATCGCTATTGAGGGAGAGGCTTACGAGGGGCATACCCTTACCACCAAGTACGGCCACTGCTCACAGCTTCTCGTTTCCGCAGGCCAGGAAGTCAAGGCCGGGGATGTGATCGCAAAGGTCGGCAGCACCGGCAATTCCACCGGGCCGCACCTTCATCTGGAGGTACTGGTGGACGGGCAATACTTAAATCCCCTCTACTTTGCCGACACCGGAGATACCAGCGAGCGGCATTTGCCGGAAGTGGGCGCAGGAGGCGGAGGGAATTATTTTGACTATGACGTACCGCCGGAGGCCCTTGCGGATGAACGGTTTGCGGCCATGCTTGCGGAGGCGGAAAAGTATTTAGGTTATCCGTATGTATGGGGCGGCGCAAGCCCTTCCACTTCCTTTGACTGTTCCGGGTATGTTTCCTGGGTAGTCAACCACAGCGGCTGGAATTTCGGGCGTCTGACCGCGGACGGGCTCTTAGGGGTCTGTACCCCGGTATCAAGCGCCGACGCAAAACCGGGCGACCTGATTTTCTTCCAGGGGACCTACAATACCAGCGGCGCAAGCCATGTGGGGATTTATGTGGGGAACGGAATGATGATCCATTGCGGCGACCCGATCTCTTACGCAAACATCAACACAAGTTACTGGCAGCAGCATTTTTATACATTTGGGCGTCTGCCTTAAACAGATTGGAGGTAAAATTTGAACCCTAAAATAGAAAAACTGGAAAAGGAAATCGACAAGACCAAAGCGAAGATCGCAGAAATGCAGGGCAAACTCCGCAAGCTGGAGGAACAGAAAACGGAGCTTGAAAATACCGACTATGTGGCGGTGGCAAGAAGCTATAAGCTGACGCCCCAGCAGCTTGCGGATTTCTTAAAATCGCAGCAGGCTTCCCCTCTGGGGGAGGCGCTGCCGCAGAAACAGGAGGATGGGAATGAGGATTAAAAAACTTTCTTTGTTTCTGGCGCTTATGCTCGCCATAGGTGCCACCGTCCTGCCCCTGACGGCTTATGCCGCCGGGGGAAAGGACACCACGCCGCCGGAGCTCACCGCTTCCCTGGACGGCGGTACGCTGAAAGTGGAAAGCAGCGACGACAATTCCGGCGTGGAGGCGGTCTTTGTGGACGGGAACCGGATCAACTCGTTAACCAACGGGGCGGCAAAGGTCACGCTGAAGGACTATGCCGGAACGGAGAAGCAGGTAATCGTGTACGCCCAGGATTATGCCGGGAACCGCTCGGAGGCCGTGAAATTTGATAACCCCTATTATGAGGAACCAAAGGAAACGGAAAAGCCTTCCGCTGCACCGGCACAGACTGGCACGGTAAAACCAACCCAGGCGCCGGCAGCTTCTTCCGGCAGCCAGGGCGCGGCCACACAGAACAACGGAGGCGGCAGCACTTCCAATAAAGGGATTTCTTCTGCCGGCGCTTCCACGGGAGGCAGTACATCATCAGGCAATCATTCCGGCAATTCCGGCAGTAATAATTCCGGGAACAGTTCCAATGCGGGTACAAACACAGGCCAGGCAGACAGCTCCGGGGGAACATCAGGCGGCAGTACATCATCAGGCGGCAGTTCTTCGGAGAGTTCCACTTCCTCTGTCCCGGAGGGCGCGTTTACCCCGGAGGGCACCGGCACGGTCTTAGATACAGCCACCGGCGCGGATGGGGATAAACAGTTTTATACCATTACTACCGAGGACGGGAATGTATTCTATCTCATTGTGGACGGAAAGCGTGACAGCAACAATGTTTACTTCTTAAACGGCGTCACCGAATCTGACCTGATGGCCCTGGCGGAAAAAAGTGACGGCAGCATGAGCGTGATCCCGGCAGAGGATGTCTGTACCTGCACGGAAAAGTGTGCTGCAGGGGAAGTCAATACCTCCTGCCCGGTCTGCAAGAATGACTTAAAGGGCTGTATTGGGAAAGAAAAACCGGAGGAAACAGAGAAACCGGAGGAACCAGAACCGTCAAAGAAAAATACAGGCAGCGCCGGAACGATTATCTTTGTCATCGTTGCCCTGCTTGCAGTAGGCGGCGCCGGCTACTATGTGAAAATCGTGCGCCCGAAGCAGCTTGCAGAGGATGACGAGGATTTCGAGGATGGCGGGTATGGCGAGGGCTTTGACCCGGACGAGGCTTTCGGGGAAACAGAATATCTCTCCGAGGATGATTTTGACGACAGAATGGATGATAACGAACCTGAGGACGGCGAATAACGCTGTCCTTTCTTTATGCAATCAACAATGAAGAAAGTGAGGATTATTTCATGGGAAAGACAAATATCCACCACCGCAGCGGCTTCATGCGGCTGCTGGCGGCGCTTCTCTGCGCGGTATGCGTCTTTGGCCTGGTTCCCACACAGGCATTTGCCCTTTCGCCGGGGCAGAAAGCAAGCTCCTGGCTGGGTGACAACTATGTGGGGTCTGACGGACAGTATTATTACGCGCCGGCGCCTTACACTTACCTGGTCTATCATTCCGATGGGACAATGGACGTGAAAAGCAGTTCCGGTGGCAGTGCCTACCGCCACTATATGCTGACCGCTTCGGACGGGAGCAGCCAGCAGGTCTACTGTGTGGAGAGCGGGGTGCCTTACCACACTTCCGAAAATACCTACACATCGGAAAGCGGGACCAACAGCAATTACCTGAACCTGCTCCCCGCCGAGGCAAGACGGGGCATTACCCTGACGGCAATCTACGGCTGGAAACCGGGGGCAAGGCTTCCGGTTCCCGGTATCAACGAGGACGATTATAAGATCGCGACCCAGGTGATCCTCTGGGAATACCAGCAGCAGCTAAGAAGCGACCCGTACAGCCGGCATGGGAACGGCCATGCGGACGCCAACCAGTATTTCAGTATCATTGCCGGACGCCCGGCAGAGAAAGCCTACAACTGGATTCTTTCACAGGTTGCCTCCCACTCAACGGTTCCCTCCTTCACCTCCACCAGAAAAAGCGAGGCGCCGGAGCTGGAACTGAAATGGGATACGGAAAAGAAAATCTATACCCTGACGGTCACAGACACCAATAACCTGAACATCAACCTGGAGACCGTAAAAGGCAGCGGCGTTTCTGTTTCAAGAAGCGGGAACAAGTATACCTTTACCAGTAAGAACATGATTATGGATCCTGTGACCTTTGAATTCCGAAAGGATATTCCGGTTGCAAACGATATGCTGATCTGGGGAAGGCCCGGCTACCAGACCATGATGACCGGCGCCAGCGACCCGGTTTCCTTCTTTGTGAAGATCAAGACGGAAACCTATGGCACGGGAAAGATTGTTAAGACCAGCGAGGACGGCATTGTGTCCGGGATTTCTTTCAATATTTCCGGCACGGACATTCTGGGGAATAAAGTCAATGAGACTGTCACCACCGGGGAAAACGGGCAGGTCAAGAAAAGGCTGTTCCCCGGCACCTACCTGGTAACGGAGATCCCGGTGGACCGCTATGTGACCCCTCCGGCGCAGTATGTCACCATTGAGAGCGGCCAGACCGCTGCGGTCCATTTCAGCAACATCTTAAAGAAGTTCCGCGTCCATGTGGTAAAGACGGACGCCGAGACCGGGACCGCCCAGGGCGACGCTACCCTTGCAGGGGCAACCTACGGCATTTTCAATAATGGCGAGCTGGTAGACACCTACACCACCGGGTCGGACGGCAGCTTTATGACCCGCTACTATGTATGCGGCGATAGCTGGACCGTGCGGGAGATCGAGCCAAGCACCGGCTATCTTTTGAATGATACGGTCTATGAGGTTGGCGCTTCCCCGACCCTTTATGAAGTGGAACTGAATACCACCGAGAACCAGGTTACGGAGACGGTGATCTACGGCAATATCCAGCTTGTGAAGCATACGGACGACTTAGACCCGGATGTTTCCGAAGGTGAGAATACGGACGAACCCAATGAGGGTATCGTGGAACGCCCGGAGGCCGACGCAGTCTTTGAGGTTTACTTAAAGGCGGCGGGCAGCTATGAAAACGCAAAGGAAAGCGAGCGCGACCTGCTCACCACGGACGGGGATGGATTTGCCGCCTCTAAAATGCTCCCTTACGGCCGTTACACCGTCCACCAGACAGCCGGCGAGGAAGGCAAGGCGTTGATCCCGGACTTTACCGTGTTTATTTCCTCTAACGGACAGACTTACAGCTATATCTTAAATAACCGCACCATTACGGCGCGTCTCAAAGTGGAAAAATGCGACGCCGAGACCGGAAACATCATCCCTGTACCCGGCACGGGATTTCAGGTAAAAGACCTCTCCACCGGGGAATTTGTCACCCAGGAGATTTATTACCCGAACCCGGAGACCCTTGATACCTTCTATGTTTCCGATGAAGGATGGCTCATGCTGCCGGAACCTCTGCACACCGGGGATTATGAACTTTACGAGGTGGCGGCGCCTTACGGGTATGTATTATCCAGTGAGCCGGTGCCCTTTACTATTGACGGCAGCGAATCTGTCGTGACCGTCACCCAGCACAACATGCCGCAGAAAGGCCAGCTTACCATTACAAAGACCGGTGAAGTATTCGCTTCCGTCCAGGAGAACGACGGCCTGTACCAGCCGGTGTATGAGGTCATGGGGCTTCCAGGCGCGGTCTATGACGTGATTGCGGATGAAGATATTTATACCGGAGACGGGACCTTACGGGCTGCGAAAGACACCGTTGTGGAAACCCTTACCACCGGGGAGGACGGAACCGCGGCAAGCGGCCTTCTCTACCTGGGGCGCTACCGTCTGGAGGAACGCCAGGCGCCGGCAGGGATGGTCTTAAACTCCCAGCCGGAATATGCGGAGCTTACCTATGCGGGCGAGACCGTGGAAGTGACACAGATCGTCGTCGGCCTGTATGACGAGCGGCAAAAAGTGGCGGTCAGCCTGTCAAAAGAATTAGAAACAGATGAACTGTTCGGCCTTGGCATGAATGAGGAATACAAAGATATTTCTTTTGGTCTGTATGCTTCCGCTGACCTGACGGCCCTTGATGGCAGCGTGATCCCGGCAGGCGGCCTTCTGGAAGTGGTTTCCGTTGACCCGGATGAGGCGGGCGGCTATGACGCTTCCTTTGCTTCCGATCTGCCTTTTGGCAGCTACTATGTGAAGGAACGCACCACAAACAGCGCTTACATTCTTTCTGATACGGAATATCCGGTTGTGTTTGAGTACGCGGGCCAGGATGCGGCGCTGGTGCAGATCCTTGTGAATGAGGGGGAACCCATTTCCAATGACCTGCTTCGCGGGCGTGTGGACGGTGTAAAGGTTGGTGAGAACCCGGAGGGCGGCGACGATGTGAAGCTGTCCGGCGCACTCATTGGATTGTTTCAGCCGGACACAGAGGAATTTACCGAGGAAAACGCCCTGCTTACCGTAACCACGGGCGAGGACGGCAGCTTTGCTTTTGAAAATATCCCTTACGGCCATTGGATCGTAAAGGAAATTTCTGCCCCGGCGCTTTACACGGTAAGCCAGGAACAGCACCATATCTATATTGGTGTGGACGGGCAAAGCATTGAAATCAGGGTGGAAAATACCCTAATCCGGGGTAGCGTGCAGGTGATGAAAACCGAGGCGGTGGACGAGCCTTCCCCTGTGGAAAAAGAGAATGAAGATAAGAACACCTTCCTGCGGTTCCTCTCCGGCGCGGTATTCGATTTGTATGAGGACACCAACGGCAGCAAGGAACTGGATTCCGAGGATAAGAAGCTGGGGACGCTGAAAGAGGCGGACGCAGGGTATCACACCGCGGAGAACCTTCTGGCGGGCGGTTACTTCATCAAAGAAAGCAAAGCGCCGGAGGGCTATCAGCTTGACGAAAACGCTTACTACTTTGAGATTACCGAGGACGGCCAGACAGTGGTTGTGGAAAACGGCGAAGCCGGGCGCGGCTTCACCAATGAGGCCTACCGGGGGAACTTAAAAATCACAAAGGATTCCAGCGACGGACGAAAGGACGGCTTTGCTTTTGAAGTAAAAAGCGCGGACGGCTCCTACTGTGAGACCTTCACCACACCAAAATCCGGCGTGATTGAGGTAACAGGGCTTAGGGTCGGCATTTATACCGTAACGGAGATTAATAACCGGGCAAGCAAAGATTATATCATTCCTGACGCTGCCACGGTGGAGATCAAGGCAGAGGAAACGGCAACGGTCCAGTTCTTCAACGAAAAGCCGGAGAAGCCGGAGGAACCCAAAAACCCGGACAATCCCAAGACCCCGGACAATCCTTCTAATCCGTCAACGCCTTCCAATCCCGGAAAGCCGGTACCGCAGACTGGGGATGATGCTTTCATCTTTTTGTACGGCTGTCTGCTGGCGCTGGCTGTGATTGGCGGCGGTGTATTCACGGTATTTTATTTCAAAAAGGGGAAGTATGAGAAAACTTCCCCGAAAAAGAAAGCTGTCGGCATTACGGTGGTTTCCCTCTGCGTATTACTGGCCTTTGGCAGCGGATTTCTGATGGTCCGCGACCTGAACCAGTATACTAAGAGCGCCGGAGCCTATGACGAACTGGCGGAAAACGTGGAACTGCCGGAGCCAGCCGAAGCGTCGGAAGAAACAGCAGGCGGAGCTGAAACGGATGGGGAGGATTCTGGTGTAATCCTCCCTGTTGTGGATTTTGAGGCCCTTAAGAAAAACGGGCCGGACATTATCGGATGGATCACCCTTCCTGATTCGGCCATCAACTACCCGGTGACGCAGACGGACAATAACGAGTATTACCTGCGCCACCTCTATGATGGGACCTATAACAAGGCAGGCTGCCTGTTTGCGGATTATGAGAACCAGGCGGATTTTTCAGACCGCAATACCATTATCTACGGCCACAATATGCGGGATGGCTCCATGTTCGCCGTGCTCAATCAATATGACGGACAGCCTTATTTTGATACCCACAGGCAGATGTACCTTGTGACCCCAACGGGCGGTTATGTGATGGAGATTTTTTCTGCGTTTGCGGCAAAACCGGCAGAGTCCGGCAGCGACACCTCCCCCTGGAGGCTTAACTGGAAAGACGACGGGGCTTATACCACCTGGCTTCGCGCTATGGCAGAGCGTTCCGTCGTTGAAACGGATGTTTCGGTGACGTCCAGTGACAAGGTGCTGACGCTCTCCACCTGTACGCCGGGCGGCGCCAGCCGGTTCATTGTCATGGGGAAACTTGTTGAGGTGCAATAACAGAATATTTCAGAAACCGGTGCGGGGGTGAAAACTCCCGCACTGACCATTTACAAGGAGGATTTACTTTATGGTGAACGCCATTCTTTCCATACCCGGCTATGTCCATTTGTACCGCTCCCTTCTGCGGTTCTACGACATGCCGGAAAATGAGGTCCGGGAAATGCTCTACCTTCTCAATACGGCAAACCTGAACTGCTACGAGTATTACCACCCGGAGCGGGCGGTGGTCCAGAGCGGACCGGTGGCCTTTAGCGGCTGGCTGGAAACCAAAGACTGCCGCCCTTACCGGACGGAAGTACAGCTTTACAAGTCTCTCTTATGCCTGAAGCGGAGCATTGACCGGGAGCTCATCGTCACCGCCCAGCGGGAGGCATTGCAGACCTTACGCTGTATTATCTCCAACCTGGAATACCGCTTCTATAAGGCCTATGGCATGGAGATTGAGGACAAGCGGACCGTGTACGGGGAATGTACCTACCGGCTGGTTCCCAGGGAGGACGAGCCAAGCGTGTGCCTGATGCACGACTGGATCTATCTGCCGAGCGCTTAACAGGCAGCGGATAACATAGAAAACTGTCCCGGATCTTATACCATATTCGGGACAATCCATTTTTCAGATTCAAAGGAGGGATGCCATATCACACAAAAGGAAGTCAATGCCGTATTTGACGAGCAGGTGCGGCTCTGTGCCGACACCCTGAAACAAAAAACCAAAGAATATACCGGGGACGATACGGACCGGCTGGGAGCATTTAAGGCGGCTGCCGCTTTGCAGCACACTACGCCGGAACGTGCCCTTGCCGGTATGCTGGCAAAGCATATCGTCTCCCTGTATGACATGTGCTTTGATAACAGCGCAGACTACGGCATGAGTACATGGGACGAAAAGATCACGGACAGCTTAAACTATCTGTTTCTGCTGAAAGCCATTGTAAAGGAGGGACATAGCAATCAACCGGATTGAAGTAAAGATTTTGAACTGCCAGGCGATTGCAGAGGCCGAGAAGAACATGGTCTTTGCGGCAAGGCTCACCCAGCGGGGGCATAAAATCGCCACAATGGAGGACCTGCTGGCACTCTATGAACAATCGTTCAGTGAGAAAACCGTGGAGGCCATCGGGAACCTTCCCCACCCCACGGTACAGAAATTCGCAGTCATAACCGTGGCCGTCGTGGGGGCAAGCAGGCGGTTCCTCTCCCAGATCACGCGCCACCAGAACGAAGTAAAATTTATGAGCGCGTCCTTACAGTACAGCAATTACACGGGGCAGGCGGATTTTTCCGTGCCCTATGAGATTCTGACCGCCCCGGCAAAGATCCGGGAGCTGTACTTAACAAGCTGCCGGGAAGGCATGGGGTGTTATGAAAAACTCTGCCATGAGGGAATCGGCCATGACGCGGCGGGTTACGCCACGCCCCAAGGGCTTCGGAATGTGCTGATTATCAGCGCCACGCCCTACCAGTGGAAACATATCATCGGCCAGCGGGTGTGCCGCAGGAACACGGACGAGACAAGGATTGTGCTTCTGAAAATCTGGAAGGAGCTTTATGCACTCAGCCCCGTTCTATTTGCACCTTCCCTTGTCGGTCCGTTCTGCCAGATGGATAAATGCCTGGAGGGGAAAATGACCTGCGGGCGGAAACTGGCGGCAGATATGACGCCGGAAGATATTTTAAGGGCGGACTACCCGGCGATCTTGGAAGGAGGCAGCGCATGAAGATTAAACTGATCGACTTTGGCGTGCCGGAGAGCCGGCGCCCCTTCCGGCCGCATGGCAACGATGCCGGGGCAGATGTGTATATGCCCTATGACTGCACCTTACAGCCGGGCGGGATTGCCAAAATACCGCTTGGGTTCGGGATTGAGATACCGGACGGGTACGCGGGCTATATCTTCCCCCGCACCAGCATGGCGGTAAAGGGCCTGGTCTGCGAGCTGCCCCCTGTGGATTCCGGCTACCGCGGGGAGATCCATGCCATCATCAGCAATGTAAGCAGCACCCCCCAGGAGCTTTCCAAAGGGGCACGGATCGGGCAGCTTGTGATTACTCCGGTTGTGATTGCGGACTTTGTGACAGATCTGGGCGCGCAGCGGGGAACCGGAGGCTTTGGAAGTACCGGAACATAAAAAATGTTATTTCGGGAGTGATTCTTGGATAATCGCCGGTAGTGGAAATGAGCATACCGGGAAGATTGCAGGTTACACTAATAGAAGGGCAGGAAAAGGCGGCACGCCCAAAAGACGCGCCGCCCTGCCGTTTAGAATTGTTTTAGTATGTCGTGGTGCCCCACGTCCACCAGGATGATCATTTTATCGCCTTCGTAATACCAGATAATGCGGATGTCCATGTTGACGCTGCACTCAAAAAGGTCTGTGGTGCCCTGGATGCGCTTGGTGCGCAGCGACGGGTGGGAAGGATTTTCAGCCAGAAGTTCCAGCTTGTTTTTTAACTGCTTCTTCTCCTGGGCGTTCAGGCCCTTAAAGTGCTTTTGGAAACGGGGCGTAAAGGTAAATTCATACGCCATCACTCCGCCTCCAATTTGTCAAACAGGGCGTCCACGCTGTCAAAGACAGGCTGCTCCCCGGATGCGAGTTTTGCTTTTACATCGCTGATTTCTTCTTTAAGTTCATTCAGGTAATGTTTCGGGTAGACAACCACCGGCATGATGCAGATGGAGCCGTCCTTCTCGAAGATGTCCAGCTTGTCGCCCTCTGACAGGCCGAGCTTGACAATGATCTCCCTTGGGATCGTGACCTGGGCTTTCTGACGTAATTCGGCCAGCATAATATCATCTCCTTCTATTTGAGTTTGAAAGTAGGAAGTTCTTACTTTCTTACTTATAGTATATCCACTTTGGGGCATTTATGCAAGGGGGCACGAAAAAAATTTACAGAATAGCAAAAGCGGCCAACACCGTGGCCGTCTTAACGCTTGCTGTTCAGCTCTTTCATAATGCCGAGGATATAGCTCATTGACCGGGAATCCAGTTTCCTTGCTTCTTCGATAAACTCCTGAAGGGCTTCCGGGCAGGCGTTCCCCTCGTCAAAAAATTCCTGCGGCGTCACGCCCAGGTATTCACAGATATAGAAGAAGGACTGCATGGCAGGAAGTGATTTTTTGTTTTCGATGTTGTTGATATAGTTGTTTGCCTGTCCTAACGACAAGGACATATCGCGTGCAGATACGCCTTTCTGTGTCCGCAACTTTGCCAGCCGTTCCGGGACAAAATCTTCATACACCGCCTTCACCTCCCATTCTGTAATAGATTGTACCTCACGCCTCGTCCTTATTCGCAAAATAAAAAGGGTGTTTCCGTTGAAATATTAAAATAAATCTATTATAATTTGAGAAATGAAGAATACAGACTATCGGACGGAGGAAAAACAGATGGAAGGAAAGACATGCTGTGTCACCGGGCACAGGGATATACCCCAGAAAGAGATCAATAAGGTCAAGGCCGCCTTGCGGCGTGAGGTTGACCTTGCGGTCAAAGAAGGGTTTACCCGGTTTATGAGCGGGTTTGCGGAAGGCGTGGACCAGTATTTTGCCGAGATTGTACTGGAAAAGAAAAAGAAAAATCCGGCGTTGGAACTGATTGCAGTTATCCCCTACCAAAAGCGCCTGGATAATCTGATGGAAAAAAGGCGGACCTATGAAATGCTGGAGGCATGTGCGGATGTTGTCGTCATGCAGGAGAAATACCACCCCAGCGTCTATTCCCACCGAAACCGCTACATGGCCGAACACTCGGACCGGGTGATCGCCGTGTATGATGGGAGGGAAAAAGGCGGCACGGTCAGGACGATCCGGTTTGCACACCAGATGAAAAAGGAGTTTAGAGAGATCCCGGTTGGGGAAATATTTTTATCTTAGTGATTCAATCATGATGTAATGGAAAGACGAGGATTCAAGTATTTTATAATACGATATTAAGAGATTTTCCTCTTTTCTGCCCTAAATGTAAATTGACGCATATCGTTAATGTTGAAAAATTAGAAATTAAAAATTCTGAAAACGAACTTATTGATTTTGAGAAGAAAGGATAGAAAAATGAAACACATACCTAAATATACACCAACAGAAGTACTGAATGACCCCTACGGATTTACTTACAAAGAAATGTCGGAAGTCATTGGAGAGGATAAAGCAAAAGCCTTATATACCGAATTGTATAAACAATCCCCTCGCAAAAAAAATTTATCAATATCAGTTGAAAAAATCTATAAAAGTAACGATACTGAAAAGTATGTTTATGAATTGAAAGACAACAAATATATTGAAACGGTCTTTATCAAGCGGCGGGATGGTGGTACTGTTTGTGTAAGTACACAAGTTGGTTGTCCTGTTGGCTGTATTTTTTGTGAGTCTGGGCGCAATGGTTTTGTTCGTAATCTAACACCGTCTGAAATTGTGCAGCAGGTCATATTGATACGTCAAAAGGTAAATCGTATTGTTTTTATGGGTATGGGAGAGCCTTTATTCAATTACGACAACTTGATTGCGGCAATCCATATTCTTCGAGATAGAAATGGGCTTAACTTTCCAACCGATGGCATTACCATATCAACAGTTGGCCCAGTCAATCAATTAAAAAATTTACGCGAAGAACATCTAAAAATTCAGTTGACAATATCTTTACACGCAGCAACACAGGCTGCAAGAAACTGTATCATTCCTCATTTGCACATGTATTCTATTGAAGATGTTGTTAAGCAAGCCTTGTCCTATTCTCAAAGGCATAATCGAAAAGTTGTATTTGCGTATTTACTTTTACCAGGTATAAATGACCGCCTTTCAGATGTAAGGCAACTTGCAAAATGGTTTAAGGGCAAAAATGTTATGATTAACGTATTGCAATACAACCCGACAAGTAATTCAAAAATTAGAGCGCCACAAAAACGGGAAATGGTTGCGTTCAAACGCCAATTAGAACAAACAGGGCTTGAAGTTACCATGAGAGTTTCTCATGGTAGAGAAATTAAAGCAGCTTGTGGGCAGCTAGCTAATACATACAATAAAGCAGAAAAACAAAAGAACAAATTTAATTAAAGAGCTAGATACAGATGAATAATTTGAAAATGACAGATGGAAAAGTTAAACAAAATAATAATTGTACATTGTGTTATCGTTGTGTAAATATATGTCCAAAACAAAGTTGTACTGTATATATTCATAATAAGCCTAAAAAACAATATAAAAATTTTGTGGACAAATAGGTAAATTCCTGTTTGTAGTATTAAAAAATAAAGAGCGAGTTTCACTGTGGGTATTTCTTTTACCCGCTACTATAATTGAATATCTGAAATAAAGAGCGAAGACTGAAAATGCCCTCGCTCTTTTTATATCCAAATTTAGGAGGGATTTTTATGTGGAACATACTTATACACTTCCTGACATTCACAGGAGGGATGTCTGCCGGCGTTGTGCTGATGTGCCTTTTACAGTCCGGAAAACAGGCGGACGAAGAATTTGAACAACTGCAAAGGAGGACGGAACAATGAAGTTGGTAATTGCGGAAAAGCCCTCTGTCGCCATGTCGCTGGCGGCGGTATTAGGTGCGAATGAGAAAAAAGACGGCTATCTGGAGGGCGGCGGCTATCTGGTGAGCTGGTGCATAGGGCACCTTCTGGAACTGGCACAGCCGGAGGCTTACGGGGAACAGTATGCCAGATGGTGTTACGCTGACCTGCCTATCCTGCCGGAAACATGGAAATATGAGGTCCCAAAGGATAAAAAGAAACAGCTTGCCCTTCTGTGCCGGCTGATGAAGGACAAAGGGGTGGATTCCGTGGTGTGCGCAACAGACGCCGGGCGTGAGGGTGAGCTGATCTTCCGTCTGGTCTACGAACACGCTGGATGTAAGAAACCAATGGAACGCCTCTGGATTTCCAGTATGGAGGATGCTGCGATCCGGGACGGCTTTGAACACCTGCGCCCCGGAAGTGATTACGATACACTCTATGATGTGGCGGTCTGCCGGGCCGGGGCTGACTGGCTGGTTGGGATTAACGCTACCCGGCTTTTCTCTGTCCTGTACGGGGTCACGCTGAATGTGGGCCGTGTGATGTCGCCCACCCTGGCGCTGCTGGTACAGCGGGAGGCGGATATTGGGGCATTTGTAAGCAGGCCGTTCTATGTGCCGGAGATTACCTGCGGCGGGTTTACCGCCTCCGGTGAAAAGCTGGCTGAAAAAGCCGAAGCCGACACAATCCGTATAGAGTGCGATAAACAGGCCACTTCGGTACAGTCCGTGGAAAAGCAGGTCAAGACCGTGCAGACGCCCCACCTCTATGACCTGACGACTTTACAGCGGGAATGTAACCGTATCTATGGCTATACCGCCCAACAGACCCTTGACTATGTGCAGTCCCTTTATGAGAAAAAGCTGGCAACCTATCCCCGGACGGACAGCCAGTATCTCTCCGAGGATATGCAGGCAACCGCCGCTTCCCTGGTCCTCTGGCTGCGGGGAAATATGCCTTTTGGAAAGGGATGCGCCGGGGAGCCGGATATTGACCGTGTAACGGATGGCAGCAAAGTGACCGACCACCACGCGATCATCCCTACAGTGGAGATTGCCCGGACGGATCTATCGGAGCTTCCTTCCGGGGAGCGGGATGTGCTGACGCTGATTGCTGCAAGGCTCCTTTCTGCCACGGCACAGACGCACCGGTTCGAGGCGGTGACGGCGGTTCTGGACTGCCAGGGGTATTTGTTTACGGCAAAGGGAAAAACCGTTTTACAGGCCGGATGGAAAGAGGTGGAACGCCTCTACCGCATGGGATTGAAAGAATCCGGGCCGGAGGATGGCGGCGACACGGACGCTTCCCTCCCTATGCTGCAGGAAGGACAGATTTTTGAAACGGTCTCTGCCGGCGTCCGGGAGGGCAAGACTTCCCCGCCGAAACACTATACCGAAGATTCCCTTCTGGCGGCAATGGAGACAGCCGGTGCGGAAGATATGCCGGAAGATGCCGAGCGAAAAGGTTTAGGCACCCCGGCCACCCGTGCGGCCACGCTGGAAAAGCTGGTCTCCACCGGATTTGTGCAGCGGAAGAAAAAGCAGCTTATCCCCACGGAGAAAGGCACAAACCTGATTGCTGTACTGCCGGACAACATCAAATCACCGATTCTGACCGCAGAATGGGAATCCAGGCTGAAACAGGTGGAACGGGGCGAACTTTCCGCAGAATCATTCATGGAAGGGATTGCAGATATGAGCCGTGCGCTGGTAAAGGAGCATACCGCCCCGGAGGAACGCTTTGCTTCCCTGTTTCCCGACGCAAAGGGAAAAGCGCATGAGGCTGTCGGCGTCTGCCCCCGCTGCGGCGCCCCGGTATATGAGGGCAAAAAGGGATTCTTCTGTGATAACCGGGAATGCTCTTTTGCCCTCTGGAAAGACAATAAATTCTTTTCCAGTAAGAAAAAATCCATTACAAAATCTGTGGCGGCGGCTCTTTTGAAAGAGGGCCGCGTTTCCATGTCCGGGCTTTACAGCGAAAAAACGGGGAAAACCTATGACGCGGTAGTGATCCTGGATGATACCGGGGATAAGTATGTGAATTTCAAGTTGGAATTTCCGGCAAAGAAAGGCAGGCGCAAATGAGCAGCCGGCCGCCACGGGAACTGACACGCGACCAGCGGGCGGCGATCCGAAAGCAGGTAACAAAATGCTGCGCCAACTATGACAATCAGGACCAGCTCTGTCTGCCTTTGGACTGCCCCTGTTACATGCTGCAGAAATGGTGGACCGGTTCTTACTGCCGGTATTTCCGGGAGGCGGTGCTGCCGGCTGACCCGGCGCTGGAATCCGCTATTACCGGGGAGGACACGTCCATGAGGCAGAAAACCTGTCCGGTCTGCGGCAGGGCGTATCTTCCCACCACCAGCCAGGCGTATTGTTCCGATATGTGCCGGGTATCTGCCAGGCGGAAGTATGAGCGGGAACGAAAGCGGCGGGAACGCCGGAATAAGTAGTGATATGTCCGCAAGTTAGCCAAAAAAGAGCTTGATTTCAAAGGCTTTCCGGCCCTTGTCATTTAGGTAGCTGTATTAGAATACTCTGGTGCTCTGAAATAGGGTTAAGTTGCGGACAGATTCAAAACAGACAGGAGGGATGCAGATAAAGGATATAGCGATTACAAAGGAAATCATGCGGATCGACACACGGACACAGGCCATTGACATGCAGCAGATTGACAACCGGCGCTTTCTGTATAACCCGGACACGGGGGTGCTGGTCTTAGGCAGGCAATATGCGGCAGCAAGCCTGACGGATTCCAGCCATGCGGTGGAACTGGCCGATGCCGGGATCACAAAGGATTTTGATGATTTTGTAAGGGGATGGATTGGAACCGGTGGCAATTATCCCTATGGGGTGATCCACTTTGCCCCCAACGTGGATGAACGGTGTGCGGATTTGTTTGACCGGGCATACAGTACCTTAGAAATGTTCCGGGAGAACGGCGCACTGGCGGACACGGTACTCCGGGGATTTGGGAACCGCTGGGAGCGGCCCATGTCAGATATTTTTGCGGATATGAGGAAAGCGGAACAGAAGCCCTCTGTCCGCAGGCAGCTAAAGAAACAGCCGGAGGCAGAAACCATCCGGCCGAAAACCAACCATCAACAGGAACGATAGGAGGCGGTTTATTTGAGTATCAATACAATCACAACAGAGGACCTTCGCCGTATGGAAGGCAAAGACGGACTGATTTTGCAGGGGTGTGGCGGAGACGCACAGGAATGGGTGGACGGGATCAATGAGATGTTCACCGAGGCAGGTATTTTGAAGGACGGCAGCAAATTTAAGGACGTTTCCACTTTCCAGTACGGAGAGCTTACCTGTCTGCTCTATCCTTTCGAGGATGTGAAGCTGGAAATCGGGAAACTTGCCATGTGGCGGTTGCAGACCCATGAGACTTTCGGCGGCACCTGGCTTTCAGACTTTGTGCCGAACCGCCTGGGCGGATTTATCGGGGAGCCTGCGCCGGAGCCGGAGAAGCCCGACTGTGCGCTGATCGGCCAGGATGGGAATATCTTTAACCTGGTAGGGATTGCCGCCCGCATCCTGCGGGAGCATGACCTGAAGAAACAGGCACAGGAAATGAAGGACCGTGTATTTGCTTCCGGCAGTTATAGCGAGGCCCTTTGTATCATCGGCGAGTATGTCAATATCACGGATTCCGAAGCGGAGCCGGAACGAAAGCTTTCCCTCCGGCAGCAGCTAAAGGAAACAAAACCGGCAGAACCGGCAAGGAGCCAGAAACAGCCAAAGCAGCCGGAACGGTAAGGAGGATTGGAATGGAAAAAGAAAAAATTTATGGCGTATGGGCGGTCCGCAGCGGCGCGTCCATTTTCGGCCGGGCAGAGGCCTGGTGCAAGGAGGACGGAAAACCTTTGGAATTTACCTCCAAAGAGGCAGCCGAGGACTACGCAAAAAAAGCAGGCAGCCATACTACGGCAAACGTCCACTATTATGTAAAAGAAAAGGAACCGGAACCCGGCGCTGTTCGGAAAGGAACGGCACAGCCGGATTTAGATGCCCGCGCCCAGGAGGAAGTGACACCTAAAAATGCGGCGACGGAGAAACAAAATGAGATTCCCGGCAGGCAGATCACGCCAGAGCCGGACCCGCTGGTAGAAATCCGTTCTGCGGTCCACAGCAATTATGCTGGCATGGTGGCTATGCTGGGTGCGGATAACCGGGTGTATCTTGGAAAGGAAGAACGTTATCACTCTGACGGGGAGCTTCCAGGTTATTATGACAATCAGGACGGATCCCTGTGCTTTGTCTGCGACCAGCCGGATATGTATTATTTTCTCTATGGGGAGGGCTGGGCGCACACCCAGGCGGAAATGCTGGAGCGAGGCCTTACCCTGCGCCAGTATGAAGATTTTGCAAGGCTCCGGGAGGGTGTGCTTTCACAGTTTACGCCCCGCAGGGAAATCCTGTTTGCCGGGCAGCCTTTTAAGCCCCAGGAAAGCTACCTGTATAATGCGGAGCTTTACGAGGAAGGACAGACCGGCAACTACAATATGCTGGATGGCAGGCTGAATAATGAACCGCCGGAACGCCCGGATCTGACGGACGGCCAGACCTATGAGGAAATCCGGGAACTGGCACCGGAAACATTACCGGAGGAAAAGCCTTCCCTAATGGAACGACTGAAAGCCGACCGTCCGGAGCATGAGGCAAGGCAGGCCGCACCGCCTCTGCCGGAGAGGGAACGCTGATGGGCGCGGCAAGGTTTGAAGGTGTGGACATACTGGACAGCCTGGGGCAGATCATGGAGCTGCATACGCAGCACTATAAAGACGATTTCGACATGGATAAGGAACTGATCCAAAACCTGGTCCTGTCAGGGGAGCCGGAGGACCGCCGCCTCCTGTGGATGTCAAGACCCTGCGGCACCTATACCCTGCGGGAATGGGAAGTCTACCTGGAGGGCAGCCATGCAAATAAAGTGTGGCGGTTCTACCACGAGCAGACGAAAGACCCGATCCTGGCCTATGCCCTCTCTGTCAAAGATGTCAAGGACGGAAAAGTGACTGGAACTATTTATCCGCTGGATTATGGGACGCATGTGGAACGGGTGAAATCGCTGACCTGCCCCATTGGGAAAGTCGCTGTTGCTTTTGAGGATGGAACCAATTTCACGCTTCCCTACCAGGAGCGGAGGCGGCTTATGAATGAGCTTATGCCGCTGCATGGGAATCCAAAGTCAATGACGGATTTACCGGAAAGCGAAACGGAGCTTGCCATGATCCTGAGACGGGAACGGTTCAAACGTTCCTACCATGCTGTGAACGGCGATATAAAAGAATACATTGACAGCCTGAAGAAAAGCACCATGCGGGGAAGGCTCAAAGAGGCGCAGACGGCGGCAGCTTCTTCCCATAAACCGCCCTCCCGCAAAAGGGAGACAGAACGATGAAGGCCGGGCAGAACAAAAAAACTGTCCGGGTGGAGTTCGTCATGTCCGAGCAGGATGCGGAGCTAGTAAAGGGGCGCATGGCGGAGCTTGGCATTACCAACCTCTCCGCTTACCTTCGGAAGATGGCGGTGGACGGCTACATTATTCACCTTGACATGGGCGATATTCAGGAAATGGTGCGCCTCCTTCGTATCTGTTCCAATAACTTGAACCAGTATGCAAAGCGGGCCAATGAAACCGGCAGCGTTTACGCCGCCGATGTGGAGGATCTGCGTACCCGGTTGGACGGCCTCTGGGATGGCATGGATAAGCTGCTGCGGGGATTTGCGAACATTTCGTAAACAGGAAGAAACACCGTTGCTTTCCGTGGTCCGGCACGGTAGAATTTTTATAGGGAATAAACTTCCCTATCGAAAGGAGGCGGGCGTATGCGTCTGATTGGTAAACTGTTGGCACTCCCCTTTGTCCTGGTTATGGGGATCCTTTATTTGGTTTGTAAATTTCTTGTTGTGATTTCCGGCGCTGTGCTGGGAATTTTATCAGGAATTGTTTTTCTGGCGGCGCTGGTGCTGTTCTTCATTGCCGGATTCTGGCCGGGGCTGTCCTGGCTGGTGGTTGCATTTCTTTTAAGTCCTTACGGTCTGCCGATGGCGGCGGCCTGGCTTGTTGGCATGATCGGCGGCGTAAATGGCTCCCTGAAAGATTTTATATTTGGTTAAACAGGTTCGGCGGGGCGCATTGGCAGCCCCGCCCTTTTTCTATAATTACGGCTGTCTGTCAAGGCAGCTTTTTGATTGGAGGGATTTCATTGAAAGATACAACGCCAATTTATTTCCATTCTGCCACCTATGCGTATGAGCATGGGGAGCTGGATCAGTACCACGCTTCCCACAAGGCAAACATTGCGTGCAGGGAGGCAATCGAACAGGCCATAACGGACAACTACCGGGATAACCGTTTAGGTACGGCATGTGTGCAGCAGGTCTTACAGCAGTTTGATCCTGGCCGGATTTTTTATGTCCTTGCCAACACGGTCCGGCAGAAAGATTATGACGGGCGCATTTCACGGGACAATAAAGCATGGGCGCAGACGGTTCCGGTCTGTGAGGATAAGGACGGTTTCGGATATGACCGGAATGTTTGCTTTGCCGTGGACCGCTGCAATCCCGGACTTACCGACCTGTTTCTCTCCCAGGCCAGGCGGGAATGTCCGCTTACTCAGGAACAAAAGCCCTCTGTCCGAGACAGCCTAAATCAACATGCCGGACGGCAGGCAGCGCATAAGGATAAACCAAAAACGAAAAAAGAACACGCACGATAACATAATGATTTTCAGACTAAGGAGGTGACGATATGGCGACCACACGGCTGATGCCTCTGCACATTGGAAAAGGCCGGGATATTTCCACGGCCATTGCAGACATCATTGACTACGTGGAGAATCCACAGAAAACCGATTTTGGGAAATTTATTTATGGCTATGAGTGTGATACCCGGATTGCCGACGCGGAGTTTCTTCTATCCAAGCGGCAGTATGCGAACCTGACCGGACGAAACCAGGGCGCGGACGATGTGATCGCCTACCATCTCCGGCAGGCTTTCAAGCCCGGCGAGGTCACGCCGGAAGAAGCGAACCAGATTGGGCGGGAGCTTGCTCTGAAACTGACAAAAGGCAATCACGCTTTTGTTGTCTGTACCCATGTAGACAAGCACCATGTCCATAACCACATCATCATAAATTCCACAACGCTGGACTGTCAGAAAAAGTTCCGCAACTTCTGGGGATCCACCTGGGCAATCCGGCGCATGAATGACAAGCTGTGCTTAGAGCATGGTCTTTCCATTGTAGAGGATCCGAAGCCCAGCCGGGATCACTATGGTACATGGCTGGGAAATAAAAAACAGCCCTCCCACCAGGAACAGATCCGCTGTGCCATTGACGCGGCCCTGGAAGAAAAGCCGAAGGACTTTGAAGAACTGTTGAAGAAGCTGGAGGCGGCCGGGATTGAAGTCAACCGGGAGCGAAAGTACCTTCGTTTTCGCTTGTCGCCGGAAGATAGATATACCCGGTGTGACACGCTGAAAGGCGACTATACCGAGCAGGCTATCAAAGAACGGATCACAGGCGCCCGGATAGTAAAGCCGCGCCGTACCTCTCCCCAAAAGCCGGTTTCCAAAGTCGGGCTGCTAGTGGATATTGAGGCGGCAATCCGTTCCGGCAAAGGTCCGGGGTATGAACGCTGGGCGAAGGTGTTTAACTTAAAACAGCTCTCCCAGGCGGTAATTTATCTCAAAGAGCATGGCGATATGAGTTATGAGGATTTGCAGGAAAAATCAGATGCCGTCACCGCCAGCTTTAATGCGTTGTCAGTACAGATCAAGGAACTGGAATCGCAGATGGCCGCCAACGGGGAGCTGCAGAAACAGATCGTAAACTACGCCAAGACGCGAGCGGTCTATGTGGAATACCGAAAAGCTGGGTACAGCAAAAAATTCCGTGCGGCACATGAGGCGGAAATCCTTCTGCACCAAACAGCGAAGAAATATTTTGACGAGGTGGGAATCACAAAGCTGCCCTCCGTCAAAGCTCTGCGAGAGGAATATGCCGGGCTTCTGGAACAGAAACGGAAAGCCTACTCTGCTTATAAGCAGGCCAGGGCTGATATGAAAGAGCTTTATAATGTCCGGGCGAATGTGGAGCATTTGCTGGATATTCCCACCGGGCGGGAACCGCAGAGGGAATCGCAGAAGTCACGGCAATAGGTTTCTTCCTGCTTTTGTTTTTTCAGCGTTCCAACGGAACGCGCAGCCATCACCGCAGGTGATGATCTCAGGGGTTTGGGGACATGTCACCAACAAGCATTTAGCAGAAATTCCGGGTACGGGATTTCTGCTAAATACGCAATCTTACGGAAGATTGCATTGCTTGCCAATTTTGTTTTACATCTCAAAATAATTTCAGAAGACTATTGACAATCCATCTGATACATGGTATAGTATCGAAAGTTTGAAAATGGAAGGAGGCTTACGTGTGTTAATTTGTGTACGCTAATATGCAATAAAAAGTAGAGGTATTTTTCCACTCAGTGGGCTTTTTTTGTGTGCGTATACATAATAAACACGTAAGTCTGACACGAACGGTCTTTGAACTGTATCGTGTAGCTTTTGTGCTTTATTCTTATGCAGGCGTTTGCCCTCTTTGTGGGGCAGCGCCTGTTTTTTATTGCAAAAAACAAAGGAACAATGCAATAAAAAAGGAGGTTTATATTATGACTCAAAACAACAATTCATGGAAGAGAAATTATTTTACACTTCTCATTGGACAGGGTGTATCTTTTATCAGTAGCGGCATCCTGCAAATGGCTATTATCTTTTATTTGGTTGCGAAAACGAATTCCGCAATTATATTGACGATTGCAACTTTAATCGGCTTTTTACCACAGGCCTGTTTAGGGCCGTTTGCGGGGGTTTTCGTTGACCGTCACAGCCGTAAAGGTGTAATGATTGGAGCGGATTTGATGATTGCCGCCGCAGGTGGACTTTTGGCTTTGGCCGCACTATACACGGAATTGCCTGTATGGGCAATTATGGTCGTGCTGTTTATTCGCAGTACGGGAACCGCATTCCATTCTCCTGCATTTAGTGCGACAACGCCTATGATTGTACCGAAAGATGAGCTGACAAAATGTGCTGGTTACGCACAGACAATACAAGCGGTAAGCTCTATCATCAGTCCAGCCGCCGCCGCATTTTTATATGCCGTCTGGCCGCTTAACGCAATTATTATGTTGGATATTGTGGGGGCAATCCTGGCTTGCGTGACGGTCGCGATCTCTGCCATCCCAACTCCCGATGTATGCACAGAACAGAAAAGTCAGCAGTTTATGCAGGATATAAAAGAAGGCTACATGGTGTTAAAGCGAAACAGAGGGCTTTTTGCCTTGTTGTGGATTGGCGTAATTTATATGTTTTTCTATATGCCGATTAGTTCACTTTATCCACTTATCAGTATGTCCTATTTTGGAGGAACACCAGCCCATGCTTCTGCCGCAGAAATTGCTTTTGCTGTTGGTATGCTGTTGGGCGGTATCATCTTGAGCATTTGGGGCGGCTTCAAGAGGCGCACGCACACCATCTGCTTTTCCGTCCTTCTTATGGGCATTAGCATTACCGTCTCTGGCCTCTTACCGTCAGGTGCATTTCTCATATTTATCGTATGTTGTACGGCTATGGGAATTGCTGCTCCGTTTTACGGTGTACAAAATGCAATTTTTCAAGAAACTATCAAGCCTGAATATTTGGGGAGAGTTTTTTCGTTGCTAACAAGTGCCGCATCTTTTGCTATGCCGTTGGGTCTTCTCATTTCCGGACCTTTGGCCGAGAAGTTTGGAGTTGAGAAATGGTTTGTGATTTGTGGAGTAGGTATCATAATAGTTGCCCTCACTGCATTTTTGCTACCCAGTTTGCGGAAAATTGATGATACGAAATAAGTAGTAAATTTATTCAAAACAACATGCGTTCAATATAATCAAGTCTTCATATAGGTAAAAAGTCCATTCAATACTGGTAGTTGTTTTTACTTCTATCTTTAGGACTATGTTATTTCAGAAAAGATAATTTGCTAAATGTAATAAATTTAAGTGAAGGAATGAGTGTGGAGGTGGTAGTATGGGAAATTAGTTGTTCTGGATATATCCGAATCCGGCAGACAGATAGGTGAGAAGTTATTTGCAGTTCTTAACGCTGATAAGAAAAAAGATTTGACAGAGTTTGTCCAAGAGTATGAGAAAATCTGCGTACCATGTTTCACTTCATATATCCGAGGGCACAATAACAGCCAACTGCTAACTGAGATTCAGGAGGGCAATCTGTATGTATGCCTGGAGCAAAGACTTGTACGGGTTCAAAATCAGGTTGTCGATCTGACGGCTAAAGAATTTGATATACTGGCATTGCTGATCCAAAATCCCAAGCGGGTATTCACCTATGAGATGATTATTGAGATTGTGTGGAATGAGGATTATTCCTACTACTCACGAAAAGCTGTCAACAACCACATCAGTAATATGCGGAAAAAGTTGAAAATCTCGCCGGATGTGCCGGATTACATTAAAAGTGTGACTGGCGTAGGATATAAATTTGATACTTAATGAGCAAAGCTGCAAGGTATGTTTTATCTTGTGGCTTTGTTCTTTTTTGTCCTAATTACACAAATACTATCTACTAATGCCAAAACTTGCGGTCATCTTGGTTGGAAATAGGATAAAACAGGTAAGGATATGGAATTTCCCCATATATAATGCCCTCAAAGAAAGGGGACCTGCTGTAAGTAAGCTTGCTTACTTCCTCCTTTCGGGGAGGGAGAATCTGGAATGCTATGGAAAGTACCTTACGGGCTCAGTCCGCGTCTTTATTCGAGAATTCAATTATTAGACCCTGCAATTCGTCAAAGAACTGCGGGGTTTTTTGGTTCGACAGAAAAATACAAATTCCGGCATATTCCAGTATGCTTTTACAATGCTCTGTTTTGGTGCGCGTCTGTGTTTTTGCAGGCGCGTTTTTTTGTACCCTGTTTTAGAAAATGCGAGTGTGACAGTCCCGGCTGCCGTTCCCCACCCTCTGATTTCGATTTTGCCTGTCAACTAAAAAATCGAAATTGGAGGAATTTACTATGAAGAAAATCAATCTTAAAGATTACTATCCCTATTATATACAGGATACTGTTGTTGAAGTGCCTGACGAAGTGGCGGATCTGCTTCGGGAATACAAACTGGCGGAGGCTTCCTATATTCTGCGTACATACCGGCATAAGGCATATTTTTCTCTGGACTACGATGCCAGTGTGGAACGTGATGCGCTGGTGATCGTCCTGACGCCGGCTGAAATTCTGGAACAAAAAGAGGAAAATGCCCGGCTATATCAGGCGCTTGCCTCTCTGCCTGAAAAACAGCGGAACCGGATTTACGCACACTTTTTTCTCGGTATGAGCAAGTCGGAAATTGCAAAAGCGGAAGGCACTCATAAGAGCAGAATCACCCGCTCTATCAATGCCGGTCTGCGGAGTCTGGAAAAATTTCTGAAAGAAATATCCTGACAGACGGCAACTTTGCCCCCGAAAATGAAATGTATAGTAGAGGGACATAATTCGGCGGGACAAGCCTGGCGGGTGTGGCGGCGCACATGCAGCCGCCCGCCCCAACTGAAAAACTGTCATAACTGCCACGCCCCTCGCTTGCTCCTTGACAACCGAATACACGCTGTTACAGGTACTTCATTCTGTGTTCCGAGCGGCAATGGGGCGGCGCGGTGACAGGCAGCCTAAGGAGGTGATGGATTCAGGCTGTCCGAGCGATAAACGCAACCCACGAAACCGGCTGTGGCAGGCCGGACGCGACGACGGCACAGATCATAATGGTACTTCCTCACGGCTCCCTAAAGACTTGGGGAGAGTTCCTGCGGCGTTTGCTTGCTTTGGCAAAGCGGCGGCGTATGCGGGGCTATGATGCGGCGACGCTATCCGCAGCCTGTAACAGTCCCGCCCTGTTTATTCAGGGCTTGCCGGGGGGCGTGGCAAATACGGCAGCTAATCGAAATCAGATACAATGGGCCGGGTCTGTGACTGTAAGAGCGCAGGCCCGACTTATTCATGTGGTTTTGATAATCAGAAATTTTCAGGAAGGAGTTGGTATCATGGAAAATATGACTGCTGCCGGAGGTACCGGCGCACTGGTTGACATCCGGGAAGTTTCCGTCAATAAGGAACTTTCCCGTGAGGAACGGATCACGGAATTTGTACGGCAGATCAAGGATCCCTACCGCTTTAAATGCGGACGTTTTACTGTACAGGCCAGCTTTGCAGCAGGAGGCGCCACCCTGGAGGAATGTATCAAAGGGATTCTGCGGTAGGCCAGATTTTTTTCAGGAAAGGGGCTGACTTTCCCGCAATGGCGTGGTAGAATAAGAATCGGAAAAGGAATTGAATACGGCACAGCCACACTTCTTGAATTGCGGGGATTTTTCTGCGCAAAGAAAGGAGTGTTTTTTTATGCAGGTTTACAAAGCAATCAAGTACATCCGTCTTTCTTATACCGATGACAAGACGACGGAAAGCGACAGCGTCGCCAACCAGCGGCGGCTGATCGATGATTACATTGCCCGGCACCCGGAGATTGAGGTCGTGGCAGAAAAGATTGACGACGGTTACAGCGGTGTCCTTTTTGACCGCCCGGCATTTCAGGAAATGATGCGTATGATTGAACAGGGCGAGGCCAACTGTGTAATTGTCAAGGATCTCTCCCGCCTGGGACGTGAATACATAGAGACCGGCCGCTATATGCGCCGGGTATTTCCGGCCTACGGTGTGCGCTTTATCGCCATCAACGATAACGTGGACACGGAAAACGATGCTGCCGATGACCTCACGGTTTCCGTGAAAAACATTATGAACGAGGCTTACTGCCGGGATATTTCCGTCAAGACCCGGAGCGCCCTGGAAGTGAAACGGCGCAGCGGCGATTTTGTAGGAGCCTTTACGATTTACGGCTATATAAAAGTCGGTGATAAGCATAAGAGCCTGGAAGTTGACGAATATGCCGCCAATGTGGTGCGGGATATTTTCAGAAAGCGTCTGGAGGGGTTCAGCGCTTCCCATATCGCAGACGAGCTGAACTGGATGGGCGTACTCTCCCCGCTGGCATATAAGCGGAACAATGGGATGCCACATGCAAAAGGCGGCTATACGGATCGCAAGGACTGTAAATGGTCCGCTACTACTATTATCCGTATCTTGCAGGATGAAACCTATACCGGAACGCTGGTTCAGGGAAAGCAGACCACGCCTCACTTCAAACTGAAAGAGCGTGAGGATAAGCCTTCCTCTGAATGGATCCGGGTAGAGGGCGCCCATGAAGCCATCATACAGAAGCATGATTTTGACCTGGTGCAGCGGCTCCGCAGGATTGACACCCGGACCTCCCCGAAGTCAGACAAAGTATATCTGTTCTCCGGCATTTTAATCTGTGGCTGCTGCGGCTGCCGCATGACCCGCAAGACCAACCGCTATAAGGATAAGGAATACCATTATTACTATTGCCCGACCGGGAAAAAGAACGGCTGCACATCCTCTGTCATGGTAAAGGAATCTGACCTGATCGAGTGCGTGCAGGACAGCTTAAAAGGCCATATTGAGAATGTCGCCTCCCTGGATGCTCTGCTGTCCAGTATCAGCCAGGAACGTATCAACCGGGAGCTGGCCCAGGAATACGCCGCGCAGATCAGGGTAAATGAAAAACGTGTGGCACAGACGGAAGGCTTCAAAGCCAAGCTCTATGAAAACCTGGTGAGCGGGATCCTTACCAAAGAAGAATTTCTTTCTTATAAGCGGAAATACAATGCGGATATTGAGCTGCTGCAGAAAGCAATCGCCGAGTGGAACGAAAAGCTGACGGACGTACTGGAGAACCGCAGCGAGCGGAACCGCTGGATCAACCATTTCATGCAATTCTCCACAATGGAGGATATTGACCGCAGGGCGGTCATGCAGCTTATCCGCAGCATACGGGTCATGGGCAAGGACGAGCTGCACATTGAATTTAACTATCAGGACGAATACCAGAAAGCGGTTTCCCTGGCGGAACAGATTGCCGCGCATAATGAAGAAAGGAAGGTGGGCTAAATGGCAAGAAAGAGCAGGAAACAGGCGGTGGTTTCCATGCCGGCCCCGTCCTTATATGTGCATGTGGCGCTGTATATCCGTCTTTCTGTGGAAGATAACAAGAAACGCGGCTGTTCCGTGGAGAACCAGAAGCTGGTGCTGAATGACTTCCTGGCGGACAAGCCGGATTTCGTTGTCTACGATACCTATATCGACAACGGGGCGACAGGCACGAATTTCCACCGCCCCGGTTTCCAGCAGATGCTTTCGGATATTGAGGCAGGTCATATTGACTGTGTGATCGTCAAGGATCTCTCCCGGTTAGGGCGTAATTCCATTGACACCGGCTACTACATTGAACAGTATTTTTATTCCCACAATGTCCGTTTTATCGCGGTGACGGACCAGTTTGATACGGCAGACCCCGGCAATCTCCACGGCGGCATTATGCTCCCGCTGAAGAATATGATAAACGAGGCATACGCTTTGGATATTGGCCGGAAGATCAAAGCCCAGGCACGGCAGGCCATGAAAGACGGCGATTACATCGGCGGGCGGGCGCCCTACGGCTACCGGAAAGACCCGGATAACTGCCATAAGCTACTGGTTGATGAAACTGCTGCCCCTGTGGTGAAGCAGATTTTTGAATGGGCACATGACAGGGTTTCGCTGAATCGGATTGTCCTTAACTTAAACGAGATGGGGATTCCGGCGCCTAGCCATTACAAAAAATCCACCGGTGAGATTACCAGCCCCGGCCTAATCGGGAGCGGTAAATGGCAGACCCGCACAGTGATGAAGATTCTGGAAAGCGAAGTCTATACCGGTGATTTAGTGCAGGGCAAGACAAAGATTGTAGACCACCAGCAGGTTAAAGCCGGCGAGGACAACCTGATTGTTGCGAAAGGCACCCATGAACCAATCATTAGCCGGGAACTTTTTACAGCGGTGCAGGAATACCGGAAACAGGTATGTGAGGAAAGCCGGGCGGTTTCCAAACAACCCTATACCCCGAATATTTTCAAAGGAAAGGTATTCTGTGCAGACTGCGGCAGGAGCCTTCACCGGCAGCGGGAGAAACGCAAAAAAGGCCCGGATGTTTACCATTTTCATTGCCTTACCAACAGCCGGGTACAGCAAAAAGGCTGTAAAGGCGTGAGGATGCCGGAAACGGAACTGATCGCTACGGTTACATCTATTCTGGAAAAAGAGCTGGCCGTTGCCCTTGGGATGTCCCTCCCTCTCTTTCAGTTGGAGGCAAGACAGAAACAGGAAAAAGATAAGCTGAAAGCTCAGATGTCAACCCAAAGGCAGGAAATCGAGAAAAAGCGTTTGCTGATCCAAGGACTGTATGAAAATTTTGTACAGGGCATTTTGACAGGCGAGGAATATTTTGAATTAAAAACAGGTTATGAACAATCCATCCATGAGCTGTCCGGTGGGATTGAAGCGCTCGAAAAATCTATGGATGTTCTGGACAGCCAGCTTATACGCTACCGGGAAATGGAAAAAGATGCCAAGTCGCTGGCACAGGACCATGTGCTGACGGCAGAGCTGATTGAACGGCTCATCGAGCGGATCGAGATCGACCATGAGCGGAATATCCATGTAATGTTCCGGTTCAAAAATGAATTTCAGGGAAAGGCGGTGGAACCATGCACAAAAAATATGTGATCGCCCTTTATATCCGTCTGTCCGTGGAGGACTTTAAGACTGAAAGTTTGAGTATTCCCAACCAAAAACTGATCCTCCGGGAAAAGGCCATGTCGCTGCCGGAATGGGATAACGGCGAAGTGCTGGAATTTGTTGATAACGGCCATACAGGTACGAATTTTGAGCGCCCTGCGGTACAGGAACTTTTGACGATGGTCCAGGCCGGGAAGATTGACTGCATTATCGTAAAAGACCTCTCCCGGTTTGGCCGTAACAGCATTGAAACCGGATATTTCATTGAGCGGGTATTTCCCCTCTACCACACCCGGTTTATCTCTGTCAGTGATGATTTTGACACCGCCAATTTCAAAGGCGATACCGGCGGGATTGACGTTGCCTTTAAGTACCTTATCAGCGAATGTTACAGCCGGGATATGTCCATGAAAACGAAAAGCGCCAAATATGCGAAAATGCGCCGGGGAGAATATCAGAGTGTTATCTGTCCTTATGGCTACCGCAAGAGCGCAGACGGGCGTATGGAGCCGGACGAGGACGCTGCAGGGATTGTCCGGCAGATATTTGAATGGGCGGCTGACGGAAATACAGCCGCCGAGATTACAAGAAAACTGTATGCCATGAACATCCCTACGCCTGGAGAATACCGGAAAAGTAAAGGCAAGGATCACTATAATGTTTCCCGGACGCATGGCGTCTGGAGCAGCTCAACAGTCCTTCGGATGCTGGAGGATCAGCGGTATATCGGTACCTATGTAATCGGGAAACGCAAGGTCAGGGAAATCGGCAGCCGGCGTGTCCAGCTAAAAGATGAAAGCGAGTGGTTCAAAATCCCAGACCACCACCCGGCAATCGTAAGCATGGAGCTGTTTGAGAAAGCCAATGCTTCGATCAGGCGTTTTTCCCTTCCGAATAAAAAGCGGCGTGACTACCTTCTCCGCGGGAAAGTATTCTGCGGCTGCTGCGACCATGCCATGTCACTTAGAAACGGGGCATGGTTTTACTGCCGTCATTCCGAGGTAGCAAAAGAACTTCCCTGTTATGGCGTAAAGGTCAAAATGTCGGAGTTGGAGCAGGTGGTCTTTGATACGACCCGTGCACAGATGGGGCCGGCATTGGGGATTGACAGCAGCAAGGACAAGCTGGATTTGCAGACGATCCAGCAGGCCGAGCATGAAGAAAAGCTGCACTCTATCCAGGACAGCAAACGGCAGCTTTATGAACAGTATGCGCTTGGAGAGATTGACCTGGAAACCTATCAGGAGCGCAAGGCGGTATATGATGCGGAGCTGGTGCAGGCAAAAAATGTCCATGCTGCTATTACCGCACAGACCAAACAGATACAGAGTGATTATGAGGCAAAGCTGAAACAGCGGGAAATTGTCCGGGAAGTAGGCAGCGCCGACACCCTGACACAAGCCCTGATTGACAGGCTTATTAGTAAGGTTTATATTTTTCCGGGGAATCGGATTGAGATTGAATATGTGACGCAGGATTTCTTGGGAATAGACGAATCGGGAAAGGAGGCATGAGTGCCGTATGAAAGAGCTGCGGGTGGCTATATGGCTGCCCGGAAAGCCTCAAAAAAAGTTATAAATTTTTTTGTCGTGGGCTTGACATACGGGTGGCGTAAATCGTGAATCCTAATACGCTTCACCCCTGCCGCTTTTGCACCCCTGTCCATTTCATGGTGAAGATAGCTTTTCGTGATTGTAAAAATACGGTCTTTCTTTTTTAATCCGTAAAGCAGACCCACATATTCCTGCATTTCCTCACAGAGAAATTTAGGCATCTTAATTGTACGGTTACTCTTTTTTGTTTTCGGTGTAGTAATCACATCCTCGCCATGCAGTCGTTGGTAGGATTTGTTAATCGTGACTGTTTCCTTATCAAAATTGAAATCTGCGGCTGTCAAAGCCAATAATTCACCTTCACGGATACCGCACCAATAAAGCATTTGAAACGCATAATAGGAAACAGGCTTGTCCATCATTTCATCCGCAAACTGTTTATATTCTTCCTTTGTCCAGAACAGCATTTCTTTGTGTTCCTCACTCCCCATATTCCCCGCCTTTGCCGCAGGATTAGAGCGAAGGTCATAATACCGTACTGCATGGTTAAAGATTGCCGAGAGCTGGTTATGGACTGTTTTCAGATAGGTCTGGGAGTAAGGTTTTCTCTTTTCATCACGGTAAGCAAGAAGCTCATTCTGCCATGCAATGATTTCTTTTGTGGAAATCTCACTTACCTTCATCTTTCCGAAATACGGAAGAAGCTTTGTCCGAATGATATGCTCTTTTGTAAGCCAAGTATTCTCTTTCAGCCGGTTCTTTACATCGTTGGCATAAATCTCGGTAAAAGCATCAAAATCCATATTCAGGTCAGAGGCGTTCTGCAGCTGAAACTTTCGTTCCCATTCCTGCGCTTCCCGCTTTGTTTCAAATCCACGTTTACACTTCTGTTTGCGTTCTCCCTTCCAGTTCACATACCTTGCCATTACATACCAAGTTCCATTACCCTCATTTTTAAATACTGGCATTTACCGTTCCCCCTTTCCTGTACCGTAGAGCCTTTCATAAAAATACTGGCGGTTAATCCTTCCAGCAATCGTAATAAATCCTTTTTCTCTCAGCTCATCATTTAACTTTTTAATCAATTTATAAGCATAAGGTTTTGATACCGAAAGTTCCTGCGCTACCTCGTCTACACGAATAAATTTGTTCTCCATAGAATCATTCCTTTCATAAATTTTTATTGCGCCGTTTTCCCTAGATTCCGTTCCTGCCCCTGTTTCAGCGGCGTTATCCTCGCTCGTTTCTTTTCGGAAAGTCTTGGCAAAGTATCAAATTTAGACGGTCATTTAGTTTTCTAAGCAATTACGCTTAGGTTTTACTTATTATACTAAGCATTTTTGCTAGTGTCAATAGGTTTGCAAGAAAATATTAAACTTTTTTGTTTTATTTACCATTGACTATTATTAAACATATATGCTATACTCCTTATAAATATATGAACAAGGAGTGAAAGAATATGGCGATTGGCGAAAGAATACATTTTTTCCGAATCATGCGGGGTATGACACAAAAGTATCTCGGTATGCTTGTCGGATTTCCCGAACGGAGTGCGGATGTCCGTCTGGCTCAGTACGAAACAGGCTCTCGCAAGCCGAAAGCAGAACTTACCGCTTCATTGGCACAGGCTCTTGATGTTGCCCCACAGGCTCTTGACATACCCGATATAGACAGTCAAATCGGGCTTATGCACACTTTATTTGCCCTTGAGGACATCTACGGTCTTACTGTCTGTGAAACAGGCGGGAAAATCTGTCTGCATGTCAATAAAGGCAAGTGCAAAGCCGCCGATGATTTACTGCAAATGCTCACTGCTTGGCAGGGACAGGCGGCAAGGCTCGCTAATAAAGAAATCACCCAGGAGGAATATGACCAGTGGCGGTATCAGTACCCGAAATTTAATACTTCACAGCATTGGGCGAAAGTTCCCTCTAAGGAATTAAGCGATTCCTTGGCTGAACAGTTCAAAGACCGCTTAAAAGATTAACTAAATACCGAAATGGTTGCCCACCGTGTTATAAAAATGACAAAACGCCCTTAGCCATGTGTTCCTACCCACAGCTAAGGGCGTTTCTAATATGGATTTTTTACAGTCATACAAACCTCTTTAAAATCATTCTTCTACCTGTAAACCATCAGACAACAAGAATAATGCCGCTGAAATGACTGTTATCAATTTGTTATCAAAAGACCTCTTGGGAGTCCGCAAACCCGCATAAACACTGGGTTTCTTCAACCTCTCAACTTATTCGAACTCAATCGTCCCCGGCGGCTTACTCGTCAAATCATACATCACCCGATTAACCCCCTTAACCTCATTAATAATCCTCCCCATAACCTTTTTAAGCACCTCAAACGGAATCTCCGCCGCCTCCGCCGTCATAAAGTCAACCGTATTCACCGCCCGAAGCGCCACCGCATAGTCATAAGTCCGTTCATCACCCATCACCCCAACACTCTGCATATTCGTAAGCGCCGCAAAATACTGTCCAATCCCCTTTGCAATCCCCGCCTTCTCAATCTCCTCTCGGTAAATCGCATCCGCATCCTGCACAATCCGTACCTTTTCCTCAGTAACCTCCCCAACAATCCTAACGCCAAGCCCTGGTCCCGGAAACGGCTGGCGGAATACCAGATACTCCGGTATCCCAAGCTCTAGTCCCGCCTTCCTCACCTCATCCTTAAACAAATCCCGAAGCGGCTCAATAATCTCCTTAAAATCCACATAATCCGGCAGACCGCCCACATTATGATGGGACTTAATCACAGCCGACTCTCCGCCCAGGCCACTCTCCACCACATCCGGATAAATCGTCCCCTGCACCAGAAAATCCACCGCGCCAATCTTCTTCGCTTCCTCCTCAAACACACGGATAAATTCCTCCCCAATAATCTTCCGCTTTTCCTCCGGTTCGGACACACCTGCCAGTTTATCATAAAACCTCTGCTGCGCATTGACACGGATAAAATTCAAATCATAATCCCCCTCCGAGCCAAATACAGCCTCCACTTCATCCCCCTCATTTTTCCTGAGCAATCCATGATCCACAAACACACAGGTAAGCTGCTCTCCGACTGCCTTTGACAGCAAAACCGCCGCCACGGAAGAATCCACCCCGCCCGACAGCGCGCAGAGAACCTTACCGCTTCCTACCTTATCCCGAATCCGCTTCACAGACTCCTCCACGAATGAATCCATCCGCCAGTCACCTGCACACCCACACACATTTAACACAAAGTTAGACAGTATCTTCGTCCCTTCCTCTGTATGCAACACCTCAGGATGGAACTGAATCGCATACAATCCGGCATCTACATTCTCCGCCGCCGCCACAGGACAGTCCGCTGTATGCGCGGTAATCTCGAAGTCCGGCGCCACCTTAAAAATAGTGTCAAAATGACTCATCCAGCAAACCGTCTTTTCCGAAACCTCCTGAAAGATTCTGGAATCACGCTTGTCTATCAAAACCTCCGTCTTGCCATACTCCCGCACCTCCGCACGCGCCACCGTTCCACCGAGCACATGCATCATAAGCTGCGCCCCGTAACAAAGCCCCAGAACCGGAATCCCAAGCTCAAAAAGCTCTCTGGAATAAGTCGGTGAATCCGCCTCATAACAACTGTTCGGCCCTCCTGTCAGAATAATCCCCTTAGGCTTCATGGCCTTAATCTTATCAATCTCCGTCTTATAAGAATAAATCTCACAATACACATTACACTCTCGGACACGTCTCGCCACAAGCTGGTTATACTGTCCGCCAAAATCCAACACAATCACTAATTCCCGCTTCACACACATTCCTCCTAGTATTATGGTATGCCCCCTCTCCTTCGGCTCGGCGGCACCTCGTCGGAAGGATTCAAAAAAAGCTTCGCTTTTCCCTTCCTCCTCATTGGTATTGCCCCCTCTCCTTCGGCTCGGCGGCACCTCGTCGGAAGGATTCAAAAAAAAGCTTCGCTTTTCCTTCCTCCTCATAAAATACTGCTCCAACATCTACACCAACGCCTGCTTCTTCCATCCCCCTCGGTAATACCTGACAACAAAGCACAACGCCCGAAATACCCAGTCAATAACCATCGCCACCCAGACGCCGAACACTCCCATCCCCAGGTACTCCCCAAGCACATAGCTGAATATAACCCGAAACAGCCACATAGAAACCATAGAAATAATCATACACGCCCTTGCATCTCCACAAGCCCGAAAAGTTGACGGCAAAGTAAATGACAACGGCCAGATCAAGATAGAACTAATCCCATGGAAATAAATAATCTGCCTCGTCGCCTCCGCTGCCGCATCCGAAAGATGATACGCCTTAAGTATCAGCGGAAGAACAGCAAACACACCCACCACCATCACAGCCGTCCCGATATGCGTAATAATCATTAATTTCTTATTGTAATACTTTACCTGCTCATAATCCCCCGCACCCACACATCTGGCAATAACCGTTGTAACCGCCAGATTAATAGCCATGCCCGGAAGAATCTGAAACAGCGCAATCGAATTTCCTACTGCATTGGCGGCAATAGCATAAGTTCCAAAAGTAGAAACCAGACTCAAAACCAATATCTTTCCAAGCTGAAACATACTGTTTTCCAAACCATTCGGCACTCCCACGCTGAGAATCTTCTTCACATGGGACCAATCCACCCGATACCGCCAGGTACGTTTGATGTGTAAGGTCTGCTTCTCATCACAGAGAAGGGCGATGATAATAACAGCCGCCACAATTCGAGATACCAGGGTAGGAATTGCCACGCCCTCCGTCCCTCGGTGGAAGCCATAGATAAGGATTGCATTTCCCGCCACATTAATCACATTCATAAGAATGGATATCTCCATAGACACTTTGGAATTACCCATTGCACGGAAAACTGCCGCCCCTGCATTATACAATGCCATAAACGGAATCGCCATGGTCACAATCATCAGGTAAATATCTGCATGGCCCATGACCTCCGGTTCAATCTGCCCGAATACGCCGTGCAGAATCAGGTTTTTCCCTGCATACACCAAAACCGTGATGACAACGGCACAGATTGTAATAAACCACACAAGCTGCGTCGCAGATTCGCACGCCGCCTCCCTCCTCCTGTGCCCCAGATATTGTCCTGCCACCACAGCGCCGCCTGTTGCCAGAGCCGCGAAGATATTGATGAGCAAAACCATCACCTGATCCACCAGCGACACACCGGACACAGCCGCCTCACCGACACTGGCAATCATAATAGAATCCGCCATACCGACAAGCACAGCCAGAAGCTGCTCGACGATTAGCGGAAGAATCAGGGTTACAAGAGACCTGTTATCAAAAAGATAACCACTCCTGTCTGCTTTCATTAGTTTATTCATAACAAAGACTCCTTCATCGCATATTATACGACGAGGAGTCTCCTTATACAAGTATCAAATTACATTACGCAGCAATAAATTCTTCTATGTCTTTACGGAGATCATCGCACTTTTCTTCGTAAACCGCCAGCTCAATCTCCTTATGGAAGCCTAAATTCATCAGCCCTAACAGAGATTTTGCATCAACTACATACTTGCCGCGTTTCATATCCATATTGTATGGATATTTTTCCACCTTCTGCACAAACTCTAAGATGTCGTCCGGATTCTGAAATACTACAATCATTTTGCTCATAACAACCTCTCCTTTTCAAAAACGATAATATCATAATTTTCCAGGAATGGAAATATACAATATGAACAAGATTTTTCTTCCATAAGTTCTATTTTATTAGTCTGGTTGTACTAGTACAGCATCACAAACTTATTTTCCGATGTACTAGCGCACCTCCTTAAGCACATACAGCCTGGAGTCAAAATCCCCGTACTCCTGTGAATTTTCCACCACCTGGCCGGACATACCATCAGTCGTAATCAAACCGATATTCATCAGTTCATCCCCATAATAGGTCTTCCCTGTTCCCTTCTCCTCATAGCAAGCCTCAGGCTTCAGCCCATGGAGACGCACTCTCGTATACGGCATATTTACATGGTTCAGCGTGCGGTACCATCCCACAATCGCCTCCGTCTGCCCTTCGTCCACCACCATCCAGCAAGTAATATTTCCTTCAAACGGACTGGCAAGCCGGTAAAACGTCCCAAACTGCAGAAGCTTACGGTACTCCTTCATAAACACAATCTGAGCCTTCACCATCTCCTGTTCTTCTTCGGTCAGCTTGTTCAAATCCAGCTCATACCCAAAGGTCCCAAAATATGCCACATTTGCCCTGGTGTGCAGCGGTGTATGACGGAATACCTGATGATTGGGCGCAACTGACACATGGCTTCCGATACTGCTGATGGGATAACAGAATGAAGTTCCATACTGAATCTTCAAACGCTCTACCGCATCAGAGTCGTCGCTGGCCCATCCCTGAGGCGCATAGTAGAGGATGCCTGGGTCAAACCTCGCCCCGCCGCTTGCACAGGACTCAAAGAGGACGTGGGGGAAACGGGTATTCAGGCGTTCATACAGGTCATATACCCCCAGAATGTAGCGGTGGAACACCTCGCCCTGCCGTTTCGGGGGCAGAGCCGCAGAATAACACTCCGTAATACTCCGGTTCATATCCCATTTAATGTAAGAAACCTTCGCCTCACTCAAAATCTTTGCCATCATTTCGTAAATGCAGTCAACAACCTCTTTCCGTGAGAAATCCAGTACGTACTGGTTTCTGCCATGGGAAATACTTCTTTTTGGCGTGGCAAGTATCCAATCCGGATGCTTACGGTAAAGGTCAGAATCCTTGTTCACCATCTCCGGCTCGAACCAAAGACCGAACTTCATTCCCAGTCCTTCAATCCGTTCTGCAAGCCCCGTAATTCCGCGGGGCAGACGCTCAAGGTTCGCCACCCAGTCGCCCAGTCCCGCATGGTCGCTGCTGCGCTCTCCAAACCATCCGTCATCCAGCACAAACAGCTCTACACCGCACTCCTTTGCTTTAGCCGCAATCTCAACGAGACGGTCCTCCGTAAAATCAAAATAAGTAGCCTCCCAGTTGTTATTTAAGATTGGCCTTGCCTTATCCCGCCAGTACCCTCTGGCAAGACGCTTCTGATACAGACGGTGAAACGTCTGGCTCATGCCGTTCAAGCCCTGGTCAGAATAGACCATCACCGCCTCCGGCGTCTGGAAGCTCTCGCCACTCTCAAGCGCCCAGTCAAATCCCATGGGATGAATCCCCATCAGCACTCTCGTGGTATCATGGGTATCCACCTCCGCCTGCGCCAGAAAGTTACCGCTGTAAATCAGGCTTATGCCAATCACCTCTCCCTGAAATTCACTGGCCTGCGGCCGCTTCAGCACGATAAACGGATTGTGCTCATGGGAGGAATGTCCCCTTAAGCTGTCCACCGCCTGGATGCCTTGCTCTAACCTTCTGACCTTCAGATGTCGTTCCCTGGCCCATGCGCCGGAAAACTGAAGCCACTCATAATCATAGTCCGGCAAATCCATACACAGGCTCATAGCCGTAGTCAAATGAAGCTCATCCGTCCCCTGATTGGTAATCCTTGCGCTTCTGGCAAGGATGCCTCCTTTGGCAAAAATGGAATATAACAGCTCTAAAACCACTCCTGTGACCGAATCCTTAAGAGTCAGGATTAACGTCTGGGCTTCCTCCTCCTTCTCCGTATAGGTTGCCGGAAGTCCTGATAATTTGGGTTTCCCATTGGTAATTTCATGTCCCACATATTGAAAATCACAAAGCCTGCTGCCGTTGGGCTGTAAAATTTCCACAGCAGGATGGCGGTAATCCGTTGTCCCGTAGACGCCGTACTCCTGCTTCACATGCTCCAGAGATAAGGAATATTCCCCCTCATACAGATAGGAGGCCATAGGGCGCGGCATCGCCTCATACAGATAAGAAAAATCCTCCCTGTTATGAACCCTTTTTCCAAAATAAAGCTGCCCCATCTGCCCGTTTGGAAGAACCATCATAATATAGCTGATTTCCTGATTATACAGATGAAATGTCTTTTTCTCCTCGTTAAATACAATACTCATAAGAACCTCCCAAGCCTGTTCATTTTTATAATTTATGGATTGATTTTATCGAAAAAAGTCATTCAAAGCTATATTCATTTGTCGGATAAAAATGTCCAAATGTTGGTTATAGACTTTCCAGCGCATCGATATTCTCCTTCAGATGCTCTTTTGTCTCACTCCGGCTCTTTTCCCTGTATTTTGCCGGCGTAATTCCCCGTTTCGCCTTAAACACCTTTCCGAAGGAATAGGCGCTCTGATAACCGCAGGACAACGCAATCTCCTCAAGCTTTAATTCAGTAAGGGTCAAAAGCTCAGCCGCCCTGGTAAGACGGTAATTCGTCAGGTAATCCTGCACAGACACATGGAGATACCTGCGGAACAGCTCATACAGATAAGTCCGGTCAACACAGACATATTTGGCAATATCCGTCACACGGATTGCATTGAAATAATTATTGCGGACAAATTCCACCGCCCTGCTGATATGGACATTCTCCCCGTCCTGCCCTTTTGGTGTTCCAATCTCAATATCCTGTGACAAAACAGCAAAAAATGAGTACAGAAGACTCTGTCTCTCATACTGGCTGGTAATGCTTCCTGTGCTATTTTTAAGCATCTTAATGACCGACTCCTTTAACTCGGACGCATGGTCACTCCGGTAAATGGGCTGTCCGCTGCTAAGCCCGATATCCCGCAGGTATTCCCTGACATTGGTACCGTTAAAGCCAAGCCACAGGTATTCCCAGGGCTCGTCCACGTCCGCCTGATAAAAGGTCAGTACGTTCGGCTCAATCAGAAAACCCTGTCCGGCCTCCAGACAGTACGTGGTATCCCCGATACAGTACCGTCCCTTCCCTTTTAAAATATAATGGATGAGATAATCCGGCCTGACCGCCGGACCGAAGCTGTGCAGCGGCTCACATTTACTGTATCCGCAGCAGCACAGGTATAACTCAGAAAACTTCCGGTTCGATAACTGTAATACATAAGCATCTTCCATTGTCATGAATCTCCTATATATTCTCTCACACTTTTTCCGCCTGATGCCTGACTCCCTCATCCTTAAGCTTTACTTCGCCAATCGCGTGTACCGGACAAGATTTTTTGCACAGACCGCAACGGATACATTCCAGACTGTTGGCATTTTTCACAGGCTTCACCTGCATCTTGCAGACCTTTTCACAGACGCCGCAGCCCGTACATTTCTCCTGGTCTACCCTATACCGGAATACAGAGATGGGATTGAACACCGAGTAAATGGCGCCAAGAGGACATATATATTTACAAAACGGCCTGTATATCAAGATAGAAAATACAATCGTCAGAACCAGCAGCAGATTTTTCCACGCGTAAAGTTCTCCCAGGGCGCTGCGCATGGACTGATTCATGAGCACCAATGGAAGCCCGCCCTCCAGCGTCCCCGCCGGACAGATTAGTTTGCAGAAATAAGGCAAACCCTGCCCAAGAATATCCACCACAAACATAGGCAAGAGTATGACAAATACCGCCAGAATCACATATTTCAATTTCCGCAGCAGCTTATCTCCCCGAAAGGTCCCTATTTTCTTTGGAAATGGAAGCTTATGCAGAAGCTCTTGGATTAATCCAAAGGGACAAAGCCAGCCGCAGACAAATCTTCCCGTCAGCGCGCCCACAAACATCAAAAACCCCGCCACATAAAACGCAAACTTGAAATTCCAGTTTCCAATGACCGCCTGCATTGCCCCGATAGGGCAAGCGCCAAGAGCCCCCGGACAGGAATAACAATTAAGCCCAGGAACGCACAGGTTCTTAAGCCTCCCTCGATATATTTTCCCCTGAATAAACCCAATCAGGTAACTATTGGTAAGAAGCGCCCACAAAGCCTGGACTCTATGGCGTTTCCACTCACATTTCTTTTCTCTATCCAATTCCAATACACTCCATACATATATTAATTGCCTTTTCCAATACTACTCCCATCTCCCCGCGGTAAATGCCAAAGCCCATCATACCAAGTCCCAGGAGGGCGATAGAGATTCCCAACCAGGGAGACTTAAGATGGCGGCTCACCTGTCAACCTCTTTCAGTACATTTTCAATGATAAGTTTCCAATCCTCGTAGGAACGGCTTCCGGAATAGGTATCTCCTACAATATTGCCCTCCCTGTCCACAAAAAATGTTTCCGGTACGGCATTAATCCCTGCAAGCCTGCCGCCCAGATACCCTTCATCCGGTATCAGGAAGGGATAAGACACCCCTGTTTTTTCTGCCAAAAGCTTCGCCTTCTCCACATTTTCAGAACTGCTGACAGTATCCAGGGCAATACCGACTATATTGACACCCTGGTCCTTCATTTCCTCATAAAGCTTCCCCAGATCGGGAATCTCATTGATACAGGGCGTACACCAGGTAGTGAAAACATTTATCATAGTCAGGTCATAGTCCGCAAACATTTCCTGCGTATAAGTCTCGTCATTGACATCCTTTATAGAGAATTCCCCCAGGTTTCCGGCACTCTCTCCCAAGTCATCTTCTGTCTCTGACGCAGGCGTCTGATTTTCTTCTGCCCCTGACTCCTTCTGGGACGCAATAGACTGCTCTTTAGAGGAACAGCCGCTTAAGACAGGCGTACAGCACATGGCCGCCGCCAATAAAGTACATAACACTTCTTTTCTGAATCTCATCATGTCATAACTTCTCCTTTTCTTGAATCTTTCTTATTTTAACATATTATTGGCCAAATTCAAAAAAAAGTTGAAAAACCTCTCTGAACATGGGAAAATAATAATGATAACCAGGAAAGAAGGTAACACCATGTCAGAAAATCAAAAACAGGCACGCCCTGCATTTCACGGAAGTGATATTGAGCAGATTGAAAAATACTACGGAATACCCAAAGAAAGCATTATAAAATTCGGCGCCAATGTAAACCCTCTGGGCTTATCCGGCTCGGTACGAAAAGCCATGGCAGAACATTTAGACATCATCACCAGTTATCCGGACAGAGACTATAAGACATTGCGTCAGGCCATTGCGGACTACTGCGGTACGGATATGGATTATGTGGTGACAGGAAACGGCTCAACAGAACTGATTTCCCTGCTAATCACTCAGCGAAACGCCAGACATGCTCTGGTAATCGGCCCCACTTATTCGGAATACGAAAGAGAACTGTCCCTCACAGGAGGACGGATTTCCAATTATTATCTGGAGGAAACACAGGAATTTCGGATAGACCTTCACCATCTGGAGGATACTCTTGAGGATGATGTAGATTTCCTAATCCTGTGCAATCCAAACAATCCTACTTCTTCTGCCCTCACCTGTGACGAGCTTGCTTCACTGGCCGAACTGTGCAGGGAACGCGGGATTTTTGTAATGATTGACGAAACCTATGTGGAGTTCGCCCCTTCCATAGATAAGATTTCCGCCGTTCCCTTGATTGCACGCTATGATAATCTGATGATTATTCGGGGCGTATCCAAGTTCTTCGCCGCCCCAGGACTCCGGCTCGGCTACGGTATCACCAGTAATCGGACATTTCTGAAGCATTTAAAGCAGCGTCAGAATCCATGGTCATTAAACAGCCTAGGCGCATTTGCAGGTGAAATCATGCTAAAGGACAGGGATTACATCAGCCGCACAAGAGATTTGATTCTTTCTGAGCGCGGCAAATGTCTGGCTGCCTTGGAGGATTATCGCTATGCAAAGGCGTATCCTGCTTATGGGAATTTTATTCTGATAAAGATTTTGAAGGAAGGCGTAACCTCCTTTGACGTGTTTGAACACGCCGTCAAACAGGGTATGATGATACGTGACTGTTCCTCCTTTGCCGGACTTTCGGGGGAATATGTGCGGTTCTGTATTATGATGCCAGAGGATAATGAACGACTCCTGCACTGTCTGTGGGAATTGCTGGCCTGATACAAACCATATCATTTAAGAAAGGGGATTGTTCATATGGGGATTTACTTAAATCCAGGAAACCGAAGTTTCCAGATGTCACTTAATTCTAAAATTTACATCGACAAAAGCGGACTGATTTCCTATACAAACTCTGTTATCAATACTGCACAGCGTTTTGTCTGCGTCAGCCGTCCAAGACGTTTTGGGAAATCCATGGCTGCTGAGATGCTTGCAGCTTATTATGGCAGATGTATGGATTCCAGCGGGCAGTTTGACCATCTGGCCATTGCCGGCGACACTAGCTATCGAGAGCATTTGAATCAATATAATGTTATATTCCTGAATGTCCAGCAATTTTTAAGCCGTACACATAACATTGCCAAAATGAAATCACTAATTGAAAATTATCTGGTGAAAGAGCTATCCCTTTCCTACCCTGATCTTCACTTTTTTGATACTTCAGACTTGATTGGCTGTCTGATGGATGTATTTGCCGCAACAAATATTGCTTTCATCTTTATCATCGACGAATGGGACTGCATCTTCAGAGAATACAAACACGATATTGATTCCCAAAGGCTCTACCTGGACTTCCTACGTAATCTGCTTAAGGACCAGCCTTACGTTGCCCTTGCATATATGACGGGTATCCTCCCCATAAAAAAATACGGAACCCACTCTGCCCTGAATATGTTCGACGAATTTTCCATGACCAATCCCGGCCCCCTGGCCACCTTTGTCGGATTTACAGATGAAGAAGTAAAAGGATTATGTCCGATTTACCAGATGGATTATGATGAAGTGAAGCGCCTGTATGACGGCTATTGCTTTGAAGGCACAACCCATATTTACAGCCCCCGTTCAGTAGTCAGCGCCATGCTTACCCGAAGCTATGACAATTTCTGGAATAAGACCGAGACTTTTGAGGCCCTTCGTGACTATATTATGTTGAATTTCAAGGGACTAAAAGACATTGTCACCCAACTCCTTGCAGGCGTGCGCAAAAAGATTAACACCACCACATTTACCAATGATATGACTACATTTTCCTCTGCGGACGATGTGCTTACGCTCTTAATCCACTTAGGATATCTGGGATATGATTTCAAAACAAAAGAAGTCTTTATTCCCAATTCTGAGATTGCTTCCGAATTCTGCAATGCCGTTGAATCCGCCGGATGGGATACGGTGGCCGATGCAATCAAAAGCTCGGAGGCGTTGTTAGAGGCAACCCTCCATAAAGACTCTGACGCCGTTGCCGCAGGACTTGAAAAGGCACATATGGAAACTTCTATATTGGCATATAATGATGAAAATGCCCTCTCCTGTACCATTGCACTGGCGTATTACAGCGCCAGGGAATACTATCTCTCCTTCAGAGAGCTTCCCACCGGAAAAGGGTTTGCCGATATTGTATACATTCCAAGGAAAACCCATCCGGAGAAGCCCGCCCTCGTCATTGAGCTTAAGTGGGACCAATCTACGGACGGCGCCATTTCGCAGATCAAAGACAGATGTTATGTGGAAGCGCTGACAGACTACCACGGAAATCTCCTTCTCGTAGGCGTCAGCTATGACACGAAAACCAAAAAACATCAATGCAAAATCGTTGATTTTATATTATAATTTTATATAGCATCAATCATAACGAAAGGAGAAAATATCATGAAGTATGTAATCCTCGGCGGAGTAGCCGCCGGCACAAAAGCCGCCGCCAAGCTGAAACGCTTAAACCGTATGGCAGACGTGAAGGTCTATACAAAAGGAACGGACATCTCCTATGCCGGATGCGGCCTCCCCTACTACATCGGCGGCGACATCCCTGACCGAGAAAGCCTGATTGTCAACACCCCCAAGCGTTACAGCGGGCTTACCGGTGCAGAAGTATTTACCGGCTTCGAGGCAACAGGCATTGACAGCGCCTCTAAGACTGTCTCTCTGAAAAATGCGTCCGGAGAAGCATTTACAGAAGCCTACGACAAATTAATTATCGCCACAGGGGCAGTTCCCTTTGTCCCTCCCGTTAAAGGACGCGAGCTTCCTGGCGTATTCTGTGTGCGCACCCCGAACGACGCTGTGGCGGCGCGTGCCTACATAGAGGAGAACAAGTGCCAAAAGGCTGTCGTGTGCGGCGCCGGCTTCATCGGACTTGAAGTGGCGGAGAATCTGATGGCACAGGGGCTTCAGGTGACGGTAATCGACGCCGCGCCTCAGATTATGCCTAACGCCTTTGACGAGGAGATGGCGGACTATGCGAAAAAGCAGCTCCGCCTGGCCGGTATGCGCATACTGACCTCCACCAGCTTAACAGGAATCGAGGGTAACGGCAAAGCCAAGAAGGTTGTGACCGACAACGGCGCCTTTGACGCTGATATGGTAATCCTGGCAATCGGCGTCCGTCCTGCCACGGAATTTCTGGCTGATTCCGGTCTTGAGATGTTCAAGGGTACGATTCTGGTGGACGAGCATTTACAGACCAATCTTCCGGACATCTATGCAGTCGGAGACTGTGCCATGGTAAAAAATGCCCTCACCGGGCAAGGGCAATGGTCGGCAATGGGCTCTACTGCCAATCTTGCGGCCCGCGCCATGGCAAAATCTTTGAACGGAGAAGGGCAGGGTTACAAAGGATGCCTTGGGACAGGCGTAGTGCGCCTGCTGCCTACTCTGAATGCCGGACGTACCGGACTTACGGAAGTCCAGGCAAATGCAGCCGGTTATGCCACAACCTCCGTAATCTGCGTGTTAGACGATAAGGCGCATTACTATCCCGGCGCGTCCTCATTTATCATCAAATTAACCGCTGAGACGACAACAGGAAAACTCCTTGGCTTACAGGTATTCGGCGCCGGCGCCGTAGACAAGATGACGGATATTGCCGTTGTAGGAATTTCACAGGGAATGGGGCTTAGTGACTTCGACACCCTGGATTTTGCTTATGCGCCGCCGTTTTCCACGGCGATTCATCCGTTTGTCACCGCATGTTATATTCTGGAAAATAAGCTGGACGGCCTGTTTGATACGATAAGTCCGGCAGATTACGCAAAAGGCGCTGCCAAAGGATACACGGTACTGGATGTGCAGCCCGCGCCCTCCATCCCCAATGCCCGTTGGATTGACCTTTCCACAGTGAACGAGCCTTTAGACGGACTTGACAAAGACGCTAAGCTCTTACTCGTCTGTGCAAAAGGCAAGCGAGGATATTTCTTACAGAACCGTTTGAAAGCCTTTGGCTATACCAACACTAAGGTTCTGGAGGGAGGCGCATTTTTCAATGAGGTAAAGGTTCCAAGAGACGGCTGCAAACTTTCCGCCGAGGAAATCAAGCGGGTCAAAGGACTCGGATGCCTTCAGGACAAGCGGTATGGCGACGTATTTAATGTCCGGGTCATCACCCGCAACGGAAAGCTCACCACTGATGAGCAGATTAAGATTGCAGAGGCGGCAGAGAAGTTCGGCTCTGGTGAAATTACTATGACTACCCGTCTGACCCTGGAAATCCAGGGAGTCAATTACGACAATCTGGATTCTCTATTTGCATTTTTGAAGGAAGCAGGGCTAGAGACCGGAGGAACAGGCTCTAAGGTGCGTCCGGTTGTATCCTGTAAGGGAACCACCTGCCAGTACGGGCTGATTGATACGTTCGCGCTCTCCGAAAAGCTGCATGAGCTTTATTACACCGGCTATCATGACGTGTCCTTACCGCACAAATTTAAGATTGCCGTGGGAGGCTGTCCCAATAACTGTGTGAAGCCGGATCTGAATGATTTGGGGATTATCGGCCAGCGTCAGCCGGAGATTGATTTGTCCAAGTGTAGAGGCTGCAAAGTCTGCCAGGTTCAGAACAGTTGTCCAATTAAGGTCGCTAACCTTACAGACGGCAAACTTCGGATTGCCCAGGAAAAATGCAACCATTGCGGACGGTGTATCGAGCGCTGCCCGTTTGGCGCGGTAACGGAAGCCATGACAGGCTACAAGGTCTATATCGGCGGACGTTGGGGCAAGAAGGCTGCCGAGGGACGCGCGCTTGAAAGGCTCTTTACCTCTGAGGCGGAGGTCATCGACGTGGTAGAACGGGCGATTCTGTTCTTCCGTGATGAGGGACAATCCGGAGAACGTTTTGCAGACACAATCGCAAGGCTTGGCTTTGACTATGTGCAGGACAAACTTCTGAACAGCAAGATTGACAAGAAACAGATTCTCAAGAAAAATGTTGTCGGGGGCGCTACCTGTTAAACGATTGAAAATAAAAACGTACAAGATATGGTATATGTTGCTTCTTTCCATATCTTGTACGTTTTCATTTGCTTACTGCCAAACCAAATACATTTTCTTTGACACTCCGCCCTGGGAAACGGCTTCTGCCACATCCTTGGCCGTAACCTTTTCTTCATCCGTCAGCACCCGAAATACCCTGTCATATTCTTCCCCAGGAAGCCGTCCGATAAAATAGAGAAGATTCTCGTAAATCTGCCCTTCCGGCGACGCATATCTGCCTTCTCCAACTCCAAGCCCCATGACATTCATCACGCAATCCGAATAAATATATGGTAAAGCGCCTGTCATCAATTCCTGGAGAGAAGCTTCCGACTTAGCGAAGCTTTTCACATCCTTTACGCCAAGCAATTCATTGGCCCTCTCTCTGTCACAGAAGAAGCTGCGCTCTGGCTGTCCTTGCGTTGAATCCAGAGGATATGTCCACTCAATCCTGTCCGCGTTTTCAATCAGGCACAAAAGCAGGATGGCTTTTTTCTCCATCTGCTCATAGAACCCAATCTCTCCTGAAGGCTCGTCTTCAAAATGCAGCTTAAGTGTATACGGCTCTCCCTGGGTTTCCAACTCCATTGTCCGCCCCATTTCCGGAAATATCCCCAGGGCTTCCACCAACTTTTCGTCTGCCGGTGCATCGCCAATGTAAGGATTTGCCGCCTCGAATAACATTTTCACATATGGAGAGACCTCATAATCAGACTTCAGCTCATGGGCGTTTTTTTCAGAAAATACCAGATAGTACAGAACCTCTCCATCATTCTGCCCTATAACCTCCTGCTTCGTCTGTTCCTCCATAAATTCCTCACAGGGAAGCTTCCGAAGCTCGCTCTCACCGCTTTCCATCAGATGCCACGCTGCCAGCGCAATATTCTCTCCTTCCTTCACCTTTTGCCATTGGGACTGATTTTCCAGAAAATAGCTCTCCATCATTCCCAGATAACCTTGATTGAGCGATTCCCAGGAATTGGCGTCTCTCGAAAAATCTTCTTCTCCCTCAAACTGATTCAGAAAGTTTATATTCCATCCCGCGTCCATTGTCTGAGAATTCCTCTCTATCCGCAGGTTAAGTATTCCGTCCCTCTTAACGCCAGCCTCTGCTAAATCCTCTGCCCTTAAGACCCCAAACTCCAAAAGCTCTCCAGACCGATAATACTCTTTGTAAATCAGAAAACTTTTTATCTTCCCGTCGAGTCTGTACTCATATTCAATATCTCCCTTACCAGGCTGTTTCACACAGCGTATCTGGGACTCTCCCACCTGTCCGTTTCCAAGACAAATTACGATAACCAGAATACCTGTGGCAATTCCCAGAACAGCCGCCTGAAATACTCTGCCAATTCCATTCATGTCCTCACCCTCCTTTGCAATCCGTTTACATAGTAAGCAGACTGCCTGCTTACTGACGTCGTTTCTTTCTATTTTCAGACTATATGAACAGACCTGTTGTGTCAACTACTTTTCTTAAATTATATTACAGTATATTTATAAGCAGTATAATAAATCGCATCTAACAATATACCCCGTATGATGCTATACTTTCAGTAAAAGAAATAAATCCAGAAAGAAAGCACGACCAATGAGAAACGATAAAGGTGAACGAATCAGCGGAATACGGAAACTGAAAAAACCGGAATACGGCACTGGAAAGAATAATCGGTTTGGCCAGCCGGTGGTGAATTGGAATTATTTATCAAAATATGCGGATGACGACGGGTTTGACATCAGAAATATAGAAAGCAACGGAAAGCATACCATTGAATATATTCTGCCCTATGGCAGCAGAATCATCCGATACGGGAGTGAAATTGGCCATTTTTCATCTCCCAAAGGAACTGCATATGAGGAACTGTCATTGCCGTATATTCCGGAAAGCATGGAATATAATGAATATAAGGTAATCGCTGACAATGTCCGTATTGTATGTGTCGTAGACAAAGGAGTTGTCGCCCCAGGCTTCGACAGTCTTGGCGGCGCAGTCCAATATCTTCATCCCATTACAATCAGAGAAGCAGTCAAAAAAGGCATGTTGGAAAGGATATAGCTATGGGAAAAACTTTACGTGAACCACCGTCCGCAACAAAAGATAATAATGATTTATATATAGAAATATTGATGAAAGCGCTGAAGGAATTTCATATTCCAGAAAGCTTCTGTTCCATCGGAGAGTATACGGAGGAAGCAGTCTGCCTCGAAAAAAACGAGCCTAGCTGGATGGTGTACGAGGGCGAACGAGGGAAAAAATATAACATCAAGACGCATATGAATTGTCAGGATGCCTGCTATGATATCATATCCAGGGTTTCACAGTCCAATGATGCGGAAAAAGAATTGAAGGACTTTTTTAACAGGGAATGTGAAAAAAGCAAGTACAACAGTCCATTGATACCGTTTGAAGCCTGCTCAGACGGCTTGTCATATTTACCCAAATATGATATAGTCGGTTCAGAGGAGTGGGTATGTTATGACAAAAGAAAAAGTTATTAAAAACCAGATTACAGAAGGCGTAATCTGGCGTCAGTTATTAATCTTCTTTTTTCCAATCGTAATAGGAACTTTATTTCAACAGCTATACAACACGGTAGACGCCGTCATTGTAGGCCGGTTTGTAGGGAAACAGGCTCTCGCAAGTGTCGGCGGCTCTGCCGCTGTATTGTCGAATCTGATTATCGGATTTTTTACCGGTCTTTCTGCCGGCGCCACTGTAATCATTTCACAGCATTACGGGGCGAAAAATGCAAGAAATCTCCACGAAAGTCTCCATACAGCCTATGCATTTTCCATCGTTGCAAGCCTGGCAATCGCTGTTCTGGGGTGGTTTCTGACCCCTTTCCTTTTGACTGCCATGAATACGCCTGCACAGGTTCTGACAGATTCCATCCTGTACTTAAGAATCTATTTTCTGGGAATGATCTCTGTGCTAATCTTTAACATGGGCTCAGGAATTATGCGGGCAATCGGCGATTCCCGCCGTCCCCTGTACTATCTGATTATCTGCTGCCTTCTGAATATTGTACTGGATATGGTCATGGTGCTGGTTTTCCATCTTGGGATCGCCGGTGTAGCAGTCGCAACCGTTATCTCACAGTCAGTCAGCGCCGTCCTGGTCACACGGGCCCTGATGACTGGCTATGACTCACTGAAGCTGTCCCTTGCCGCCATCCGTATCGCGCCCGCCATGTTAAGAGCCGAGCTTCGCATAGGCTTTCCAAGCGGGCTTCAATCCTGCATGTACGGGATTACCAACATCATTATCCAAGCAGCGGTCAATGGCTTCGGGACGGACCCTGCCGCAGCGTGGGCGGCCTACGGTAAACTGGACGCCATTTTCTGGACCGTATGCGGGGCTTTCGGCATTGCCATCACCACGTTTGCCGGACAGAATTACGGTGCAAAACGGTATGACCGTGTGTTCAAAAGCGTTCGGGTCTGCCTTGGGATGTCCCTTGGCGTATGCGGGCTTCTGTTGGTTTTCCTGATGGTTTTCTGCCGCCCGCTTTACCATATATTTACCACAGATATAAATGTAGTGGATATCGGAGTCTATATGCTGCGGTATATCACGCCCAGTTATATTGTCTTTATTTTTATTGAAATCCTTTCCGGTGCGCTGCGCGGAATCGGCGATGTGGTGATTCCAACCCTGATTACCCTGGGCGGCGTGTGCTGCGTGCGCCTGCCCTGGATTCTGGTGGTGGTTCCCAGATGGCACGAGCTTTCGACGATACTCGTCAGCTATCCTATGTCATGGGTGGCTACGGCTGTGCTGCTTATCTTCTACTATTTTTACAGGAAAAAGCGTCTCATTATCTGAAATCCTCCGGCAGCGCCGCTTTTATTTTCAGAACATCGGGATATCATTGACTGCGTCCCCAAAGGAGACCACGCGGTCACAGCCGCGTAGGTAAATGTCATCCCTTTTTCTACCAAATCATTGATAATCCGGATACTCTCCGGACTGATTCGGTCCTGTGTGTTCAACAGTGTGCCGTCTAAATCGGATACATATAATGTCTTACTCATTTTTCTCTCCTGCACAGATTCCCTCTATCAACGCAAGCTCGTCCTGCGTAAATTTCCCGTGGCAGGCCACAGAAATATTTTCTATAATCTGTTCCGGCTTTGACGCGCCAATCAGAACAGAGCATACCTCGTCATCCTTAAGCACCCAGGATAAGGCCATCTGCGCCAACGTCTGCCCCCTCTGTCCGGCAAGCTCACTTAGCTTACGAATCTGGCTAAGCCTCCCCTCCGTCAAATCGCTTGCATGAAGGAATCTGCCATCCTGCGCAATCCGGCTGTCCTTAGGAATTCCATGGAGATACCGGTCTGATAAAAGCCCCTGGGCCAACGGGCTGAATGCAATGATTCCCACCCCATTTTCTTTACAGAATGATTTCACTCCGTCTTCTTCGATGGTTCTGTCAAATATAGAATATCTCCTCTGGTTCACGATTACAGGACAATGCTGTTCTCTCAGAAAATGCACCGCTTTTTCTGTGTATTCCTTATCGTAGTTCGACACCCCCACATAGAGAGCCTTACCGCTTCTCACAATATCCACAAGCGCGGTCAAAGTCTCCTCCAGGGGCGTATCCTTGTCCATTCTGTGATGATAGAAAATATCCACATAGTCAAGCTTCATACGTCTCAAACTGGCGTCCAGGCTCGCCATCAGGTATTTTCTGCTGCCATAATCTCCGTAAGGCCCTTCCCACATGTGATAGCCCGCCTTTGTCGTAATCAGGAGTTCATCCCTGTACGGCCTGAAATCCTCCTCCAAAAGCCTCCCTAAGTTTTCCTCCGCGCTGCCGTTTTCCGGCCCGTAATTATTTGCCAGGTCAAATTGGGTAATTCCGTGGTCGAATGCCGTCCTGCACATTGTACGCATATTATCATAGGAATCTTTAGAGCCAAAATTATGCCAGAAGCCCAGGGAAACAGCCGGAAATTTTAAGCCGCTTTGGCCTACCCTGTGATACTCCATTCTTTCATAACGTTCATCTTCTGCCACATACATGTTCAAATGATTCATTTTTCCTCTCTTTCTGTGTGTACACTTTAACCTCTGCCTCATTGATGTTTTTGTATCTATCATTCATTATATGAAAATCAGAAGCATAACGCAATAATGAAATAAATTCTGCAATGGAGGTTTAAATTTTAAAGTTGCCAAACACAGGAGAAACGTTTATGATAGAAGCTAAAAGGAGTTGGTAAGATGAAACATTTACAGATTGACCAGAATATGAAGGCTCTCTGGCCCGCTACACGAGTCGGATGCTTCCAGTACCAGGTTCAAGTAGAGAAGAAGAATGAAGCAATGTGGACGTATCTCAAAAAGGACATTTTCAAGAAAACCAAGGACGCAATCTTTGATTACGGCATCAACGAGCTTCCTAACATTAAAGAAGCCCGCCAGGCATACAAGGCATTCGGGAAAGACCCAAGCCGGTACCGTGTCTCCTCCGAGGCGTTAATCCGCAGAATCGGCCAGGGGAAAGGACTTTATGAGGTAAATACAGTCGTGGATGTCAATAACCTGATTTCCATCCAGTCCGGCTTCTCCGCAGGCTCTTATGACGCCTCAAGGATTGGTGAAGAACTCATCCTCCGTGTAGGCAGGGAGTACGAGACGTATAAGGGTATCGGGAAGGATGAAATCAAGATTGACGGACTTCCAGTTCTGGCGGATGATGAGGGGGCAATCGGAAGCTCTACCAGTGACTCTGAACGGGCAATGATTACGGGAGATACAACGGAAGTCCTAACGCTTATCTATTCCTTTTCTGAAAACCAGGATTTAGAACGGGCAATGGAATATGGAAATGCATATCTTGAAAAATATGCCGGTGCAAAGAATCTTCAGTGTTGGATTGTGTGATAATCAGTTGTAAGCATTTTTAACTTATGCTAGAATAAAACTGATGAAAGAGAGGGACTGATATCATGGAAGACAATATTTTTCTGAAAGGCAGCCAGAAGCCCTCACTGGAGGATTTTCTTCAAACCCATGCAGACGGACGGGAAAATCTCGGTGCAGAGCTTCCGGTGGCCATTTACAGACTCCTGGAATATTCTCTCCGTGAAGAACTGACGGAACGGTTCGGGAAGGATGAGCAGATTCGCATTTTCCGCAGCGCAGGTTACCGCGCAGGAAAATATTTTGCGAAAAAATATCTGGATTTGTCTTTAGGGCTTTCTGAATTTACCGCACAGCTTCAGGACCGCATCCAGGCTCTTAAGATTGGCATATTGAGAATAGAAAAGCTCGATGAGGATACAGGCAGCATCATCCTTACTGTATCTGAAGACGCCGACTGCTCCGGACTTCCAATCTTCGGGGAGACTGTCTGCAACTATGACGAAGGTTTCCTGTCCGGTATCCTTTCTTCCTATACCGGAAAAACTTATCATACAGTAGAAATTAACTGTTGGGCAACCGGTGACCGTGTATGCCGGTTCCAGGCAGACGCGACTGACTGACAGGGAGGCTGACACCACATGGATGATAAAAACTGTGAAATTTTATTCGAGTATTTAAAAAGTATTCTCTATGGCCCCAGAACTTTATCCCTTGATGTTGATGAACTGGCAGAGCCTTACCGCGACCTTGGACGGGGGCTTCAATACCTCCATCATGCCGTGGAGGAACTGCTCTCCTATTCTGCCGAGCTTTCCAAAGGGAATCTGTCCGTTGCATTTCCGGACAAATATAATTTTCTGTGTGAGAACCTGAATAACCTTCATGCGAATCTGAATCATCTGACCTGGCAGGCTCAACAGGTTGCAAAGGGGGACTATTCACAGCAGGTATCCTATCTCGGTGAGTTTTCCACCGCATTTAACGACATGACAGAGCAGCTCAAACAGCGGGAGGCACAGCTTAAGGAAGAAACCTGTAAGGCGAAAAGCCATGCAGAGATGATTGAGGATTACAATGAGCTGCTGGTGGCAATGCTCAGCAAACGGAATGAATGGCTAATTGTCGTAGACATTGACACTAAGGAGATCCTATATTGCAACAAAGGCGGTCATTGCGACCCCATAGACAGCTCTTTTTGCGCCACCTGTAAAAAGCGCCTTCCATTCCAGGACGATATTCTAAATTGGAACAAACGGGAAGAATATAAAGTGTGGGAAATATTTGACGGTAATCATACATACTACCGTATTACTTCATTTCCAATTGAATGGAAAGAGCGATATTCCTATGTACATATTGCGGTAGATATTACCGATGAAAAGCGTATGGCACGCACACTGACCAGCAAAGCCTATCATGATCCGGGAACCGGTATTAAAAATCGTCTGTTTTTCAAAGAATATATGGAAAAGATTCTGGATGAACAGCGCGACGCTACTCTTTGCTATCTGGATTTAGATGGTTTGAAATATGTGAACGACACCTTCGGCCATACACAGGGAGACGCTTACATCCAGAATTTCGTAGAACTTATAAGAAGCAGCTTCCGCAACGGAGATACATTTGCACGGATTGGTGGAGATGAATTCTGCCTTGTCCTTACAGGATGCATGAAGGACTTGATTAATAAAAAGCTGTCTGCCATCCTGGATAATTTTCAATCGGAAAATGATTCCGGATACCAATGTAGCTTCAGCTACGGAACAGTCGAGATTGCAGGGAAAGACAATGAACTGACCCTTGATGAGATTATCCAGAAAGCGGATTCTATTATGTACAAATGCAAACGTAAAAACAAAGAAAAATATCCGGAGTTAATACGATAGCAGGGTATAGACTGCTTTATTATCACGCTCAAAATATCGGAAGCCAGGCAAGAGGTTTTGCCTGGCTTCCGAGGTTTTGCTGAAACCCACCATGGTAGTTCAAATTCAACATTTCTTTGCAATATCATAAAGCAGTCGTTCCGTATCCTCCCACCCGATACATGGATCTGTAATGGACTGTCCATAGGTCAGGTTTTCTGTAATTTCCTGTCTTCCTTCTATCAGATAGCTTTCAATCATGACGCCTTTTACCAGCCTCTTAAGCTCTGGATTATAGTTTCTGCTGTGCATCACTTCGCTGACGATACGAATCTGCTCTTTGTACTGCTTGCTAGAATTAGAATGATTCACATCCACAATTACGGCAGGATTCTTGAGGTCCCATTTTCCATACATTTCCGCAAGGCGGGCAAGATCTTCATAATGATAGTTGGGAATATTCTTCCCATACTTATCTACTCCGCCCCTTAAAATCGTGTGAGCCAGTTCATTTCCGCTGGTTTCCACATCACAGCCCCGATATATGAACCTATGAGGGTGCTGCGCCGCTGTAACGGAATTCAGCATCACGGACAAATCTCCGCTGGTAGGATTCTTCATTCCCACAGGAATATCCATGCCGCTTGCCGTAAGACGGTGCTGCTGATTCTCAACAGACCTCGCCCCTACCGCCTCATATGATAATACGTCGTCCAAATAGCTTCGATTCTCTGGGTACAGCATCTCATCCGCCGTGGACAGCCCTGTTTCCTCCATCACCCGTATATGCATCTTGCGAATCGCAATAATCCCTGCCAGAAGATCCGGCTCTTTTTCTGGGTCTGGCTGATGCAGCATCCCTTTATATCCTTCGCCCGTGGTTCTTGGCTTGTTCGTGTAGACCCTGGGTATAACCAACAGCCGGTCAGACACTCGGTCAGACACCTCCTTCAAACGTCTTACATATTCACAGACGGATTCTTCATTATCCGCAGAACAAGGCCCCACCAGAACAAGGAATTTGTCTGACTTTCCTGTAAAAATATCGCGGATTTGGGCGTCTCTTTTCTGCTTTATCTCTCGAATTCTCTCTGAAAGCGGATATTGTGCTTTTAATTTTTCCGGAATCGGCAACTCGTGATTTATTTTCATTGACATATTTTTTCTCTCCAATCACTATTAAACGGTCTGTAATAATTTTTTCTACCGCATCTCTATCACATTCTGGCTGATAAGGTAATTCAGGAAGCCTTCGCAGCCCTCCAGAATATCGTCATACGTCTTGTCAAAGTTTCCTGTATACCATGGGTCCGCAATGTCCCTTGGATGCTCGGTAAAATCCAGCAGCATGGAAACCTTGTGCTGTGGATCGGAACCGACGATACGGTTGATACTGCGGATATTCCGATACTCCATGCCGAGTATGTAATCGTATTCCCGATAATCCTTCTTTTTTAACTGAGTGGCATATTTGCCTGCTGTACTGATGCCGTATTGTTTTAACTTGTTCGTCGTCCCACGATGAACCGGATTGCCCAGTTCTTCGCTGCTGGTGGCGGCGGAGGCTATGTGGAACTGATCTGCCAGTCCACGCTTCTTGACCATGTCGCGGAATACGAATTCTGCCATGGGTGAACGGCAAATGTTGCCGTGGCAGATGAATAGGATTTTTATCATTATTCCATAACTCCTTAAATGTTCTGTATTTCTTCTCAAATGCTTTATTTTACAGGCTTTTTGAACGATTCCGATACTATATGTTTCTAAAGTATTTTCTCAAATCGTTTCATACTTTCTCATATTTGTCCCTGCAAAATTGGTAAATACGTTGGTAAAGTAAGCGTCTTTACCAACGGGCTTTTTAAGAGTTTGCCACTCGCTGCAGTTCCTCCTTCGCATCATCAAAATTCACATGGGTGTAGGTATTCAGGGTTACGCTGATATCCGAATGACCCATAATATACTGTAAGGTCTTCGGATTCATTCCCGACTTCGCTATATTAGAGCAAAAGGTGTGTCTACATACATGAGGGGTTACTTTAGGCATCTGGATGCGGTAAATCTTGTTGTACTTTTCAATGATATGCTCCATATACTTCTCCCAGTGAAGCGCAACCATAGGCATATCGTTCTTGTCCAAACATAAGAAACGGATATAACCATCCACCATAGGCTCAACTTTCGGTGTTTCCCGATTAGCAATGATTCTCCGAAAACACGTTGCCACTTCTTCTGTCATAGGAACATAGCGGACACCGCTTTCCGTTTTCGGCTCCTGAATCACATATTCCATCTGGGATGTGCGCTGTAACTGATGGTCTACCTTAATACGCATTTCCCCAAACTCAATGTCAGGTATTGTCAGTCCGCAAAACTCCGAAATACGAAGTCCCGTGTGGAAAAGGATATAGATTGCATCATAATATCTGCAAAAATGGTTATCTTCCTTGATAAATTTCAGCAAATCCCTCTCCTGTTTCCGAGTAATCGCTTCTCTGGTAACAGAATCATTGACAATAACCGATGCCAGCTCAAAGCCAAACGGATTTTTGCGAATCAGATCATCATCTACAGCCATCTGAAATGCCGGTCTGAGAACACCACGGATAGAGTGAATGGAACTATATCCTCTGCCGTCCACCTGCTGAAGCTTAATGAGCCACGCTTTTGCATCTGACAAACGTACCTTGTCAATACGCTGTCTGCCAAATGCTTCCTTTTTCAAGACGTTAATGACTGTCTTATATCCGGCAACCGTGTTGTGCCGGACTCCTGTTTTCAAGGACACATATTTCTCCACCAACTCAAGCACCGTGTAATTGCCGCCATTGGTTACGATGTGGTCAAACAAATCCGCTTCAATCTGCTTTTCTTTCTCTCTCAATGAAGGCTCTCGCTTCTTGCCTTTCGGCATTGTGTCATTCTTATCCAAACGCCAACTGTAAACATTTTTCTCTTTTCCGTCCTCGTCAATATAACGGAACCGATACCTCCCATCTGAGCGCTGATACTCGCCCTCTCTCAAAATACGATTACGGTTATCTCTTCTTTTCTCACTCATCGAATCTCTCCTTTCAAAAAAGGAGAGTCAGACTTGCAAAACTATCATACCACAAATCTGACTCTCCGTATAGCTTTATCATAGGATACAGGTAATTTGCCGTTTCCTTTTTCAGATATTTTTATACAGCAGTTGCGCGATCAAGATACCGTTCAAATTTCTCACGCTTAATCAAGACTCTGTTTCCATTCATCATATAGAAATCTTCATTGGGATGTGTGTCAATGAGCATTCGCAGCTTTCCCTCGCCAATATGATAATATCCGGCGGCTTCTTCAATGGTCAGCGTATACCTGCGCCAGACCGGAATATCTGAATATCTTTTTTCATCCACAATCATTTTTTTATTCGCCATAGGCAGTTGTCCTCCATACATGAAAAGGCCAGACAGGGAAGGTCGGCAACGAAGTCCGGCAACGGGCACGGGAAAACCTTGGAACGAATCCTTGTCTGGCGGTTGGGTTATTTTATACTTTTTCTTTTATTTTTCTGTTGCTTTGGTTGTTAAAGGGGAGAAA
>ERZ808044.192-NODE-192-length-83453-cov-7.272548_pt1 | contig 83453 bp, 78 predicted proteins | sample MGYA00380195_ERZ808044 | MGnify/ENA primary metagenome ERZ808044 (study PRJEB31490, sample SAMN06133423) | mouse gut metagenome | isolation source: Z7_2 | host: mice | place: China: Chengdu | collected 2015-05 ...
GCCGGAGGGTTCTGTGTCTGAAAGTATTCTGGCAGGGCTTGAGATTGTAGAGAAAAACTAGGAAAGAATCAAAAAAAACAGGTTCAGAAAATCGGGTTGTGGTTAGTGCCATGATTTGGTGGGAGTCTGTAATAAAGGTATATACTGGGGGAAACCGTTAAGGTTTGTCCTAATGGGCAGTTTTACCCAAAAAGGTATGCCCTTTGGGTATATCGGCTATGCCGTAAAAGATATTGACAAAGCAAAGAAGCCCATGGAAGAAATCGGATTCGTGTTTGAAGAAACAGTACAGGATACAGAGCGCAATATTTATATTGCATTTGGCGGGATGGACGGATACAGGGTAGAGCTGGTAGCGCCGGTTAGTGAAGGGTCGCCGGTGGATATGTATTTAGGGAAGGTTGGGCCGACGCCATATCACATCTGCTATAAAAGTGCAGATATTGTAAACGACATAGGACGGCTCAAGAAGAAACAGTTCAGGATTACTAAGCCTTTGTCCTCGGCTATGGCGTTTGGCGGGAAACGGGTAGCGTTTTTGTATTCTTTGTCGGCAGGACTTATTGAAATTGTTGAAGAATAGGGAAGTATTAAGTATGTGGAATAAAAAATATACAGAGGAGTTAAAAGCCAGACGCCAGAAAGCTTTTGACGGGGGCGGCAGGGAGAGGGCTAAGAAGCAGCATGCAGCCGGTAAGCTGACTGCAAGAGAGAGAATTGAAATCCTTTTCGATGAGAATTCATTTGTGGAAATAGGTACATTAGTAGAATCCCGCGGCGATGAGTTTGGCATGTCTGAAAAAAAGATACCCGGAGACGGCGTAATTATTGGATATGGCATGGTAAATGGAAGGATCGTATACGCTTCTGTGGAGGACTTTACCGTTATGGGTGGTACTCTTGGGGAATACCATTCAAAGAAAATCTGCCAGATTATGGATATGGCCATCAAAATGAGGGCGCCCTACATCAGTATCAATGATTCCGGCGGCGCCCGTATTGAAGAAGGAATCTGTTCTCTTGACGGATACAGTGGTATGTTCTATCGGAACACGCAAGCCTCTGGCCTTATTCCGCAGATTTCCGTGATACTCGGTCCCTGCGCGGGCGGCGCCTGTTATTCTCCGGCGATTACAGATTTTACGTTTATGGCAGAACAGTCCGGAAAAATGTTCATCACCGGGCCCCAGGTCGTGAAGGTTGCAATCGGCGAGAATATTACGGCTGACGAATTAGGAGGGGCAGGCATTCACAGTACAAAAAGCGGTGTCCTTCATTTTACATATCCGGATGATAAGAGCTGCCTTGAGGGAGTAAAGAAATTATTGTCATATCTTCCCCAGAATTGCAGCGAGCAGCCGCCTTTTGACCCTTCCTTCAGAGGGGTTGAGAACAGTTATAGATTAGAAGATATTGTACCGGATAATCAGAGAATCGTCTACGATGTAAAAAGGGTTTTGGATACGTTTATAGATAAGGACAGTTTTTTTGAGGTTCACGCCTCCTTTGCAGAGAACTTGATTGTCGGATTTGCCAGGCTTGATGGAAGTGTGATTGGGATTGTCGCGAATAACCCTCAGATTATGGGAGGTTCGCTGGATATCGATTCGTCGGAGAAGGGAGCAAGGTTTATCAGGTTTTGCGATTGCTTTAATATCCCTCTTTTGACGCTGGTGGATGTGCCTGGCTTCTTTCCGGGAAGTCAGCAGGAGCATAACGGTATCATCCGCAGAGGCGCAAAGCTTCTGTATGCCTATGCGGAAGCGACTGTGCCAAAGATTACGCTTATCCTGCGCAAAGCTTTTGGGGGAGCGTATATAGCCATGAACAGCAAAGGAATGGGTGCGGATGTTGTGTTCGCATGGCCCATTGCGCAGATTGCGGTCATGGGAGCCGAGGGTGCAGTCGGGATTCTCCATAAGAAAAGAATTGGGGCGGCAGATGATAAAGAGACAGAGGAGAAAAGGCTGGTGGAAGAATATACAGAACATTTTATGACGCCGTACATTGCGGCTTCAAAGGGCTTCATAGACGAGGTTATTCTGCCGGAGGAAACAAGGAAGAAGATTAGTGAATCCTTTTTTGCATTGAAGGATAAGAATGAGATGAGCAGGCGGAGGAAACATGGAAATATTCCACTGTAAATGAGGAAGATATGAAATTAAAAAAATATATGAGGTTACCCCAGTATGAGGTAGGAAAATATCAGAAAGAAAGCTTAGGGCAGGTTCAGGCATTATTTTCGCAGGCGTTCGGAGGCAGAAAGATTTCAGTCAGGATGCTGAAATGGCAGATGGAGGATAACCCTTGCTTACAAAATAGGGCGACGACTCTGTGGCGGGAGGATACATTGGTTGCATATAACGCCCTGACTCCTTCTTACGCCGTCTTAGACGGCAGGGAGGTGGTGGCGGCAGTCAGCGGGACGACGATGGCAGACGTACATTTTCCTGGCGCCTCTTTGCAGTTGTTTACAGAGTGTGCAAAACAGAACAGGGATATCAGTATCATTTACGGTTTTCCTAATCACAACTCCTATGGGATTACAGTAAAATATCTGGACCACCACTATGTAGGAGATGTGAGCTTTTGGATGGCACAGGCTGTCAGGACAGAAGCCTCAGACAAGATCAAAGAGTTTTTTTCCTTTTCGGATGAATACGAGGGGATAAGCAAAGAGCTGTCAAAAGAGCATGAATTTATCAAAATCAGAAAAAGTGCATTTCTAAACTGGCGCTTTTTTTTGAAGCCGGAATTTGAATACAGAGGATTTGAATTTGTGGATGAAAAGGGGAAGCATGGATATATTGTGGCAGATATTTATGTGGAAAATGAAGTGAAGCAGCTTCAGGTGGTGGATATCATTGCGGATTCCCCAAACGTCATGAAGCAGTTGCTTTTATACAGTATTCATCTGGCGTACCAGTGGTCTTGCGAGGTAGTGAAGCTATGGCTTACATCTGAGAAATATGAGGATGTCCTTATAGAAAGCGGTTTCGTCTATGGAGAGCATCCTTTTGCGATGACAGTCTGGAACCAGGATATCAATATAAAAAAATCCTACATTACCATGGCGGATTCGGATATTTTTTAAAAATATATGCTGATAGCAGGAGCATTATGTTATGAAAAGTGATATGCCTAAGATAAAAAAATCTTTTTATTCTGTGGTTGTAAAGAGAGTGTTGGATATACTCTTAAGCGCAACTGCATTAATTGTGTTATCGCCTGTGTTGTTACTTGTAGGAATTCTGGAGCTGGCGTTCCATGGCAAACCAATCCTTTATTGTACAAAGCGTCCGGGAAAGGATGGGAAAATCTTTCCTATGTATAAATTCAGGAGTATGACCAATGAAAGAGGGGACGACGGTTATCTCCTGCCGGAGGAAAAACGCCTTACAAAATTCGGCCATTTCATCCGTAAGACATCGATTGATGAGCTTCCGGGGCTAATCAATGTTCTGAAAGGTGATATGAGCATTGTGGGGCCTCGCCCCCTTCTGGCGGAGTATATGCAGTATTACAATACAAGACATGCAATGAGACAGGCTGTCAGGCCGGGGCTTACATTGGAGAGAATTGTAAAAAGCGACAGCAGGACATGGACTTGGCGCGAGCAGTTTGAAAATGATATCTGGTATATAGAGCATATCAGTTTTGCCACGGATATCAGGATGGTATCAGCCATTATAAAAGCGGTGTTGCGTGGAAGCGAATTCAGGGCAAGCGATACCAGGGCGCCGTTTGACGGAACGAATCTTGATGAGACGAGGAATAGAGACGAATTGGGAATTAAGGTACATTTTGAAAGTTTGGAAAAAGGATTGGAAGACGGAAGATGAAGATATTAGTATTTGCCCCTCATCCGGATGATGAAGTGTTGGGCTTAGGGGGGACGATAGCGAGATATACTGCAAACGGAAATGAAGTGTATGTCTGTATTGTTACGAGTGCACAGCCGCCGGTTTACGATAACAGGATTGCAGTAGAGAATGGATGGCCCCATATGATCTATCCTGAGATTATGAAAGCACATCAATTATTGGGAATTAACGAAACATTTTTCCTTAAGTTTCCGACTGTCCAGATGGAGACTGTCCCCAGGTATAAGCTTAATGGAAAGATTAATGATCTGGTGCAGCGCATCTCACCTGAGATTGTCTATATTCCCCACTTTGGAGATATGCAGAAGGATCACCGGATTGTTTCGGAAGCCGTCATGGTTGCGGTGAGGCCGAAGCATGAAAATATTGTTCGATACGTGTACTCTTATGAGACGCTGTCTGAAACAGAATGGAATATCCCTCATTCTTCAAACTGTTTTATTCCCAATACATTTGTAGATATCAGCGAATACCTCAAAAAGAAAATGGCGGCTATGGAATGTTTCGTGTCACAAGTGGGGAAATATCCGGATCCCCGTTCGATTGAGGCGGTAGAGGCTCTGGCAAGGCTTAGGGGGACCACTATGGGAGCCCAGGCGGCAGAGGCGTTTGCACTGGTGAGAGAGTATAGGAGATAGGATGTATGCATGGAGAGAGAATGTGGCGTACGCTCAGATTATTTACAATTTTATCTGCTGTAAAGAGAACTCAATATTATAAAGATAAAAAAATATTTCATTCTATGGGAGAAAACTGTCTGATTATGGACAGGATTGTCCCCCTTTATGCAAGACTAATCAGTCTGGGTAATAATGTTCAGATTGCATCTAATGTTCACTTTAATACACATGATATTACTCATGTAATGTTAAACAACAGAGAGTCTATTTTAGCTAGGGGGGGGGGCAAATTTTGTGAAAGGGTTGGCTGTATTGAAATCGGGGACAATGTATTTATCGGTGCAGGAACCAGCATTAATTATGATGTGAAGATTGGTTCCAATGTGATTATAGGCGCATGCAGTCTGATTACAAAGGATATTCCGGATAACTGTGTTGCTGCGGGAGTGCCGGCGAGAGTTATCGAAAGTTTTGATGAATATCTGGAAAAGAGGATGAAGTGTTCCGATGATATTGTCTCAGGAAATGAAGCGATATCACAGGAAACGGAAACTCGATATTGGAGGAAATTTGAATATGGTAGAAGGAAATAATTCAGGTAAGCATAAATATGAGCTTGGAATTGTTGTTCCTGTTTACAAATTAAAAGAACAATACTTGCAAGAATGTATAGACAGTTTACTGAATCAATCAGGCGTAGATATGCAGATTATCCTGGTTGATGATTGTTCACCGGATAATTGCGGAAAATTGTGCGAAAAGCTTGCTTTGAAAAACAGAAGAATAAACGTAGTTCATCATGAGAATAATAAAGGGCTTTCCGCTGCAAGGAATACAGGATTGAGACATCTTAACTGTGAGTGGGTGAGCTTTGTAGACGGAGATGATTGGGTAGACACAGATACATTCAAGATGGCTCTGGATTTTATAAAAAGAGATACAAAGAAACCGGATGTTGTCATGTTTCCGGGATGTTTAAGTTATAAAGATAGGGAAATAAAAGATAAGGTTTACAGAGAGTGCGAGTGGCGTACACAGCAAGAAAAAGAATGCTTACAGATACTCGCACTTTCTATGCCTTTAAAAATATATCCGGAAAGAGCGACTGCTTTTGATACTGCATGGGCAAAATTAATATCCTATGATTTTTTAATTAAAAATAATATTATATTCCGCGATCTCCCATACAGGGAGGATGGAATGTATTTCCAAGAATTAATTGAATATGCGGATATTGTGAAACAGATTCCATGTGGTATGTATCACTATCGAATGACCAGCGGCAGTATGGTGCATGGTTTTAGACCCAATGCACTTGAGGAACAAACAAAATATATGAAAATGTTATGGAATTTTGGTAAAACGCATAGTAAAAATGAGGATTATTTTAATTCTATTTATGCGGCGGCCCTTGTCTCAATGCAAGTATGTATTACAGGCTATTTTTATCATAAGGACAATAAGGAGTTAAAAAACAGAAGAAAAAGCTGTAAAGAATTTTTTAGCAAATTTCCATATAGAAATGTTTTCAAAAAACTACATTTCTATGATATGAAAAGAAATTTTATGGTAAAAGCAATATTGATCTATTTACAGAAGTATGCATTGGTACAGATTTTGAGAGAAATATACTTAAAGAAAAAAAACTATATTTGTTTTGAGTAATAGATATGAAAAAGATATTGATTGTTAGTGGGTTTGGAATAAAGTCAACTTTTCCTAATGCAATATGTGAATTAAAGATTGTTGAACTTTTAAAGAAAGATCCAGAAATTGAAATAGATATTGCGTGTGATGGCGTAGTGGAGAAAACTCCGGTTTTAAATTGGAAAAAAAATCCTTGGTATATGCTCAGAAGAATTATGCTATGGCCATCGATTAATCCTGAAGTTGAAAAAATATGTAAAAAAGAGATATCTGAGTGCTTGAAAAATAAGGAATATGATTGTTTATTTATACCTCATAAACCGTATGAAATCGTTCATGCAGGGGAAAGGGCAGTAAAAAAATATTCCAAAATAAAATTGTTTCTTTATGAACTTGATCCTATTGCCAATGAGATTGATGCAAATAACGGTGTCGGAAAATATTTATTTTTTTTGACAAATAGAGCTGAAAAAAGAGCATATAAATTAGCGGATCATATTTTCCATATGGAATGTAACAGGAAGAAATATTCTGGAAAAAAATATATTAAATTTGCTGACAAGAGTTCATATTTGGATTTTCCTTTAATTGAACATCAAGAAAGAGAGGGAAAGAAAGCGGAAGAATATAAAGGAGAACCTGTGCTATTTGTTTTTTCGGGTGCGGTAGACAATACATATAGATCACCGAAATATTTGGTTCGACTAATGGAATACGTATATAAATTTATACCGATACAAATGCACTTTTACACAAAAGGAAACAGTACAGTATATATAGAGGCAGAATCCCATGAAAATGATTGTATATCTTTACATGGGTATATACCTAAAAAAGAATTGGATAAAAAGATTGATGATGCAGATTGTTTAGTAAATATTGGGAATAAGTTTTCAACAATGCTGCCTTCAAAATTGTTGTCTTATTTTATGACTGGAAAACCAATTATTCATATAAAAAACCAGAATGATGATGCATGTATTTCTTATTTAAAAAGATATGGATTATGTATTATTATTAATGAAACTGATTCAATCGAAAAAAGTGGAAAAAAACTGATTGAATTTGTGAGACATACATATAAATGTCGATTATCCGCTGAATATATTGAAAGAACATTTGTACAGAATACTCCTGAATGGAATGTAAAAGAGATAAAAAAATATCTTTAGCATAATAAAAACCTGAGGTGATTATGGAAATTAAAATAAAAACAAGACAATTTAGCAAAACAGCGCTGGTATTTATGTTATTGTTTTTTTCAAATGATACCTATCTGTTTGGAACAAATTCAAATGAATTCATGGTTGCAATTCCTCGGTATTTGATGATGGTATTCTGTATCATAAATTTTATGACTATGATTCGATATGAAGAATTAAAGTGGCATAAAAAGAAAATAGTATTATATTTATTTATGATTACGGTTTTTGTTTATGTTTCTTATATTAACCATGAATATTTTAATCGGGGATTTATTAAAATTCTTTGTATTTCTACAGGACTTTTTATCTGTATGAGATATAGTTTGTTAGAATATTCAGAGGCTTTTCTGAAGTGTATGACATTTTTTTCAGTTTTTGCAGTGATTCTGACTATGATGAGTTATGCTGTACCCAGACTCGTTTATAGGCTTCCAAGCATAGTGAATACGGTGGGATATCATTTCTATTCCATTGGTTTTGCAGGAATTGATGAAAGATCGGTTGGAGTGGCTTTTGTTAGAGCAGGAGGTATTTTTTGGGAACCGGGTGTATTCCAGATGTATTTGAATTTGGCTATATTATTTGAAATATTTTTATACCATGGCGTTCACAAAAAAAGATTAATCATATTCATTATTTCACTCATACTGACATTTTCAACAACAGGATATTTAGCATTTATGTGGTTGATAGCCACATATGTCGTATTTGGAAAAGAAAATAATCGTTCAAATTTAAGTAATGTGGTATACTTCTTTGTTTTAATTTTAGGCGTTTTTTTGGCTTATTTTATAATTGCATACACATCAATAGGGAATCTTGTATTTGGAAAACTGTTTGACATGAAAGATGGTTCAACGATGGTCAGACAAGCCTCTGTTTTGATTAATCTGGAGATTATCAGAGATTATCCATGGATAGGGATTGGTATGGATATTATGGAAGATGAGTTTCAGAGAAGATCATATTTGTCCAGCGCAATTTATGGATGGACCAGACAAAATACAAACACGCTATTATATCAGTTCTCGGCTCATGGTATTTTTTGGGGGATTCCGTTTACCGCTGCTACATATAAATTTGGCAGTCGATTTACTAATAACTTTTTTATGAAAGTTTCTATTTTTGTCATGTTCCTCATGCTTTATGTCGGTGAGAATCTGATGATATCAACTTTTCCATATATACTCATTTTTTATGGAATTGAAGGCAATATTTATACCAAGAAATAAGGATACAGGAGTAAAGAGGGGATTATAGGAAATGGGAGTAATTCTTTCAATTAATACAGTAAATTATGGCAGTACGGGTAATATTATGCGTGGTATTTCTAAGATTGCTGAAGAACATGGATATATATGCTGGCAGGCATATGCGCCTGACAAGAGGAACGGCCCTATACAGGAAAGAGATATTGTTATTTCCTCCTATCAAATAAGACGGCTGAACGAGTGGTATTGTCGGATAACAGGAATGAGAGGATTTCAGTCATGGCTGTCTACACGCTTATTCCTGAAGAAGGTTGACAAGATAAAGCCGGATATTATTCATCTGCATAATTTGCACAATAACTATATCCATGTGGGCTTGCTTTTTAAATATATAAAGAAACGTAATATAAAAGTAATATGGACTTTGCATGACTGTTGGGCTTTTACCGGAAGATGTCCCTATTTTCAAGTGACAGGGTGCAGTAAATGGCAAACAGGCTGCGAAAATTGTCCCTATCCTCTTGACGAATATCCGGCAGTCAGGATAGACAAATCGGCGGTTTTGTGGAGGAAGAAAAAGGCTGCTTTTTGCGGCGTTAAGGATATGATCATTGTTACGCCTTCTAAGTGGCTGTCAGACTTGGTAAAAGAGTCTTTTCTCAAAGAATATCCGGTTCAGGTTATCAGCAATGGAATAGACTTAGATGTTTTTAAAACTGCGCCCAGTGATTTTAGAAGCGCTCACGGCATAGGGGGGGGGTAAAAATCTTATTAGGAGTTTCCTTTGAGTGGAACTATTACAAGGGACTGGATGTATTTATAGAGCTGAGCAAAATGTTAGACAACAGATATAAAATCGTATTGGTTGGCATAGATGCCCAGACGGGGAAAACACTCCCTGAGAATATTCTTACAATAGAACGAACCAGGGATAAGCGGGAATTGGCTCAGATATATACTGCTGCAAATATTTTTGTGAACACGACAAGAGAAGAAGCTCTCGGAATGGTGAATTTAGAGGCTTTGGCCTGCGGAACGCCGGTGGTCACGTTTCGTACGGGAGGCTCGCCAGAGTGCATAGATGACACCTGCGGCGTAGTCGTTGCCTGCGGCGATATTCAGGCTTTAAAGACAGCAATCGAGGAAATGTCTGTATGAGGTGGAACATGAGTAAGTATTTGGTTTTAGGAGTTTCATTTAATTGGGAGAAAAGAAAAGGGCTTGATGTTTTTATAGAATTGGAAAAACGTCTGGGATTAGATTATAAGATTGTGCTGGTTGGTGCAAATGAAAATCTTGCGTACAAGATTCCAGACCGTATCATTACGATACCGAGGACGGCAGACCAGGAAGAACTGGCTAGGCTCTATTCTGCCGCCAATGTTTTTGTAAACCCTACAAGAGAGGATAATTTTCCGACGGTTAATATAGAGTCGCTTGCCTGCGGAACGCCGGTTATCACCTTCCATACGGGAGGAAGCGCTGAAATGTTAGATAATGGATGCGGTTACTGTGTCGAAACAGATGACTATGACGAGCTTGTGGATAGAATTGTACATATATGTGAAAGCGGTGTGTTTAGCGAAGAAGCATGTATAAAGAGGGCAAGGCAATTTGACCGCTATACAAAATTTAAGGAATATGTGGATTTATATGACAGTTTACTTGGCAGGGAAACAGGATGAACAATAGGGTAATCAAAAATGCTTCGTGGATCATCATGTGCAGGGTTGTACAGGCTGTACTTGGTTTGATTATTTCCATGATTATGGCAAGATACCTGGGACCTTCAAATTTTGGACTGCTGAATTATGCAAATTCAATCGTCACCTTTGTGATACCGGTTATGCGGTTGGGAATCCATGGGGTTTTGGTACAGGAATTTGTGACTTCCAAGGATCAGGAGGGGGAAATTTTAGGCACGTCGATTACTTTAAGTTTTATTTCTGCGATTGTATGTATGATAGGCGTCATCACCTTTGTCAGTTGTGCAAACGCGGGAGAGAGGGATACCATAATCGTATGTGCTTTATACAGCTTTACGCTGATTTTTCAAAGCTTTGAGATGATTAATTATTGGTTTCAGGCAAAGCTTTTGGCAAAGTATAGCTCGATTATAGCGCTGATTGCCTATACAGTGGTTTCTCTGTACAAAATCATCTTATTGATTAATCGAAAGAGTATCTTTTGGTTTGCAGTTGCAAATACATTGGATTATCTTGTGATTGCGGCAGGGCTTCTAATCGTATATTACAGATTTGGGGATCAAAAGCTGCGGTTTCTTAAAAGGAGGGCAAAAAAACTGATAGGTATAGGTAAGTATTATATTCTGTCAGATTTGCTAATTACAGTATTTGCTCAGACAGACCGTATTATGTTGAAATCCATGATGGGGAATCAGGCCACAGGGTATTATTCGGCTGCAGTAGCCTGCGCGGGAATGACACAGTTTGTTTTTGCTGCGATAATTGATTCCATGCGGCCTACCATTTTTGAAAGTAAGAAAAAATCAGAGGAACTCTATAAGAAAAATCTGGCAAGACTGTTTTCCGTAATTATATATTTGTCCCTGATACAGAGTGTAGTTATGACATTATTTGCACCCCTTATAGTTCGTATACTTTACGGCAGGCAATTTATACAGGCAATATCTGCATTGCAGATAGTCGTATGGTATACCACTTTTTCATATCTGGGTTCTGCCAGGAATATCTGGATTTTGGCAGAGGGAAAGCAGAAGCATTTATGGAAGATTAATTTGTTTGGCGCGTTGACGAATGTGCTGCTGAATACTTTGTTGATTCCGCCCTTTGGCGTAAACGGCGCTGCAATCGCATCATTAATTACACAATTCGCAACAAATTTTATTACGGGTTATATCTTTACGCCCATACAGGGAATCAATCAAGTAATACTTAAAGGGGCTGAGCCTATGTTATTTGTGGATACGGTAAAAAAGATAATAAGGAACCGGTAATCGTTTGGAGGATTAGAAAAATGAATGAGATTCAATCAAGAATATTGACGATATTTGAGCAGATAAAAAACATTTGCGATAAAAATCATATTCCTTATTATGCTATTGGCGGCACCTGTATCGGTGCGGTCAGACATAAGGGGTTCATTCCGTGGGACGACGATATGGATATAGCAATTCCCATTGAAGAATGGGATAGATTTTGGGATTGCATGGAAAAGAATTTACCCCCGCATCTGGGAATCTATAATGGCGATAAAGTTCGGCATTATCGTTATATTTTTTGGAAAATATATGACAGGGATACTACGTTTATTGAGGAAGCAGAGGTAGATTATCCGGATGCATATAAGGGGATTTATGTTGATATTATGCCCATTGCGGGAATTCCAATAGAAAAAGAGAAAAAGAAGAAATTTTGCAAAAAAATCTATCGTTTGGGAGTTTTGAATTATGTAAGGCGGTATCCGTTTCATGAGATGGAGAATGTAAAAAGAAAATTAATGTGGATGATCATGTGGATTTTCCGGTTTGGAATTCCTTTTAATTACTATTCTCAAAAGTGGATAAAGCTGCTGAGAAAATATCCTTTGTATCAATCTGAACTTACCGGATATACATGGCATAATCAGATATCAGACAACCTGTGTTTTCCCTTTGCATTTTTCAGGAATAGAGAGGAAAAGCAGTTTGAAAATACTTCCATAGCCTGTCCGGGGGATTGGGACGGATATTTATCAAGACAATTTGGCGATTATCTGACATTGCCTCCTTTGGATAAGAGACAGGACCATCATCAGGTATTTGTAAGTACACAGTTGCCATATAGTGAATATAAGGGGGAGAGGCAATGATAATTGGTTATACAACCGGAGTATATGATCTTTTTCATATTGGTCATTTGAATCTTCTGAAAAATGCAAAAGGAATGTGTGACAAACTGGTTGTCGGAGTTACCGTCGATGAGCTTGTCACATACAAGGGGAAACGTCCGATGATTCCCTTTGAGGATCGGATTGAAATCGTAAGAAGCTGTAAATATGTGGATGCAGCAGTACCTCAGTATGATATGGACAAGCTAAAAGTATGCAGGGAACTGGGGGCTTCCGTGCTCTTTGTGGGGGACGACTGGTATGGGACAGAAAAGTGGAAGAAGTATGAAGAAGAATTCGCTGACCATGGGATTAAGATTATTTATTTTCCATATACCAAAGGCGTATCCTCAACAAAAATTACAGAGGCGTTGAAAGCAGTCCGGGGATGGACAGTAGAATGAATAGGGAGGAATCAGTGATGGCTGTTGATAAAAAATTTTGTATGAGTTCATATATGGCGTTTCGTTTTATAGAGCGTAAGGACGTTGATTTTTACGAAGATATTTGTTTGGGGGGGGGGGCATAATAACATCGTCCCACTTCCGGATGAACAGAGAGTTTTCGTACATACCGCAGACGATATTGACAGGGAAATCAGAAAACAAATAAATAAATTTGCAGATAAGAAAAAAGGGATTCTTCTTAGCGGAGGTATGGATTCTGCCATTGTCGCATCATATCTTACAGGTTCAGACGCTTATACTTTTCGTTTTCTAAAAGGGGAATTCCAGAAGGAAGAATTGGAAAGGGCAGAATATTATGCGAGATATTACGGACTGAATCTCCATTATGTAGATATCACTTGGGATACGGTTCTTACCCATCTTGAGCCGGTGATGAAAGCAAAGGCGGCTCCGGTACATTCCATAGAACCACAGATTTTACAGGCCGCGTTGCAGGCAAAGGCAGACGGTGTGGAAATGATGTTTGTTGGAGAGAGCAGCGACTTGGTTTTTGGCGGTATGGACGGACTTCTTGCAAAGGATTGGTCGTTTGACGAATTTATGGATCGGTACATTTTTACTCATCCGGAGGATGTACTTGCAGAGCCGGTGTCTATGCAGTATTTGTTTGAGAGATATCGAATGGATGGAGACAGGATTGACTTCTTGAAATTTATGGACGAGGTATTCTCCATAGAATCGTCAAGTTCTTATCTGAATGCTTTCCAGGTAGCAGGCATGCCATATTATGATCCATATGCCAGACTGAAAATGGCAGATGAGTTGGATCTTTACAGAGTACGCCATGGAGAACCCAAATATTTAATCCGTCAGTTGATGGCAAAAAAATATCCGGAGATTCCGGTTCCGGATAAAATACCCATGCCAAGGCCGGTTGATGAGTATTTTAAGACGTGGGAGGGACCTGTAAGATCCGAATTTAAGAAGAATATAGATATGAATCAGTTTACCGGTAATCAGAAATGGCAAATATACTGTCTTGAGAGATTTTTAAACATGAACGAACCTGAATAACAGTGAGAGGAATAGCATTATGTTTCACAAAAAGACATTATTAATCACCGGCGGCACAGGCTCTTTTGGCAACGCAGTCCTGGATCGCTTCTTAACAACCGACATCAAAGAAATCCGCATATTCTCCCGCGACGAGCTAAAGCAGGACAATATGCGGCATTTTTATCAGCAAAATTACCCGCAATACAGCGATAAATTAAAATTCTACATAGGCGACGTCCGCGACCTTAGAAGCGTCAAAAACGCAATCCACGGCGTTGACTACATCTTCCATGCGGCGGCTTTAAAGCAAGTCCCTTCCTGCGAATTCTTTCCGGTAGAAGCCGTAAAGACCAACGTACTTGGCACAGAAAACGTCCTGACAGCCGCTATCGAGGAGGGCGTGCGAAAGGTCATCTGCCTTTCCACAGACAAAGCCGCCTATCCGGTCAATGCTATGGGCACCTCTAAGGCAATGATGGAAAAAGTTATCGTCGCAAAATCCCGGACCGTTTCTCCGGAAAGGACAGAAATCTGCTGTACCCGTTACGGAAACGTCATGTGTTCCAGAGGTTCTGTCATCCCCTTATTCATCAGCCAAATCAAAGAAGGAAAGGACTTAACCGTAACCGAGCCGGCCATGACCCGTTTCATCATGAGCCTCCAAGAGGCAGTCGAGCTGGTGGTGTTTGCTTTCCAGAACGCCGCCTCCGGCGACATCATGGTCCAGAAAGCGCCTGCGTGTACCATCGAAATACTGGCCCAGGCAGTGCGACAGCTTTTCCATGCAGACAATGAGATTAAGGTGATCGGAATCCGCCACGGCGAGAAGATGTATGAAACCCTGCTGACAAACGAGGAGTGCGCCCATGCCGTGGATATGGGGAATTTTTATCGCGTTCCCTGCGATAAGCGGGATTTGAATTATGACAAATATTTCAAAGACGGCGACAGGGAACGCAGTAAATTAAGGGAGTTCAACTCAAGCAACACGAAGCTTCTAGATATCAACCAGGTCAAGGAGAAATTATTGGGCCTTCAATATATCCGCGACGAAATCGCCAAATGGGAGGCAAGAGCATTATGAACATACTGATTACCGGCGCCAGGGGCTTTGTGGGAAAGAACCTGGCCGAAGCCTTAAGGAATATCCAACAGAAGAAAGACCGAACAAGGCCGAAACTTATCATCGAAAATATCTACGAATATGACCTTGCCACAGAACCGGCGCTGCTTGAGGATTACTGTAAAAGCGCCGACTTTGTATTCAACCTGGCAGGTGTAAACCGTCCCAAAAACAACGAAGAATTCATGGCAGGAAACTTTGGGTTTGCTTCTGTTTTACTTAACACCTTAAAGAAGCACCATAACACCTGTCCCGTCATGTTGGCATCCTCCATCCAGGCATCCCTAGCCGGACGCTATGCGGATTCAGACTATGGGAAATCCAAGCTGGCAGGAGAGGAGCTGTTTTTTAAATACGCCCAGGAGACAGGCGCAAAGGTTCTCGTCTACCGTTTCCCCAATCTCTTTGGAAAATGGTGCCGCCCCAATTACAATTCTGTTGTGGCAACCTTCTGCCACAACATTGCAAACGGCCTGCCGATTCAGGTGGACGACCCTTCCACCCAACTGGAATTACTGTATATTGATGATTTAATTACAGAACTGCTGGACGCATTGGAGGGGAAAGAGCATCGCTGTGAATATGGCGGGGGAGAAACGGCGGAGACGATAAGGAAGTCCGGTGAAGCGGACGGGGGGAGGTACTGCTGTGCGCCGGCCACCCATAAAGCGGCTTTGGGAGAAATCGCAGAGCTTCTGGATACCTTCCGGCAGCAGCCCCAGTCCCTCCTTATGCCCCCGATTCCCTCTGATTCCTTCGCAAAGAAGCTGTATTCCACATATCTGTCCTATTTACCGGAAAGCAGGACAAAATTCCCGTTAAAAATGAACCTCGACCACAGGGGCAGCTTCACCGAGCTGTTAAAGACGGCTGACAGCGGCCAGTTTTCCGTAAATATCAGTAAGCCAGGAGTCACAAAAGGAGAGCACTGGCATCACAGTAAATGGGAGTTTTTTATCGTTGCTTCCGGACATGGATTAATAGAAGAACGAAAAATAGGAACAGACGGGGACGGGAAACCCTATCCGGTCCGGAGGTTTGAGGTATCGGGAGACAAACTTGAGGCGGTCCATATGCTTCCTGGATATACCCACAAGCTCATAAATCTGTCCGAGACAGAAAACCTGGTGACATTGATGTGGGCAAACGAGCCTTTTGACGCCAATCATCCGGATACATTTTTTGAGTCGGTGGAAGTGGTTTAAACTGCGCCGTAACGCTGCCCTTCGGGTGGGCAGCCTTTGTCTAACAGGGAATGGAAATAAAGGAGATAATGATGAAAACAGATTATTCAGAAATACATTTTCAGGAAAACGGCAAATTAAAACTTCTCATAATAGTAGGAACACGCCCGGAAATCATCCGTTTAAGCGCAGTCATCCAGAAATGCAGGCGCTATTTTGACTGTATCCTGGCCCACACTGGACAGAATTATGACTATAACTTAAACGGTGTGTTTTTCCATGATTTGAAGCTGGGAGCCCCTGACGTCTACATGGACGCGGCGGGAGAGGATTTGGGCGCTACGGTTGGAAATATCGTCAACTGCTCCTATAAGCTAATGGCTACCATTCATCCGGACGCCCTTTTGATTTTGGGCGACACCAATAGCTGCCTGTCCGCCATATCCGCAAAACGCCTGCACATCCCGATTTTCCACATGGAGGCGGGAAACCGGTGTAAGGATGAGTGTCTGCCGGAGGAGACCAACCGCCGCATTGTGGACATTATATCAGATGTGAACCTGGCTTATTCGGAACACGCGAGAAAATACCTGCATGAATGTGGTCTGCCAAAGGAGAGGGTGTATGTGACAGGTTCGCCTATGGCGGAGGTGCTTCGCCAGAATTTGGCTGACATTGAGGGTTCGGATATCCTGAAGCGTCTGGACCTGGAACCGAAGAAATATATCCTGCTATCCGCCCACCGGGAGGAGAATATCGACACGGAGAAGAATTTTACCTCCCTGTTTACAGCCGTCAATCAGATGGCAGAGAGTTATGACATGCCGATTCTGTATTCCTGCCATCCAAGAAGCAGGAAACGTCTGGAGGAGACAGGATTTGTCCTGGACAGGCGGGTGTTAAGGCATGAGCCTTTAGGGTTCCATGATTATAACCATCTGCAAATGAATGCGTTTGCGGTGGTTTCCGATTCAGGAACCTTACCGGAAGAAAGCAGCTTTTTTACAAGTATCGGGAAAAGTTTTCCGGCAGTGTGCATCCGTACCAGCACAGAAAGGCCGGAAGCCCTGGATAAAGCCTGCTTTGTGCTGGCGGGGATTGACGGGAAGTCGCTTTTGCAGGGGGTAAAGACTGCGGTGGGGATGAACCTTAATGGGGATTGTGGAGTACCGGTGCCGGATTATGTGGATGAGAATGTGAGCACGAAGGTTGTGAAGCTAATCCAGAGTTATACGGGAATTGTAGACAAGATGGTGTGGAAGAAATATTAATAAAATATTCGGCTGCCGAACTTTCAGAAACAATGGGGACAGAGTATATGATTCCTTTGCGATTGATATTGTTCCGAAAAGCGGGTATAATGTTTTAGAAAGTGAGGTGTACTCTTTATGTATATGACGGTAAAACAGGCTTCGGAGAAGTGGGGGATTTCTGACAGGCGCGTGCGCATATTATGCGCAGAAGGTAAGATTTCAGGTGCTGCACGTGAAGGACGCAGTTGGAGGATTCCGGCAGATGCGAGAAAACCAGAGGATGGACGGTTTAAAGCAAGAGAAAGCTTACTGACAGCTATAAATAGGAAGAAAAGGGAGTTGGATTCCAGACGGCCTCTGACTGAGGGGGAATTGGAACGTCTGACCGAGGAATTCATTGTTGAGTACACCTATAATTCTACTGCAATTGAGGGAAATACTTTGACCTTGCGGGAGACAGATATGGTTTTGCGTGGACTAACGATTGACAGAAAACCGTTAAAGGACCATATGGAGGCAGTCGGACATAAGGAAGCATTTGATTTTGTGCGGGATTTAGTAAAAGATCAAGTGCCGTTATCGGAGAGTATCATCAAGCAGATCCATTATCTTGTATTGGCGGATAAACGAGAGGACAGGGGGGTTTACAGAAAAGTACCTGTCAGGATCATGGGTGCGAAACACGAGCCGGTGCAGCCATATTTGATTCAGCCTAAAATGGAATTGTTGATTGAGGCTTATAGAAACAGCGCTGAACATATCATTACAAGGCTTGCACGGTTCCATATTGAATTCGAGGGGATTCACCCTTTTATTGATGGAAACGGCAGAACTGGACGGTTGCTTGTAAATTTGGAATTGATGAAAGCCGGATTGCCGCCAATTGATATTAAGTTTGCAGATCGGGTTTCTTATTACAATGCGTTTGACGAGTACTATGTAAAGCATAATCCTGGTGCAATGGAAAAGTTGTTTGCAGGTTATGTAAATGCACGGTTGGACAATTACTTAATGATGCTGGATGAATAATTGTATGCAGAGAGAATTATTGAGAGGCAAAAATGATTTACAGATTATTACAGACCGAAAATTCAGTCCCATTGTTTGCAGGATGGCAGGAAACCATGATCTGGTCCTGTCAGCAGGGCGTAATGGGGACAATCTATGCAGACGCACTGGAAAAACCGGCTTCTGCCATGGCTCTGTTGGGTGATTTCTGCTTTTTTGCAGGAAAGCCTGGCAAAGAGCTGGTACTATATGCATCGGGGAGAAGCGGGCGAGAGTTTGTGATTATGGTTCCGCAGAATGAGGAATGGGCAAAGTTGATAGAGGTATGTTATGGGGAACATGCAAAAAAAGTGATTCGCTATGCGATTAAGAAAGAGCCGGATATTTTTGACCAAAAGGCGCTTAAGGATATGGTAAGCAAATTGCCGGATGGATATATTTTGATGCTGATGGACGAGAGCTTATTCCGGAAATGCAAAGAAATAAAGTGGTGCAGGGATTGGGTATCCCAGTATGACACTTTTGATAAATATCAAAAGCATGGTCTTGGCGCGGTAATCATGAAGGATGGCGAAATAATTTCCGGCGCTTCTTCTTACTCTGGTTACAGGGGAGGGATAGAGGTGCAGATTGATACCAGGGAAGATTTCCGCAGGAAAGGGCTTGCCAGTATTTGCGGGGCGAAGTTGCTTCTTGAGTGCCTTAAGAGGGGATGGTATCCCAGTTGGGATGCGCAGAATCGGCAGTCGGTGGCGTTGGCGGAGAAGCTAGGGTATCATTTTGAGAAGGAATATATAGCTTATGAGGTTAGCTTGAAACAGTTGAGAGAATAAAAATGAATGATTCCATATTGTAATAATCATAATTTTGAAGTATATTTTTAGTAAATAATGTTACGGAGGAAAGAATTATGGATTTAACTAAATTCAACTGGACGAGAGAACCGAAAAGTTACAGAATAGACCATGACACAGTCGAGATTATCACAAAACCGCATACGGATTTGTGGCAGAGGACATATTACCATTTTCAGAATGACAATGCCCCTGTTTTACAGATGGAAACGGAAGAAAAATATTTTAGCTTTATCGTTAAGACGGAATTTAAAGAGAGCCATCATAGATTCGACCAATGCGGCATTGTAATGTACCTGGACAGTGAGAATTGGCTGAAAGGCTCGATTGAATATGAAAATGAAGAATACCAGCATTTAGGAAGCGTAGTAACTAATATGGGGTATTCTGATTGGGCGACAACAGTTATAGATGCTTCGGTAAAAACAATGTGGTATCGGTTCAGCCGGAGAGAGGATGACTATTGTATCGAGTGCTCTAAGGATGGACATATCTTTAACCAGATGCGTATCTGCCATATGCATAGCGGAAAAGAGAAAATAAGGTTCGGTATCTATGCCTGTTCGCCGGAAGAATCTTCTTTCAAAGCTATATTTTCCAATATGCAGATAATGGAGTGTCAGTGGAAGGCTCATGACGGGCAGCAGCCGGATTAAGTTCTTGCTATATCTGTGCCGGCTTAGAGATAACAGAGAGATAAGATATGGCGCAATTCATTCTAAGCCGCCATATCTTGTATATCTCATGCCTAATACAACATCCCCCTACAACCTCTTAAAATCACTTGCCGGATGCTTACACCAAGGACACACAAAATCCTCCGGCAGCGTATCCCCTTCATAGATATACCCGCACACCGTACAGACAAACCCTTTCTTCGCCCCGTCCGCCTTAGGCGCGGTCTTAATCTTTCTCTGATAATAACTATAAGTCACCGACTCGTCCTCCGACAACGCGCAGGCGTCCGTCACATCCGCCAAAAACAGAGTGTGAGTCCCAAGGTCTGTGGCTGAAACCACCTTTGCTGAAATATATGCGTTACACTCGTCTGCGATATACGCAATCCCATTCTCTGCCCTCTGGAATGTAACTGCCTCCATCTTGTCAACGTCCGCGCCGCTTTGGAAACCCCAGTGTTTATAAGTGCCAAACTTGGAATTCTCCGTAAGAACCGAAACATTAAAAGCTCCCGTCCGCTGAATCATATCATGGGTATAATTCTTCTTATTCACCGCCACCGTAATACGGTTGGGTTCTGTGGTAACCTGAGTCACAGTGTTCACGATACACCCGTTATCCTTCTCGCCCTCCTTTGCCGTCAAAATAAATAGTCCGTAAGTAAGCTTATACATTGCTTTTTTATCCATCTTGCCCTCCTGTTTTTTCTTTGAAATCAGTATTCTGCACAAATAAACGATTATGGAAATTATACATAATTATTCTCTGAATGGCAACACTTTACAACATAGAATTCATATGGAATTTTTGTCTTTACGAATCTTCCTGCAATATGGTAAGATGGATTTGTTACATTTACCAAGACGGAGAACGTTAAAAGACAAATGGAGGGAAATGCGATGAACATGATTCAAGATGTGATGGATTACATCAAAAGCTTTGACGAGGAGATCGGAGATGCGCTTTATCTGGAGCTTAGCCGCCAGAGACGGAACTTAGAGCTGATTGCTTCTGAGAATGTTGTAAGTCCGGCGGTCATGCTGGCCATGGGAACAGTGCCAACGAACAAGTACGCGGAAGGCTATCCGGGGAGACGCTATTACGGCGGCTGCGAGCATGTGGACATCCTGGAGGATCTGGCGATTGAACGGGTGAAGAAGCTGTTTGGCTGCGACCATGCATGTGTACAGCCTCATTCCGGTGCAAATGCGAACAATGCAGTCTATCAGGCTCTAATTAAGCCAGGAGATACGGTAATGGGACTGAATCTGGCGCATGGCGGCCATTTGACACATGGTTCTCCGGTAAATATGTCAGGGCTTCTGTACAATTTTGTCCCATATAATGTCAATGACGATGGCTTCCTTGACTATGACGAGATCAGGCGGCAGGCCAGGGAATGTAAGCCGAAGATGATTGTTGCGGGCGCGTCCGCATACCCAAGAGAGATTCGGTTTGATATCTTTTCGGATATTGCGAAGGAGGTGGGCGCGTACCTGTTTGTGGATATGGCACATATTGCCGGACTGGTTGCGGCAGGCTTGCACCAGAGTCCGGTTCCCTATGCGGACGTGGTATCCAGTACCACCCATAAGACGCTGAGGGGGCCGAGGGGCGGTATCATTCTGTGTAAGGAGGAGCATGCCAAGGCTATCGATAAGGCTATTTTCCCAGGAACCCAGGGAGGGCCGCTGATGCATATCATTGCTGCCAAGGCGGTTTGCTTCGGTGAAGCGTTAAAGCCGGAATTTAAGACTTACCAGCAGCAGGTAGTGAAGAATGCCAAGGCTCTTGCCAAGGCGATGGTGGAGGAAGGCTTCGACCTGGTAAGCGGCGGTACGGACAACCATCTGATGCTGGTTGATTTGCAGAATATGGGCGTCTCCGGAAAGGAGATGCAGAACCGGCTGGACGAGGTGTATATTACGGTCAATAAAAATGCGGTGCCCAACGATCCGGCAAGTCCTTTCGTGACCAGCGGTATCCGCATCGGCACACCGGCTGTCACCACACGGGGCCTTATGGAAGAAGATATGAAGACAATAGCGGGATTAATCAAGATGGCGGTTACACAGTTTGACGAGAAGGCTGACGAGATCCGAAGTGCGGTCAACCAGATTTGCGAAAAGTATCCCTTGTATGTATAGAGGAAATCACATGATGATGTTAGAAGAAAAAGCAACGGATTTCATAGACGACCTTTCCTCGGCAAAGCCGGTTCCGGGCGGAGGCGGCGCCTGCGCGGCGGTTGGGGCGCTCTCTGCTGCCCTTGGGATGATGGTGGCGAACCTGACTGTGGGGAAGAAACGCTATGCGGACGTGGAGGATGAGGTAAAGGAGAATTTAGCCCGTCTGGATGAGCTGAAACAGCGGTTGATTGTGCTGACAGATAAGGATGCAGAGTGCTTTGAGCCTTTATCTAAGGCTTACGGGCTTCCCAAGGAGACGCCAGAGGAGATTGCCGTCAAGGAGGAGGTGCTTGAGAAAGCCTTATATGAGGCAAGCATCGTTCCGCTGGAGTTGATGGAGACAATCATCAGGGTCATGGAGTGCCTGGAGGTTCTGGGGGAGAAGGGCAGCAGGCTTGCGGTCAGCGACGTGGGCGTTGGAGTGCTGTTTGCCCAGGCGGCGCTTGAGGGCGCGTCCTTGAATGTATTTATCAACACGAAGCTGATGAAAAACCGCGGGCAGGCAGAAGAATTGAATCGCAGGGCAGACGCTTTGATACAGGAGGGCGCCATACTCCGAGAGCAAAGCTATGAAGGAGTGTGTGCAAAAATCCGATGATTCTTTCCTTTTAAGGCAGAATCAGTTACAGACAGAATATTGAGAAGAAGGAGAGATTGGGATGAGTATCACCATGAAGGGAACCGACGTGGCAAAGTCCATGAAGGACGAGCTGGTTAGAGAGGTGGAAGCCTTGAAAAAAAGGGGAGTCATCCCCTGCCTGTCCATCATTAGAGTGGGCGCGCGGCCAGACGACCTGTCCTACGAGCGTGGCGCGAGAAAACGTATGGAGTTGACAGGAATCTGCTGCCAGGTGACAGAGCTTCCGGAGGACGTAAGCCAGGAGGTGTTTGAACAGACATTTTCTCAGATTAACGAGGATTTGGGCGTACACGGAATCCTGTTACTGCGCCCGCTGCCGGAGTCTTTGGACGAAGAACCGGTAAGGGCTATGATTAATCCTCAAAAGGATGTGGACGGCATGAGTCCGGTCAATATGGCAAAGGTATTTTCCGGAGACGAGACAGGATTTGCGCCCTGCACAGCGCAGGCAGTTATGGAAATGCTTCAGTATTACGGGATTAAGCCAGGGGGCAAAAGGGTGACAATCTTAGGGAGAAGCATGGTGGTGGGGCGTCCCTTAGCCATGGGTTTGCTTAAGGAGAACGCTACTGTTACCGTATGCCATACTAAGACAGAGAACCTGGCGGCAGAGTGCGCCAAAGCGGAGATTCTGGTGGCAGCGGCAGGGAAAGCCAGGATGGTGACAGAGGATATGATAGGCGAAGGCGCCGTGGTGGTAGACGTTGGAATCAATGTGGATGAAGACGGCGTCCTGTGCGGAGACGTGGATTATGAGGCGGTAAAGAATAAGGCTTCTTATATCAGTCCGGTGCCTGCCGGAGTCGGAAGCGTCACGTCTTCTGTGCTGGCGAAGCATGTGGTAAAGAGCGCCAGTAGCATCGTCGATTAAGCCAACGCGGCAGATAGTAACGCGGCAGATAGAAATAAAATACTTGCGCAGATTCCAAGTATATGCTAGTATACCCATAGGGTGGACTGTGTCCATTAAGGTATATTATCCATACTATTGAATAGTAATATAAGGACTGTACGTGAAAAACTCCAAAGATGGATATGCTTTGGAGTTTTTATGTTTTTTTGTACGGATTAGAGAAAAGGGGGAATTATATGTATGATATGATCAATTCATTTGTGCAGGCAATCAACGACGTGGTGTGGGGATGGGGAATGATTTTTCTGCTGTTGGGAACCCATGTGTTCCTCACCCTCCGGACAGGATTTATTCAGAGACATACCATACTAAAGGGAATCAAGCTCTCCATAGCCAAAGACCCTGACGCGGAAGGGGAGGTATCCCAGTTTGGGGCATTGACAACGGCTTTGGCGGCTACCATTGGCACGGGAAATATTGTAGGTGTGGGTACGGCTATTGCAATCGGGGGTCCGGGCGCGGTCCTGTGGTGCTGGCTGACGGGCGTGTTCGGTATTGCGACCAAATATGCGGAGTCTTACATAGCCGTCAAGTATCGGGTTAAGACGGCGGATGGGCGTATGCAGGGCGGCGCAATGTATGCCCTGGAGAGAGGGCTTAATATGAAATGGCTTGGTATGCTCTTTGCGTTTTTCGCGGCGTTCGCTTCCTTTGGAATCGGGTGCGCTACCCAGGTAAATGCAATCGCGGAGGTCTGTGAGACGAATTTCCATATTCCAAGGCTTGCGGTAGGCATTGTTATCGGCGCACTGACGGCGGTTGTCATCTTCGGCGGGATTCGGTCTATTGCGAGAGTCTGTGAGAGGCTGGTGCCGTTTATGGCAATCTTTTATGTGCTTGGATGTATTATCATTCTGTGTATGAATTTTGATTACATTATTCCTGCAATCAGCGTAATCCTAAGGCTTGCATTTACGCCCGGCGCGGCGGCAGGCGGTCTTGTGGGAAACGGTGTGCGTATGGCTATCCGCTATGGCGTTGCAAGGGGACTATTTTCCAATGAGTCCGGCCTTGGCTCTGCGCCGATTGCGGCAGCGGCGGCTCAGACCAGGAATCCTGTACGCCAGGCGCTTGTATCCTCAACAGGCACGTTCTGGGATACGGTTGTAGTATGCCTGATGACAGGGCTGGTGCTGGTGACCACGATTATGAAGAACCCAGGCATCAACGCGGATACCATTGACAACGGCGGGCAGCTTACCACGCTGGCATTTGGGCAGATTCCTTATCTTGGGCCGATTATCCTGACCCTTGGAATCATCTCGTTTGCTTACTCTACGATTCTTGGGTGGGCCTATTACGGCGAACGGTGTGTGGAATATTTTTCCGGAAAAGCGGGGCTTATCCCTTATCGGCTTCTCTACGTTGTGGTGGCGGTCATTGCGCCTGTGGTGGCTCTTGATTTGATATGGCTGATTGCGGATACGTTAAACGCACTGATGGCTATCCCCAACCTGGTTGCCGTTCTCTTGCTCTCCAATGTGATGGTAAGGGATACAAAGAAATTTATCAATAACCTGGACGCAAAGGATGATACGCCTATTCCGGTGGTGAAGGACTAGGACGGCATCCGCTAAGGTATACCCAAGGGCACACCGTAACACATGCCCTTCGGGCGGGTGGACTCCGTCCAACAAAGTATGAAAAAGGAGGAACAAAGGAAGGATATGGCAAGAAGGATTGCAAAGTTTCACAAAGTAAGTTATGAGCAGTTTAGAGAAGGATTTGAGGATTCATTTGGTAAGAGAAAGGAGGAGGAGATTCAGAGGATTTACGACGGGATTCTGCTGCCGAAGCGGGCGACTGCCGGCTCGGCTGGATATGACTTCTTTACGCCTGTGGAGATTAGCTTAAAGCCAGGGGATACCGTGAAGCTTCCGACGGGAATTTGCGCCGAGATGGAGTCGGACTGGGTGCTCAAATGCTATCCGAGAAGCGGGCTTGGTTTTAAATACAGGTTACAGCTTAATAATACGGTGGGAATCATAGACAGCGATTATTTTTACTCGGATAACGAGGGGCACATATTTGCAAAGATTACCAACGACAGCCGGGAGGGAAAGACGGTCTGTCTGAAAGCCGGTTCAGGGTTCATGCAGGGGATTTTCGTGGAATACGGTATTACGGTTGACGACTGTGCGACGGCGGTTCGCAACGGCGGGTTTGGCAGTACGACGAAGAACTGAGATTAAAGGTATATTTTTTTAAATACAGGGAATCATAAGTCTGAATATAGTGTAAATGTGCGGAGGAATTGCTATGTCAGACATAAAGAAGGTAACTGCTTCAAGGGAAGAAAATACCGGGTATCTCAACCAGATCCTTCCGGTCAAGGAGAGCTTCGACTTAATCCAGAGGGATATCATGATTGGGGGGCGGTGTTCTTCCTTTTTTTCGATAAACGGATTTGCCAATGACGAGACTATGCTTAAGATTATGGATTCCTTTTTTAGAGTTAAAGAGGAGGATATGCCAAATGATGCCAACAGCTTCTCAAGGCAGTGTATTCCCTATGTGGAGGTGGATATCCTGGAGGATTTTGACCAGGTGCTGAAGAATCTTTTGTCCGGCGTTAGCTGTCTGTTTATCGAAGGGTACGAGGTGTGTATTGCTATCGACTGCCGGACGTATCCGGCCAGAAGCGTGGAGGAGCCGGACAAGGATAAGTCCTTAAGGGGGTCAAGGGACGGATTTGTAGAAACCATTGTATTTAACACGGCTCTGATGCGCCGCCGGATTCGGGACCCTCATCTGGTCATGAAAATGGTGGAAATCGGGGACAGCTCGCGCACGGATGTTGCCATCTGCTATATGAGCGACAGGGTTGACCAGGAGCTTCTTAAGAATGTGTCAGACCGGATAAACAGCATCCACACGGACGCGCTTAGGATGAACCAGCAGAGTTTGGCGGAGGAGTTGTATAAACGGAAATGGTTTAACCCTTTTCCCAAGTTTAAATTCACGGAGAGGCCGGACACGGCGACAGCCTGTCTTTTGGAGGGGAAGATTGTGCTGCTGGTGGACAATTCGCCGTCGGCAATGATTCTTCCGACTTCTATTTTTGACATGATTGAGGAGGCAAACGACTACTATTTCCCCACGCTTACCAATATCTACCTGAAGGTGGCGCGGGGGCTGATTACCCTCATGACCGTATTTCTGACGCCGGTGTTTCTGCTCTTTATGCAGAATCTCAACTGGCTTCCGGAGGTGTTTTCCTTTGTTGCTGTAAAGGATACGGTTAATATTCCCCTGATTTTTCAGCTCTTGATTCTGGAAATTGCCATTGACGGCTTAAGGCTTGCCGCGCTTAATACGCCCAGTATGCTAAGTACTCCTTTAAGTGTGATTGCGGGTCTGGTCATGGGAGAATTCTCAGTCAAGTCCGGCTGGTTTAACGCTGAAGTTATGCTGTACATGGCGTTTGTTTCTGTGGCAAATTATACGCAGCCGAACTTTGAGCTTGGCTATGCGTTGAAATTCATGCGCCTTGAGCTTTTGGTTCTGACGGCTTTATTCAACTGGTGGGGCTTCGCAGCCGGAACGCTGATTATTGTGCTGAGTATCTGCTTTAACAAGACTCTTTCGGGAAGAAATTATCTGAATGTAAAATTAAATTAAGCGTCAGAGATACCCCGCAGGCAAAGGGTTTCTGCGGGGTATTTTTAAAAATGGCGCCTGCTTTACAATATCCTCCTGGCATGTTAGAATAAGGAACGTGAAAGAAGGAGTACATATGAAAAAAGAAATGGACAGCCAGAGGCTTGGCAGGGCGCCTCTGGGAGGGCTGATGGTTTCGCTGGCAGTTCCGGCGGTAGCGGCACAGCTTATCAATGTATTATATAATATTGTGGACAGGATTTATATTGGGCATATTGAAGGCTACGGGGATGTGGCGCTGACGGGCGTGGGGGTTACGTTTCCCATTATCATGCTGATTTCCGCGTTCAGTGCATTTGCGGGGATGGGCGGCGCGCCCCTTGCCTCTATCGAGCTTGGAAGGCAGGACGTCCGTAAGGCAGAGTTGATTCTGGGGAATTCTGCGGGTATGATTGTCTGGTTTTCCGTTGTGCTTACAATCGGTTTTTCTATCTTTAAGACGCCGGTTCTGTATGCCTTCGGCGCAAGCGACGTGACGGCTCCCTATGCTGAGAGCTATATCGGAATCTACCTTGTTGGAACTATTTTCGTGCAGATTGCGGTGGGGCTTAATACCTTTATCAGCGGGCAGGGAGAGTCCAGGATTGCCATGCTGTCTGTGGTGATAGGCGCGGCACTGAATATTGTTCTTGACCCGATTTTGATTTTCGTGATGGATTTCGGCGTGAGGGGCGCGGCCATGGCGACGGTAATCTCACAGGCGGTCAGCGCGGCATGGGTTATTCGTTTCCTGACCTCAAAGCGCAGCGTCATGAAGCTTGGCCTCAGGAATATGAGGCTTAAGGCGGATATTGTGAAACGGATTGCCGGGCTTGGAATTTCACCGTTTATTATGCAGAGTACGGAGAGTATGGTAAGCATTACTCTGAACTTTGGCCTTCAGAATTATGGCGGGGATTTATATGTGGGAACCATGTCTATTATGACCAGTATTATGCAGTTGATTCTTATACCGGTGCAGGGGATTGCCCAGGGCGTCCAGCCCATCATCAGTTACAGCTACGGCGCGGGGGACCAAAAGAGGGTTAAGGACGCGTTTATGAGGCTTCTGGCGGCAGGGCTTTTGGGTACGCTTATCCTGGGCGGCGTGGCGGTGCTTGTGCCGGAGGTTTACGCGGGGATATTTACGAATAACGAGAAATTAATTGAGCTGACTTGTCAGGTGATGCCGGTGTATTTCCTGGGGATAACCATCTTTGGATTACAGTCTGCGTGCCAGTCTACCTTTCTGGCCCTGGGGCAGGCCAAGGTTTCTCTGTTTATCGCTCTTTTGAGAAAGGTACTCCTTCTGATTCCGCTGGCAATCATTTTCCCGAAGTTTATGGGAGTGATGGGAGTTTATAGGGCTGAGCCGGTGGCGGATATTATCTCAGTCGTGACGACAGGGATTGTATTTACATTTACCATGAAGAAGGTTTTAGGAAATATGGATAGGAATCATACATCAAAGGAGGCATAAATATTGAAGGATTATATCATAACTGTGAACAGTACGGTGGATTTGCCGAAGGAATGGCTGACAGAAAGAGGGGTGCCGGTAGTGCCCCTTAGTTATACCATTGACGGGGAGACGTACCAGGATATGAACGGCTTGTCCGCCAAGGAATTTTTCGGAAAGCTGCGCGCCGGAAAGATGGCGGTGACTTCTCAGGTGAATCCGGACGATGCAAAAGAGGCGCTGAGGCCGTTTCTTGAGGAGGGGAAGGATATTCTCCACCTTGGGTTTTCCTCTGCGCTGAGTGGGACCTTAAACAGTATGCGGATTGCGGCAGACGAGCTTAAGGAGGAGTATCCTAATCGGAGTATTACAGTGATTGATACGCTGTGCGCCTGCATGGGAGAGGGGCTTTTACTTTATTACGCGCTGAAGAAAAAGAGTGAAGGCTGTTCTATGGAGGAGACGGCAAAATGGGTGGAGGAGAATAAGCTTCATATCTGCCATAATGTGACGATTGATGATTTGAACCATCTTCAGCGGGGAGGACGGATCTCTAAGACGGTGGCTGTGCTTGGGGGAATGGTGAAGATTAAGCCTATGATTCATATGGACGATGAGGGCGCTTTGCAGGTAATCGGGAAGGAGAGGGGACGTAAGAAATCTCTGAACAAGATTGTAGATACGGCTGTTGCCCAGTCTGAGGGGTGGGAGAATGATATCATTATGATTACCCACGGGGACTGTGAGGAGGACGCCAGATATGTGGCTGAGCTTGTGCGTAAGAAGATGGGGATAGACAATATTCTTATTAATAATATCGGGACGGTGATCGGGAGCCATACAGGGCCGGGCGTGGTAGCGGTGTTCTGTATGGGGGAGAAGCGGTAAGGTCTGCCAGAGCAGGAAGGAGATGCAAGATTATATTCTTGGCATCTCCTTCTCTATATAAATTAATTCACTTGCGCTGTAAACTTTGAAAATAGAATTTGACGCAAGCTGCGCCGCTGCTTAATAGTATTGCAAGCCACAGAAGGAAGTTACTTTCATCGCCAGTCCGAGGTGAACCGGAAATATGATTTTCATTCTTATTTTTGGAAGGAGTCCCCGTACTGTCATTGGGTATAGGCTTGTCCGCTGTATCGTTTTCAGAGGCTTTAGTCTGGATTTCAAACACAGCAGAGGTCTTACCGTCAAGATAGAATACGGTTAAGCTGTGCCTGCCATCAGACAGCTTAGCCAGATAATCCCCTTTCAGGGTAACTATGGTACTGCCAGGGGTCACGGTATAATTCTTTGCATCTACAAGCTCCCCGTCAATCAGAATCCCCGTAAACTTACTGACAGGCCCGTTTGCCTTAAAGCATAAGCTGCCGTATTCATCTTTCAGCCATTGGCTGTTGTTGCCTTCAAGGATTTGATAGTCTGTCAATGCGGCAAGCACTTGCTTAAGCCTGGTGATATCCACCAGAGACTTTTCATGCTCTGTCAGTGCTTCAAAAAGTTTTTCAGTCTCTTTAGCCGTTTTTTCCGTCTCCGTATCATCCGGACTTACATCATCGGCAGCCGGAAGGCTTTCGATGGAAATGATTACATTTTCTACATTTTGGATGCTTTCAAGGGCTTCGTCAATACGGGCGATATCCTTTTCGATTGCCTGCTTTTCAGACTCCGTGTAGTTTTCGCCGTATTCCTTAAGCGCCTTATCCAGTGCGTCCTTTGCTTTTTCAAGGTTCTCTTTATCGCTAAGGTTTACCGTATCTTTAGAGATACCGTCAACAGCCTGTATTTCCTTTGTATCTGCCGCGGTGCAGGCAGATGTAATCTGTGCGTTTAGGGCTTTTGCATTGGTTTGCAGGTCTTGAAGCTCGGCTTTCTCCTGTTCTGTCAGATATTCAGAGTTAAGCAGCAGGCTCAGCTCTGTGATTACGGCTTTGACAGCAGGCTGATTATCAGACGTTACCGTAGCTTTTGAAAGACCGCTGATGGGTTCTGCAATAGTTTGAATCGGCTTCATGGTGATTGTGGCCGCCGTTTCGTTTCCTGCCTGATCAACGGCTTTGATTATGTAGGTTTCATCCACATTTCCGGAAAGGAGAATATCTCCCAAAATGGGCTGCCCGTTCAGTGTGACGGTATCCAGATGTCTGTCCGATACGGTTACGGACTGGGTGGTATAGTACACAGTGTTTTCATTGACGCCTGTGATTGCGGGCGGCGTCAGGTCAAATTCCGCACCGTCTGAGGCAAAGCATACAAGGTTTCCTGCAAGGTCAGACACCTTAACGTAGGCGATAAATTTTTTCTCATCCTCAGGGTCAAGGCTAAAATGGCCGCCGTCTGTCCAGTCAGTAATCCTTCGCACGTCTTCTTCGGTCAGAGCCGTTTCAGAGAGATAATAGGAAATCTTGCCGATTCCGCTTAAGGAATCTTCGGCGGTGATTCTTACATCAACCGTTTTCCTAAAGAGCAGCCCGAAGGAAACCTCATGAATCAGCTTTTTTACAGAATTTTCGTTAAATTGGATATCATAGTCGGACGGATTCGTTTTATCCAGCTTGTATTCTTCGGCTGCCATGAGGGAAATCTCTCCGTTTTCCAAATTTTTCACGTAGAAGGAGACGGAGGCTTTGTCGGTTTCTTCGGCTCTGTTAAGGTTCTTTACCCATTCGTCCTTGAGTGTATTACCGGTGGAGATGAGGCGGTTGTCCGCTGCCGTTATTACGAAGTCCTCGTTTGTCCAGCCGTCCTTTAAGGAGGTGGTAATGTAATCAACGCCGTTTTTTGGATGATACTCGTTGATAATCTCAAAGGTGGCCCGTCCGTTTACAATATAGTTTCCTCCTGCGTTATTCTTAATTATGACGGCGGCTGTACCCACGTTTAAGTTATTCTCATAGGTTACGGTGTATTCACTGGAGGGAATGACCGTGTCGCCGTGTTTTACGGTTACGGAGGGTTTTTTAAGGAGTCCGTCGTAGTGAAAGCGGTTCTGGGACAGCTCAATGACCGGAGTATTTACTTCTGTGGGAAGGGCAATGGTAACCTTAAAAGGATATTCGCATCGTTGTCCGTTGTAGTCGTCCTCCTTTACATATGCATTGGCCTGGAAATAATATTCGCCAAGGTCAAGCTGATTCAGATAATCCTTCTTAAGAATGAAATTAAGGGCATTATTGTCAAGCGTCATGGTATAATCATCGTCTGAAGCCATGAATTCGTGGTCTGATTCGTTCCAGATATAAGAGTATCTTGTGTCAAACTCCATTCCATCCCCGCCAAAGGAGAGGGGAATATCCTCTGCCAGCCCTTTCGTAAAGCGAAAGCTGTCTTCTATGGGGACATTAATGATTTTCACATAGTCGTCATATGTAATTACCTTACAAAATCAATGATTTCCTCCTCCGGCTCTCCCAGTCCGTTTCCGTTGGAATCAAGATACAGTTTTACATAGTCAACAGAATTGGAGGCTTCGATGATTAAAGGCTCCCCGTTGGCGTAGATATTATGGACATAGTCGGCTGTTGTCTCATAGGTTACGCCGCCAGAGCTGCCGGAGAGATTTTTGGCCTGTGTATGAATATCTTCTGTGTATGTAATGAGTGATTGTGCATCCGGAGTCTCAATTTTTTCTTCGTCTGGTCTGCCAGAGGAGTCTGGATTGCCTTCATTAAAATCTGCATAGTTTTGTCCCGATTGTTCTGGCTCTGCTAAAACGGTGAAAGAGGCCGCCCCTGCCGACAGGCTTGACAATAGCATTGCCACCCCAAGCAGAAGGACAGTTGGCTTGTTTGGTTTCATTTTCATAGGTTGCGCACTCCTTGCTCTGTTTTTCTGTACATTCTGTCTTACAGACTGTACAGAAAAATTATATAAAGAAGAAAAATATACATTCAATATATTTGGCTTAAACGGCGCTTTTTTTACTCAAGCGGCAGAGTTTGGAAAATTGAAGCATATTGTCTCTTATATGAACATGTGGTATCATGGATTCATTAAATTTGTATTTGGAGAAAATCTATGAAAATCGCTGTGATAGACGATGAACAGATGGAATTAAGCTATCTGTCCGAGACAATCAGAGGGTATCTGTCCGAAGCAGGGTATTTGGCAAATCGGGTCGATACCTTTCAATGCGCGGAGGAATTTCTTGAAGTGTGGGAGGCCCATGGATACGACCTGATTCTTATGGATATCTATATGGAGGGGCTGTCTGGCATTGACGCCGCCCGAAGGATTCGCTGTATGGATGAGGAGGTCCGGTTGGTTTTCTGTACGGTCAGTAACGGGTTTGCCAGCGAAAGCTATGAAGTGGGCGCACACTATTATCTGCAAAAGCCTGTTTCAAAACAGAGTATTTCGGAGATGTTTAAGAGGCTTAAGCTGGAGGAATATGAATCCGGACGATTTGTAGTCCTGCCGGACGGACAGCATATGGTTCTGCGCAATATTATTTACACAGAATACAGTAATCATATTGTAACGGCCTACAATAAGAAGGGGGAAGATATCCGGACAAGGATTACTCAGACTGAGTTTGAGAGGCTTATCTGTGGATACCCTTATTTTTGGCGCTGTGCTAAGGGGATTGTAGTGAATTTCTATGAGGTGGTGGAGTTTGGCGGCCATTTCTTTGGAATGAGCAATGGGAAAAAGCTGTATATGAGCCGCAGGAGGGAAAAGGAGGTGCAAAACGCTTATAAGGAGTTTTGTTTTGAGCAGATGCGCAGGGAGATTGGGGGATAGTTTTACAGATCCTCCAGATTAATCTCCCGTGCCGTCTCCATATGCGTAAGCGTAATCTCATATACATGCGCCACATCCCCCTTCTCCATAGCCTCCAAAATAGCCAGATGCTCATACCAGGTATCCGTAAGCCGCCCCTCATGGGCCAGTGAAAGCTCGGCCAGCTTGCGCATACGGTATTTGAAGGTTGCAAAGATAGAAGAAATCTGATGATTCCCAGGATAGTCGATTATCTTGGTATGAAACTGGAAATCATACTCGCAGAATTCTTCAATCGATCCGCCTGTGTCAATGATTTCCTTTAACATATCCATTATCAGCCGCAGCTCTCTTATGAGCTTCTTTACCGGATGGCCTACGGGCGCGTCCGCAACCTGTTTCGTAATCTGTAAGGTGCAGTAACATTCCAAAGCGGAACGGACCTGGAACGTCTCGTCAATATCCTGTCTTGTAAGCTGATGAAGCATGAAGCCCTTGCTTGGGATGATGTCAATATAACCCTCCTGGGCAAGCCTGTGGACAGCGTCCCGAAACGGCGTTCGGGAGATGCCAAGCTCTTTGGAAAGCTTCGTCTCGGAATAAATCTGATTGTAAACAAATTGTCCCTCCATGATCAGGCTTTGCAGATGTTGGTATGCTTGTTCATTTAACGGTGTCATGACACAATCCTTTCGTTTCCTGGCGTTTCTTTTTTTTATCTAAAAATAGTATATATTCTGTCATATATCCTGTCAACCGCAATATTGTTTAACCTGTGAAAAATATAACGAAATATAATTGATTATATATACATTTTGCACAAAAATAGACCTTTAAAACTGTTGAAAAGGGAGAAAGCAAAATAATTCCGTCAAATCTCTTGACCGGTATACCGGTATGCAGTAAGATGAGTACAACAAATTTAAAACGAGAAAGGAAGTAGTAAAAATGAAGGTAGGATTTATCGGACTTGGTATCATGGGAAGACCAATGGCAAAGAACATGCTGAAGGCAGGAGTAGACTTGATGGTTGCCGATCTGAACAAAGAAGCAGTTGCAGATGTGGTTGCAGCCGGCGCAGTAGAAGCGAGCTATGCAGAAATCGGAGAAAAGTGCGAGCGTATCATTATTATGGTTCCAAGCGGCGCCATTACCAAATCCATCCTGTTTGACGAGGGCGGCGTGGCGTCAACTGTGAAGGCGGGAACCGTAATCTGCGACATGAGCTCAGTGACCCCTGTGGAATCTAAGGAGTGTTACACGGCATTGAAGGAGAAGGGCGTAGGCTTCGTGGACGCGCCGGTTTCTGGAGGAGAGCCGGGGGCAGTTGCAGGGACATTGGCGATTATGGCAGGCGGAGACGAGAAGGATTTTAATGAGATGAAGGAATATTTTGACATCTTAGGCTCATCCGCACTGTTGATTGGAGAGAGTGGAAGCGGAAGCGTCACCAAGCTTGCCAACCAGGTGATTGTAAACAACACCATAGCAGTCGTATCCGAGGCGTTTGTACTGGCAACTAAGGCAGGGGCAGACCCGCAGAAGGTATACGAGGCAATCAGGGGCGGCCTTGCGGGAAGCGCAGTCCTGGACGCAAAGATTCCGATGATTGTAGAGCGCAACTTTAAGCCGGGCGGCCCAATCCGCATCAATCACAAGGATATCAAGAATGTGGTGAATACCGCCCATTCCATTGACGTACCGATTCCATATACGGCACAGCTCTATGAGATTTTGCAGACCTTGAAGATTCATGGACATATGAACGACGACCACGGCGGAATCGTACAGTATTTCGAGAAGCTGGCCGACGTGGAAGTAAAGAAGTTTGATTAGCAGGGAGGAATGGGACGATGGCAGTCAAAGCAGATGTTTTAAACTCTTACAAGAAGATTGATGAGGAATATATCGACAGCCTGTTACAGAAGGAAATTGACGCAAGCAATAAAAAGATTGTTGTGTTGGACGACGACCCCACGGGAGTGCAGACGGTTCATGACATTTCCGTTTACACCAACTGGGAGAAGGACAGCATCCGGCAGGGCTTTGAGGAGGACAACAATCTGTTCTATGTTTTGACCAACTCCCGCGGCTTCACACAGGAGGAAACCACGAGGGCACACCAGGAGATTGGGGCTGTGGTAGACGAAGTGGCGAAGGAGACGGGGAAGGAATACATTTTCATCAGCAGAAGCGACAGCACGCTGCGGGGACATTATCCCCTGGAGACGCAGCTTCTTAAGGGCTGCTATGAGCAGAATACGGGAAAGACCATTGACGGCGAGATTCTCTGTCCGTTTTTCAAAGAAGGCGGACGGTTTACGATGGAGAACGTACACTACGTAAAGTACGGCGACGACCTTGTTCCGGCAAATGAGACGGAATTTGCCAAGGACAAGACATTTGGCTATACTGCGCAAACCATGCCGGAATACGTGGAGGAAAAGACAAAGGGGGAATATAAAGCCGCTGATGTGACCTGCATTTCCCTTGAGGACATCCACAACATGGACATTGACAGGATTGAGGCTCAGTTGATGGAGGTGAAGGATTTCAATAAGATTATTGTAAATGCAATCGATTATGTGGATGTGAAGGTGTTCTGTGTGGCGCTTTACCGCGCTATGGCTAAGGGCAAGGTATTTATGTTCCGTACAGCGGCGGCTATCGTGAAGGTCATGGGCGCCGTGACAGACCAACCGTTACTAACCAGAGAGCAGATGGTGGTAAAAGAGACGTCAAACGGAGGAATCGTGGTAGTCGGCTCGCACACAGACAAGACAACGAAGCAGGTAGAGTGCTTAAAAGAGCTGTCTGACATTGAATTTATTGAGCTGGATGCCACTCTCGTAAAGGATGAGGCTGCATTTGAGGCAGAGGTAAAGCGGTGCCTTAATAAAGAGGAGGAGTGCCTAAAAGCCGGAAAGACAGTCTGCTGTTATACGACGCGGGCATTAATCACGGCGGATACCGGAGATAAGGAGGACGAACTGAGATTGTCCGTCAGGATTTCCGACGCGGTGCAGTCTTTGGTGGGACGGCTCAGCGTTACGCCAAGCTTCGTGATTGCCAAAGGCGGCATTACCTCCAGTGATGTGGGGACGAAAGCTCTTAGGGTAAGGAAAGCAAATGTTCTCGGTCAGATTAAGCCGGGTATTCCGGTTTGGCAGACAGGGGATGAGAGCAAATTCCCTATGACGCCTTATGTCATTTTCCCAGGAAATGTGGGAGAGATTACCACCCTTAAGGAGGCGGCAGAGGTGCTGATGGGGAAGTAGGTGAGAAATCACTTTGGTAAAAATAAACAAAATCAAACATTATATTTGTGCGATTAGCCGAAAACTTTGATAATAAATAGATTAAATTGACATAAACAAACAATAGGAGTACAATATAAACACAAACAAACATTATAAGTTTATAGAAAGGAGGCTGGTTATGTCTCAGTGTGTTGTAATAGCAGACGATTTGACAGGAGCCAATGCCACCGGTGTACTCCTGAAGAAAATGAACTATGAAGCGTACACGGTGATGAATACCGAGCGAATCGAGCTGTCAACGCTGGCGGATTGCGATTGTGTCCTGTATCCCACGGACAGTCGGGGCGTAGAGCCTGACATTGCCTATAACAGAGTGCATAATGTCTGCAATCTGTTGAAGGGAGACGACGTGAAGGTTTATTCCAAGCGGATTGACAGTACCCTTCGGGGGAATCTGGGAAGTGAGACGGACGCTATGCTGGATTGCCTGGGGGAGGATTATGTTGCCATTGCCGCGCCCTGTTTCCCTTCGTCCGGAAGGGTTGTGGTAGGCGGCTACATGCTGGTAAACGGTTTACCCCTTCACAAGACGGATATTGCCATTGACCCTAAGACGCCTGTGAAGATTTCGGAGGCGGCGGTGCTCTTTGACGAGCAGAGCAAGTACCGGGTATCGTCCATTCAGCTAAAGGATTTGATGCATGGGAAGCATTATCTGGCGGACTTGATGAACCAGTGCGTTGCCGGCGGCAGCAGGATTATCGTTCTGGATTGTATCACCCAGGAGGACTTGGATCTGATTGCGGACGCGGTCATTACCAGTAAGCTGCATGTGGTTGCGGTAGATCCTGGGGTATTTACGGCGACTCTGGCGAGGAAGCTGATTACGCCGTCCCAGAAGAAGGAAAAGAGCAAGATTCTTGCCGTGGTGGGAAGTGTGAATCCGAACACAACCGCACAGATGAAAGAGCTTTGGCTGTCCCAGAGAACCCATAATGTGTTCGTGGATACCAAAGAGCTGTTGGAGGGCGATGAAAAGAGGGAAGCCCAGATTAAGCGGGTGGCAGACGATATCCTTGCCGCCTGTGACCGCAACGCCATCTGTACCGTGACAGGAGACGGGATTTATCCGGAGAACCGGATTGATTTTAGGCCCTATATGGAACGGTATCAGTGTTCCCTTGACGATGTGACAGGAAGGATTAACCATGCATTTGCGGAGATTACATACAGAATCTTCAAGGCAGAGCCTACGTTTCGGGGGCTTTACACCAGCGGAGGAGATGTGACGGTTGCCGTGTGCGAAAGATTTAAGACAGCCGGATTATCTCTGAAAGACGAGGTGCTTCCACTTGCCGCATACGGGCAGTTTTTAAAGGGTGAATTCGAGGGCGTCCACATTATCACCAAGGGCGGAAGCCAGGGCGGACGCGACGCCATCAACCAGTGTATCACGTATTTAAAGGAAAAGCTGTACATTTAGTAAGGATGTCAATTATATTTATTTGAGAAAGGAAGAAAAATTATGGGAAAATCACGAATCGCAGTACCAATCGGAGATCCGGCGGGAGTAGGGCCGGAGATTGTAGCAAAATCAGTCGCTTCTAAGGAAGTATTTGACGTGGCGGAGTGTGTGGTTGTGGGAGACAGGACGATCATGGAAAATGCCATCAAGATTACGGGCGCCAAGCTTACGGTTCATGTAATCAGCGAGCCAAAAGAGGGGGATTACCGAGAGGGAGTTTTGAACCTGATTGATCTGGCTAATGTTGACATGGCAAATTTTGAGTTTGGACGTGTGAACGGCATGTGCGGAAAGGCGGCTTATGCGTACATTGCAAAGAGCATCGAGCTTGCCAATGCCAGGAAGGTGGACGCCGTAGCTACGACGCCGATTAACAAGGAGTCATTGCGGGCAGGTGAGATTAACTTTATCGGACATACGGAGATTTTCGGCGCTCTGACGGATACAGAAGACCCGCTGACCATGTTTGAAACCAACGGGATGCGAGTATTCTTCCTGACAAGGCATGTGTCTTTGCGTGAAATGCTGGATATGATTACCAAGGATAGGATTAAGGATTATGTGAAGCGGTGCCTTCTTGCCCTTAAAAAGCTTGGCGTATCAGAGGGCACTATGGCTATCGCGGGACTGAATCCCCACAGCGGCGAGCATGGGCTGTTCGGATGGGAGGAGGTCAATGAGATTACGCCAGCAGTAGAGGAATTACAGGCAGAGGGCTACAATGTGGTAGGGCCTGTCGGTGCGGATTCTGTGTTCCATCAGGCGGCAATCGGAAAATACAACAGTGTGTTATCCCTCTATCATGACCAGGGGCACATTGCTACAAAGACGCTTGATTTTGAGAAGACGATTGCCATTACCAACGGTATGCCGATTCTTCGTACATCGGTAGACCATGGGACTGCGTTTGACATTGCGGGAAAGGGAATCGTGAGTGCGGTCAGCATGATTGAAGCTATTTTGCTGGCGGCGAAGTATGCGCCGAATTTTGTGATGAAGCCATAGACGAAGGAATCAGGCAGAGAATGAGACGGTGATGTAAATCACCGTCTATGCCGGAGATATTTGTCTGTGAAAAGATTAAATTTTAGAAAAAGTATTTTAAAAGGAAAGGGGATTCGTTATGGTAAACGGACTGAGTGGGCAGAGAATGTTGATAGGTCTGGCAATCGGTATTGCCGTCCTGATATTCCTGGTTTTAAAGACAAAGGTACAGGCGTTTCTGGCGTTGATTATCTGTACGATTATTGTGGGCGTGGTAGGAGGTATGCCTCTGGTAAATATCACTCTTGAGGATGGGAAGACCTTTGGTATTGTAAATTCCATTACATCGGGATTTGGCGGAACGCTAGGCAGTATCGGTATTATTATCGGCTTTGGCGTTATGATGGGGCAAATCTTTGAGGTGACAGGGGCGGCGAAGCGAATGGCTCATACATTCCTTAAGCTGTTCGGCAAGAAGCGGGAGGAGGAAGCCCTGGCGCTTACAGGTTTTTTGGTATCCATCCCGATTTTCTGTGATTCTGGTTTCGTAGTATTGGCGCCCATTGCTAAGGCTATTTCCAAGGCGACCAAGAAATCCGTCATTGCCCTTGGCGTGTCTTTGGCGGCGGGTCTTGTAATCACCCACTCCCTGGTTCCGCCCACACCTGGCCCCCTTGGCGTGTGCGGTATCTTCGGAGTGGATGTAGGAAAGTTCATTTTGCTTACCATCGTTCTTGCGCTTCCTATGGCGATTGCATGTATCGCATATGCCAGAATGGTGTTGGCTAAGAAGTATTACCGTATTGTAAACGAAGAAGGCGAGATTATTGAGGCGCCTTACCAGGAGCCGGATTATGAGAACGCATTTTCTATGGATTTGACAGGGATGCCGGGGACTCTTGAATCCTTCATGCCTCTGATTGTGCCAATCGTTTTGATTCTCATTAACACGATTGCTTCAGCCCTGGGAAAGACTTCAGGCTTCATGGAGGTGCTGGTGTTCCTTGGACAGCCGATTGTGGCGGTTGGACTTGGACTTTTGGTGGCAATCTTTACACTGGGAAGGAATCTTGACAGGCAGACTTGTATCTCCGAGATGGAGAAGGGTATGATGTCCGCAGGTATCATCATGCTTGTGACTGGCGGAGGCGGCGCCCTGGGACAGATTATTAAGGATTCCGGACTTGGAACATTTATGGCAGAAGGGCTTGCACAGACAGCGGTTCCGATTATTATCCTTCCGCTGATTATCTCAACGGCAATGCGTTTCATCCAGGGCTCAGGTACGGTAGCCATGACGACGGCGGCAAGTATCTCCGCGCCTATCGTGGTAGCGTCAGGCGCAAGCCCGCTGCTTGGTGCAGTTGCATGTTGTGTTGGTTCTCTGTTCTTCGGATATTTTAACGACAGTTATTTCTGGGTTGTAAACAGGACTCTTGGCGTCAGTGAGGCGAAGGATCAGTTGACAATCTGGTCAGTTACTTCTACCGTTGCGTGGGCGGTTGGAGTCGTGGAAGTTATTATTTTGAATATATTTATGTAAATTAGGTTATAGGGCTGGCGGAAGATGGTGTAATACTGTTTTCCGCCTGTTTTGTTGGTGGAAAAGCGTTGATGATTTCTGCCGCCGCAGGAGATAATACTTCTGCGGCTTTTTTTATACTGGACAAATATGTATAACAAGGTTATGATATTAGAACATACTGGCAGATTTTATATAACGGGTATCTATTTAGTCAGAAACAGGGCGGGAGGTAAAAGCACATGTTTGCGGCAGAGAGACAGGCTATGATTGTGGAAATGATCCGGCGAAACGGGAGTGTCCAGGTGGACGCTCTGGCGCGGGAATTGGGTGTCAGTTCAATGACAATCCGGCGGGATCTTGTGAAGCTTAAGGAGGAGGACAAGATTGAACGCTGCCACGGCGGCGCGGTGGCCAAACAGGAGACGGACTATGCGGACAAGCAGATTAGCCATCAGGGCGTGAAGAAAAGGCTGGCAAGGGTGTGCGCCTCCTTGGTATCGGAAGGGGATACGGTGTTTCTGGACGCAGGGACGACCACCTATGAGATTGCGAAGCTGATTAAGGAGGTCAGGGGTATTCTGGTGGTTACGAATGACCTTGAGATTGCACAGCTTTTAAAAAGCAGCGAGGCAGAGCTATTTATCTGCGGGGGCAGTATCCAGAAGTCAACCGGAAGCACGTTTGGCCGTTATGCCACGCAGATGTTGGCAGACTTCAAATTTGACGTGGGGTTTTTTGGGGCGGCGTGCATCAATAAGGAGTTTGAGGTGACTACGCCTACTTATGAGAAGATGTGGCTGAAACGTAATACGCCTATGCAGTGCGAGAGGTCGTATCTGGTGGCAGACCAGTCAAAGTTCGGGAGGCAGGCTATGACGAAGATTAATCATCTGGGGGATTACACGGGGGTTGTGACGGATAAGGAATTTGACGGTAAGGAGAGGGAGAGGCTAAAAGAACAAAACGCGGTGATTATCGGTGTTGGATGAAAGATAGGACAAGCATTGTTTTCACAATATGGATAGGATGTCAGGATTGGTATGATTATCGCAATAGATGTTTGATATTGCGATAACCGTACCGAGCCTGATGAACGTTTATAGAATCAATATCTGCCTTTCAGGAAAAGGTTATTTAATAAGAAATCTCCTGAAGATAAAGTCCCTTTGGGTCACAGGGCGCGCTTGGCGACTGGATTCCGTCAAAGATATCCTCAATATCCTCCTTGGGGCGGACGCCGTGTCCGATATCCAGGAGAGTCCCGACAATCAGGCGGGCCATATTGTGGAGAAAATCATCTGCATAGAGAATAATCTGCATCTCCTGTGCGGCGCTGTAAATTTCAATGTCGTAGAGCTTGCGGACAGTGGACTTGCTTTTCTTTGCGGTAGAGAAGTTTTTGAAATCATGAGTTCCCACCAGCAGCATAGAAGCCTGGCGCATCAACTGCTTGTCCGGAATCTTGAAACAGTGATAGGTGTATTTGCGGTCAAATACGCTAGGAACGTCGTCAACAGTCATGCGGTACATATAGGTCTTGGAAATGGCGTTTAGCTGCGAATGGAAACGCTCAGGCATTTCTTCTACATTTACAATGGCGATATCCATGGGAAGATAACGATTCAGATAATGCTTCATATCCATGATATCCATATCGGAGCCGGTCTTAAAATTGGCAACCTGGCCGTAGGCGTGGACTCCAACCTCTGTACGGCATCCGCAGAAAAGCTCTATCTGCTCCTCACCGGTCATTTTCTTCAAAACCTCAAGAAGCTTGTTGGATATGGTATTGTTGGATTCGTCTTTTCCAAGGCGCGCCCATCCCTGATAACGGCTTCCGTCGTATTCAATGGTGAGTTTAATATTTCTAAGGGAAATCTGTACTTCCTTCACTTTATTGCGTATTCTCATATTCAGAGACCTCATCTTTCTACACGGGTAATTAATTTGTCATAAATCAAACATAGTATAGCAAATCTTGTGTTATAATAAAAGGGTTTATGAAAAAAGAATCAAGATAGGAGAGCCGTGAAATGAGTGCAGAGAGCAGAAAAGTATCAGAATCCATAGTTGAAACCGTCCATATCGTCCGTCCCAACCATCTGAATGCCGTTGGCCGTCTGTTCGGCGGTATTTTGATGCAGTGGATTGACGAGGTCGCTGCCCTGGCGGCGAAACGCCACGCTCATATGAATGTTACCACAGCGTCGGTGGACAACCTTCGATTTCTGAGAGGGGCGTATCAGAATGACGTGATTATTATCATGGGAAAGGTTACCTATGTGGGCCGTACCTCTATGGAGGTGAAGGTGGATACCTATATTGAAGATTTGGAGGGAAGGAGAAGCCATATTAATCAGGCGTTCTTTACTATGGTAGCATTGGACGAGAAGGACAAACCTGCGCCGGTGCCTGGGTTAATCCTTGAAACTGAGGAGGAAAGGGCTGTGTGGGAGGAGGCGCTTCTTCGGCGGCAGATGCGGGAGTATAGGAGGTAGGATTCCTTACAGGAATGTAAGTTTTAATAGAGAAAATGTCACCCAATTCGATGGAAAGACATTTTCTCTTTCTTTATAATAAGACTTGTAATCAAGAAAACATCACATGAAAGGACGGAAATCTTATGGCATTGTTAGAAGTAAAAAACGTAAAGAAAATATATACGACCAGATTTGGCGGAAACCAGGTGGAGGCGCTGCGTGATGTGAATTTCTCCGTCGAGCCGAGAGAATACGTAGCGATTATGGGAGAATCCGGCTCTGGCAAGACGACCCTGTTAAATATCCTGGCAGCCCTTGACAGACCCACAGGAGGCAAGGTCTACCTGAAGGGCAGGGACTTGGGCACAGTGAAGGAAAAAGAGATTGCCGCATTCCGCCGGCAGAATCTTGGGTTCGTGTTTCAGGACTTTAATCTTCTGGATACGTTTTCTCTCAAGGATAATATCTTCCTTCCGCTGGTACTTTCCGGAAAGAAGTACGAGGAGATGGAGACAAAGCTCATGCCAATCGCGCATATGCTCGGTATTGACGAGCTTCTGGAGAAGTATCCATACGAAGTATCCGGAGGGCAGAAGCAGCGGGCGGCGGTTGCCAGGGCGTTAATCACAAAGCCTCAGTTAATCCTGGCAGACGAGCCGACGGGCGCATTGGATTCCAGGGCAGCCGACGGGCTTTTAAACCTTTTTACGGAAATCAATGAGGACGGCCAGACCATCCTCATGGTTACCCACAGCGTCAAGGCTGCAAGCACCGCTAATCGGGTGCTGTTCATCAAGGACGGAGAAGTATTTCACCAGCTATACCGCGGAAATCTGGCCAATGAACAGATGTACCAGAAGATTTCTGATACGCTGACAGTACTGGCTACGGGAGGTGAGGGCGTTGAGTAGCTCTATTTATGGAAAACTTGCATTGACGAATCTTAAAAACAACCGAAAGACCTACATCCCCTACATCCTTACGGCAATCCTTACGGTAATGATGTACTATATCATGGATGCACTGTCCAGAAATTCCTGCATCAGCCATCCGAGCCTGCACATGATACTGGTTTATGCCAGGGCGGTAATCTTTATCTTTGCAGTAATCTTCCTGTTCTACACCAACAGCTTCCTGATTAAGCGAAGAAAGAAGGAAATCGGCGTCTATAATATCCTTGGCATGGGAAAACGGCATATTGCCAGGATGCTTACTGTTGAGACGATGGTGACGGCAGCAGTCAGCATCGGTGCAGGAATCGTTTTCGGGATTATCTTCAGCAAACTGATGTTTCTGATTCTGCTGAAGATATTGAATTATAATATCAACATGGATTTTGAATTTTCAATGGTTACCTTGATGTACACGCTGGTCTTTTTCCTGGTCATTTTTCTTATGACATTGGTTTATAACCTGTTCCAAATAAAGCTTTCTAATCCGGTAGAGCTGCTTCACGGAGGCAGCCAGGGTGAAAAAGAGCCGAAAACGAAGCGGCTTCTGACCGTATTCGGGGTGGCAAGCCTTGGAATCGGGTATTTTATCGCGGTGACGGTAGACCAGCCTTTAGCGGCAATCAATGCGTTTTTTATTGCAGTCGTCTGCGTTATCCTGGGCACCTATGCGCTTTTTACAGCCGGAAGCGTCGCCCTTCTTAAGGGGCTTCGCAAGAATAAGAAGTTTTATTACCAGACAAAGCATTTCAGCGCGGTTGCGGGGATGATTTACCGGATGAAGCAAAATGCGGTAGGGCTTGCCAATATCTGTATCTTGAGTACCATGGTGCTGGTGATGGTTTCCACCACAATCTCTCTCTATGTGGGAATGGAGGATGTGCTTGAAACCAGATATCCAAGGGAGTTCGAGGCAAAGACGAATGTGTCCACCAAAGAGTCAGACCAGGCGCTTGACAGGATTGTGGAGGAGGAATTGGCAAATGCAGGAGTGAAGCCCAAGTCCATGCTTCGTTATCACGACGGAGGTATGGCGGCGTTAAAGCAGGAAAATGGCTTTGCATTGCAGGAGTTTGGAAATTACGGCGCTGATGACGTTGTGGAAATATGGATGATACCGCTTGAGGATTATAACCAGATGGAAGGAACTAAAGGGAGCCTTGGGCCGGACGAGGCGTATGTATACAGTGTAGGGGAGAACTGGGGAAGGGATACGGTTCAGATTGGCGAGCAGACCTTTCGGGTGGCGAGTGAGCTTGAGAATATGAAGATTGCGCCGAAGGATGAGCAGAGGCTGGTGGACGGCTATTATATCATCGTTTCTGACGCAGGGCAGATTGAGGAGATTCTGAGAAAGACTTACGAAGGCAGCGATATGCAGCCGGATTGGATAGAGCAGATGTCAACCATGGACTACCGTTTGACCTTTGATTTGGAAGGAAATAAAGAAGACTGTCTGAAGGCAATGGAGGCAATGGAGGAGAGAATTGAGGGGGAAGTCTACTGTGGATTTTGCGAGAGCAGAGAGCTTAGCAGGGGAGAATTTTATTTACTCTATGGAGGGCTTTTGTTTATCGGCATTTACCTTGGAAGCCTGTTCCTGATGGCAACGGTGCTGATTATGTATTACAAACAGATTTCCGAAGGGTATGACGACAGGGAACGCTATCAGATTATGCAGAAGGTAGGGATGAGCAAACGGGAGGTCAGACATTCTATCCGAAGCCAGGTGTTGATGGTATTCTTCCTGCCCCTTGTGATGGCGGTGCTTCATATTACAGTGGCGTTTGGGGTGATTACAAAGCTGCTGGCGGTACTGAATCTTACGAATGTTCCGTTGTTCCTCATTTGCACGGTTGTGACGGTAATTGTGTTTGCATTGTTCTATGGGATTGTATTTTCCCTGACGGCGAGAGAGTATTATAAGATTGTGAATTAGTAAGATATTCGTTGTACAGGCACCCCGGCCATGGTATAATAAGAAGAATAAAAGAAGGAGAGGACAGACATGACAAAAGCAGGAGAAAGAGAAGTTGTAAAGGCAGAACATGTAGGCGGAGGCGCCGGATTTATTATGAAGGAGGCGTTGCTCAGCCCAGATGAGCAGGGGGATTATTGCAGGATGTTCAGCAAAGTGACCCTGCCGCCCAACTGTGAGCTTGGCCACCATGAGCATCATGGAGAGACGGAGACCTACTATATCTTAAGTGGAACGGGAATGTATGACGACAACGGAAAGGCGATTCCGGCAGAGGCAGGCGACGTATTTTTCTGTAAAGACGGCGACGGGCACGGCATGAAGAATACAGGGACAGAGGATTTGACCTTTGTGGCGTTAATCCTGAAAAAATAGCCCCAAGAGCCTGGCAAATCCCGCCTGAAAAGAGGAGTATCCATTTTTGCAGCAATTTTTTTGAAAATTTTTGAAAAAAATTGTTGCAAAAATTGGGAAAGTTGCTATAATAATAGTCGTGGCTGTAAAAGACAAGTCCATAGGCTGGAATAGCTCAGTCGGTAGAGCACTTCACTCGTAATGAAGGGGTCGTCGGTTCAAGTCCGATTTCCAGCTTTTTGAATAAGATGTCACAGATTTTAAGAGTCTGTGGCATTTTTTGTATACCCAGACCCATACGGATGAAATACGTCGCTAAGGCGGCGCGCGGCGAGTAGGGAAAGTTGAAGCGCTTCCTTACTCTATTTTTTTCTATCTATTCAGTTGACAGGCGTTTATCATGAAAAGTTTCCCATAGTTTTTATCAGCAAAAAATATCATGAAAATCATGAAAATATCAAAAAGATATAATTGACGAATTTTAGATAATGTGAGAAAATATAAACAAGTATGGTGTTAAAGTTATAACAAGCCTTACGACAGAAAAATCATACATAGTTGAAAGGAGTTTTAAAATGATTTATTCACACGAAGTAGAAATGATGTGTCCTGTGGCTCAGGGTGCAAATCACGGGCCAGCTCCGATTCCGGAAGAAGCAAAATGGGTAAAGGCAAAAGAGGTAAAAGATATCTCTGGCCTGACACATGGCGTTGGCTGGTGCGCACCGCAGCAGGGAGCCTGCAAACTCACTTTAAACGTTAAGGATGGTATTATCCAGGAAGCATTGGTTGAGACCCTTGGATGTTCAGGAATGACACACTCTGCCGCTATGGCATCTGAGATCCTTCCGGGCAAGACAATCTTAGAAGCTCTTAATACGGATCTTGTCTGTGATGCAATCAACACCGCAATGAGAGAATTATTCCTGCAGATCGTATACGGAAGAACCCAGAGCGCATTTTCAGAAGACGGGCTTCCAATCGGCGCAGGTCTTGAAGACCTTGGAAAAGGACTTCGCTCACAGGTTGGTACTATGTATGGAACATTGGCAAAGGGTCCTCGTTATCTGGAGATGGCAGAAGGCTATGTGACAGGAATCGCATTGGATGACCATGACGAGATCATCGGTTACCAGTTCGTCAATCTTGGAAAGTTCACGGACTTCATCAAAGCAGGAGACACACCGAACGACGCATGGGAGAAGGCAAAAGGACAGTACGGACGTGTTGCAGACGCAGCGAAGATCATTGACCCAAGAAAAGAGTAGGAGGACAAGTAAATGGCTTTATTTGAATCATATGAAAGAAGAATTGATAAAATCAATGAAGTATTAGGAAGCTATGGCATTGCTTCTATCGAAGAAGCAGAGAAGATCACAAAGGATGCCGGACTTGATGTGTACAACCAGGTGAAGGGTATCCAGCCGATTTGTTTCGAGAATGCATGTTGGGCGTACACCGTAGGCGCTGCTATCGCTATCAAGAAGGGCTGCAAGACGGCTGCCGAGGCTGCCGCTGCCATCGGAGAAGGCTTACAGGCATTCTGTATTCCTGGCTCTGTTGCTGACCAGAGGAAGGTTGGGCTTGGACACGGTAACTTAGGAAAGATGCTTCTTGAGGAGGATACGGACTGCTTCGCATTCCTGGCCGGACACGAATCATTTGCGGCTGCCGAGGGCGCTATCGGTATCGCAGAGAAGGCCAACAAGGTTCGTAAGAAACCGCTTCGCGTTATCCTGAACGGACTTGGAAAGGATGCGGCGAAGATTATTTCCAGAATTAACGGCTTTACATACGTTGAGACGGATTATGACTATTATACAGGCGAGTTGAAGGAGGTGCAGAGAATTCCTTACTCTGAAGGACTTCGCTCTAAGGTAAACTGCTACGGCGCTAACGACGTTCGCGAAGGCGTTGCGATTATGCACAAGGAGGGCGTAGACGTATCTATCACTGGTAACTCTACCAACCCGACACGTTTCCAGCATCCGGTTGCAGGTACATATAAGAAAGAATGTATCGAGCAGGGCAAGAAGTATTTCTCCGTTGCATCCGGCGGCGGTACAGGACGTACCCTTCATCCGGATAACATGGCGGCAGGACCGGCTTCTTACGGTATGACCGATACTTTGGGACGTATGCACTCTGACGCGCAGTTTGCAGGCTCATCCTCCGTACCGGCTCATGTTGAGATGATGGGATTAATCGGCGCAGGCAATAACCCGATGGTTGGTATGACGGTTGCGGTTGCGGTTGCGATTGAGGAAGCGGCGAAGGCTGGTAAGTTCTAAATATATCTTGTGAATTGAATATGCCGGAGGGCAGATAAGTACCGTAATCTTTAGGGGTTGCGGTACTTTTTATGCAGCACCGTTTTTTCTATGCCGGTCCATGATGTATGCAATTTCTATTGTGTTTACTCCGGAAAACTTGAAAAATACTCCGCTATGCCTTAAAATAGCATAGTATATCATACACAGCAGTTATTTCGGAGGATGGGAGGCGCCTTATGAGTGTGATAGACATCAGAAATTTAACGAAGGATTACGGCAAGGGACGGGGTGTCTTTGATCTCTCCCTGCATGTGGATAAAGGAATATGCTACGGCTTCCTGGGACCCAACGGGGCGGGCAAGACCACGACAATCCGCCACTTGATGGGCTTTTCAAAACCCCAGAAGGGGGAAGCCGAGATCTGGGCGATGAACTGCCGCAAACATGCGGCGGAATTGAAGGGGCTGGTAGGGTACCTGCCCGGTGAGATTGCATTTCCTAAGATGATGACAGGCAGAAGGTTTCTTGATTATATGAGAAGAATGAGGAGGATGGAGAAGATGTTCCGTCGGGGAAAGCCTGTAAGTCCCTCTGGGGAGGGTATGGATTACTTCACCCGCCTGCTCACCCTGTTTCCACTGGATATTAACATGAGAATCCATGACATGAGTATCGGGGAGAGGAGGAAGCTGGCTGTCATCACGGCGTTTATGCATGACCCCGACGTGCTGATATTGGACGAGCCAACCTCTGGGCTTGATCCGGTCATGCAGGAGGTGTTTATTAATTTTATCCGTTCGGAAAAGAAGCGGGGCAAGACAATCCTTTTGTCCTCACACATTTTCCACGAGGTTGACGCTGTCTGTGACCGCATCGCCATTATCAAGGACGGCAGGATTGTGGCGGATTTTAGTGCGGAGGAATTAAAAGAACAGAAGCAGTGGATTTATAAAGTATCCTTTGAGACAGAGAGGGATTTCAACCGCTTTGTTGAAAATGATTTTCTGTTTACCAATCAGGACCCCAGGCAAAGGACGGTGCGGTTCATGGTGGATATGGACGGGCTGAACCGGATGATTCCGATTCTTTCAGGTCTGAATGTTGCGGACATCAGCGAGATTCCTTACACTCTTGAGGATCATTTTATGAAGTTTTACAGGGAAGAAGATGAAGCGTCAAAAGAGCCGGACAATGCCACGGAGTTTCAGGGAGGTGTGTCATGACGAATATCATAGAGTTTAGCGGCGTTACCAAGGATTTTGGCCAGGGGCGCGGTATTTTTGATGTGAGCATGAGCCTTAAGCCAGGGACGGTCTTTGGCTATATCGGCACCAACGGCGCAGGAAAGACCACCACCATCCGCAGTCTGATGGGGTTTTTAAAGCCTGGCCGCGGAACCATCCGCGTCAAGGGAAGGGATGCCTGGAGGGATGCCACAGAGCTTAAGCATTATATGGGCTACATCCCAGGGCAGATTGAATTTCCGCGTTTTCGTACAGGAACACAGTTTCTTCAGTATTATGGGAAATATCTTGAGATTGGGGATTTTACATATATGGAACGGCTGATTGGGCTTTTACAGCTTGACCCCTCGGCAAACCTAAGAAGAATGTCCAAGGGGATGAAACAGAAGACCGCTATTGTTGCGACGCTTATGGGCGACCAGGAGATTCTGGTCATGGATGAGCCGACTACCGGACTTGACCCGCTTATGAGGGATGTGTTCCTTAAGCTTATCAGGGAGGAGAAGGCAAAGGGAAAGACCATATTCATGTCCAGCCACAGCTTCGAGGAGATAGAAGAAGTCTGCGACACAGCGGCAATTATCCATAAGGGAAGGGTGGTTGATACGGTTGACGTTGACAAGATACGCAATCCGGAGAATAAATGGTTTCGCATCACATTTAACACCGCTTGGGACAGGGCTGATTTTGTGGACAGGTTCCGCTTCGATACCGTGAAGATTGTGGGCGGACGGTCCTGTGAGGTGAGTATTCCGGCTATGGATATCATGATACTGCTTAGTCATTTGAAGGGGTATCTCCTTTGTGAATTTCAGGAGAAGCATACGACCCTGGAGACTTATTTTAAAGAGGCGATTCGCAAAGGAGAGTGACAGGGATGAAGACAACGAAATTATTTTCAAGGCCGCTGTTTGGACAGAATATCAGGACATATTGGTTTTTTGCGGTGGCGGTGGCCCTAATTATGTCCATGATGAGCAGCGTGGTGACGATTGCCATCAACGCCATTCAGACGGATCTGGCAGGAGGTACGGATACAGCCGTCTTTGAGAGGATGGAGAAGATGGGGCTAGAGATTCCCAGGATGGATCCAAGCGTCATCCTGGATACCATGTACTACAAGGTAATCGTTCTGATTCCGATTTTTCTTCTGGTGGTTGTGGTGGCAAATGCGCTGATTGCCTCCCAGGTGGACGACGGCTCTATGGCGTACATTCTGTCTACCCCAACAGAGCGCAGGGCGGTGGCATTTACCCATATGGTATTTATGCTGCTGGTGCCTTTGGTGGTGACGGGAATTGTGTGCGGGGTCAAATGCGCGCTGAATGAGCAGATTGCAGGGGACGCAGACGCGGCTGCTACGGTGGTTAAATTTGCCGGAATGTATGTCCTTACGGAAGCGGTTGCGGCTATCTGTTATCTGGGAAGCTGTCTTTTTAACCAGAGCAGCAGAGCCCTTATCTTTGGGGGCGGGATTACGGTTTGGTGCTTTATCGCCTCCCTTCTTGGCGTGTTCGGCTCGGATAAGCTGGTGGATATGGGCGTGGGGATTGATGAGCTTGATATATTTAACCGTCTGACTCTGGTGGGGCTTTTGGACATTACTGCCATGGAGACTGTGGGAAGCAGTGTGGTGAACTATGATTTTGTGTGGAAACTGGGAGTTCTGGCAGGTATAGCGGTTGTGGCCTATACAGCGGGGGCGTTGGCTTTTTGGAGAAAGGATCTGCCGTTATAGGCTAAAAACAGGACTGCCGCAGACGAAACAATCTGCCGCAGTCCTGAAAAAATTAATTAAGTTTAATTCCCTTAAACAGCTCTCCTAAGCTGGTTCCAATGCTCTCGGACTTTGGAATGTTCACCTTCTCAACAGGCTCCTCCTTAACCTCCTCCAGCGCCTTCATGCTGAGGCTGATCTTACCGTCCTTAAGCCCGATAATCTTTACCTTGACTTCATCGCCTGTGTTCAGTACGTCCTTGGGTGACTTCACACGCTTCTGGCTGATCTGGGAAACGTGTACCAGACCGGAAAGCCCGTCCTCCAGGCGGATAAATGCACCGTAGTTCTGAATGCTCTCTACCGTCCCGTTTACAACGCTGCCAATCTTCACATTGGCAATCCTCTCCTCCATTGCTTTCTTTTCCTTTTCCTTGAGGATCTCACGGGCGGAGAGGATCAGGCGCTCGCTGGCCTGGTCTACTTCAATGACCTTCACCTCGATATCCTTGAGCAGATAAGTCTCAAGATCCTCGATGTAAGATAAGGACAGCCTGGATGCAGGAATGAACCCGCGCAGCCCTTCTACCATGGCAATAGCGCCGCCGTTCACGATTCCCTCGACCTTAACGGGAAGAACGGTTCCCTTCTCTTTGTAGGAGGTTACGAGATTCCAGGGATTGGCATCGTCGAAATGTTCCTCAAAGTCTGCCATGGTTTCTTCTGTGTTGCTGATGGCAGCTTCTGCTGCTGTTTCTTGTAATAATTCTTCACTCATAGTATTATTCCCTTTCGATAGCAAGACTTGTACGTCATCACATACCATCCTCAGTATCATGCGTCACCAGCCAACGGGCTGACAACCTGTGCAGGTATCAGCGTACTTCATTAATTATAACATAAAACCAGGGAAATGTTCAAAGAAAAATTAAAAATTAGGTTGACGAAAGCAAAAAAAGATGGCACTCTTAATATTAGCAGTAAAAGAATTATGTTTTTGGGGAAGTGATAACATGGGAAAGAAGACGGGAAAAGTATATGTTGTGGGTCATAAGAATCCGGATACAGACTCTATCTGTTCTGCGATTGCCTACGCGAATCTGAAAAAAGAGGTGACAGGGGACGAGTATGTGGCCAAGAGGGCAGGGCAGATTAATGAGGAGACTCTCTATGTGCTGAAGCGGTTCAAGGTGCATCCGCCAGAGCTGTTGTCTAACGTAAAGCTTCAGGTAAAGGATATTGACATACATAAAATAGAAGGCGTAGAGCCGAATGTGTCGATTAAGGCAACCTGGGAGAAGATGAAAGAGCAGAATGTCAAGACCCTTCCCATCTTAAAGGATGAGGAGTTGGTGGGAGTGATTTCCACTGGGGATATTGCTACTTCTTATATGGAGGTGTATGACAGCAATATTTTGTCAGAGGCAAAGACCCAGTATAAGAATATTGTAGAGACTTTGGACGGGACGCTGATCTGCGGCAATGAGCACGGGTATTTTACCAGAGGGAAGGTGACGATCGGCGCGTCCAGTCCTGAGCTTATGGAGGAATTCATTGAGAAGGATGACCTGGTAATCTTAAGCAACCGCTATGAGTCCCAGGCGTGTGCGGTGGATATTGACGTGAGCTGCCTTGTCGTGTGCCAGGGGGCGGAGGTGTCAAAGAGGCTGGTCAAGAGAGCAGAAGAACAGAGTATTGTGATCATCAGTACGCCCCACGATACCTATACGGTGGCGCGGCTGATCAACCAGAGTATTCCGGTCAAGCATTTCATGACTAAGGCGCCGCTTATGACCTTTAGGATGACGGACTATGTGGATGATATCAAGGATTCCATGACCAAGAAGAAGTTCAGGGATTTCCCGATTCTTGACAGGCATGGGCGTTTCAAAGGGTTTATTTCCAGGCGGCGTTTTTTGGATGTGAGCAAGAAGCGGGTGATTCTGGTGGACCACAATGAGAAGTCCCAGGCAGTAGACGGGATTGAGGAGGCGGAAATCGTGGAGATAATCGACCACCACAGGCTTGGCAGTATTGAGACCATGGGGCCTGTATTCTTCCGGAATCAGCCGGTGGGATGTACGGCGACCATCGTTTACCAGATGTACGAGGAGTACGGGGTAAAGATTACGCCTACTATCGCAGGGCTTCTGTGTTCTGCCATTATCTCGGATACATTGCTGTTCCGTTCCCCCACCTGTACCCAGGTGGATGAGAAGGCGGCCAAGAAGCTGGCTAGGCTTGCGGACATCGACCTTGAGCAGATGGCGGGAGAGATGTTCAAGGCGGGAAGCAGCCTTGCGGGAAAGAGCGCGCAGGAGATTTGTTTCCAGGATTTCAAGCAGTTTACGGTAAATGACGTAGTGTTCGGCGTGGGACAGATTAACTCTATGAATAAGGATGAGTTAAAGGAGATTAAGGAGGTGCTCACACCCCATCTGCCGGAGGTGCTTAAGTCTAATAACCTCCAGATGGTTTATTTTATGCTGACGGATATCCTGGACGAGTCCACAGAGCTTATCTGTGTGGGGAATAATGCCAAGGAGTACATCATTGATGCCTTTGACCTTGGGGAGGACACGGATAAGGTGGTGCTTAAAGGCGTGGTCTCAAGAAAGAAGCAGTTAATCCCTACCCTTGTGGGAACCTTGCAGCAGTAGCAAAAAGGAGAGCTTGGATGAAGAAAACACAGAGCAGGAATGTAGAAAAGAGACAGGTCTGGAGGGCGGGCAATATGCTGTATCCCCTTCCGGCTGTGATGGTCAGCGTATCGGACAAGGCGGGCAACGCCAACATTCTGACTGTGGCGTGGACAGGGACAGTCTGTTCTGACCCTGCCATGCTTTATATTTCCGTGAGGCCAGAGCGTTATTCCCACCATATGCTTCGTGAGACGAAGGAATTCGTGGTCAACCTGACCACAGAGGAGTTGGCTTATGCCACGGACTGGTGCGGCGTGAAGTCCGGCAGGGATGTGGACAAATGGAAGGAAATGAAGCTGACTAAGGGCGCGGCGGCAAAGCTTAAGTATGCCCCTGTGATTTTGGAAAGTCCGGTCAATATTGAGTGCAGGGTGACGGAGGTTAAAGAGCTTGGCTCACATGACATGTTTCTTGCCAGGATAGAGGCGGTTCAGGTGGCTGAAAAATATATGAATAAGAACGGAAAGTTTGAACTAAACTCAACAGGGCTTCTTGCCTATTCTCACGGAGAGTACCTTGGGCTTGGGAAAAAGCTTGGGGGGTTTGGGTTCAGTGTGAAGAAGCGTTAATTCATACCATTTTTATTTGGGACGCAGTAAATAGCATTTTACTGCGTCCCCCCTACATACATATAGTAGGAAAGGGTAGTGTATCTGAGGTAATGTGGATATGAAGAAACGAGAATACTATAAGATTGTGGTTCTGTGCGGTATACTCTATATGTTCTGCCTGTTTCATTTTCTGGGAATTTCACTTCGGCAGACGGAAGGCGGGCTTAAGGGGGCAGATATGGAGGAGGGGGCAAAGGAGACGATAGACGGCAAGCCATCCTCCATGGAGGGGGAGGCGCCGAGAATTGCCATCACCTTCGATGACGGCCCAAGCGCCCACTGTACAGGAAGGCTTCTGGACGGACTTAAGGAGAGAGGAATTAAGGGGACGTTTTTTGTGATTGGGAAGAACGCCGAGGAGAATCCAGAGCTCATCAAACGTCTGTATGAGGAGGGGCATCTGATTGGAAACCACACTTACAGCCATGTGGAGATTACCAAGCTGTCGGATGAGGATGCGAAGAAGGAGATTATGGAGACAGACAGGGTAATCAGCTCGATTACGGGTGAACACGTGGAGTATATGCGGCCTCCCTTCGGGCTTTGGCAGGAGGAGTTGGAGGAGGAGTTGGACGTGATGCCTGTGATGTGGAGTATAGACCCTCTGGACTGGACCACAAAGAATGTGGAGGAGGTCGTGAATAAGGTGGTGACAGAGGCAGGGGAAAATGATATCATTCTTCTGCATGACTGTTACGACTCAAGCGTAGATGCTGCCCTTCGGATTATTGATATTTTGAAGAAGGAGGGATTTGAGTTTGTGACTGTGGATGAGCTGCTTATGGATTAACGATGGGACAGGAGAGAGTGAGAATGGAAAATGAATTTACCAGGACAGAATTATTAATCGGGAGTGAGGGGCTTAATCGGCTTCGCAAGGCTTCGGTGATGGTATTAGGCATTGGGGGAGTCGGCTCTCACTGTATTGAGGCGCTGGCTAGAAGCGGGGTCGGGAAGCTGATTCTGGTGGATCATGACAGGGTTTCCGTCTCCAATATTAACCGCCAGTCTATTGCAATGCAAAGTACGGTGGGACAGTATAAGACCAGGGTAATGAAGGCAAAGATTAAGGATATCAGCCCCCAGACGGAGGTTGTCACTTATGAGTGCTTCGTGCTGCCGGAGAATATAGATGAGATTTTTGAACAGAAGCCGGATTATATTATTGACGCTATTGATACGGTGACGGCAAAGCTGGCCTTAATTCAGAGGGCGGCTGCGTGGGGGCTTCCTGTTATCAGCAGTATGGGTACGGGGAATAAGCTCCATGCAGAGCTGTTTGAGATTACGGATATCAGCAAGACCAGCGTGTGCCCTCTTTGCAAGGTCATGAGAAGGGAGTTGCGCGCCAGGGGGATTGAGCACTTGAAGGTGCTGTATTCTCCGGAGAAGCCGGTTAAGGCAGAGAAGGGGCGCAATCGGCCAGTCCTTGGCAGCGTTTCCTTCGTTCCCCCTGTGGCGGGGCTTCTGATTGCCGGAGAGGTGATCCGCGAGCTTGTTGGGATATAGAGAAAAGGGAAAGGGACAGGTTATGGATTTATTTGAATATGCGAGGGAGAAGAATATGGACCGAGAGGCGCCGCTGGCGTCAAGACTCCGTCCGGTGACTCTTGAGGAGGTGGTGGGGCAGCGGCATATTATAGGTAAGGATAAGCTTTTGTACCGCGCCATCAAGGCGGACAAGCTGAGCTCGATTATTTTTTACGGGCCGCCGGGTACGGGAAAGACGACCTTGGCCAAGGTGATTGCCAATACCACCAGCGCTGAGTTTACCCAGATTAATGCAACGGTGGCGGGCAAGAAGGATATGGAGGCCGTGGTGCTAAAGGCTAAGGAGACTCTTGGCATGTACCAGAAGCGGACAATCCTGTTTGTGGACGAGATTCACCGGTTTAATAAGGGGCAGCAGGACTACCTGCTTCCGTTTGTGGAGGACGGAACCATTATCCTCATTGGCGCCACCACAGAGAACCCGTATTTTGAGGTCAACGGCGCTTTGATTTCCCGTTCCAGTATCTTTGAGCTGCATCCTCTCGACAAGGAGGATATCAAGACGGTGCTTCGTCGGGCGGTCTTTGACACGGAAAAGGGAATGGGAAGTTATGATGCGGACATTGACGACGACGCCCTGGAATTTTTGGCGGATATTTCCGGAGGGGATGCGAGAAATGCCTTAAATGCCGTAGAGCTTGGAGTCCTGACCACAGACCGGAGTGAGGACGGTAAGATTCACATTACTCTGGAGGTGGCGTCTGAGTGTATCCAGAAACGAGTGGTGCGCTATGACAAGACAGGAGATAACCACTATGATACCATTTCCGCATTTATTAAGAGTATGCGCGGGTCAGACCCGGACGCGGCGGTCTACTATCTGGCTAAGATGCTGTATGCGGGAGAGGATATTAAGTTCATTGCCAGGAGGATTATGATTTGTGCCTCCGAGGACGTGGGAAATGCGGACCCTATGGCTCTTACGGTGGCGGTTTCGGCGGCTCAGGCGGTGGAGAGAATCGGTATGCCGGAGGCTCAGATTATTCTGTCCCAGGCGGCGCTCTATGTGGCCACGGCGCCTAAGAGTAATTCGGCGTGCAATGCTATTTTCGCAGCATATGAAAATGTAAAAAAATATAAGACCACGGTTCCCGCCCATCTTCAGGACGCCCATTACAAAGGCTCAGGAAAGCTTGGGCGCGGGATTGGATATCTGTATGCCCATAATTACCCGAACCACTATGTAAAGCAGCAGTATCTTCCCGATGAGATTCGGGACGCGGTATTCTATGAGCCGGGGACGAACGGGCATGAGAAGGAGATTCGGGACTGGATGGAGTTTATCCGAAGGCAGTAGCAGTAGGGAGGGCTTTACATTTCACAGCCGAGAGAGTATAATCGAGACATAGAAGCAGAACGTTAGATATGAAGGGGCGTTCTTATATTTAGGAGGGAATATTAAAATGAAAGTGTATGACACAGTAAAGAAGGTAGAAGTGGAAGTGAACGGAACCAAGGGCCTGATTGACATTATGCGGGATGGACGCCAGGTAGACCTTTATCTGAAGGAGAAGAAGTCGGATGCGGACGGTTATATGAGTTGGGATGTTGAGCACTGGTCCAGCATTGACGTCAAGAGATTTATCCGCTGTTATTCTCTGGAGGGACGGGTATTGGGCGAGTCCACCGGACATAACATCTATGATTTGGAGAATGAATTCAAGCCGGAGGAAGCGGCGAAGATTGAATTGAGCTAGTACATAATTAAGAAAATGTCCTGTGCCTGGGTTACCTGGGGGCAGGATTTTTTGAGTTTCAAAACATAAGTATAAAAAAAATATAAAGAGTGTTGACAAAAGAAATGGGGAGTGATACATTAGTAGTCGAAGATGTTAGCACTCAAAAATGTAGAGTGCTAACAGAAGAATCCGGAAGGAGGAGGTAGAAGTGACAGAACACGGTCTGAGTGACCGCAAGATGAAGATTCTGCATGCAGTCATCAAGAATTATCTTGAGACGGGCGAACCAGTGGGGTCCAGGACAATCTCCAAGTATACGGACTTGAATCTAAGCTCTGCGACAATCCGCAACGAGATGGCGGACTTGGAAGAACTGGGGTATATCATGCAGCCTCACACGTCAGCCGGACGGATTCCTTCGGATAAGGGTTACAGGCTCTATGTAGATATGCTGATGGAGGAGAAAGAGCAAGAATTAAACGAGATGCACGAGCAGATGCTTGACAAGGCAGATCGGATGGAATTGCTTCTCAAGCAGGCAGCGAGAGTTCTGGCAAGCAATACGAACTATGCGACCATGGTTTCCACTCCTATGAATAACGCCAATAAGATTAAGTTCATTCAGTTATCCATGGTGGACGCAGAACAGGTGATCGCAGTGATCGTACTGGGCGGCAATGTGATTAAGAATAAGATCATCCCTGTGGAGGAGACACTTAGCAATGAGAATCTCTTGAAGCTGAATATGCTTTTGAACACGACTCTTAACGGCATGTCCATCGAGGAGATCAATCTGGGCTTGATTGCGAGACTGAAGGAACAGGCAGGAATACACAGCAGCGTAATCAGCAATGTGCTGGACGCTGTGGCGGATGCAATACAGATTGATGAAGATATGCAGATCTACACAAGCGGTGCGACGAATATTTTTAAATATCCTGAGCTTAGTGATAATCAGAGCGCACAGGAGATCATCAATGCCTTTGAGGAGAAGCAGCAGTTGACTGAGCTTGTGACGCAGACGCTGGCGAAGGAGGATAATACCGGAATCCAGGTGTACATCGGAGATGAGACTCCGGTACAGAATATGAAGGATTGCAGCGTTGTTACCGCAACTTATGAATTAGGTGACGGTATGAAGGGAACGATAGGTATTATCGGGCCAAAGAGAATGGATTATGAGCATGTATTAAGGTCAATGAAAAGGCTCCAAAGCGAGCTGGATCAGATGTTTCATAAAAAAGAATAGAAAGGTGGAATAACCCTTGGAGAAGCATGAGGAGAAAAGCCAGGAGGATATGGTAAAAGAAGCCGTAGAGGACGCAAAGAAGGCGGCCAAGGAGGCAAAAGCAGAGGACGGCTGTGAAGAAGCCGATGCTCAGGATGCCGAAGCCTTAGAAGGCGAGGAGGAAAAAGCCGGCGCAGAGGACGGCGATGCAGAGGACGGAGAGAATGACCAGAAGTCCGGCAAGAAGTTCTTTGGCAAGAAGAATAAGAAGGATAAGAAGGACGAGAAGATTGATGAGCTGACAGATAGGCTCACCCGTCAGATGGCAGAGTTTGATAACTTCCGCAAGCGTACGGATAAGGAGAAGTCCCAGATGTACGAGATTGGTGCGAAAGATATCATAGATAAGATTCTTCCGGTGGTTGACAATTTCGAGCGAGGGCTTGGGGCTGTCAAGGAGGAGGAAAAAGAAGATCCCTTTATTCAAGGGATGGAGAAGGTGTATAAACAGTTAATGACCACGCTGGAGAGCGCAGGAGTCAAGCCGATTGAGGCGGTAGGCCAGGAATTCAATCCGGATTTCCACAATGCGGTGATGCATGTGGAGGATGAGAATTTTGGCGAGAACATAGTAGCCGAGGAATTCCAGAAGGGTTACATGTACCGCGACTCCGTAGTAAGACACAGCATGGTAAAGGTGGCTAATTGAGTCTGAGCACTTAGCGAGGTTCTATCGAGCTTAGTGCGAAGCTCGTTCGATGAACTTAGCGAGGTATTGTCGAGCTTAGTGAATCGAACATACAACTTGTAAACAACAAAATAGCAGGAGGAAATAAAAATGGGCAAAATCATAGGTATTGACTTAGGTACAACAAACAGTTGTGTGGCAGTTATGGAGGGTGGCCAGCCAACGGTCATCGCGAATACAGAAGGTGCAAGAACCACACCGTCTGTGGTGGCATTTTCCAAGACGGGAGAGCGTCTGGTGGGCGAGCCTGCAAAGCGTCAGGCAGTAACCAACGCAGAGAGAACCATTTCTTCTATTAAGAGAGAGATGGGAAGCGATTACAGAGTAACAATCGACGAGAAGAAGTATTCACCTCAGGAGATTTCCGCAATGATCCTTCAGAAGTTGAAGGCAGACGCAGAAGGGTATCTGGGAGAGAAGGTTACAGAGGCGGTTATCACAGTACCGGCTTATTTCAACGATGCACAGCGTCAGGCAACCAAGGATGCAGGTAAGATTGCAGGTCTTGACGTAAAGCGTATCATCAACGAGCCTACGGCAGCAGCGCTTGCATACGGCCTTGACAATGAGAAAGAGCAGAAGATCATGGTCTACGACTTGGGAGGCGGTACCTTCGACGTTTCCATTATTGAGATTGGCGACGGAGTCATCGAGGTATTGTCCACAGCAGGAAATAACCGTCTTGGCGGAGACGACTTTGACCAGAAGCTTACAGACTATATGATTGCAGAGTTTAAGAAGCAGGAGGGTGTGGATTTATCTACGGATAAGATGGCTCTCCAGAGATTAAAGGAAGCGGCAGAGAAGGCGAAAAAAGAGCTGTCCTCCGCAACTACAACCAACATTAACCTGCCATTTATCACGGCTACGGCAGAAGGGCCGAAGCATTTTGATATGAACCTGACAAGGGCGAAGTTCGACGAGCTGACCCACGACCTTGTTGAAAAGACCTCCGAGCCGGTAAAGAGAGCGCTCTCCGATGCGGGAATCAACGCCTCCGAGCTTGGCCAGGTATTGCTGGTAGGCGGCTCCACACGTATTCCGGCGGTACAGGAGGAGGTAAAGAGACTGACAGGCAAAGAGCCTAGCAAATCTCTGAACCCGGATGAGTGTGTTGCTCTCGGCGCATCCGTTCAGGGCGGTAAGCTGGCAGGGGACGCAGGCGCGGGAGACATCCTTCTTCTGGACGTAACTCCGCTGTCACTGTCCATCGAGACTATGGGCGGCGTTGCTACAAGACTGATTGAGAGAAATACAACCATCCCGACCAAAAAGAGCCAGATTTTCTCAACAGCAGCGGATAACCAGACAGCCGTTGATATCAACGTAGTACAGGGTGAGAGACAGTTCGCAAGGGACAACAAGTCCTTAGGACAGTTCAGACTGGACGGAATCGCACCGGCTCCGCGTGGAGTACCGCAGATCGAGGTTACCTTCGATATCGATGCAAATGGTATCGTAAATGTTTCCGCTAAGGATCTTGGTACAGGTAAAGAGCAGCACATCACGATTACCGCAGGCTCTAACATGTCCGATGAGGATATCGACAAGGCAGTAAAAGAAGCGGCGGCTTTCGAGGCTCAGGACAAGAAGCGCAAGGAGGGAATCGACACGAAGAACGAGGCTGATTCCATGCTGTTCCAGACAGAGAAGGCATTGGGCGAGGTCGGAGACAAGATCGACGCATCAGATAAGGCTGCGGTAGAGGCAGACTGCAAGGCATTGAAGGAGATTCTTGACAAGGTAAATATGGACGATATGACGGATGCCCAGATCGCTGAGATCAAGGCAGCCAAAGAGAAGCTCATGGGAAGCGCACAGAAGGTATTTACCAAGATGTATGAGCAGGCAGGCGCGGCAGCACAGGGCGCAGACCCGAACATGGGCGCAGGCCCGAATCCAGGGGCAGGTCCGGCGCCGGAGGGCTTCCAGGGCGACGACGTGGTAGACGGAGACTACAAAGAGGTATAATCCGGCAGGGAGAAGATTTCCGATAGCTTCTCTGCACAGCAGGGCGAAGTGATATAGAGATATACAGGCAATTATGAGGATGTATGGATTCCTCATAATTGTCTGTATGCGGCGTTTATTTTCGTGTCCCATATACACGGAGGCCGCCTTTTGCTGTGGGAGTTTTTTTTACAAGAGGAAAGAAAGGGAGAGACAATGGCAGAATCAAAGAGAGATTATTACGAGGTGCTAGGCGTCAGCAAGGATGCTGACGACGCAACTCTCAAGAAAGCATACAGACAGGTTGCCAAGAAGTACCACCCTGACATGAATCCCGGAGATGCGGAGGCTGAGAAGAAGTTTAAGGAGGCTTCAGAGGCTTACGCGGTTTTGAGCGATCCGGATAAACGGCGTCAGTATGACCAGTTCGGCCATGCGGCATTTGAAGGCGGCGCAGGTGGCGGCGGCTTTGGCGGCTTCGATTTCAGCGGCGCAGACTTCAGCGACATCTTTGGCGATATCTTTGGGGACTTGTTCGGCGGAAGCCGCAGAGGGCGGGCAAGCCAGGGTCCCATGAAGGGCATGAACATCCGAAAGAGCGTCAGAATCACCTTTGAGGAGGCGGTATTCGGGTGTGAGAAAGAGTTGGATATGGTATTGAAGGATCCATGTTCTAAATGTAACGGTACAGGAGCCAAGCCAGGAACCTCGCCGGAGACTTGTCCCAAGTGCGGAGGCAAAGGCCAGGTTGTGTATACACAGCAGTCCTTCTTTGGAATGGTGCAGAACGTCCAGACCTGTCCGGACTGCGGCGGAACGGGTAAGATTATCAGGGATAAATGTCCGGACTGCGGCGGAACGGGTTATACCTCTAACCGGAAGAAGATTGCGGTTACGATTCCGGCAGGAATCGACAACGGACAGAGCGTGCGGATTCGTGAGAAAGGCGAGCCGGGCGTAAACGGCGGGCCGAGAGGGGATCTTCTGGTGGAGGTTGTGGTTTCCAGACATCCGATCTTCCAGAGGCAGGATATGCACATCTTCTCAACTGTACCGATTTCATTTGCACAGGCAGCCCTTGGCGCGGACATTCGGGTAAAGACGGTGGACGGGGAAGTGATTTACACTGTGAAGCCAGGGACAAAGACGGATACAAAGGTGCGCTTAAAAGGCAAGGGAGTTCCATCCATCCGTAACTCACAGGTACGCGGCGACCATTACGTTACACTGGTAATCCAGACACCTGAGCATCTAAGCTCTGAGGCGAAGGAGGCCCTTAGGAGGTTCGACGAGCTGTCCGGCAATACGTTAAACAGCGCTCTCGGAGAAAAGGAGACAAGGACTGGTAAGAAGAAAAAAGGTTTTATGGATAAAATGAAGGAAGCCTTTGATGATTAAGTTCATCAAAGGCTTTTTTGCCGAATAGAGTATAGATAAGGTATGAGTTTGAAGGATAAGCAGAAAATGAAAAGATTAGAGAGAACATTGACGGAGATAGCCATAAGCCTGGTGTTTGTGATTCTGGCTATGGTGCTTTTCGGTGTTCATGAGAAAAAGACAGAGGAAAAAAAGCCGAAGGAGGCGAAGGAGGAGGCGGTCATGAGGCGGGAAGCAGACCGGGAGATGCGGGGAGTGTGGGTGGCAAGTGTGGAGAATCTGGATTATCCCGCTGTGCCGACTGCTTCGGCAGAGGAATTGCGCGCCCAGGCGGACGCTGTCCTTGACGGAGTGGACAGGATGGGGTTCAACGCCATATTCTTGCAGGTGCGCCCCTGCTCGGACGCATTTTACCCGTCAGAAATCTATCCCTTTAGCCGCTATCTGACCGGACAGCAGGGATTAGCGCCGGATTCGGAGTTTGACCCGCTGGCTTACTGGGTCGAGGAGGCACATAAGAGGGGGCTTGAGCTGCACGCATGGATAAACCCTTACCGGATTGCCAGGGACTTAGCCGAGTGGCAGAGCCTGGCGGAGGGCTCGCCTGCCAGACAGCATCCGGATTGGGTAGTCCAGTATCAGGAGGGGTATTATTTTAACCCCGCCCTGCCGGAGGTGCGCGACCTTGTGATTGGCGGCGTGACGGAGATTATAGAGAATTACCAGGTGGACGGGATACATCTGGACGATTATTTCTATCCCGGCGCGGACTTTAACGACGGGGTCTCCTATGCGGCTTTTGGCGCGGATTTTCCGGATATCGGCGACTGGCGCAGAAACAACGTAAATCTCTTGGTGCAGGGCTTGGATACGGCTATCCATGAGGTGAAGCCGGATTTAGAGTTTGGCGTAAGCCCCGCGGGAATCTGGGCCAGCAATACCATGCATCCGGAGGGCAGCGCCACCACCAGCAGCTTTTCTTCTTATTTTTCCCTGTATGCGGACAGCAGGACGTGGGTGAGGGAGGGATGGGTGGATTATATCGCCCCTCAGTTATACTGGGAGATGGGACATGCGACGGCAGATTTTTCGGCATTGCTTGAATGGTGGTCGGGTGTGGTAAAAGAGGCGGAGGATAAGAATGTTAAGCTGTATGTAGGTCTTGCCGACTATAAGACCGCGGAAGCGGGGGAGGACGGGAATAATCCCTGGTACGGCGGCAGCCAGGTGGAAAGGCAGATGGGTGCATGTAAAGAAAATGACGCTGTGGGCGGGACGATTCATTTTCGTTATGGATTAATCGCAGGCTGCCCTCCAATACAGCAGGTATTGGGGCAGGCTTATTTAAAAGACTAGATTTTGTGTTTCAGGCTTGACATATTACAAGGGTGTTGGTATAATGAAATTGCGGTAGATAATGGTAATTCCATGTCTGCCGCATAATAGTGTTTTACGGAGGAAGTAAGCGTGAAAAAGAGTATCAACAAAAAAATAGTGGCGAACACAACTGCTATTGTCGTTGTCCTGGCTGTGATTCTTGTTGTAGTCATGGCACTGTCTATGAAGGTACTTACGAGAGAAATTATGGCAGATGTGCTTCCTTCTACAACCAAGATGGCTTCACAGAGTATTGAGTCCAACATACATATGCTGGCAGACCGAATCTTTATGATTAGCGATGGGGCGGCAATCAGGAATCCTGACAGCACTAAGAAGGAAAAGATGGAGGCTCTTAACGACGCCCAGTCCGGGATAGAGTTTGTCTGGCTTGGGCTTTATAAAGCTGACGGCTCCCTCTATCTGGGGGACGGCGCCTGTCCCAAATCCATAGCGGACAGGGAGTTGTATTCCCTGCTTCAGGAGACACAGAATCTTGCTATTGACGATGTGGCTGAGGCAGACGGAGAGCTTGAGCTTGCCATGGGGATTCCTGTGACGGCAAAGGATGAGCTGCTCTACTATCTGGTTGGAAGTTATAAATATGACGTACTCAACGATGTACTGAGCAATATTAACTTAAGCGCCAACGGCGAGGCTTATATTGTAAACTGGGAAGGCAAGATTATGGGATGCCAGAATACTGAGCTTGTAAAGAGCCGGCAGGCGCTTGAGAATGTGACGCAGTTTTCAGGAATCAAAGATAAGGTGACTACAAAGGAGACGGGTGTGCTCACCATGGGGAAATCCCTGGACGCGGCTTTTATCAGCCACGCGCCCATTAACGGAACCAGATGGTATCTGGCTGTGATCGTACCCCAGATGGATTTCATGGGGCCGGCAAACACGGGAATTTTACTCAGTATCGGGATTACCTGCATTTTGTTGGTGATGGCGGGAATCGTTACCCTCCGGTTCTCCTCCCGGATTCAGAGGTCGCTGAAAGGAGTGACAAACAGGCTTGAGCTTCTGTCACGGGGAGATTTAACCACCCCGACGGAGGTGATTAAGACCAATGATGAGACGGAGGTGCTCTCCAACGCCTTGAGCGACACGGTGGATGGCATCAACGGATACATATCAGAACTGTCCCACATTCTGGAAAATATGTCCGGCGGCAATTTCCAGGTAGATGTAAGAGGGGAGTTTGAGGGAGATTTCGTTGTGATGAAGGAGTCTCTGAATAAGATTATTGACGCATTGAACCAGATGCTCAAATCCATTAAACGTTCATCTGAGGAGGTGCTTTTGACGGCGGGAGTGGTATCGGAGAGTGCGCAGCAGGTACACAACGGCTCAACTGAGCAGTCGGAAGCCCTGAATGTATTGTCCCAGGAGACGACGGCAATTGAGCAGAATATCGTTCATGTGGATGAGAATACAAAGATGGTGGGAGGTCTCATGGAGACGGCCCAGGGACACATGGAGACAGGCGGCGATAACATGAAGGGCCTTCTTTTGGCAATGGAGGATATTGACAGGAATTCTGTGGAGATTACGAAGATTAACAAGTTCCTGGAGGATATTTCCTTCCAGACGAATATTCTGGCCCTGAACGCGTCGATAGAGGCAGCAAGGGCGGGAGAGGCAGGCCGCGGCTTTGCGATTGTGGCGGAGGAGGTAGGCAATCTTGCAGCACAGAGCGCAGAATCCGCAAAACGAACCTCAGGCATGATTGACAGCTCTCTTAAGGCTGTGAAGCGGGGAACAGAGTATGCCAATAAGGTAGCGGACTCCTTTGGCGATATCGGAGAGATTGCAGACCAGATTTCCAGGATTACTGAACAGCTTTCGGAGAATGTAACCGTCCAGAAGCATTCCCTTGGCAATATGACCGGCCAGATTACCCAGATACGGGACGTGGCGCAGCACAATTTGGATGCAAGCTATGAGAGCACCACGGCGAGTCAGAAGCTAAACCGGCAGGCGCAGCAGCTTCAGAAGATTTCAGGCAGCTTCAAGTTAAGGGAGGAGTGAACGGCATGTGGAGGAAGATACTAGTCCTGGTGTTATGTATGTGTACAGGAATGTTGGCTGTCTCCTGTAAGAAGGAGGAAGGGCTTAAGGACGGATATTATACGGCGGAGATGTCTGATTACAGCCATGGCTGGAAGGAATATGTAACCATCTGCGTGATGGAGGATAAGATTGTCTCTGTGGAGTATAATGCGGAGAATGCAAGCGGTTTTATTAAAGCATGGGATATTCCCTATATGAAGAATATGAACAAGATAACCGGAACCTATCCCAATAAGTACACACGGGAATATGCGGCTCAGCTTCTTGAAAACCAGGGAAGGGGCGACATAGACGCAGTAAGCGGTGCGAGTACATCAGGGGGGAATTTCGTCAGGCTGGCTTCGGCAGTCCTTGAAAGGGCGCAGAATGGGGACCCTACGGTTGCTATTGTGGAGTCGGAGAAGGAGGAATAGTATATAATCAAAAGGCAGGATACACACGCTCCTGTCTTTTTGCATAATATAGTACAAAAAGTATAGGAGTAAGAGTATGGCTTATTCAATTATGTTGGATGCAGGTCACGGTGGCTCAGACCCAGGCGCGGTGTACAACGGACGCCAGGAGAAGGACGACGCCCTGCGTCTGACCCTTGCTGTGGGAGAAATTCTCCAGAATCATGGAATCAACGTACAATATACGAGAACCACGGATGTATACGAGACGCCGACTCAGAAAGCAATGAAGGCAAATCAGGCGGGAGTGGATCTTTTTATTTCCATCCACAGGAATTCATTTCCCACAGATAACGAGGTGTCAGGGGTGGAAACACTGGTATACGACTTATCAGGCCTGAAATACCAGATGGCCCAGGACATCAACGACCAGTTAGAGGCAGTAGGCTTTGTGAATCTGGGAGTAAAGGAACGCCCTAATCTGGCGGTACTTAGAAGAACCAACATGCCGGCTCTTTTGGTGGAAGCCGGCTTCATCAATTCAGATGTGGATAACCGGTTGTTCGACGACAATTTCCAGGATATTGCCCAGGCAATCGCGGCAGGGATCTTAGATACCCTGGATTCAGAAGGAATCACCAAGGACGAGGATTACCGCGTCCAGGTAGGCGCATTCCGCAACCGAAGATATGCGGAGAGATTGTTGAACGAACTTCTTGAGGAGGGCTTCCCTGCATATATCGACGATTCCGGCCCCTATCTCAGAGTTCAGGTGGGAAACTTCGACGACATGGACGACGCGGTAGAGATGGAACAGCGTCTCAAGCAGGCGGGCTTCCCCACTGTAATCGTGAAGTAAAAGAGTAGAGAATACCCTGCCCATTATCCCCTGGGCAGGGAGAAAATAAATTCCGTTCCCACTCCTTCGGTGCTGACTACGTTAATATTCTCCCCGTGGGCCAAAATAGCCTCCTTGACAATGGCAAGCCCAAGCCCTGTCCCCTTCTTGTCCTTCCCGCGGGAAAGGTCTGACTTGTAGAAGCGTTCCCAGATCTTATTCAGTGAAGTCCGTGGTATGCCGATACCGTCGTCCTTGACCGAGGTATACACCTTCTCCCCCCGTTCCGTAGTCTCAATCGTAACCACGGAATCAGGGTCGCTGAACTTGATGGCATTGTCCAGAAGATTATAAAGGACTTGTTGGATTTTCCGTTTATCACCATTGACGGTCAGCTTCTTCGGCGGGAAAATGACCTCGATAGAAATCTTTTTCTGTGTGCAGGTTCCCTCGAAGGAAGCAGCCACATTCTTAATCATCTCATGAATATCAAAAACTTCTTTATTCAACAGCATATTTTTCGTGTCAAATTCATTCAGGGTCAGAAGATCCTGGGTGAGGTCTGTAAGCCGTTCCGTCTCAAACAGGATAATCTTCAGATACTTCTCATGAAGCTCGATTGGAATGGTGCCGTCAGCCATTGCCTCCACGTACCCCTTGATAGAGGTTAAGGGAGAACGGAAATCATGGGACACATTCGCCACAAATTTTTTCTGGTAATCCTCCATGTCACGAAGCTGTGAGGACATATAGTTAAGAGAAGCGGATAGATATCCCATCTCGTCCTCCGTATTCACCGGAATCTCGTAGTCCAGGTTGCCGGTGGCATACTGGGTGGCTGCCTCCGTAATCTTGCGAAGGGGCAGATATACGAAATACTGGAAGGCAAGAAGCACCATAAAAGAAAGAAGATAAATGACGAATACGGTAATAACAGAAGCCCGAAGCAGAATCTTCTGAGAGTTGCGGGAATCGGAAATATATTTGTGGATGAGCAGGTAGCCCTTGGGGGAGTAACTATACACCACCGGCGCAATGACGGTGACGACGTCCTCCTCGAAATATTCATGATAATTGCCGAGTTGGTACTGCCTGCCGCCACTCTCCACAGGATCAAAATCCTCAATCTCATAGGGGGCCACAGGGTATTCGTCCGACACCGCAGAGGAAATCATAACCCCGTCCTTGTCAACAAACCACACGGCTGCCTCCAACTGAGTCTCAATACCAGATAATTGGAGGTGCACCTCTGAGGCGTCCACCCCCTCTGAAAAATAGGAGGGGAGGTATTGGTTGGCAAACAGATTGGCCTCCCGGTAGAGGGAGGTAGCCATCTCCGTCTCCAGGGGGCTTTCTGTCAGGCTGAATGTCAGGGTCGCCACGATGAAGATGCTGAGGAATCCGAATATGACGTATACGATTACGAATTTCAGATATAATGTACTGCGCATGTGGTCTGGTACTCCAATCTATTTTACTTCAAACTTATAGCCAATGCCCCAGACAGTGCTGAGACTCCATGAGCCGTGGTCTTTGATTTTCTCCCGCAGCCGTTTGATATGGACGTCCACGGTACGCGTGTCCCCGATGTACTCATAGCCCCAAATCTGGTCAAGAAGCTGTTCTCTCGTAAACACCTGGTTGGGGGAGGCTGCGAGGAAGTAGAGAAGCTCTAACTCCTTGGGCGGCATATCCACCTGTACATTGTCAACCAGGACGGAATAATTGGTAAGGTTAATGGAAATGCCAGGGTACTCCACACATTTCCCCTTATTCTCAGGCGTGTCCTCTTGCTTGGGCGCAGCCTGATAGCGGCGCAGGACGGCCTTAACGCGGGCCACCATTTCCTTGGAGTCAAAAGGCTTCATGATGTAGTCGTCCGCGCCCAACTCCAGCCCCAGTACCTTGTCGAAAACCTCTCCCTTTGCCGAAAGCATGATAATCGGCACGTTGGACCTGGTCCGCAGCTCGCGGCAGACCTGGTAGCCGTCGATACCCGGAAGCATCAGGTCCAACAGGATGAGGTTAGGCTGGTAAGTATCGTGGGCGATTAAGGCTTTCTCGCCGTCATGCACCATCATTGTGTCAAAACATTCCTTGGTCAGATACAGGGAAATCAGTTCAGCGATGTTCTCGTCATCATCTACGATTAATATTTTCTGCTTATTTACCATTTATCATGTCTCCTATATATGATTACCGATTAGGGTTACTTCAGTTCTACGATGGTAACGCCTGCGTCCCCCTCTCCAAATGCACCGAGCCGGAAGGACTTCACATGCTTCTGGCGTTTCAAATAATTGTGAACGCCGGTACGCAGGGCACCGGTTCCCTTGCCGTGAACCACACGGACATTGGAAAGGTGGGCTAAGGCAGCGTCGTCCAGATATTTGTCCAGTTCAGCGATTGCCTCGTCAACGGTCTTGCCAAGGAGGTTAATCTCTGAGCTGACGGAAAATGACTTGCCCATCTTCATCTTGCCCTTGGAGGTCTTGTGCATCTGCTTTGCCGAGTAGGAGGGTGCTTCTTCAATAATCTCCAAATCGGAAATGTTCACCTGTGAGCGCAGAATTCCCATCTGGACGGTGACATTTCCCTTGGAATCAGGCAGGGAAACCACAGAGCCGTTCAGATTCATGCTTAAGACCCTGACCGTCTCTCCAAGCTTAAAGTCCGAAGGCTTGTGCTGCTTCTTCGGCTTCTTTGCCTCAAGGGTCAGGTTAGAACCCACAGAGGCCATTTTTTTGCGAAGCCGTTCCCGTTCTTTTTCCATCTCTGCCGCGGAAATGTTCTCCTTGCCGAACTTGCGGAAGTTTTTAAGGGTCTCGTCTGCTGTTTCCTTTGCATCGGATAAAATGGCGTGGGCCTTCTCGTTGGCTTCCCGAAGAATCCGTTCTTTCTGTGCCTCTAATTTCTCCTGCTTCTTCTGAATCTCTGTCTTGAGCCTCTCCAACTCGCGCTTGTAAGAGGCGATTTCCTCCTGCTCTTTTTGAAGCGTCCGTTTGCTGGACTCAAGGTCGGTCAGCAGGTCCTCAAAGGATTCGTCCTGTTCGGTGAGATGAGTCTTGGCCTCCGCGATAATATAGTCCGGCAGTCCAAGCTTCCCCGCAATGGCAAATGCGTTGCTCTTTCCAGGGATTCCCAGTAAAAGGCGGTAAGTGGGCCTGAGTGTCTCTAAGTCAAATTCACAGCAGGCATTCTCAACTCCGGGAGTGGACAGGGCGTAGACCTTAAGCTCACTGTAATGGGTAGTCGCCATGGTGCGTATGCCCCGATTATGGAGATGGCTTAAGATTGCCGTTGCAAGGGCAGCGCCCTCTGTGGGGTCTGTCCCTGCCCCTAGCTCGTCAAACAGAACCAAAGAGCGTTCGTCCACCTGCGTGAGAAAAGAAACAATATTCGTCATATGGGAGGAAAAGGTGCTGAGGCTCTGCTCAATGCTCTGCTCATCCCCGATATCTGCGTAAACCTGTTCAAACACCCCAAGCTCTGAACGGTCCAGAGCCGGAATATGAAGCCCCGCCTGTCCCATCAGGGTAAAGAGTCCCACTGTTTTCAGGGAAACGGTCTTGCCCCCTGTGTTCGGTCCTGTCACGATGAGCAGGTCAAACTCATCCCCCAGGGTGACGGTGATGGGCACCACCTTATGTTTATCCAGCAAGGGATGCCTCCCCTCGCGGATGCGTATGCGCCCCTCTGTGTTAAATATTGGCATGGAGGCGTTCATATCCAGAGCAAGGCTTCCTCTCGCGAAAATGAAATCCAGCTCGCCCAGTACGGTGTAATCTGCGCGGATTTCTTCTATATATTGTGCCGTATCTTCACTCAGACGGGAAAGGATTACCTGAATCTCCTCCTGCTCCTTCCCGTAGAGCTCTTTCAAATCATTATTCAGTTTTACCACAGCCATTGGCTCAATAAAAAGCGTAGAGCCTGTGGAGGACTGGTCGTGAATCAGGCCGGATACCTGGCTTCTGTACTCAGCCTTTACCGGTATGCAGTAGCGGTCACCCCGCATAGTAATAATGGGGTCCTGTAAATAAGTGCGCAAAGAGCCGTTGACCATACCGGAAAGGGTGGCATGGACCTTGTCGTTCATCTGGCCGATGGAACGGCGGAGGTGCTTTAACGTACTGCTTGCGTCGTCGCTTAATTCGTCTTCCTCTAAGATACATCTGCGAATCTCTGTGGTCAGCAGACTGATTGGCTCAAGCTGCTGAAAAAAGGAGTCAAGGCAGTCCTCCTCCTCGTCGTTATTGTCGTGCCTTCCGTAAGCCTTGGCACGTCCGGCTGTCTCTAAGAGCTTGCAGATGCGAAGAAGCTCTCCGCTTCCTAAGGCAGCGCCCACCTCAAGGCGCTTCAGGGAATCGTTGACCGGATTGCACCCGCTAAAGGAGGGCCGCCCTTTTTTGACGATTCGGGTAAATGCTGCTGCCGTCTGCTGCTGCGCTGTGTTAATGTCAGGCAGCAGGGTCATGGGACGAAGCCTCTTACATCGCTCTTTGCCGCTAAAGGAGGAGGCGTGGTCTGTCAGCAGTTCAATTATTTTATTGTATTCCAGTTTGTTTAATGTTTTTTTATTCATATTCAATCACCTAGAACTATTCTAACCTATTTGCGCCATAAAGGGAAGGATAAATATTGAACAATCGTCTTTCTTGGAGTATACTATACTGGATAGGATGTATTTTAGGCGGGGTTACAGTGAATGAAAAAGGAGAAGGGTGGGTCTATGGAAGAACAGAAAGATCCAAGGGAAGAATTACATCCACAGGAGGATACTTTAAAAGATTTGCAGGAAGAAGAATCGGACGAGACCAGGGAGTATTCATTTTTGCAGGAGACGATTAAGAGGGACAGAAGGGGCGAGAGGAAGGGCTTCTTTCGGATGGCCGGACTGGGACTGGTGTTCGGCGTGTTTGCATGTTTTAGTTTCAGCGCCATGAAGCCGGCTATGGACAGTATTTTTCAGGATGACCCGCAGAAGGTTACGATTCCCCAGGAGGAGGAAGTTAAGGAGGAGGAACCGGCGGAGGCGCCGCCTGAGGAGGTTGTGCAGCCGCAGCCTTTGGATGCGGACAGCTATCGGCAGATGCAGCAGTCTTTGACGTCCATAGGCGTCAAGGCAAACCGTTCTGTGGTGGAGATTGCGGGTGTATTGGAGGACCAGGACTGGACGGTGGAATCGAAGGATTATAAGAACAGCGTGTCCGGCCTGATTGTGGCGGATAACGGGCGTGAGCTTCTGGTTCTGGGAAAATCCACGGTGGCAAAGGACGCGAAGGAATTGAAGATTGTCTTTAACAACGGTCAGGCGTACCCGGCAGCCCTTAAGAAGAACGACGGGAACCTGGGGTTTGGAATCTATGCCGTGAACCGTTCAGATATTGATGATTCTACCTGGGCGCAGATTGATACTGCGGTGCTTGGAAGCTCGAACGCGGTGTCCAAGGGCGATATTGCCATTGTGTTAGGCAAGCCCTTTGGGTATGCGGGGGCAATGGGGTTTGGCTCGATTGCTTCCGGCAAAAATGTGCTGGATTCGGCTGACGGGCAGTACCGGCTGATTAATACGGATATTGCAGGCTCTAAGAACGGAAGCGGTTTTATCATCAATCTAAAAGGCGAGGTTATTGCCTTAATCGACCAGAGCGCCGCGGAGGAGGGGAGCACTGAGCTGATTATCGGATATGGGATTACGGATGTGAAGGATGTGATTGAATTTCTCTCCAACGGCCAGGGCGTTCCCTATATCGGAATCTGGGGCGTGGACGTCACGGAGGAGATTGAAGAACAGGGTATCCCTAAGGGGCTGTATGTGAAGAATGTGGACGCCGATTCTCCGGCCATGGCGGCGGGAATTCAGATTGGCGACGTGATTACCGGCGTGGATGATGTGGAGATTACCTCCTATGGGATTTACCATGGGACCCTGATGGAGAAGAAGGTGGGAAGCGAGACGGTGATTAAGGGACAGCGCCAGGGGGCGGACGGATATGTGGATATTGATTTTAAGGTGACGGTGGGAAGCAAGGAGATGTAATGTCCGCTTATCTGTAAGATTATGGCGTGGAGTATTTGCTTGTTTTTATAAAATCATAGTAATTTGCCTTTTCGGGCAGAAGATGATGTAAGATAATCGAATACAAGAATATAGTAATAAAATACAATTAATTTGACAGAATGGAAAGAGGCAGAAAAATGAGGTATATCAATACTCTCCGTGAGGGTGAGACAATTAGGAACATTTATTTATGCAAGGGAAAGCGTTCAGCGGAGACAAGGAACGGAAAGCCCTATGACAATCTGATTCTCCAGGACAAGACGGGAGTTCTGGACGGAAAGGTCTGGGACCCTAATTCCGGCGGGATTGCGGATTATGAGGAAATGGATTTCATTGAGGTTTACGGTGAGGTGATTAATTACAACAATAATCTTCAACTGAATATCAAGCAGATCCGCAAGGCGCAGGAGGAGGAGTATACCATGGCGGATTATCTGCCTACCAGCGAGAAGAATACGGAGTTAATGTATCGTGAGCTTATGGGATATGTGGCGAGGATCGGGAATACGTACCTTAAGCAGTTGGTTGAATTTTATTTTGTGAAGGACGAGGCGTTTATCCGGCGGTTCAAGGCCCACTCAGCGGCAAAGAGCGTGCATCACGGATTTTCAGGAGGGCTTTTAGAGCATACGTTAAGCGTGGTGAAGTTCTGTGAATATATGGCGGGGGCTTATCCGATTTTGAACGGAGATCTTTTGTGCGCGGCGGCAATCTGCCATGATATCGGCAAGGTCAGGGAATTGTCTGCATTTCCGGAGAATGACTATACGGACGACGGGCAGCTTCTGGGGCATATCGTCATTGGAGTGGAGATGGTGAGCGATGCGGTAAGAGTGATTCCAGGATTTCCGGAGAGGCTGGCAAGCGAATTGAAGCACTGTATCGTGGCGCACCACGGTGAGCTTGAGTATGGCTCTCCCAAGAAGCCTGCGCTTGCAGAGGCTCTTGCCCTTAATTTTGCGGATTGCGCGGATGCAAAGATGCAGACCTTGACGGAGATTTTTAAGGATAAGAACAGCAATGACTGGTTGGGGTATAACCGGTTGTTTGAGTCGAATCTAAGGAAAACGACTATGGGGATATAGGAATGTAAAAGACCAGTGGCACGGGAAGCGGAAAGTGTCCTGTCGAAAACGACTATGGGGATATAGGAATGTAGAAGACCCTCGGTGGACGAAGAAGCATATGGGTGTTAGGGATGGTTCTTTGTCGGCTGAGGGTAATTTTGACTTTTATGGGGCGGATGATAGAATTGTAGGATTCGATAAAGTGTCAGGGGAAAGTTGGGTGCATATGGGTGATGGAATGAGGAAGAATGGTGTAGTTACAGGAATGATTGGGAATGTGGACGGTAATGCGGAGGATAGGATGAAGAATGGGATGAAGAATGGAATGAGGAAGAACGATAGAGTTACGGTTACAATAGAGGATATGGGCAGTAATGGCGAAGGGATTGGAAGAATAGACGGGTATGCGCTGTTTATCAAGGATGCAGTCATTGGGGATGTGGTGGAAGCCAAGATTATGAAGGCAAAGAAGAATTATGCGTATGCGAAATTGGTAAATATTATCGCGCCCTCAAAATTCCGCGTGGAGAAGCCTGTCTGCCCCATGGCGCGAAGCTGCGGCGGCTGCCAGATTCAGGAGATGGAGTATGGAAGGCAGTTGAAATTCAAGGAGGACAAGGTAAGAGAGAACCTCATACGGATTGGAGGAGTACCAAAGGAGATTGTTTCAAAAGCTATGGAGTCGATTATGGGGATGGAGAATCCATTTGCATACAGGAATAAAGCCCAGTTTCCCATCGGAACGGATAGAGACGGGAGGATTATCGCAGGGTTCTATGCGGGCAGGACCCACAGTATTATTCCTAATACCAGATGTGCGTTGGGGGTGGAGGTGAATGAACGTATTCTCCGGTGTGTGATTGAATTTATGGAGGAATTTCGGATTAGCGCCTATCATGAGGAGGAACATAGGGGGCTGGTTCGCCATGTGCTGATTCGCTATGGTTTCCGTACAGGGGAGATTATGGTCTGTCTGGTGATTAATGGGGACGGGCTTCCTCATGGGGATGTGTTGGCTGAGCGTTTGTCTGAGATTGACGGGATGACCAGTGTGACTTACAACGTTAATCGGGAGAGGACGAATGTAATCATGGGGAATGAGCTTCGTCTCTTGTGGGGGCAGACGTATATTACGGATGTGATTGGGGATGTGAAGTATCAGATTTCCCCGTTGTCTTTTTATCAGGTGAATCCTGTGCAGACGGAGAAGCTCTATGGGGTGGCGATGGAGTACGCGCAGCTTACGGGCAGGGAGACGGTGTGGGATCTGTATTGTGGTATTGGGACTATTTCGCTGTTTCTGGCAAAGAAGGCGAAGCAGGTTTATGGGGTGGAGATTGTGCCTCAGGCGGTTCTGGATGCCAGAAATAATGCGAAGGTAAATGGGATTGGGAATGTGGAGTTTTTTGAGGGGAAGGCGGAGGAGGTTCTGCCGGAGTTTGGGAGGAGATATGAGGATGAGCATGGAGGGGGGAAGTACCATGCGGATGTGGTGGTGGTTGACCCGCCAAGGAAGGGGTGCGACGAGGGACTGCTGCGGACGATTGTTGAGATGGGGGCTGAGAGGGTTGTGTATGTGAGCTGTGATCCGGCGACGCTTTCTAGGGATGTGAAGTATCTGAGGGGGGAGGGGTATGAGGTGGTTAGGGTGAGGGCGGTGGATCAGTTTCCGCAGACGGTGCATGTGGAGACGGTAGTAATGCTTTCCCACAAAAAACCTGATAGCGTAATCAACGTAAAAGTCGAGTTTGGCGAGGGTGAGGGCAAAGTGCCGCTTGATAATATCGCCAAGAGAGCCGAAGCGTATAAGCCAAAAGAGCGTGTTACCTACAAAATGATTAAGGAGAACATAGAAGCGAAATACGGCTTCAAAGTACATACCGCATATATCGCAGAGGTAAAAAGGGAGTTAGGATTGCCGATGTATGATGCCCCCAATGCGGTAGAGGAATTGAAACAGCCGAGGAAACACCCAACGGCAGAGAAAGCGGAAGCGATAAAGGATGCTTTAAAACATTTTAAATTAATATAAACTTTTGAATGAATTATGTGATACAATAAAATGCAATAAGGTCTAGGAATTTTTTGCAATATAAGTGTAGGAAAATATAAGTATTAATTAAAGTGGTGAGTTAGTTGTTTTTTTAGAGTGAAATAGAGCAATAAATAGTAAAAAATATAATAATACTGAAATACAAAGGAATGGGTGAAATATATATGATATCGCATGATAAAATTAAGTCAACAGATTATTTATTTAATCGAATTATTTCGGAACGTATTCGTGATTCTATGGAACCTAAATATAGTTTATTATTGGGAGCAGGTTGTTCTGTGAGTTCGGGGATAGTATCTGCAAAAGGTGTGATTGATATATTGAAATCTATTGCATTCTTGAGAGAACTGCCAGCAGAGAATTCGCAAAATCCTTTTTTAGATTTAGAATATGGAAATTTGGTTTCATTTCTTCAAAAATGGTATATAGATAATAAAGATACTACCGATTTTTTGGAATTTGTAAAAGACCAAGAAGAACAAATATTTAAGATAAGTGAAGATAACAAAGATTTTGATGGATATTTTGAAGAAGTTTTTTATGGAATACTTTCTAAAGAATATCCTAATTATGGAAATTTAATACCTATTGAAAAGCATAAAATTCTTAGTCAATTATTTAGCGAATATAGAGAAAAGATTGTATTAGATATGGGGTATAGTTATTGGTTTACTAAATATTCGACTGCTTCAGAAGATATACATAGCTTTTTGACCGAGTTGATGAATAATAGGAACCCTTCAGAAGCATATATTTTTCTGGCAGATTTATTTATTAATCATATGTTTTCAGTAGCTTTTACAACTAATTTTGATAATTTGTTGGGTGAGGCATTAAGTTTGTTGGGGGTTAGAAGTAAAGAAATATGGTTTGATACAAACTCTGTGGATAATACATTAAGTAAAACATCGCCTAATATTATTAAATTACACGGTGATTATATGTATAACAATACTAAAAATCTTTCGAGCGAAACTAGAAGATTATCTTTACCATTACAATATCAAATGGAAAATGTTTTGAATAAAGGCGGCTTAATAGTTATTGGCTATTCAGGAGCAGATAATTCTATAATGTATACATTAGAAAAGCTCTCAGAAAAGTATTCATTTCCTCTATTTTGGTGTGAGATGGAAGACAAAATTTATGATGACAATATTCATTGGAGAGCCAGAAATTTGGTCTTGAATTCATCTAATGCTTATTTCATTCCAATAAAAAATTTTGATTTGTTAATAGAAGAAATACGTAGAAACTATATATTATATGCAAAATTAAGAAAAAATAAAAGGGAGGAGAGGCAATCTATATATAAAGAAACTATTTACGATGAGGAGTATTTAGAAGTAGCCCTTCGACGTGTAAAAACGATAATTGATAAAATTATAGAGCAAAATAATCAGATTTCTGATAAAGTCATTCCAGTTCCACCACCAGATGTTGATTTACTTGTTAAATAACTAAACAAAAAGGAGAATGAAGATGCAAAATATTTTAGATATGCTTAATACAGAAAAAGATGTATTAGAAGATAAAAGTATGATATTGAAAATGAAGTCGAAAAGGTTTTTCCAGAAGCGGATGAGACTGATAAAAAGGGAGATGAAGAAGACTATAGCGATATATTAAATATGGTATTTGATGATACTTTCATTAAAGCTGAATCATCTCCATTTATGACATATCCAGATGATAAACAAGAATTTTTAGGAAGAACAAATTTTGTGGATTTAGGGAAAGCAATACAGCAATATCGTAACGGAGAAATAGAGGAAAGAATGTTACGGGTTCTAGATATTATTGTTCATCATAAATATATTTCAACGCGTCAAATTTGGCAAATGTATTTACTTAGATATGGTTTGTTTATCAAAAGGGATAATTTGAAAAGGTTGTTAAATCGCATGGCGGAGAAAGGTCTTGTGGTTGAATTTGTTATTACCAGTTCAATGGGTGGGACGAACTATCGTATTTATTGTCCAGATTATAATGGTGTAAGATTATATACAGCATTGACCTCTGATAGTGTTAATTGGAAAAGAACAGATACTTTACAAAAGCCATATATCGTAAAGAGAAGCCTTGCGAAAAATCAATTTCTTATAGCATATTTAAAGTATTATGAGATTGATTATAAACTGCAACCTAAACTCGTGTGGAATGGAGGGAACGGGCATGAATTAGCGGTGGTTCCAGCATTACAATTAACATTTAAACTAAAAGAGCAGTTGAATAGTATAGTATTTTTGGTAGAAGTTATTCGTACATATCAAGGATGGGAAGAAAAATATTCAGAAAAACTTTTGAGATATGGACAATATATGAAAAGTGTTGAGGACACACAAGCTTTAAAAAAATATTATATAATAATTTGTGCGGAATCACCAGAACAAGTTAAAGAGGCAGCACAGATTTTTTATAAACTTCGGCATGTAAAAAAGGTTCAAGATATACGGACTTTAAAACTATTTTATACATATGACTTAGAACTTTTAGACAATCATATTGAGACAGATTTATTAGATAATTTAAGAAGTTTGGAGTATAATTATGATAAAAATGTTTGGGAAGAATGTCGTTTAGATTTTGTGTTTGAACAAAGAGATTGGCATAATATTGAGTTTGAGATAGAAAAAGTTCATGCGGAATTATTATCAAATATTTCGCTAGAAGCGGATACAGAAGAGGTAAGCAATGATAAACAAAAATTAGCAATAAAAATATACAATATTGTAAAAAAACAAAGATGGGATTTTCCTCAATCTGTTACGAGATTGGCAATACCCTTAAAAATAATGGGAATTGATTATAAAAAATTAGGATATAAGAAATTAAAAGAGTTATTTGAGGATATTTCTGAATATTATTCAATTAATTATGAAAGTCCAACAGAAATGATGATAAGTTGTTCAAAAAAGTTTAATGATATCTTGGGAGATTTAAATTTAGAGGGACAAGATGAAATAGGGCATTTTAAAGAAAATGAAGTAGGAAAAGCATCAGAAACGGAAAAAGGCGTTTTTAGTAATATAAAATATGAAAAGAATATAATTGCAGAGTATTTTACTAATTGTGTTAAAAATAATGGAGAACACAAAAAAGCCTTCATAAATGATGTTTATTGCTTTAAGAATTGGGAAGTTTCAACAGCATTAATTATAAAAATGACTCGCATTTACGATTTGAGCAAAGAAGGATGGCTTAATATTTTGGCTTATTCATATTGTTTGGCGAAAAGAGAAAACAGAAAACAGAGTTATTTATAATGCATCAAAAACTTATATGTACTTTGATACGGGTTTACTGACATTTAGTAATGAAAAGATATACTTATTGGCGAAAAAAAATTATCGTGAAAAGCCTGAATGGATATTAGAAGGGTTATCTACAGCTAATTCGAAAGTATTAGGCGAAATTCTAAAAAAGGAATTCGAATTGTAAGTGAGTGTAAACCGATTAAATTCTGTTAAGTTGTATTGAATTTAATTTTAGGAGTACGAGGGAAATCTGTTTCAAAGGTGACAATTTTAAGAATGAGAGTGAAGTACAATATCCCACAATTAATAGGAGGCTTAAACAGAGATGAATTAAAATCTTATGTCAGAAAATGCAAAACAAGTACTCCTATTTTGTGGGAAAAGGGTTGCACGAACGGTATTTGTATTGTACAAATATTGCCTCTGTTTTTGTGAATTTATGGGGATATGTTTCAAATTGATACTCATGTGGAGACTATTGTGTTGATACAAAAGAAAACCTCGTAGAAATCCTTTATTTTAGGCACTTTGCGAAGCATTTCACGTTCACTTCGGAGGGTGAAAAAATCCGAAATAAGCACCTTAAAAACTACTTTGACGTTTCGGTGGTAGTTGATATCGGGTGTGGGAACACAAACGGAAAATAAAGGGTTTGGGCAATCAACGTGTCTATGTAGTGTCCACCTTGCTGATAAAAAGCGGACAACAGGCTCTTAGAAATTGAATGGGATAGGCGTATCATTAGAAATAGTGGTACGCTTATTTTTTGTCCGAATCGTACCTTTGATTGGTTTATTGTTTCTCTTTATAATGAAATCAAAAAAGGTTGGTGTTGATTATGAGAGAAAAGAAAAATCATTTGTATGTGGACAGTGGGGAACGGAGCATTTTGCTACATAGCCTTGTGGAGCTGAAGAATCAGCTCATACAGCAGGGCAGATATACAGACTGCGTTGACGAACTTATTTTTAAGGTTATCCATGCACCTATTAAAAAATTAAGAGTAGAACTGGCAGGGGGAAGTGATGTGCGATAAGAAATTTAAAGAACTGGTGAAGATAGCAGTAGAAAAATTAAAAGATGAATCTGTATTGAAACTGTTACAGGCTGATGCCAGTTATCAAAAAGACAGTAAGGATGAGGGATATGCGGAGGATGCCTTTAACCAGCTTGATTTGACGGAGGAACAGAGGGAAGTTTGCCAACATCTTATAGATTGCAGGGAAAAGCAGGATTTTGAATACGGCACCCATGCGTATATTGCAGGACTGATGGATGCGTTTCATATTATGGCGGTATTGTTCCCAGAAAAATGGGATACAGAGAGAATAAGGAAAGCCTTATCATATAAGAGCAGATAAAAACAGAATAGACTTTTACATAGCCGATTGGTGTAGTTATATAACAAACAGCCAGTCGGCTTTTTTATTGCCATGAATCCTTTACATAGCCACCTTGACAAAGTGGCTAAATCTATGCGAAAGGAGGACGCACCCTATGTCAAATTGCAAAGTAATCGCTTTAACCAACCAGAAAGGCGGCGTTGGAAAGACCACCACGGCGGTCAATCTGGGCGTGGCTCTGGCACAGCAGGGCAAAAAGGTACTGCTCATTGATGCCGATGCACAGGCAAACCTAACCATGTCGCTCGGTTACAGCCGACCAGACGACTTGCCCGACACGCTCTCGACTATCATGCAGAACATCATTGATGATAAACTCGTCGATGTTTCTAAAAGCATCCTGCACCATGACGAGGGCGTTGACCTGCTCCCGTCCAACATTGAACTGTCGGGGCTGGAAGTAAGGCTTCTGATTAAACGCTGTGAAATCTCTTGGTATAAGATATTTAATAGCCTGTATTGAGATATAAAAGTTCGTGTTTACACAGTTGATATTATTCGTTTGACCGCTTATAATGGATGCAATACATTTGGGAGATTAATTATGTTTGAGTATATGATGGTGCAGGAAGCCGCAAAGCTCTGGAAATTATCTGAACGACGAGTACAGAAATTATGTGAGACCAATCGGATTGATGAAGTAGTTCGTTTGAGCCGAATATGGTCAATACCTCGAATAGCAAAAAAACCTGCGGATGCCCGAAGAAAAGAAAACAAATTAGAAGAAATTCATACAGATGACAAATAGGAATGCCACAATAAGGGCGGAGGTGAAATGGTATGGCAAAAATTTTGGTAGTTGAGGATGATGAACTGACAAATGAAACAGTCAGCGAATATTTTCGTGATATGGAGCATATTGTCGTTTCAGTCTTTGATGGTGAAACGGCAGTTGAATCATTTAATACAGATAAAATTGACCTTGTAATACTGGATATTATGCTACCGAAAATGAGTGGATTGAACGTCCTGAAGCAAATCAGAAAAAGTAGTTCTATTCCCGTGATTATTTTGACAGCTATGGACGATACAGATACACAGATTATGAGTTTTGATGGCTTGGCTGACGATTATGTAATAAAACCATTTTCCATTGTTCTTCTTGGTAAAAGAGTGACAGCTTTGCTCCGCCGTGTCGGGAAAACTGAACCCGAAAAGATATGGCAGCAAGGAGATGTAATGGTTGATTTTTCTGGTTTTTCGGCAGAAAAAGCAGGAATATCGGTTGATATTTCACCGAAGG
>ERZ808044.193-NODE-193-length-83387-cov-6.191033_pt1 | contig 83387 bp, 71 predicted proteins | sample MGYA00380195_ERZ808044 | MGnify/ENA primary metagenome ERZ808044 (study PRJEB31490, sample SAMN06133423) | mouse gut metagenome | isolation source: Z7_2 | host: mice | place: China: Chengdu | collected 2015-05 ...
CGCGGACAAGAAGCGCCGGGCGTCCGCCCTATGAAGATTTAGAGTGAAAAATGCTTATGAAAACAAGTTTTCAACGCCTTTTTCGCTCTAAATCTTCGCATGGCTGAGCTGTTACTTTATTATAGCTTTGGGGAGAGGGGAATTCAAGAAAATTTTTGTAAAGCTTTGGTGAAGAGAAAATGAAAAGAGGCACCGCCGTCCGGCGATGCCCCCTGCCTTATGTTTTGCTGATTAGTGTACCCAGACACCGTCAGAATTTACCTGATAGCCGTCCGGTGTGATGACATCTGTGAGCAAAGTGCCCTTGAAGCCGTCACTCTTTTCATTGAAATAATACCAGTTGCCGTCGATGAGATTCCAGCCTGTCACCATGCTGCCGTATACCTTATCGGGAGATACATTTAAGTAGTACCAGTTGCCGAAGTTGTCCTTGAGCCAGCCTGTATCCATGATACCGGATGCATTGAAGTGGTACCAGTGAATGGTGTTGTTCCAGGTGATCTCAAGCCAGCAGTTGGAGGCCAGCATTCCGTCGCTGTAATAGTATCTGTAATTATTTCCGTCCTTTTCCCATCTGCCGCCTGCCGGAGATCTGGGCGGAAGATGCGGAGTGGTGCTGGTCTTGCTGTTTCCTCCGGAAGAAACGGAGGAAGAGCCTCCGGAAGAGCTTCCGGTGATTCTGAAGGTTCCAAGACTGGTGGTATATACTACCAGGCGGTCAGAATCCTCGTCATAGGATAATTTTACTTTTCCTTCAGAAGCAGCCTTTGCTTTTCCGCCGGAAACTGTAATCTTATCATTTTTATTGTAAGTATAGCCATCCGGTACTTCAAGATAGAATTTTAACGGACTGATTAATTCCGTGGTTTCGTCACCATCCACTACCATGGAAATATTAAAGACTAATTTTTCTTTGGCGTTGCTGGGAGTGGCAAGGTTAAAATTAAAGTGTATGGTCGGTGCCTCGCCTGTTCCGGAGAAGCCGGATGCAGCATAAACGTACAGAATTTCGTCGATTTCATCATCCTTCGTAATGGCAATCGCAGAGCCGTACAACTCAGAAAGTAAAGAGTCTATTTTGGCCAGAAGGGCTTCCTTCTTTTCAGACTCCAGGAACTTGTCCTTGATGGAAGTATTGGCCTTAAGGGCTTCTGTTAATTTTGCAAGGCCTGTCTTTACGCTTTCCACTTCATCTTCTTCCAGATCATCCAGGGAATCAGGAAGGAGTTTGGCAAGATCCATAAATCTGTCTGCGTTGGACGGTGTGGCAATCTTTTCAAAATCTGCGCCTGCCTCAGCAAAGATGAAGGTGCTGAAATCTGTTACCGTGAAAGAAGCCAGCCGACTGGCAGCGTCAATCTTAACGGTGAGCGGATTGATTTCTTCAATCTTACCATTATGATCGTGAAGAATGCGGAAAAATTCCGGATTGATGGATTCCGGAATCGGAACCGTAATTCTTACCGGGACTTTTAAATCGCTTACTGCATTTAAAAGCTTGAAATCGAACTGAATGCAGTTTTTGTAAGCCGTCTCATCAACTACGGAAAGTCTTTCAGGCTTGGAAATGTTAAAGACAACATCAGTATTGCCTGAAGCATTTAACAAGGCACCTACGATGCTTATCTGAGTTGTATCAATCTCTGCATCGTTTGTGGCCTTAACCTCAAGTCCAATACCTTTTTGAGCGGCATAAGCCTTTTCAAGTGTGTCTACCTGACGGAGAACATCTTCATCAGACTGCATGGCAACCTGAAGATCCTTGATGTTTTCTTTTAGGGTATCAGGGGCGTTTGCAATCGCATTGGAGTCGCTTGCTGTTATGATAGCGTCCAGTTTCCCGGAAACATCTGCCTTTGTGTTCTCAGCATCATAGGCTTCCGTACATGTTACCAGTTCGCTGTGGAAGATTTTGGACGGAGTGTTGCTTAAGGTACGCACGGCGAAGGTATATTTCTCGACGCCTTCCCTGTCCATCCACTCGGTTTGGTCATAAGAAGTGCCCCGAACACCATTGTGTGTCACAAGCAACTGACCGTCTCCATAAATACTTACCTCATAACCAAAAAGGCAAGACTGGTATTCTCCAGAAATTTTCGGCTCATCCCAGCAGGTGGCGGTGCCGTCCCAGTGAAGATTAGAGGGTGCATCGAATGCAACAGCGGCCTTTGTGAAGGACCAGTCTTCAGAGAAAGAGGACCAATCACTGTCTTCTGTGTTATTTCCGTCGCCCAGGGCCATCACACGGAATTTATAGATACCGGATTCTGCCACATCACCGAGGAATCCTCCACCAGACAAGATCTCCTCCTTACTGGTGACCGGATAGGTATGGTGCACATTATAAAAACGTTTGCCATCTTTGTACCCTTCTACCTGATATTCCCCAGCAGCGCCTTCCACACGCGACCACTGGGGAAGCGCTTCCTGGTCTTTACTCCATCGGACCGTAGAAGGAGCTTCAAGTTTCGTTGCAGCCATGGAACTGAACGCCATACTCATGGAGAGGACGGCGGCCATGGCTGCTGAAAGTACTTTCTTCATACTTTACTACCTCCTAAAATTTTTTGGGAAAATTGCCCATGCTTAAATATTAATATTTTCAGCGCATATAGTCAATAGAATTGGTCGAAAAAGAGAGAAAGTCTGGCAACAGGAGAACCGGTCGCCACAGCCATTCTATAAGTCCAGCTTCAAATCCCCTTCCTTAATCCATCCGGCTCTTCTTAAGACAGAGCCAAAGATCATAGTGAGGACAGCGGGAAGAAGAAAGCATACAAGGAGAATGCCAAGCCACATCTTGAGGCCTCCCTCAGGCATGGCTGTATAGATGCCGATGGGGCCAACCAGGCCGCAGGTTCCCATGCCGGAGCCGGCAGGGATATTTTCCAGACGGAACACCAGAGTGGAAACGGGTCCGGTCACCATGGACGCCAGCGTGGGAGCGATCCAGATTTTCGGGTTTTTCACGATGTTACCCATCTGAAGCATGGAGGTTCCAAGCCCCTGGGCCAGAAGTCCGCCCCAGCCGTTTTCACGAAAGCTTAAAACGGCAAAACCGATCATCTGGGCACAGCAGCCGGCCGTGGCTGCTCCTCCTGCAATTCCGTCAAGGCTTAGCATAATGCAGATGGCGGCGCTGCTGATAGGTAACGTTAAGGCGATTCCTATGAGGGCAGAAACCAGGATTCCCATGAAGAATGGCTGCATTTCTGTGGCTGTTTTTACCATGTTTCCAAAGAAGGTCATAAACTGAGAAACACCGGGGCCCACAAATTGTGCGATCAGAACACCGGAAATAATAGTAACGCCGGGGGTGACAAGAATATCCACACGGGTTTCTTTAGAAACGATTTTACCAAGTTCCGTGGCCACAATGGTGGCAACCAGGGCGCCCACAGGGCCGCCAAGCTCATTTCCCGCGATTCCGACGGTGGCGGCAGAAAAAAGGACAAGCTGGGGAGCTTTCAGAGCATAGGCAATGGATACGCCAAGGGCGGCACCGGTGGCGCTTTTTGCATAGGCGGCGATGGTGGAGAAAATGGCAATTTGCGTTTTATCGCCGAGAGTGGAAAAAATTGTTCCAATTAAAAGGGAGGCAAACAGACCGAACGCCATGGCTCCCAGAGCATCAATGAAATAGGTCTGGACAGAGAAGCGGACCTGCTTTCTTTCTAAAAATTCTTTCATACATCTTACCCTCCTGAAATGTGTTAAATATGTAACAAGCTTGTCAGTTACCGTATTCTGCCACAGGTGTTTCCAAAAAGCAAGCGGAATCGGAAAGATTGACAATTAAATAACAAATTTTTCGGGCCGCTGTCGACAGATCGGAGAAAACCGGGCAAGAAGATGTAAGGCTGAATTGGTATATTTTCAGAAAAGAGAGGGCATAAGGAAGAGGAAATTCTTTCTTGTAAACAGACAAAGTCTGTGATAAAATGGGGAACATCCTGTAATCATGGATCTACATGCCATGCTTAAGGCACCACCATGAATGAAAGTGGGGTTTCCTATGAACCCTCAGGCAGATGTGCAGAAAACGGGAGTGGAAGATGTCACTTCGTGACCCCATTTTCGCACCGTTCAGCGCCGGAGCGCTGAACTTTTATAGTAAACGGGGCGCAGAAAGGAAGCGTCTGCGCCGGAATGGAGATTGTAATGGATTATAAATGCGCTGTTTTTGATCTGGATGGTACGCTGGTAAATTCCATCCATGCATTAACATATTGTACCAATCTGGCCCTGGAACAGTTTAAACTGGGGCCGCTGACAGAAGATCAGATGATGCATATTGTGGGTGACGGGTACAAAATGCAGATGCGCCGGTCCCTTATTGCAGGCGGCGATGCCGGGCTGGTTCACTATGAGGAGATTCTTCCTGTTTATATGAAAATATTCGCGGAGAACTGCCTTTATAAACTGCATGCCTATGATGGGATTCCAGAGCTTCTTTCTTATTTGAAAAAGAGGGGAATGAAGCTTGCAGTCGTATCCAATAAACCTCATGCACAGGCTGTCAATACAGTGGAGGCCGTGTTCGGAAAGGAATTTTTCGATGCGGTGATCGGGGAGAAGGAGGGAATTCCAAAGAAACCGGATCCCACCGGAGCCCTTACGGCCGCGGATGACCTGGGCGCAAAGCCGGAGGAATGCCTGTATTTTGGAGACACCAATACGGATATGCAGACAGGAAAGAATGCAAAAATGACTACCATAGGCGTTTTATGGGGATTCCGGGGACGGGAAGAGCTTCAGAAATTTTCTCCGGACTATTTGATTGAGATGCCGGAGGATATGATAGGAATACTTGAGAAAAACCAGGGAATCCTTTGTGATATAAAAGGAAAAAAGAAAGTCGGGGAAATTGTTTGAACGTATCAGGCAGAAAACAGAATGGGCGGCGGAAAGCATGGCTGGTTTTTGCAGCGATGTTTCTTTTATATGTTCTTACGGGATGCAGCGCGGACAAAGCTGAAAGGCCAGAAGAATGGAATGGGGAGAAGGAGTCTGCGGCCCGGGTTACGGTGGTGACGACCCTGTTTCCATACTATGATTTTGTGCGGCAGGTGGCAGGAGACCATGTGGACCTTTCTCTGGTGATTCCCGCCGGCATGGACAGCCATTCTTTTGAGCCAACGCCGAAGGACATCCGTCTCATACAGGACGCAGACGTGCTGATTGCCAACGGCGGTTCCATGGAGCTGTGGTTAAATCAGGTGCTGGATTCTCTGGACACGGAAAATATGGATGTGGTTTTCATGATGGACCATGTAGATGTGGTGGCGGAAGAAGTGGTGGAGGGCATGGAAGATACCGGAGAGGAACACCATCATATTCATGCTTTTGAAGAGGAAGAACATGAAAATCATGACTCTGGCCGCGAGGGGAAAAACTACAAGGAACAAGGCTCTGTTTACGAGGACGAAAGCCAGTATGAGATTGAATATGATGAACATATCTGGACTTCTCCGGTAAACGCTGTAAAAATGGTGGAGGTAATCCGGGACACTTTAAAAGAGGCGGATCCCGAAAACAGCGCCGCCTATGAAGCGTCCGCATCAGAATACCGGAAGAAGTTAAAGGCTCTGGACGGGGAATTTAAGGCAGTGCGGGCGGAGGCCATTCATGACATGATAATCATGGGAGATAAATTTCCGCTGCGGTATTTTGCCGATGCCTATGATCTTCGATACCGGGCGGCATTTTCCGGCTGTTCTTCTGACACGGAACCCAGCGCCAAAACCATTGCGTATCTGATTGATAAAGTACGGGAGGAACATCTTTCTGCCATATATTATCTGGAGCTTTCCAGTCACCGGGTGGCGGAGATTATATCGGAGGAAACGGGAGCGCAGCCACTCCTGCTTCATTCCTGCCACAACGTGACCAGGAGGGAGTTTGAGGATGGCGTGACCTATCTTGACCTGATGGAACAGAATGTGAAGAATCTGCGAGAGGGACTGTGCAAATGAACCAGCCGTTATTAAAATGTGAGCATGTGGATTTCGGATACGAAAATTATGATGTAGTTAAGGATGTTTCCATGGAGATCAATGCGGGTGACTATCTCTGTATTGTGGGGGAAAATGGCTCCGGAAAAAGTACGCTTATGAAGGGACTTCTGGGGCTTTTAAAGCCCACGGGAGGGAGTATTACCCTGTCCGGGGATTTAAAAAAATCCGGTATCGGGTATCTTCCTCAGCAGACCCCGGCCCAGAAGGATTTCCCGGCCACAGTCCGGGAGGTGGTTATTTCCGGCTGCCTTGGAAAACGGGGGAACCGGCCCTTTTACTCCGGAGCAGAGAAGAAAAAGGCGGATATGAATATGGAACGCCTTGGGATCATGGACTTAAAGAAAAGCTGTTACCGGGATCTTTCCGGCGGACAGAAACAGAGGACACTGATTGCCAGGGCCCTTTGCGCCACCGATAAGCTTTTAATTCTGGATGAACCCATTACGGGCCTGGATCCGTCCACCACCCAGGATTTTTACCGGGTGATCCGCCATTTAAACCAGGAGGAAAACGTGGCTGTGCTGATGGTATCCCATGATATCCAGAATATCGTAATTCAGGCCAGTAAAATCCTGCATTTAAAACAGACCGTTCAGTTTTATGGCCCGGTAGAAGAGTATAAACAGACCGTTTTTGGAAAAGAATTTTTAGGAGGTGCAGACGGATGGAGCTGCTAAGAGAGATGCTTTCCTATCCTTTTATTGTCAGGGCACTGATCGGCGGGCTCTTCATATCTCTGTGCGCCTCCCTTCTGGGAGTCAGCCTGGTTTTAAAACGATATTCCATGATCGGGGACGGCTTGTCCCATGTTTCTTTCGGCGCCCTTTCTGTGGCCATTGCCTTTGGATGGGCGCCTCTTCTGGTGTCCATTCCTGTGGTGGTTCTGGCGGCTGTTTTGCTGCTTCGGATGACAGAAAACGGTAAGATTAAGAGCGATGCGGCCATTGCCATGATATCAGCGGGGTCCCTGGCAGTGGGGATTATCGTTACCTCACTGACCACGGGAATGACCACTGACGTGAGCAGTTATATGTTCGGCAGCATTCTGGCCATGAGCAAAGGGGATGTGGCTTTAAGCGCCGTGCTGTCAGTTGTGGTTTTGGGGATGTTCGTGCTTTGCTATAATAAGGTATTTGCGGTGACTTTTGATGAGAGCTTTGCTAGGGCAACGGGAGTCAATGTTTCTGCGTACAATATGATGATTGCGGTGCTTACGGCCGTGACGATAGTTCTGGGAATGCGGATGATGGGGGCCATGTTGATTTCCAGCCTGGTGATTTTCCCCTCCTTAACTTCGATGCGGGTGTTTAAAAGCTTTTCGGGAGTGGTGATTTCTTCCGGATGTGTGTCAGTGGTCTGTTTTTTTGCAGGACTGGTATTATCATATGTGTATTCCATTCCGGCAGGAGCAAGCGTTGTGGTTGTGAACATGGCGGCTTTTTTGCTGTTTACTGGATTAATAAAATTTTTGGACGGCGGTTGACATTGGAAAAAATTGTGCTAAAGTTAGTAACAGATGCTGGAATCAAAAGGTTTTTGTATTATAAATGGAAAGAAGGAATTAAGAATGACAAAAATTGATATTATTTCCGGATTTTTAGGAGCCGGAAAAACAACGTTCATAAAAAAATTGCTTGAAGAGGCCATTGCGGGAGAAAAGGTGGTTCTCATTGAGAATGAATTTGGAGAGATCGGTATTGACGGCGGCTTTTTACAGGATTCCGGCATAGAGATCCGTGAGATGAATTCCGGCTGTATCTGCTGCTCCCTGGTGGGAGATTTTGGACGTTCTTTGTCTGAAGTGCTTTCCAAATACGCTCCGGACCGTGTTATCATTGAGCCATCCGGTGTGGGCAAGCTTTCTGATGTGATGAAGGCTGTCTGCGATGTGGCGGGAGAAATTGACGTAACTTTAAACGGCTCCGTGACTGTTGTGGATGCACAGAAATGCAAAATGTATATGAAGAATTTTGGCGAGTTTTTCAATAATCAGATCGAAAGTGCCGGAACCATTGTTTTAAGCAGAACCGATGTGGCAGACGCGGATAAGGTGGCTGCCAGTGTGGAGTTAATTCGTGAGAAGAATCCCAAGGCGGCCATCGTCACCACACCCATCAGCAGGCTTACAGGAGCGCAGCTTCTGGAAATTATTGAAAAGCCGGCAGACGACATGGCTGCAGAGCTTTTAGAGGAAGTAAAGCATGGCCATCACCACCATCACGACCATGAGGAGGAGTGTGGATGCAGCCATGAGCACCACCATCACGACCATGAGGAGGAGTGCGGATGTGGTCATGAGCACCACCACCACGATCATGAGGAGGAGTGTGGATGCGACCATGAGCACCACCACCACCACGATCATGAGGAGGAGTGCGGATGCGGCCATGAGCACCACCACCACGATCATGAGGAGGAATGCGGATGCGGTCATGAGCATCACCATCACGACCATGAGGAGGAGTGCGGATGCGGCCATGAGCACCATCATCATCACCATGGCCATGATGCGGATGAAGTGTTTACGAGCTGGGGGCTTGAAACCAGCCGCACGATCAGTCTTGAGAAACTGGAAGCAGTTCTTAAGGATCTGGCCCACAGTGAAAAGTATGGTGTGGTGCTCCGTGCCAAGGGTATGCTGCCTGATGAAAACGGAACCTGGCATTATTTCGATTTGGTACCGGAGGAAACGGAGATCCGTACCGGTTCTCCGATTTATACGGGAAAAGTGTGTGTAATCGGCTCCAACCTGAAAGAGGATGAACTGAAAGAAGTCTTTGGAAAATAGTCAGGAGAAAATATGAACGGTAACATGGAAGACAGAATGCCGGTATTTCTGATTAACGGCTTTCTGGAAGCAGGAAAAACACAGTTTATTTCCTATACTTTACAGCAGGAATATTTCCAGTCTGATGGAACCACGGTCCTGATTCTCTGTGAGGAAGGGGATACGGAATATGATAAGGAGCTGTTGAAGAAAACCCACACCAGGATGATTACGGTGGAGGATGCTTCGGAGATGGACGAAGATTTCTTTGGACGGCTGGAGGCCCTTTATGATCCGGAACGCGTTCTCATTGAGTGGAACGGCATGTGGCCTCAGGACCAGCTCCATCTGCCGAAAAACTGGCAGCTGTTCCAGCAGATTACGATTATTGACGGCTCCACCTTTGAGCTGTATTTAAACAACATGAAGCCGCTTCTCGGGCTTTTGGTGAGAAACTCTGAGTTAATCATCATGAACCGCTGTGATGACGTAAGCGATGAAAATATTCTCAAGTACCGCAGAGGACTGAAGGCTCTGAATCCTCAGGCGGAAATGATTTTTGAGGATGCAGAGGGTGAGATTGAGCAGGAAGTCCTGGAAGAGGATCTGCCGTATGATATGAAGGCCGATGTGATTGAGATTTCCCCGGATGCCTATGGAATCTGGTATATTGACGCTCTTGATAAAAAGGATCGGTACGAGGATAAAGTGGTGGAATTCACTGCTATGGTTTTAAAATCTCCGGAGTTTCCGAAAAACTATTTTGTCCCGGGCCGCATGGCCATGACATGCTGTGAGGCAGATATGACGTTTCTGGGCTTTATCTGCAAGGCCAGAGAGGCAAAAACTCTGGAGACGGGAAAATGGGTTAAGGTACGTGCGAAGATTGCCTATGAATTCTGGCAGGATTATGATGGAGTAGGCCCGGTGCTCTATGCGGAGTCTGTGGAGCCGGCTCAGGAAATAAAACAGATCGTACAGTTTTAGGACTGTCTCTTTTCTGTTTTTGAGCGGCGGACAAACGAGCCGGAGGATGCGTCACTTTTTCATGACGTTTCCCCGGCGGATCTGCCGTTTTGTGCTGGGAGGATTATTCAATCAATACTACTGTTATTTTTTTCGGGCAAACTCCGCCGCTTCTCTGATCCAGTCCATCAGCTCCTCGTCGATCTCGTCCGGACGGGAAACCAGCAGATGATGGGTCCAGCGGTTTGGGCAGGGTTCAGTGGCAATGTCGATTCGGGCAGATTCCGCTCTATGATCCAGGCCAAAAGTCACAACGATATAATTCTTTGGACAGTCCTTCTTTTTACGTACCCGTGCAAACGATACACAGGCGAACATATGCTTATTATAAAAGGAAATTTGGCTTTTCTGCACCTTGATGTACACATTTTCAATTTCATTTAAAATTCGTTTTTCCAGTTCCTCATACAAGGAAAGGGCATCCATGTGTCCTTCAAAAAATAAAAGGGTGTCTGTGTTCATTATTCTCTGTCCTCCTTTCCGCACCATGCTGCAATCCTGGCAATCAGTTCAAGGGGAAGCGGCTTATCATAGGGAAACTGGATAGTCCCCTTACTTGTTTTGTATCCCTGCAGCTGATCTGCAAAGGTTTCCACTGCATCGGGACCGGGATACAGGCCGATGTGTTTTTTGGATGCCGCGAACTGGATCAGATTCCGCTTTTTCCAGTAAGTCGGCATACTCCATGATATTTTTTGAACGGCGTCCGGCAGTGCGCTGCGGATCACTTCGTTGATCTGTCTGAGATATGTTTGGGTATATTCCGGCTGCTGTACAATATATTCTTCAATGGTCTGCGGAGCCGGACCGCAGTAATGACTTTGATTTGTATTCTTGAATTTTCGTCCGCATTTTGGACATTCCCACATTGCTTCTGTCTCCTTTTCTTTATTTCTTTATGAATCAACCACTTTTTCCGCTATTCGACGATATCCCCCGGTTGTTTTCCTGTTCTTTCCTGAATCGCTTTCTGAATGCCTATGATATAGAAAATCGCATGTTCCGGCGTGGAGACTTTCTGCAAAAAGGGAGGACGGCCGACTTCCATACAGGCTTTGGACAGATATTCCCCTGAAAGCTCCAGGAAGAGCAGTCGGATGCCGGAGAGAAAAAGGATAATGCACATCAAAGATGGCCGGCCTGCCACAGAACCGGCAGCTCACAATCGGATTACGGGGATTCCGACAGGCGTACCACAATAATATCTCCCATTTTGCGGACGCTGCCCCGGGCAGGCCAGTCGGGGGCATTTTGCATAAATTCAATGGCCTGCTGGTAAAGGTCTATCTGTTCTGGACTCATTACCTGGACATCCATACCCAGAATGAGAAACATGCTGCTCACGCGGCCTGAAACTCCCACGGCTGTATGAGCCTCAGCACCGAAAAATGACTGGCCCGATAAGCCTCCCATAACGGCAGGACCGGCAAGCCCGGCATCACGTCCTCCGGTAAAGATCACCAGACATTGACTCATATCCGGCCGATCGGCTGCCAGGCAGATATCCTGGTAGATCCGGTTGGCCGTAAGAACATCATTCCGGTATGCCTCCCATGCGGACTGAAACAACTGGGCAGTAGTTATGGAATTTCCACAGAGGGCAAAAAGTCCTGTTCCTGCAAAAAGTCCTGTGAGGCAGGTTCTCCATTTTCCCGAATTGGGCCTGTCAGGCAAAAGGACAGTGAGATGGGAAAGAAAACAGGCGGCAGTTACAGGATACACCAGCTGGGAACGAGTCTCCTGCATGTGACCCAGGAGAAAAGTAAGAAAAAACGGGGAGAGCAAAAAGAGTCCTCCGGCCGTCAGAAACCAGAAATAGTTTAGACCGTTTTTTTTCTTTTTCCATCCATACCACATGGCCTGAAGGACAAAAAGGCACATAGTGGGAAAATAAAGCCGACTGTAAATGGCAGAATTTTCCGCCAGCAGGATATTTTTTATATCCATCAGGATCCATGTCAGGCAGGTTCTCCAGTCTGCCGTATTCCAGTAGATCAGACTTGTTATGTAGGAAGAGTCGATGTTCAGAACTGATTTTATAAAGACAGACAGAATCCCGTACAGAGCCAGTCCCGAGAAAAATACAGCTATGTGGGCAAGACCCTGTGTCAGAGCGTGTTCTATGCCCTGGTTCATATATACAAGCAAAAATGACAGAAGGGTAAGACAGATATAGAGGAGAACCATGGACTGATAAGAGCCGAAAGACCACACCATCAGAGGAATGTCCAAAAACAGCCAGAAGTATTCCTTCTCATAGACAGCCTTTCCAGTGCAGAAAACAGCCAGGATGCATAAAAATATGGCAAAAGAAACCTCAAAAGCCTGGAGGACGAAAAGGTATTGTTCAGTGAAAACGGGAGATGTGATAAAAAGGGCGGGAAACAAATACAAAAAAAATTTGTAACGACGGCTCTTTCCACACCATTCGTAAGCGGAAAAGCTCAAAAGTACAGCGCTGGCCCATAGCATGATCACACCCAGAAAGCAGGAAACGTAAGGGATGAGTCTGGACATCCCGAAGAGACGACTGGTAAAAGCGAGACCGAACCGGTTGGATCCGATCCACAATTGATGCATGGAGTCAGGGCGGAGGACTGCAATTTCACTGTCCAGAAAAATATTGTCATGGATCATCCTGACGCCGTAAGCCAGCAGGACAAAAAAAATAAGCCACCGGTTCAGCCAGGGGTATTCTTCTTTGAACTGGTTGAAATCCATGACCAGGTGTTTCACGCTGCTGATGATTTTTGAAGTCATTTTCATGTTCTCCTTTGCACCGGTTTCCTTTGGGAACAGAATTTACCGTCTGCTGCCGAAAACAGACGATTTCTGTAATATTTTGCATATTATAGTATACCTGCGGCATACTATGATCCGCAGGGTGCACACGATTCGCAAAAGGAAATGTCCGTCCTTCAGTCGGACGCGAATCGGCGCAGGTATAATGTCTGGCAACATTATACTATATGTGATTTTGAAATTGCAATAACTTTACGGAAGAAAAATCTGTTGCTAAAACAATAAACAGATGTTTCCATAAATACAGATACGAAGTATACCAATAAAAATTAAATGGATTGGATAATATAGATAAAAAAACCACTTCATCCACTTTATCTTCCCTTTTTCGCCATTGTATAGCTTTAACACAGGATATACCAGCAAAACTCCGGTCTGCACCAAAGCATAAATCCTGTTTACAAAAAAGAATGATACAATTGCATAAATCCCGACATACAGAAGTATTTCTTTCATCTGAGCATTCAGGTTTCCCCTTTTTTTATACATTTCCAGTATTGCAAGTACTGCTATGCAGCTCCAATCCGCAGGAAAAGCACTCCAAATCAATACGAAGATAAGTGCATTTTTTACCCAATTTCTCATTGGTAAATCATTGTCCTGCATCCACATGACCAAAACTGCCACAAAAAGCGGATACATGACACTTGTCTGATTAAAGATTCCTGTACTGAATGGAACTGGGTTGATTCCAAAGGCAAAACAATATGCAAAATGGGAAATTGCGGCAAAAATTCCCATCCGCAGCATATACTTTTTTACATTATGAGTGTGATAATATCCTTCACAAACGAAAAACCACATAATCGGAGCTGTCAAACGTCCGATTATATGTAATCCCATTGCTCCCGGTTCAGCCGGGAAGCCGGGATAAATTAAATCGCATATATGGTCTATGGTCATGGCAATAATCGCAATCAATTTGATATGATTTGCGTTTAACCGTAATTGCAATTTCAAATTTTTCCCTCCTGGCTGTAAACGATATTGGTGAAAAAGGACACAGATACTAATGGACCACAGTATCAACAGGATACCCTCTGCTGTCCGGCGAAAAGGTCAGAGAGCAGAGGGATTTGTGTCGAAAAATTTGTGTTAAGCTTGTGGCGAAACGGAGAAGACAAGGGCTGAACGGGGAGCCATAGAGACTTTTGAAACGTCCAGTAACAGGGAGGCTTCTTTTGGCCCGGGGATACTGTTTTTCAGATATCGGCCGGCTGTGTCCGCGTCAATTTTCCATTTCAGATAGTAAGGCAGAGAGGGAAGGAAACACTCCTGCTCTTCCCAGAAAACATTGAAGGCGACTAATACAATATCATCTGCATCATCTGCCTTATTCCGCCCTGCATACATGATGCGGAGTACTTTTGTCTTTTCATTCGGCTCGAAAATCTGAATTTCCGGGTAACCGAGGGAACAGAGATTAGAAAACTTCCGTATAACATCGTGTTTTTTACGGAATTGAATGAGATGCTTTACATACTCAAAATGCGGGCGGTTTTTCTGAAGAAATTCCCAGTTAAGCCATGAAATTTCATTATCCTGACAATAGGCATTATTATTTCCGTATTGCGTATTCAAAAATTCATCTCCGGCCAGAAACATGGGCGTTCCGCGGCTCATGAGAAGCGCGGTAAAGGCATTTTTTGCCAGCTTTTTCCTTAATGCAAGAATTTCTTCATTATCGGTATCACCTTCTGCACCGCAGTTCCAGCTTCGGTTATCATCACTTCCATCCTGGTTTCCCCATCCGTTTGCCTCATTGTGTTTTCGGCTGTAAGAATACATATCCCATAAGGTAAAGCCGTCGTGGCAGTTTAAGAAATTCACTGAGGCATTGTTTCCGCGTACTTCCGGCGGATACAGATCCTGGGAGCCGGTAATGCGCTGAGCGGCCGTGTGCGCCAGTCCAAAATCTCCTTTTAAATAGTCACGCATATCATCCCGGTATTTTCCATTCCATTCTGCCCAGCGGTTCCATGACGGAAAACTGCCGACCTGGTAAAGGCCGCCTGCATCCCAGGCCTCTGCAATCAGCTTTACATGTCCTAAAATCGGGTCAAAGGCGAGCTGCTGTAAAAGGGGAGGGCTGCTCATGGGAGTTCCATCCTGATTCCGTCCAAGAATGCTGGCGAGATCGAAACGGAAGCCGTCGATGTGATAAGCAGTGGTCCAATATCTCAGGCATTCCAGTATCATCTGCTGAACCATGGGATGATTGCAGTTTAAAGTATTTCCGCATCCGCTGAAATTGTAGTAGTGACCGTCCGGCGTGAGCATATAATAGATGTTATTGTCAAAACCTTTAAACGAAAAGAAGGGGCCATATTCATTTCCTTCGGCAGTATGGTTGAAAACCACATCAAGATAGCACTCGATTCCGTTGGCATTGAGGGCCTTAATCAGAGTTTTCAGTTCATTCCCTTCCTGGTTATATTCCGGCTGGCTGTTGTAGCTGGTGTTTGGCGCAAAAAAACTGACTGTGTTGTAACCCCAGTAGTCCAGAACCTGTTTTCCATCCACCTCCCGGCAGTCCTTCATCTCATCAAATTCAAAAATCGGCATCAGCTCTACGGCATTCACTCCCAGCTCTTTTAAATAAGGAATTTTTTCCATAATGGCAGCAAAGGTTCCAGGGTAAGATACTCCGGAAGAGCTGTGTTTTGTAAATCCCCGTACATGCAGTTCATAGATGATCAGATCCTCCATAGGGATGAGAGGATGGGTTTCTTTTCCCCAGTCAAAATTGCTCTGTACGACTCTGGCTTTGTAGAAAGAGCCTTCTTTATTTTTCGTTCCCCATACACTCTGGCCGGTAACGGCTTTGGCATAAATATCCAGTAAAATTTTATTTTTATCAAAGAGTATCCCTTTTGATACGTCATGGGGACCATCCAGCCGGTAGGCATATTCAAATTCCTGGATATTAAGTTTGAATACAATCATGGAATATACGTTGCCGATCCGATAGTGTTCCGGAAATTTCAAAACGGCAAAAGGTGTATACTCCATTCTGTGAAATAGCAGCAGTTCACAGGAGGTGGCCCCGTGGGAATGGATTGTGAAATTAACCCCGCAGGGAATTGTCATGGCTCCATTCAGTTCGTATATTCCGGGACGTACCTCAAAGCCTCCGATTTCATCCATGGGAACCATGTGAATCATGCCTGTGGGGCTGTGGTATCCTAATTCATTCATGCAGTTCCTCCTTTTTTTGAAAATATGCGGATATTTTTTTCTATTATACTCTAAAAGATAAGGGTTTTCAATGAGAGAGTTTCAAAATAGGTGCAGGAGTAACGCCCGGAGTTACTTTTCATACCCACGCTAATCACTCCGCTGATTGGCGTGGGGCCAGTACGGCTACGGAGTCGCAGGGACTGCCACGGCGAAGCTTTATTGTAATTGTTGACATTACAATAAAAACGAGATAAACTATCGGCAAGAAAGGAAGGTGTAATTCCATGCAGATTTCAAGCAGGTTTACTTTGGCAGTCCATATATTTGCCTGTATAGATGTATTTAAGGATGACTATAAGGTAACAAGTGATTTCCTGGCAGGCAGCACAAACGTGAATCCGGTGGTCGTCCGCAAAATACTGGGACAGTTAAAGGCGGCAGGGCTTGTGGAGGTGGCCAGGGGATCTGGCGGAGCTTCTATACCGAAGCCTTTAAAGGAGATTTCTTTTCTCGATATCTACAATGCGGTCGAATGTATTGAAAATGGAGAGTTGTTTCATTTTCATGAGAATCCAAATACAGATTGTCCGGTGGGAAGGAATATCCATATGGTGTTGGATGATAAGCTGATGCGGGTGCAGAAGGCCATGGAGGCGGAACTGTCTTCCATCACTTTGGAGGATATCATGCAGGAAACAAGAAAGTTAATTTAAAGCAATAGAAGTTTGGGAGCGCCTGAGGTAACAGTTTTGCCAAAATGCTTGTGGCGTCAGTCTTATAAAGATTGCGGGTAAAAACGCTTATGAAAACAAGTTTTCAGCGCTTTTTTGCCCGGAATCTTCACAAGGCTGAACGGTTCCTCATTTTTTTTAAAATCTTATTGTAACTATTGACATTACAACTAATACGTGTTAAGATTACGATGTAACAAAGATATTTACAACAAAACATAAAAGACGGAGGTATTCCCAAATGAAAAAAGTAGTTGAATTTTTACAGGCAAACCCGGTGCAGTATCTGGCGACCGTTGGACGTGACGGAAAGGCAAAGTGCCGCCCGTTTATGTTTTGCTTTGAGCAGGATGGAAAGCTGTGGTTCTGCACCAACAATACCAAGGACGTTTATAAGGACATGCAGGCAAATCCGGAGATTGAGGTGTCCGTTTCTTCTCCTGAGTATGCGTGGATTCGTCTGGCAGGCAGGGCTGTGTTTGAGAATAACATGGCTGTCAAGGAAGGCTGCATGAACAACCCCATTGTCAAGGGGCAGTATCAGACTGCGGACAATCCGATTTTTGAGGTGTTTTATCTTGCAGATCCCCACGGTGTGATTGCTGATTTTTCCGGCAACCCTCCATATGAATTTTAAGGTTGCAGGTTTCCCTCAATGATGCCAACAGAGAACTCCCGGGAACTCCACTGTACCCATCTTTGCGGATGATTTTCAGCCGGATGACGCAGAATGATTTTTCAGTCTGCAGGGCGGCTGAACGAGGGGATGCGGCGGCATCGTTGAGTGAGGCCAATGCAGCAGATGGAAATTCAGGCAAATCATTTGGCAAAGTGTAAATGTGCCAGTACACCAGGCACAAAGAGTTTCCGAGAGTACTCCAATAGTGAAAGGGATGTGTTAAGATATGGAGAGCAATGCGTATTTAAAAAAACTGGTGGAGGAGTTCCATTCTGCAGCGGTGGCAACGATTGGGGCGGACGGCCATCCACAGACCCGCGTGATTGACATGATGCTCTGGGATGAGAGGGGCGTGTACTTTTTGACAGCCAGGGGGAAGGAGTTTTACAGGCAGGTCATGGAGCAGCAGTTTATTGCGATTTCCGCAACGAAAGATAAGGCGGCTGTTTCTCTGCGGGGAAAGGTGAAACATATTGGTTCAGAAAAACTGGATGAAATCTTTGAGAAAAATGTATATATGCAGGAAATATATCCGGGAGATACGCGCGAGGCATTGGAGGTGTTCTGCGTATATGAGGCAGACGGGGAATATTTTGATATCAGCGATCCGGCTCATGTAGTCAGGGACAGCTTTGTGGTTGGAAAGACAAAAGTAAAACAGACAGGGTATTTTGTGGGTCAGGGCTGTATTGGCTGTAAACTGTGCTATTCTGTCTGTCCGCAGAAATGTATTGACATATCAGAAAAACCCGCAGTGATTGATCAAAACCATTGTCTGCATTGCGGCCGGTGTGCAGAGATCTGTCCGAAGCAGGTCATTGGCCGTGTGTGAAAAAAGAAAACATAAAAGCACAAAGAAAGCTCCGATGGAAATTTCACAGAGCAGAAGAAAAAAGGAGTCAGGTATGAATCAGAGTGAGCGGAGAAACTTTTTGATACAGGAACTTTTGCGGGAGAATGTACAGTATCGGGATATGAAAGTACCGGCGGGCGAAGAAGAGCAAAAGCAGCTTCTCCGGGGGTTAATGAATGTCCGCCTTCCAAAGAAGATTGGCAGGGAATTTCTCAAAGTGCAGGATGAATATCTTCAGGCAGAGACGGCTGCAAAGGGGATTACAGAGCTTAAGGACTTAAATCCGGTATCGGAAGGCTTATATCTCTGGCAGGGGGATATTACCACATTGCGCTGTGATGCTGTCGTCAATGCGGCAAACAGCGGCATGACGGGATGTTATGTGCCGAACCACAGGTGTATAGATAACTGTATCCATTCTTTCAGCGGTATTCAGCTTCGTATTGACTGTGCAGAAATCATGCGGATGCAGGGGCATGAGGAAGAAACGGGAAAGGCAAAAATAACGAAAGCCTACAACCTTCCATGCAGATATATCCTGCATACGGTAGGACCGATTATTCATAGCTCTCTGACAAAGGCGGACTGTGAGAAACTGGCAGGATGTTATCGTTCCTGTCTGGAGCTGGCAGCGGAAAATCATTTGGAAAGTGTGGCATTTTGCTGTATCTCTACCGGTGAGTTTCATTTCCCAAATGAGAAGGCGGCGCAGATCGCGGTAAGCACAGTCAAGGAATTTATGCAGAAAGAAACAAGCGTAAAGAAGGTGGTTTTTAATGTCTTCAAAGATTTGGACAAAAAAATTTACAGCGAATTGCTCTGAGGAGATCGAAAAGCTTAAAAAGGCGATAAGAGAGGCGGACGCGGTTTTGATCGGCGCGGGGGCCGGTTTATCGACTTCAGCGGGACTTACGTATTCCGGGGAACGCTTTGAAAAATATTTTGGAGATTTTGCCCGAAAATACCATATGAAGGATATGTATTCCGGCGGATTTTACCCATATGCTACTTTGGAGGAATACTGGGCATGGTGGAGCAGGCATATTTATTACAACAGGTATCTGGACGCCCCCAAACCGGTCTATCCGGCCTTGTACGAGACGGTTAAAGATATGGATTATTTTGTCCTGACAACGAATGTAGATCATCAGTTTCAGAAAGCTGGTTTTGATAAAAAACGTTTGTTTTATACCCAGGGGGATTATGGGTTGTGGCAGTGTTCCAGGGCATGCCATCAGAAAACCTATGATAATGAAGAAGCGGTACGAAAGATGATTTCGGAGCAGAGAGATATGAAGATCCCGTTGGAGCTGATTCCGAAATGTCCGGTCTGCGGTGCGCCTATGACAATGAATCTGCGTCAGGACGACCTTTTTGTGCAGGATGAAGGCTGGTCTGCGGCGGCAGAGCGGTACAATGATTTTATCCGCAGGCATAAAGAGAAACATATTTTGTTTCTGGAGCTTGGGGTGGGAGGAAATACCCCCGGAATTATTAAATATCCGTTCTGGCAGATGACGGCGCAGAATCCAAAGGCAGTGTATGCCTGTATCAACTATGGGGAAGCGTATGTACCCAAGGAAATTGTAAAGCGCTCCATCTGTATCAATGCAGACATTGGAGAAGTATTAAAACAATTATAAAACAACAGATTCGATTGCTTTGTTCATTGTAATGACAATATTGGGAGCAAAAGAAATATTGATGGAAACAGGTGCTTTCAAATAAATAAAAATTTTAATGTTTTGAAACCGATCCCTTGCAGATACTATTTTGTATTGGTATAATAGGAATTGTAATGTGGTTTCAAAAAAATAAATAAAATTATTTTTTGAAAGTGAGTGATGATATGAAGACAATAACAAGAACAAAGTATCTGAACAGGATAATTGAGTTAAACCAGACTCCTGATATTAAAATCATTACAGGCATTCGCCGTTCGGGAAAGTCAAAATTGATGCAGGCATATATTGAGTACCTGAAAAATCATTATGAAAATATCAATATTATTTTTATTGACTATATGGATCTGACATATGAAGAAATCAGAGAGTATCATGCACTTCACACTTACGTAGAGGAACATTTTCAAAAGGAAAAAACAAATTACCTTTTCGTGGATGAAGTCCAAATGTGTCCAAAATTTGAATTGGCAATCAACAGTCTTTATTCCAAAGGAAAATATGACATTTATATTACGGGCTCTAATGCTTTTTTATTAAGTGCTGATCTGGCAACTCTTTTTACCGGACGGTATATTGAGATTCATGTGTTTCCATTCAGTTTTCAGGAATACTGCCAGTATTATGATGAGACCGGCGATAAAGAAAAACTCTTTGATGAGTACTCCATAAAAGGAGGACTGGCAGGTTCTTACGCTTACAGAACGGAAAAGGATAGAATTGATTATATTAAGGAAGTTTATGAAACGATTGTCACGAGAGATCTTGTGCAGAAATATTCTTTGCCGGATACGCAGGTCTTACAGAGACTGAGCGAATTCCTCATGGATAATATCAGCAACCTTACTTCTCCAAACAAGGTCAGTCAGCTGCTGACAGCGAATAAGACAATAACCAATCATGTAACAGCAGGCAGATATATTAAATATTTGTGCAATGCCTTTGTTTTTTATGATATAAAGCGTTATGATATTCGCGGAAAGAAGTATCTGGAAAGTTCTGAAAAATTCTATTTGTGTGATACAGGTATCCGATATGCTATTTTAGGAAGCAGGAATATGGACTACGGCAGAGTATATGAGAATATGGTCTGCATGGAACTGCTTCGCCGGGGATATGATGTGTATGTCGGAAAATTGTATCAGAAGGAAATTGATTTTGTAGCGCAAAAAGGGAGTGAGAAAATCTATATCCGGGTCAGTGACAATATTTCGGATCAGAATACTCTTGGAAGAGAATGTTTGCCATTACTGCAAATCCGGGATGCTTATCCCAAAAAGATCATTGCCAGGACCAGGCACCCGAAATATGGTTATGAGGGGATTGAGATTTACAATATAGTTGATTGGCTGTTGCAGGAAGAGGAAAATGGTGCATATTGGTAATTCCTTTAAGAAAGTCATTGTGGTTAAGGATTTCCTCTTGAATCCCAATAGCCTGGAATTGTAGCGTCTGCGGTAAGTAAACGCCGCCCCTGCTCTTAAAACTGGTCTAAAATGTCATGGTGTCCCACATCAATGAGAATGATCATTTTGTTGCCCTCATAGCACCAGATAATGCGGATATCCATGTTAACGCTGCACTCAAACAGGTCTCTGGTTCCTTGGATGCGTTTCGCGCGGAGGGATGGGTGCATGGGATTTTCAACCAATAACTTAAGCTTGTTTTGAAGTTGTTTCTTCTCCTGCACGGTTAAATCCTTAAAGTGCTTTTGAAACCGGCTTGTAAATGTGAGTTGGTAGGCCATCAATCCGTCTCCAATTTTGCAAACAGCGCATCCACACTGTCAAATACGGGCTGTTCGCCGGAGGCAATCTTTGCTTTTGCCTCGTCGATTTCTTCACGGAGCTCGTCGAGGTACTTTTTCGGATATACGACAACCGGGATCATGCAGATGGTTCCGTCCTGCTCAAAAATTTCCAGCTTATCCCCTTCGGAGAGTCCAAGTTTTACGATAATTTCTTTGGGAATGGTAATTTGTGACTTCTGACGTAATTCGGCCAGCATATAATCATCTCCTTTGCTTAAAATTAAAAGTAGGAATTTCTAACTTTCTCACTTATAGTATATTCATTTTCTAAAGATTATGCAAGGGGTATGAGAAAAATTTACGATAAAAATGTAACAGTTCAGTCGTGCATCTTCTTGCCCGCATACCGCGGACAAAAAGCTCCGGGCGTCCGCCCTCCGGGATTATGAAACAGGCTGATATTTCCCACATCCGGGAGCAGTATTTTATCAACCGTGAACGTGGGTGCAGTGAAAATGGAACAGACCCTGAAAATCTTATATAGGCTGATGATTCAGCCCATGTGAGGTTTTCAGGGTTTTTTTGCGTTATGGTGCTGTTTTACATGCCTGTGAAGGTATCCGGATAGTCGGGAATCTTCACAAGGCCTAACTATTACAAAAATTATTATTTAGATTCTAAATAATAATTGCAATTTCAATGGCCGTATGCTATACTATTACCAACAAAAACCAGGAGGTGGGGAATATGGAGCATGTCATTCCGACAGACCGCAGGGGAACAGATTGTTTCAAATGGGATCTTCAGGATCGTGAATTTATTGATGCCGGCATGAAAGAGGCGGCGCGGCAGGCGATTCCCATGTGGATTGCAGATATGGATTTTAAGGCACCGGCGGAAGTGGAAGAAGCGCTGCTTAAGGTGGTTCGGCACGGCGCCTATGGGTATACGGGCAGAACCGATGATTTTTTTGAGGTAATGGAATGCTGGCTTTTAAAGCGGCACGGCTTTAAAGTGGAGCGGGACTGGCTGGATTTTTCACCCGGTGTTTTGCCGGGAATCAGCGCCTGTGTCAATGCGTTTACACAGCCGGGAGACAAGATTGTGATCCAGACGCCGGTTTACTATCCGTTCTATCATATTGTGAAAAACAATGGCAGACAGCTGGTGGAAAATAAACTGCTTCACGACGACGTTCAGTATCGGATGGATTTTGCTGATCTGGAAGAAAAGGCCTCTGACCCGCAGACGAAAATGCTGATTTTATGCAGCCCCCACAACCCGGTGGGGAGGGTATGGACCAGGAAAGAGCTGAGCCGGGTGAGTGAGATTTGCAGAGCGCATCACGTCATGGTGGTATCGGATGAGATTCATTCGGATCTGATTCTGGGAGAAAACAGACATCTGCCCTTCGGATGTGTGGACCATATGGAAAAACCAAACAGCGTAATGTTCTATGCGCCCAGCAAAACCTTTAATCTTGCCGGACTGCAGACAAGCGTGGCTGTGATTCCGGACCCTGAAATTCATGCGGCTTATCGGGCGGCACTTCGCAGGAACCAGACATACAGTGCGACGCGGTTTGGAATTGAGGCCTTCAAGGCTGCATACCGTTTCGGGGAGCCGTATCTGGAAGAACTGCTGACCCTTTTGAAGGGCAATTATATGTATGTAAAAAATTATTTGGAGAAATTTTTGCCAGAAATCCGGCTGGCTCCGCTGGAGGGGACGTATCTTGTCTGGATGGATTTCAGAGAGTGCGGGATCCCTGCTGAAAAACTGAACGAATTTTTAATAAAGAAAGCAAAAATTATGCTGGATTACGGGAGTTGGTTTGGTTCGGATTATGACGGATTTGCCAGAATGAATATCGCATGTCCGCAGACGACAATTCAGACAGCATTGGAACAGCTTAGGGATGCAATGGAATCTGTGCGTAAAAGCTGAAAATGGCCGGAGAGACTTTTGCCGGTAGCAGGGAAGGTACAAAACAGTTGCAGGTCAAATGCCCGTGCGAGTATGGACCTGGCTCATTGCTCGCAGAAATACAATAGGGTACTCTCACAAATCCGGGCACAAAGAGTTTCTGAGAGTACTCCAATATAAATCAGGAGGAAAAGACATGAAGAAGAGAGTAAAACTGACAGTCCTGCTGGCCCTTACAGCGGCGCTTACCGCATGCAGCGGCCAGCCAAAAAACGCATCCACATCGGCCGGAGCCGGGGAACAGCCAAAAACGGCAGAAACTTCCGGCAGGGAACAGACGGCCGGCGCAGACAATTCTACTTTGACGGTTGCGTATCGAACGGAAGCGGCCAATTTGGATCCGCACAATAATCAGAGTCTGACCGCGTTCTCCCTGGAAATGCTGATTTACGACCGCCTGGTGGAAAAGAACCCGGACGGAGAAATCGTTCCTTCTCTGGCGGAATCCTGGGAGGTGCTCGACGATACCACCATTCGGTTTCATCTTCGGGAGGATGTTTCTTTCAGCAATGGGGAAAAACTGACGGCAGAAGATGTGAAATACACGATTGAGCGGGCAGAAACCATGCCTAACAGCAGTTCTTTTATGAAGACCTTTGACGGCGCGGGAACGACGGTTGTGGATGAGTATACGGTGGATCTGAAATTACATGCCCCCTTTGCCCCGGTATATAATTATCTGGCTTCGGCAAGGGGAAGCATTGTCTGTAAAGCAGAGATGGAACGCGTTGGAAGCGACGCTTACGGACGCAATCCTGTCGGCAGCGGTCCCATGGTATTCTCTCAGTGGGTAGCAGGCGACCGTATTGAGCTGGTACGTAATGAAGAGTATTGGGGAACGAAAACCGCGTATGAAAAATTCACTGCCCGTTTCATTGCCGAGGCTTCCAGCCGGGAAATTGAACTGGAAACGGGAGGTGTGGATGTAGCTTTACATATCGCTTCCGGTGACATTGCCCGCCTGGAGGAAAACCCCAGGACCACCGTATATAATGAGCCGGGGTATTCCCAGACCATGATTACCATGAACCAGAATACCTGCCCGGCCTTCCAGGACAAACGGGTGCGGGAGGCCTTCTATAAAGCTCTTGATATCGAAGGGATCGGAGCGACCATTTATGGAAGTACGGCGGTGCCGGCTTACAGTATTTATCCGCCGGCTATCATGGGATACGTCCAGGCCGGAAGCGATTCCTATAACCCGGAGGAAGCCAAAGCGCTTTTGGATGAGGCCGGCTTCGACTATTCTCAGACCTTTGAACTGATGACTACGGATGACGCCACTGCCATCAGTGTGTGTGAGGCCTGCAAAAACATGTGGAACGCGGTTGGAATTCAGGTGGAAATTGTTACTTATGACCAGGCAACCATGACTGAAAAGGTAAATTCCGGGGAGTATCAGATGCAGCTTTCTTCTCCTTCAGCATCTTCCGGGGATCCGGACCATGCGCTGTATGAGTGGAAGAGTGAGGTTTACGGCCTAAATACTCCCCCGGAAATGATGGAATTGATTACCAAAGGGGTACAGACGTATGATGCGGAAGAGAGAAAGCAAATCTATGCCGAGATTCAGGAAACCGGCTGGAATTACTATGGAGAACTGATGATTGCATTCTCCAATGTTACATACGGCGCCAGCAGCCGTGTGCAAAATCTGGATGTACAGCCGGGCTCTGTGCCCAATTTTGCCGGCCTGACTTTTTCTGAATAAGGATGGAGGTAAAAATGCTCAGATATATAGAAAAAAGGTTGCTGCAAATGGTTTTCGTTTTGGCGGGGGTTTCGTTCATCATTTTTTCCCTGATGGAGATTACCCCCGGTGACCCGGCGCGTCAGATTTTAGGACCGGATGCTTCCGAGGAGGCGGTTTTGGCGATGCGGGAGGAGCTGGGGTTAGACGATCCGTTTGCGGTACGCTATGTCAGTTATATTGCCGGTGTCCTGCACGGCGATTTCGGAACCTCGTATACAACAAAGGAACCGGTCATTCATGAACTGTTTGCCCGATATCCGACCACAGTCCTCTTTGCTGTTCTCACTGTATTGATTGCAAGCCTCATAGGCATTCCCCTGGGGATTATATCAGCCACAAGGCAGTATTCCTGGGTGGACAATCTATCAACGAGTTTTGCCATGCTGGGAGTATCCATTCCCACTTTTTGGCTGGGGCTCATGCTGATGCTTTTGTTTTCGGTCAGGCTGGAATGGCTGCCGGCCACCGGCTTTTACGGACCCATTTACTGGATTCTCCCGGCAATCACCGTTGGACTGCCGGCATCTGCCGGTATTATACGGATGACCCGATCCAGCATGCTGGAGGTCGTCCGGCTGGATTATATCCGGACAGCCAGGGCGAAAGGGCAGACCGAGAGAAAAATCATCTATGGCCACGCGCTGGAAAATGCGATGATTCCGGTTATCACGGTGGTCGGCATTACATTCGGCCAGAGCCTGGGAGGGCAGATCGTGACGGAACAGGTTTTTGCTGTTCCGGGGCTTGGGAAACTGATGGTGGAAGCGATTAATGCCAGGAATTATCCGGTAGTGGAGGGCGGAGTTCTGCTGATCGCTCTTGCCTATTGTGTCATCAACCTGCTGGTGGATATCATCTATGCTTATCTGGACCCGAGAATCAAATCCCAGTACAGCAGCAGTATAAAAAAGCATGTGAAAAAGGAGGCGGCCGTTCATGAAACGTAACCATAAAAGAACACGTCTGCTGGGTGTCTGGAAACGTTTTTCCAGAAGTAAAACGGCAATGCTTGGCTTAGCTGTTTTGTGTATATTTATTCTGCTGGCCATTTTTGCACCGCTCATTGCTCCCTATGGCTACGATGAGCAAAACTTAAGGGAGGCATATCAGGGGATCAACATGCGGCATCTTTTGGGAACTGACAATTTGGGCCGGGATACATTAAGCCGCCTGATCTGGGGTTCCAGGATCTCCCTTGTGGTTGGTCTCCTGGCTGTGGCCATCGGCGCGACCGTCGGCGGATTGATCGGTTCCTTTGCGGCTTTCTATGGCGGCAGGATAGATTCTGTTCTGATGCGTGTGGTTGATATTATGATGGCGATTCCAAGCATGGTTTTAGCCATTGCCATTTGCGCCGTCCTGGGGCCGGGGTTAGTGAATACGATGATCGCCGTTGGATTCAGTTCCGTTCCCACTTATGCCCGTGTGGTCCGGTCAGCGGTGCTGACAATAAGACAGCAGGAGTATATCGAGGCGGCCGGAGCCATTGGGTCAGGTAACTGGAGAACGATTGCCAAACATATCATTCCCAACAGTCTTGCGCCAATCATCGTCCAGGCTTCTCTTGGAGTTGGAAATGCCATACAGTCTGCCGCCAGCATGAGCTTTCTTGGTTTGGGGATTCAGCCTCCCACACCGGAGTGGGGAGCCATGCTGTCCACAGGGCGTCAGTTTATCCGGGATTACCCGATGATGGTGGTTGCGCCCGGCATTTGCATTATGTTGGTGATTAGTTCGCTGAATCTATTGGGAGATGGACTGCGCGATGCGCTGGATCCCCGTATGAAGAGATAAGGGAGGCGCAAAATGGAAAAAATTCTTGAGATAAAAGATCTTGGAATCCGCTTTAAAACCGATGACGGCATCGTGAACGCGGTAAACGGCGTGACGCTGGAACTGAAAAAAGGGGAGGTACTGGGATTAGTCGGAGAGACCGGGGCAGGAAAAACCACAACGGCTCTGGCCATTATGCGGCTGATTCAGATTCCGCCCGGAGAAATATATGAGGGAAGCATTCTGTTTGAGGGCAGGGAAATTCTTAATATGAGCGACAAAGAGATGCAGCAGATCCGTGGGGACAAAATTTCCATGATTTTCCAGGACCCTATGACATCATTGAATCCGGTCCGAACGGTGGGAGAACAGATTGCGGAGGTAATCCGGCTCCATCAGAAGGTCTCGGCGGCGGAGGCCATGAAAAAAGCCTGTGAAATGCTGGAAATGGTGGGAATCCCGGCCGAGAGAAGCGGGGAATATCCCCATCAGTTTTCCGGAGGGATGAAGCAGAGAGTGATCATTGCCATTGCTCTGGCCTGCCGCCCGGATCTGTTAATCGCAGATGAGCCCACCACAGCGCTGGATGTGACCATTCAGGCGCAGGTCATGGATTTGATGGAGAATTTAAAGAAGGAGTTCGGAACATCCATGATTCTGATCACCCACGATTTAGGGGTTGTGGCGGAGATTTGCGATAAGGTGGCAATCATCTACGCCGGAGAAATCTTAGAGTACGGAACCCTGGATGAGATCTATAATCATACGGCGCACCCCTATACCCAGGGGCTGTTTGATTCCGTTCCCGATCTGGACGAAGACGTCCGGCGCCTGAAACCCATTGACGGCCTGATGCCGGATCCGACAAATCTGCCGGCCGGCTGTAAGTTTGCCCCCAGATGCGCCCGGTGTACCGAACGGTGCAAAACCACGCATCCGGATATGACTGTTTTAAATGAAGCCCATGGAGTACGCTGCTTTGCGGCTTTGAACAGAGAGGGGTGAGGAAATGAGTGATCTTTTACAGGTAAAACATTTGAAAAAGTACTTTAAAACGCCGCACGGTATGCTGCATGCGGTTGACGATGTGAATTTCACCCTGGAAAGAGGAAAGACCCTGGGGGTAGTGGGAGAATCCGGGTGCGGAAAGTCGACCCTGGGCCGCGTGATCTTAAATCTTCTGGAAGCGACAGAAGGAGAGGTTCTGTTTGACGGAGAAAATATTGTGGGAGCAAAAGGAGCCAGACAGAAGGAACTCAGAAAGAAAATGCAGATTATTTTCCAGGATCCTTTCTCCTCCATTGATCCGCGGATGTGTGTCAGCGAGATCATCGAAGAGCCGTTACAGTTGTTCAAAATGTGTTCTAACAGCGCGGACAGGGAAAAGCGCGTGGCCAGGCTTATGGATACAGTGGGCCTTGCGAAAAGACTGACATATTCCTATCCCCATGAGTTAGACGGAGGCAGGCGGCAGAGGATTGGAATTGCCCGTGCTCTGGCATTGGAACCGTCCTTTATCGTGTGTGACGAGCCGGTGTCTGCGCTGGATGTTTCCATACAGGCACAGGTTTTAAATCTGCTTCAGGATCTTCAGGAGGATAAAAAGCTGACATACCTTTTTATTACCCATGATCTGAGTGTTGTAAAGCACATCTCCGACGAAATCATGGTTATGTATTTAGGCCAGGTAGTGGAAAAGGCGCCTGCGAAGGAATTGTTCCGGGATCAGAGGCATCCCTATACCAGGGCGCTGCTTTCCGCGATTCCATCGGCAAAGGTGGGAGTAAAGAAAGAGCGTATTCTGTTAAAAGGCGAAATTTCGTCTCCCATTGACCCGAAACCGGGCTGCCGCTTTGCCGCGCGCTGCCTCTATGCAACAGAGGAATGCCGGAAAAAGCCCTATGAGCTGTTTGAGGCATCTCCCGGTCATTTTACGTCCTGTTCGAGGCAGGAAGAGTGGAAATAGGTAACTGTTCAGCAGGGAACGGTTATGGAAACAGGCAGCAGTTCGGCAGGGAACGGAACGGTTGTGGAAACAGGCAGCAGTTTGGCAGGGAAGGGAACAGTTGTGGAAACAGGTAACTGTTCAGCAGGGAACGGAACGTTATGGACAGAGAAGAGAGGAGAATAGAAGAATGAGAAAACCATTGATCCTTGTACCATGCGAGCATGGGTTTGACAATGATATGCATATGAGCCGGTTTGTGTTAAATAAAAGCTATGCCCAGGCAGTGACTGCCGGAGGCGGTGTTCCGCTGATGCCCGGGGATCCGTGTGAGGCAGAGCGGTATGCAGAAATTGCAGACGGCATGCTTTTAACCGGCGGCTCAGGCGTCCATCCGGCCCTCTATGGTGAGGTCTTTTTCGACGACGATTCCATCAAGGGGTCCAACCCGGTCCGGGACGAGATGGAGATGAAGCTTTTGCAGTGCTTTGTTGAGAGGAAGAAACCGGTGATGGGAATCTGCCGCGGTCATCAGTTAATGAATGTTTTTTTCGGGGGAAAGCTGATTCAGAATTTTCCTAGGCAGCTTCATCTGGAACACCAGAACGGAATTTCCCATCTGGTGAAAGCAGAGCCGGATTCCATCGTCGGGCGGCTGTTCGGCGCAGAGTTTATGACAAACAGCCATCACCGTGATGGGGTTACCGAAACGGGAAGCGATATTTTGATTACGGCAAAGTCCGCGGACGGTATTCCGGAGGCGATTGAACATCGGACTCTGCCCTGTTTTGGGGTACAGTGGCATCCGGAACGCCAGAGGGGCGATTCCATGAACCCGTCGTGCGGACCAGATATGACGCTTCTGTTCACCTATTTTGTAAATTTATGCCAGAAAGGAAATTAAGAAAATGATTGATGCAAAAGAAATTAAGAAAGCAGTAATGGATCACAGGGAGGAGATCATCCGGTGTCTTGTGGAAATGGTTCAGACTCCCAGCGTTACGGGAGATGAAGTACCTGTCAGCAGAGTGTTCAGGCGATGGATGGAGGAAATGGGACTGGAAGTAAAGACTTATGAGGCCGTGCCGGACCGCCCCAATCTGCTGGCGGAGTGGTTTGGAACGGAAAAAGGGCCGCGGTTTATTTTCAACGGACATATGGATGTATTTCCGCCTGTGGAAAGCGACCCTGGGATGTATGGCCCCTGGTCCGGCAAGGTGACAGACGGAAAAATCTATGGCCGCGGCACCGGCGATATGAAGGGCGGTGACTGTGCGGCAATTATGGCAGTCAAAATTTTAAAGGAACTGGGGTTTAAGCCCAAAGGAAGCATTCTTTTAAGCTTCATGTGCGATGAGGAAAACGGAAGCAGGCTGGGGGCAAAATATCTGATTGACAAAGAACTTCTCAACGGAGACTTTGGAATCTGCATGGAGCCTACGAACTGCGAGATTCTTACGCACCACGGAGGGATTTACCGGGCTTATTATACATATACGGCAGAAGGATACCATTCCCATGCACCCCATCCGTGCGGAAGCGCAATTGATAAAGTACACCGGGCCATTGACGCGGTTCTGGAACTGGCGGAGGAGATCAATCAGAAGCCCAATCCCCTATATGACCCGCCCTGTCTTTCCGTTACCACTGTCCATGCGGGAACGGCGACAAATCTGCATGCCAGCAAGGCGACGTTTTCCGTAGACCGACGCTATATCAAGGGAGAAACCATTGAGAGCGTACAGAAAGAAATCGCCGATGTTCTGGACCGGCTGAAGGAAGAGGATCCGGGAATGGAGTACGAGGTAGAGGTGCAGTCAGACCGACCCACACTGACTGTGCCGGAGGACAGTAAAATGGTGACGACCATGGCAAAAGCATGGGAAGATGTCATGGGACGGCCGGCGAAATTCCGCTACTGCCAGGGCGGAACGGATGCGGCCTCGATTGTAAAGCATAATGGAATGCATATGGTAGTGTGCGGTCCGACAGACGGGCTGGTGATGGCGGGGAATGCCAATGAGTGCGTGGAGATTAAAGACCTGCTTTCTATGGTTGAGCTGTATGCTTTGACGGCCATGCGGATGCTTAGCTAACAGAATTTACTAAGAGTATATTTGCTTAAGAGTACGGAGGCTTAATCAGGCTCCGTACTCTTAGGTGCCATGCATACGATGGGGCTGTCGCAAAATTCATCTTCTCCGTAATATTTAGACGAAATCCACGGGATTTTCGAACTATATATTGTGGCAATCTGTTATTTTGCAACAGCCTCTGGTGGGAAGATAAACAAGGAGAGAGGTGCGAGGTGCAGATATCTGAAACAAAGATCGACGAGTATATGAATCAGCACGGCGAAGAGATGGTGGAATTTTTATCGGAAGTGCTGAAGGTACCCGGCGTTACCGGCGACGAGCTGGCGGTTTCTCTTGTGTTTAAAAAGCGGATGGAACGTATGGGGCTTACGGTGGAAACCATCGGTGTCTCTGAGACAAGACCCAATCTGATTGGGGCCTGGCAGGGGCCGCAGAGCGGACCGTCCTTTTTGTTCAACGGGCATATGGATGTGTTTCCACCGGTGCCGGAGGAGCTGCCGGAGGTGTCCTGGTCAGGAAAGATTGAAGATGGATTTGTCTGTGGGCGGGGAGCCAGTGATATGAAGGGAGGAGACTGTGCGGCTCTGATGGCGGTCGAAATGCTCCATGCCCTGGGGTTTGAACCCCATGGCAGCATTACCCTCAGCTTCATGTGCGATGAGGAAGTGGGAGGAAAAAAGGGAGTCAAGTATCTGATTGAGAAAGGTCTTTTACATGCGGATTTTGGAATCTGCATGGAGCCCAGCAATATGGATTTAATTTTAGGGCATACGGGGATTTACCGCTGCTATTTGAATTTTTACGGAACACCCGCGTCTTCCTACCGGCCTCATCCTACCATGGATGCGTTGGCTTTTTTGGAGGACGCATATCCGGAATTTTCTTATGAGCTGGAGCTCATTTCTGACCGTCCGTTTTTGCAGGTGGAGCCGGATTCTGCCGTGGCAAAGGCAATTTCAAAGGCGAATCAGCAGGTTTTTGGAGAACCGGTTTCGGTTCGGTATCGTCATGGCGGCTCGGACGCGGCTTCCATCTTTGCGGCTTATAGAACACAGATTCCCAATATCGGGCCCGGGCAGGAAGCGGAGTGTGCAAATGCCAATGAAAAAATACGGATTCAAGATTATCTGGACATGATTAAAATCTATGCCCTGACTTTGGTGGAACTGATGTAAGTTTATTCGTAACTGTTCTGTCGGCCTGTGCAGAGCCTGCCCCAGGGAAACGAGGGCTTTACCGCGCGGACCGTAAGAAAGCGCAGTGACTGCCGGGCATGGCTCATCGCGAAGTGATTTTAAACGGCCGTATGCTGTAACAGTTACATTTATTCAGCAGGAAAGGATGAGATTACATCGACAAAATTGGAAATGACACTCCAGAAGGTGTCCAGTTCTTCTAAGGTGTGTGTGGTCTGAAGTACCTGAAGCATTTTGTCCATACCGATGATCTCCTGGGATTTATAGGCGATTGCCAGCTTCACGCCGGCAGGCGTGGGATAAATATGTACTGTTTTGGCATTTTTAATATGCTTGACGCGTTCGATCAATCCTTTTTGCTCCAGCTTAACAATAATCTGTGTGATCGCGCCGGGGGTACGTCCCAGAAGCTGAGCCAGTTCGACGTTGGTGATACCGTGACGCTCGTTAATATTGATCAGCAGATGACGCTCTACAATGGTCGTCTGCTGATCTTTTGAAGGTTCCAGTGTACTGATATATTTTTCGTATTGGCTGACAAAACGAAACAGTATGTCGGCCCGATTGCTGTATTCCTGAAAAATCATGTGAAATCCCCCTTTTCTTCTTTTTCCAGTTTATCAGATAAGAAAGAAAAATGCAATGTAACTGTTCCAGTAGGTCTGTGCAGAGTCTGCCCCAGCGAAGCGAGGGCATTTATTGCGCTGACCGTAAGAGATCCTGGGCCGGAAGGCAAAAATCCCATCGGCGGAGCCGATTTTAAATGGATTTTTGCTCGTAACTGTGAGGGGACTGAACAGTTACGAGTAAAGAAAGTATATTGCAAATCGGAATTGCATATGCTATAATGCCAATAGGCAAAAAGAGATAGCAAGTCCGTGAGGACAAAGAAACGAATCCCCGAACCGTAGTAGCGTACAGTCCGGGGATTCTTCTTTTCTTTTATACTGGCAAAGCACCCAGCAGGCTATTCGTTGTCCTTGCGGTCACTGTCTAACCATTTGATGATGTAGTGGCAGGCTACACCAGCCGCAACAGTGACAAAAAAAGAGATAACAACTTCCATGAAAACACCTCCTCCCGTTGTTGGGTATCGGTGGGACAACATGGAAATTATACCATATGTTTCTATATTATTCTATAAATGTTTACAAAATCCCATTTTACTAATACTGGCGGCGATTGTGGGAGTGCGAAGCACAGAGCAATCGACTTTCATGCACGGTGGCGCCTGCGTCAGCAGACGTGTCCGTTTAGTTAGCAACAGTTCGTAACAATTCAGATAGGTCTGTGCGCTTACCGTGCTGACCGTACAAAAACGTAGTGGCCGCAGACATACGGCCCATCGCGAAGCTTTATTCTCCATGAAGCAACCCTGGAAAACGGACAGGCTCTGCTTGAAAAAGGAAGGGAAAATTGATAAAATGGAAAAAACAGTACACGAAAAAACATGGCAGGGGAGGAGAGGTCTTAACATATGAACAAATGTAAAATTACAGTGCTTAAATCTTGTTTTAATGAAGAACTGGTAAAGGAGTATGGTGCACAGGGACTGACACTGTGCCCGTTAATGAAGGAGGGACAGGAATTTCTGGCGGATTATGAGATGCCGGAGGGATTCTGCAGCGTTGCATGGAGATCCATCTATCCGAATGTATTTGCTTTGTCCCATGGAGAAAAGGGAAGCGAGGTAAAATATCTGGACTGGGTAAACCGGGAAGGGCTGGCGATTGTCAGCTGCAATGATGCTCTCCGGCCGGTGTATTTTAAAATTGAGGTAACGGATATTCCGTCGGATTACGTTTCTGTCTCTTCCGCCGCAGGTCATTCGGAAAAAGGGAAAGAAACAAACGCAGTGGGAAACTGTGCTCTGCAGATGGGATAATTACAACCGGCGGGGCGGACGCCGCCGTCTATTTGTACCCGGCACATGAAGCATTGTGTTCTTCTGATTCGGCGGGCCATGAGGAGGCAGGTCTATGCGGACAATGAAACTTGGCTGCGCCCTGGAAAAACTTGGCGCGGATTTTGCCGCCCGGGACTGGCACTATCTGGACGTGGCCCCGCAAGACCGCTGGGCCAGGGCGTGGGCCTGGCCGGGGCAGCCGGAGGAGGAAATTATTGTCTGTGTCCATAAAGGCACAAGCATTTTTGAAACTTTCCACCGACAGGATTTTTTCTTCCTCAATTACGCCTATAAGGGCAGTTACGATGCCATCAGCTATCAGTATGATAACTTTGTTACCATAAGCGAGGGCGAATGTTATGTGGGCCAGCCTTATACCGGCTATGCCCTCAACAAGGATGGTGATGAGGAGTTTATTATTATTGGCGTACTGATGAAAAAAGAGTTGTTTTTTCGCTCTTTCCTGCCGGTTCTTTCGCAGGATCCGGCTTTGTTCAGGTTCTTTCTGGAACCGAGGATCAACCAATTTTCCGATGAATTTCTTCACTTGCGGTTTGATATGAGTTCTCCTCTCCGAATCCTGCTGGAAATGATGGTTCAGGAGTATGCCGTCCCGAAAGCGGACACCCAGGTAATCCTGAAGCCGTTGGCGATGGCGGTGTTAATGCACATTGCCAGGCAATACCGTATGGAAAAGACAGAGGAAAAACCCGGCAGACTGTCTGAGCAGATTGTTCGCTATATGAGCGAGCATACGGAGACAGTAACGCTGAAAGGGATTGCGGCTCACTTTGCCTACCATCCCAACTATATCTCCGGGCTTTTGCGCCGGGAACAGGGGAAAACTTTCTCGCAGATTTTGCTGGCACTGCGTATGGATCGGGCAGTTCTGCTGCTTCGGGGAACCGATTTGTCCATCGAAGAGATTGCGGATATGCTGGGTTACAGTGACAGCAGCAATTTTTATAAAGCATTTCGGGAGTTTTTCCACTGTTCGCCCCGGGAGTATACTGAGCCCGGACGCTGACAGTTATTCTTCCAATGTCTCCTTACGCAGTTTCCCCGCCGCCAAAAAATAGGCGGCCGCCACCGGAATCAGAGCTCCCAGCCAGGAGAGAGGGGTAGCTACCGCCGCACCCAGAAATTCCAGTTTTGGCACCAGAAAGAATGCTGCTATGGTACGCATTACCAGCTCCATCATGCCTGCCAGGGTGGGCAGCAGCGTCTGTCCCAGGCCCTGTACCGTGAAGCGGAACAAAAACAGCAGTCCTAATATCATATAGCATACGCCATGCACCAGCAGCATCAGCGCTGTCTGGCCCAAAACCTCCCTGTCATGGGTGCCGAGAAATATGTAGGCCAGGTTTCTTCCGCCTAAAGCCATCGTAAGGCCCAGGACAAGGGATAATACAGCTGCGATGAGTATGCTCTGCCGTACTCCCTGCAAAATACGGCCGTATTTTTTGGCACCGTAATTCTGGCCGGTGTAGGTAAGCATGGTCATACCCAGAGACCGAAGCGGCTCCACGGCGATACCGTCAATCTTGTTTCCCGCCGCGTAGGCTGCCACAGCCATGCTGCCCATACGGTTGGTGGCGTAAGTCATGAAGATCGTGCCCAACGCGATGATGGAAGACTGAAAAGCCATGGGAAGGCCCAGACGCAGATTCTGGAGAAGGACAGAAAGCTGCAGCGGTTCCCGGTATCCCTTAAGGGAGAGTACCTCCACTTTTTTTAAAATCAGTATCAGGCACAGAACTGCGGAAACTCCCTGGGAAATCACCGTGGCCCAGGCCGCGCCGGCCACCCCCAGAGGGGTAAATAAGATGAATACAATATCAAGCACGACGTTTAATCCGGAGGCTGCAAACAGGAAGTATAGAGGAGATTTGCTGTCCCCCAGCGCCCGAAGGGTATTGGAGAAAAAGTTATAGAACATGGAGGCGGTCATGCCGCCGAATATAATCCGGATGTAGCTCCGGGCATAGTCCAGGATGTCCGCCGGTGTCCTCATAATGTTCAAAAGCCAGTCTGTGCCCAGCAGACTGAAAGCGGTAAGCAGGGCAGTAACCGCCGTGCTGATGACCAGATTGTGTGCGTAATGCCGTTTTACCGCCTGAGCATCCCCGGCTCCGACACTTTGGGAAATTTGAACGGCAAGCCCGGCGGTAAGGCCCTGGGCGAAGCCTAATATTAAAAACGTAATGCTGCCGGTGCTGCTGACCCCGGCGAACGCTTGTACCCCCAGGGCACGGCTGACGATCAGGGAATCAGCCATATTGTAAAGCTGCTGGAATAAGCTGCCAATCAGGATCGGCAGGGTAAAGCCGATGATTTTTCGGTAGGGTCTGCCTTCGGTGAGCAGTTGCTGCCTGCTTTTCCGTGCGGCGTTGGTTTCATTCATGTTTTTGACTTCATTCATCTGATCCTCCTGATTTTATACCGGGCGGTACCGTCTGAGAACATCTGTGGCACCGCATGGCGGATTTGTTGTGTGCCAAAGTGCACATTTTTCTTTTTTCGCCGGTATTATACCGGGAGAGAAAGAAAAAAGAAACGGCGAATCTTAAGATATCGTATGGCTTTTTTTCATGCATGGGGCCTGAATCGTTTTTAGCGAATCGTTTTTTATGTATTTTTAAATAGAATTATATGAGCTGTCATGATATAATGTGGCTGTCGGACTTTGTGATAAAATGGATTTAGACAGGAAGCAGCAATTTTTAATCTCCATGTAAGGGGGCAGGCTTGTGCAGAGCAAGACACAGATGATTCGAAAAGCCTTTCACAGCGCTTTTCCTTATACGATCCCGATTTTTGCCGGATTCTGGTTTCTCGGACTGACTTACGGGATTTATATGAACGTATCCGGGTTCAGTTTCTGGTATCCGATGTTTATGAGCCTTACGATTTTTGCGGGATCGGTGGAATTTGTAACGGTCAATATGCTGATGGGCGTTTTTAATCCCTTACAGGCCCTTGTAATGACCCTGATGATTAACGCGCGGCATTTGTTCTACGGGATTTCCATGCTGGATAAGTATAAAGGAACCGGCTGGAAAAAATTTTATCTCATTTTTGGAATGTGTGATGAGAGCTTTTCCATTAACTATACCGCCAGGATACCGGAGGATGTGGATCAGGGATGGTTTATGTTTTTTGTTACTTTGCTGAATCATTTTTACTGGTTTTCCGGTGCGGCGCTTGGAGGGATTTTCGGCTCCTTTATCCATTTCAATACGGAGGGGTTAGAATTTGTAATGACTGCCATGTTTGTGGTGATTTTCATGGAACAATGGCTGAAAGATCAGGAGCATACCAGCGCTCTTTTGGGACTTGGGCTTTCTGCCCTTTGCCTGATGGCGTTTGGCGCAGATCATTTTATTATTCCGGCAATGGCGGTCATCCTCGCCGCCCTTACACTTTTAAGAAAACGGCTGGAGAAAGGCGGCGATGCCATATGACACTGACACAGCAGATTATCACAATCCTTATGGTTATAATTGGAACCATGCTGACACGTTTTCTGCCTTTTTTACTGTTTCCATCGGGAAAACCGACGCCGGGGTATGTTCAGTATCTTGGAGTTGTTTTACCTGCGGCGGTATTTGGCCTGTTAGTTATATATTGTCTGAAAAATGTAAATGTACTTACCGGAAGCCATGGTATTCCTGAATTTTTATCGATTGTTTTGGTGGTCGTACTTCACCTGTGGAAACGTCAGATGCTCTTATCTATTGCGGGAGGAACTGTTTGCTATATGCTTTTGGTACAGTTTGTTTTTTGACAGGGAGCAGATCTTATGAAACATGAACAGCAGATGGAATGCCGCCGCCTGACCCAGTGGATTCTGGAGGAATGGTGGAATAAGAATCCGCAGCCTTTTATTGAAGCTATGGACGAGGATATTATGTGGATTGCATCAGGACGGGAAGAATATTATTACGGAAAAGAGGAGTGTCTGAAGCACTGTGCCCGCCTGGAAGATCTGCCATCCGTGTACTTACAGGGGCAGGAGTACTCCGTTGTTTTTTGTGACAGGAACACCTGCGTGGTGGCAGGCCGGTACGTTGCCCATACGGCGGAAGGGGAGAGTATGGTGTTGTCGGAGACCCAGAGAATCACTTTTGTATGGAAGGCCTGGAAGGACAGACTGTCCATCGTCCATCTTCATCTGTCCAATGCGCTTCACATCCTGGAGGAGGGAGAGGATTTCCCGAGAAAGGCGGGGCTTGAAACAGCAGCTTATCTGGAGCGGCTGCTGGATGACTGGGCCGGTAAGGAAAAGATGGTTGTTATGGATACAGGGCGCAGGGAATACATTATCCCGATGATGGATATTCTGTACGTGGAGGCCGACGGGGAATACAGCCGGATCCATACGCTCCAAAAGATTATTTCCTGTACAACGAGCTTTAAGGAAGCGGCAGAACAGCTGAGCCAGGACTTTTTTCAGATACGCCGGGGCATTATGGTAAATATTGTCCATGTGAGAGTGCTGGAGACGGGGCAGGTGATCCTGTTTGAGGGGACAAAACTGCCGGTGGCAAGGAGAAGAATGACAGCGTTCCGCGAACGACTCAGGGAAGCATATAAACCGCTCAACGGATAATTCGGACCGTTCATTGGAAATTTATTGATGATGTGGAAGTTGAGACTTACAATAGAAATAATTGTAAGTCTTTTTTTGTTTATAGAAAGGACCTTGTCACGCGAAAGCGTGAAGACTTTTTCCTGTAAGAAAAAATGCTCCGCAGGCATGCCCGTTTACCGTCCGAGGTGGAAAATGAAACCTGATATTTTATTGGAAGCAAAACTGCAGCATCCGCGTCCTGTGCGGGATTATGTGGAAAGAACGGCTCTGACAAGAAAAATAGAACAGTGCAGAGAACGTCTGATTGTATTTCATGCGAACATGGGGTTTGGTAAAACCATGTTCATGAGTGAGTATGCGCTTCAAAGCGGATGCCGTTTTTTGTGGTACCATCTGGACCGGCAGGACAATGACAGCTCTGTATTCTTTGGATATCTGAGGGAAGGCATCCGTCAGAATTTTGGAAAGGATGGCCAGAACGCGGCTGAGGGGATTCGGGACGGGCAGACAGTGTCAGCTGCATTAAACCACTTAGGCAGTACAGAAGACGGAGAAGATCGTGGCCTTTTGATCATGCTGGATGATTTTCAGGAGATCGAAAATGAGGAAATCTTTGAACTTCTGGATACGATTCTTAAAAACACAGGAAACCGGATCCGGATGTTTCTTACTACCAAGGGGACGCTTCCAAGGTTTGTAAACCGGTATGTGCTGGAGGGGACAGCGCTTGTTTTAAAGACGGAGGATCTGGCTTTTTCCAGGGAGGAGACCTTTAAGCTTCTGGAATCAGGAAGGGTAAAAAGTATTTCTTTGGATGTGGCGGAGGCTATTTACAGGTACACGGAAGGGTGGCCGGCCGGAGTCATGTTTTTACACTTATACCAGAAACAGGGCCGGATTCCCGTGAGCCGGGACCAGATGCTTAAAATCTGTCAGGAGTACATGGTTCATGATTATATTATGTATGAGCTGTTTCGGAAACTGCCTTTTGACCTTCAGGAGTTTCTCAAAAAAACTTCTGTGCTGGAGTATCTGGACAGCCGCATCTGTAACGCTGTTGCACAGATAAAAAACGCCTCCGGGCAGCTTCGGTATCTGGTTCAGGAAAATATGTTTGTTCAGAAGACGGAGGGAAATTTCGAGGTATACCGCTATCATTCTATGTTTCGGGATTTTTTAAGGAGCCAGCTGACAGAAGAAGAGCAGGCGGAACTTTGCGGACGGGCAGCGGCCTGCTATTTGGGAAACGGGCAGCCGCAGCAGGCTCTGGAATATGCGCTGATGGCAAATTCCGGCACTATGGTGGAGGCAGTGCTGGAACGAAGCGGATTTGAACTTCTGGAGGAGAAACGATATTTTCTTCTGTCAGAAGCGCTTAACTGGTGCAGACTCCATAGGAGCACTGTTTCTGAACACGGCAGGGTTCTGAAGCTTTTTTTAAAACTATATACAGGCGGAGATTTCGCTGCGGTGGAGCGGGAGGTCCTGGAGGAAATACGGAAGTTAAGTGGCTGCCATGGAGAACGGCGGTTATACGAAAGACTGATAACCATGTCTGTTGAATTTTACTGTGAGAAAGGGATGGATCAGACAGCGGACCGGATTCTCAAGACGGCAATGGAGCAGGAAGGAATCTTGGACATAAGATGGTTTGAATATCTGGCAGCAAGAATTTTTCTGAAGATTCGACAGGGGTTTATCCATCAGGCTAAGATTTTGTATCGGGATATGTCAGAAAGGCCCTCGGAGGGGCTCTCATTTACAGACAGACAGAAGCTGCGCCAGCTTCGAAGAGTCTGCCTGGAGCTTACAGAGCTTTGGACGGAAATTGGAGGGGAAGAGGCAGGAGAGAGAGGGAAAACAGAAGAAAGGGAAAAGACAGGAGAGAGAGGAAAGACAGGAGAAAGGCAAGAGACAGGAGAGAGAGGAAAGACAGGAGAAAGGCAAGAGACGGGGGAGACGCAAGAAACAGGAGAGAAGAATGAGGCAGGGGAGACGCAAGAAAGCTGGTGGATGTCAGAGAAAGAGCGGTGTCTTTTAAAGCAGCTTTGCGGCCGCCGGCACGGAAGCCTTAAAACCTTTGGAACAAAGGAAGAGAATGTCACGGCTCCCGACAAAGAAAAAACGCCGGAATGGCTGGCGGCGTTTTATGATGTGCAGGCCGGGCTGGAGCGATTTGAAAAGGGAGACAAAGCCGGGGGCTGTAAGTTAGCAGCGGCGGGAGTCCGGATCTTAAAAAAGTATCCCTGGCTGGGGCAGCCGTCCGGATGGCCGGACAGGCGCAGGTGCTCATGGCTGTGCATGCTGGAGGAAGCAAAGGAGACCGAATCTGCTTCCTGCCACATTTTTGTCAACTGCTTTGGAAAATTCCGCATGACTGTGATGGAAACCGGGGAGGATATCCGCTTCCGCACCCATAAAGCAAAGGAATGTATGGCCTATCTGTATTTTATGAAACAGCCCGTGACCCGGGAGCAGATCATCGAGGCGCTGTGGAATGATGTGGATGAGCTTCCGTCCAATGAGGTGGCGGCGTTACATAATATTTTCTCCACCCTCCGCAAAAGCTTTAGTCCGTATGGACTGGAAGATCTGATTTGTTATGAAGACAGGAAGTATTTTTTAAAGAGCGGCTGCCTGTTTTCTGATGTGGACAGAGTCATGGCGTTTGTGCATGCAGCGGATGCAAAGGATCCGGAGGCGCTGCTTCAGGCATCCGGAATCAGCCGGCTGTATGAGGGCGCTTTCCTTGAAGATATCGACGGTGTATGGTGTGTCAGTGAAAGGGCGTATTTCGACAGAAAGCTGGGAGACGCATTTTTTGAGCTGGCTCAGATTTATAAGAAAGAAAAGGATTATGAAGAGTGTCTGCATGCCCTTACACTGTCAGAAGAAATTAATATCATAAGGGAAGCGGTGAATCTTTGCAAAATGGACTGTTTCATAGAACAGAAGGATGGAAATATGCTGAAACGGTATTATCACCAGCTTGAGAAGCACTATCTGAACATTACCGGAGAGCCGCCGGGGGAAACAATCAGAGAACGGTATCAGAATGGAATGAAATTCTGTGGGAAACAGTGATGGGAGAGACATACATGACAGAAGAGTACAGGAAGCTTCTGGGAGCCGCCGGGTATCATGAGCTGGCCCTTGGAATAAGGTACGGTATTTTGGGGGACTGGGAGGACGGGGAGCTTCCTCTCCCGGATCTTACAGAGGGAGAACTTGAGGAGCGTACAGATAAGTTCTGGAATCTGCTTAAAAAGCCTCAGCCGGGGGGAATGGGACTTTTTGAGATGCAGAAACGGCTGCGGCTCTCAGAAAAAGAATTATATGTGGTATTTTTGGCGGCACTTTGGTGGATTCATGACGGCTTTTGGCCGCTGCTTATGAAGATGGGGGCAAAGGGCCCGGGAATATCGCTGGAGCACAGCAGGCTGCTTATGGAAATGGCAGAAAAAAGGCTGGGGGAATCCGCTGTTTTTGACGCGGGGCGTATGAGGCGGCTTGCCCTTTTTGATGCCTGTACAAAAACGTGGCTCAGACTGGACGGGATCATGTCTGCTCATTTTGCTTTTGGAGAACCGGCGCCTCTCTGGTGGAGGATGGGAACCAGATGGTTCTGTCCCAAAGAAAAGACGGAGGAGGTGGCAGGAACCAGACGTAAGGAGTTTGTATCGCGGCTGGCGAAATATCTGGAAGGCGGGCGGGGACCGCTTTTTCTGACCGGAGAAACAGGAAGCGGCAGAAGGTTCCTTATTAAACAGGCTGCCAGGCTTTTAGATAAAAATCTTTTGTTTGTGAGCCTGACGCCAAAGCTTCTGGAGGAGAGCGGTCTGGCAGGGATCATTGTCCGGGAAGCGCTTCTTTTTCAGGGATGGCCGGTGATTGTCTGTACCGGTGAGTCACAGGAAGAAGCCGGACTTTTGCAGGAACTGGCATACCAGTGCAGAATGGAAGGTCTTCCGCTTATTGTAATCGGACATGGAGAGCAGGGCTTGTCTGATAAAAATGGCCTGGGGCTTCTGGCAGAGGTCCCGGGTCTTTATGGAGGAGAACGGCTGAGACTCTGGAAAATTATGAGCAGTCATCTGCAGTTTGCCAGTGATGTTTCCATGGAGGAACTGGCGGACCGGTATGTGCTTTTGCCGGGGCAGATCCGTTCGATTCTGGATTTGGCAAAAAAACAGGCAGATTTTATGCAGAGTGCCGTCATTGACCGCCGTCTTTTGTTTTCCTGCTGTCACCGTTATCTGAGACAGAGCCTTGGAGGAAAGGCTGTGCAGGTCCCGGTGCGTTTTTCCTGGGAAGACTTGTTGCTTGAAAAAAAGCAGAAAGATAAATTAAGGCGGGCTGAGAATCAGATACGTTTTAGCGGCCAGGTGTTTGAGGAATGGGGCCTTGCAGAAAAGCAGCCTTATGGTCATGGAGTTTCTCTGGTTTTTTCCGGGCCGCCCGGAACGGGAAAAACCATGGCGGCGCAGGTACTGGCCGGACGTATTGGTATGGAGCTTTACCGCGTGGAGCTTCCGGCAGTGGTGAGTAAATACATCGGGGAGACAGAAAAAAATCTGAATGAAATCTTTGAGCATGCAAAAAAGGCACAGGTGGTCCTTTTTTTTGATGAGGCGGATGTACTGTTCGGAAAAAGAACAGATGTCCGTGATTCCAATGATAAGTACAGCAATATGGAGGCGGCCTTTTTGCTTCAGAAGATGGAGAGTTATAATGGAGTGACAATCCTGGCTACCAATTTTCTGCGGAATATGGATGAGGCGTTCAAACGGAGAATACGGTATCTGGTGGAATTTCCATTTCCGGACCGTTACTGGCGGATGGAGATCTGGAAACGGGCGTTTCCCGAAAGGCTCCCGTTAAAGCCGGACATCGATCTGGAATTTATGGCGGCATCCTTTGAGCTTTCCGGCGCCGGCATACGGAATGTGGTGCTGGAGGCGGCATTTCTTGCGGCGGCGGAGAAAGAAGCGGTAGGGATGCCGCAGCTTGTGCAGGCGGCAAAGGGGGAACTGGAGAAAAACGGAAAGACTATGGCGCCGGAGGACTTTGGCCCCTATGCCATGTATCTGGACGGGGCGGATAACAGTTTGGGGGCTGTCTGAACTGGAGTACTCAACAGTTACCGGGGAGGAGTATTATGTATGACAGAGAAAGGGAACTTTGGAAACAATCCGGCGCAAGGTACCGGGTAAAGGAGGAAAAGGGTGCAAAAAGGAAGGGGGACACCTTTGAATCGGACCGGATAAAAAGGAACGGGAGGCTTTTTCCCATTCATCTGGCGTCTCTGGAAAATACATATGGAAATGTGGAATTTACAAGACAGGAGGACGGGAGCCTTGTGGTGTCCTTCGCGAAAAAGCAGGAATTTAAGGAGCCGGTCTTTGAACGTGACGAAGAAAAAATAAATGAAAACCGTCTTGTCAGGGAACAGACGGGAAGCCTGATACGGATGCACAACAGCGGGAGCCCCTTTGGCGCTGAGGCCTTTGTACTGTCGAAAGAAAAAAGCGTCCCCAAACAGGTGAACCGGATTATGCAAAAAGCGGCAAAGCCGTTAGATCAGATGGCCCGGTCCATGGCTTCTCTTCTGGTCCCTGCGTCACAGGATGTCATGCCCCGGGAGCAGTTTGATATCATTTATGAAGATCTGGTCCGAACCGCCCGCCATGCGATTTTAAAGGGCGGGGAGAAAACGAAAGAGGAAGAGCGGATGAAAAAGGACGGAGGACCGATTTGGCGGCCGGTAAAGAAATCTGCGGATGGAAGCGAGGGAGGCGGCGAAGAAGACACCGAAGAAAGCGGAGCAGAAGGAGACAGAGTAAGTCCTAAGAGCCAGCCGAAAACAACAGAGAAAGCCGGAAAAAAAGAATGAAAAAAACAGAAATATTTCAAATTGTATATAGGTTTGTATATAGACAACATCTATAATAAACAGTATTAAGGAAGGTTATGTACCCAAGCGTATTTTAATGTAGAAAGGAGACGACAGCGTTTATGGCAGAGTATTTATCACCGGGTGTTTATGTGGAGGAATTTGAGTCCGGTGCAAAACCGATGGAAGGTGTAAGCACAAGCACAGCCGGCTTTATCGGTCTTGCGGAGAAAGGTCCGGTTGAGGGAGTGCCGCAGCTTGTGACCAACATTGCGGATTTCCGCAGAATTTACGGAGGCTATCTTTCCGAGAATGAATATGGAACGTACCGTTATCTGGCTTATGCAGTGGAACACTATTTCTTAAATGGAGGTTCCCGCTGTTTCGTAACCCGCGTGGCTCCTAAGGACGCGGCATGTGCCGCCGGTTTCGCACCGTTAAAGGAGGATGCGGTCATCCAGATGATGGCGAAAAACCCCGGTATGTGGGGCAATAATATCCGCGTGACCCTGGCTCCGGCCAGCAAGGCCAAGACCCAGATTCTGGAAATCCTTGACACCATGGATGGAAAGAAATATCTGGTGAAGAACGGCGCGGGGTTCCAGCCGGGAGACGTGATTGCGTTTTCCGATCAGGTTCAGACAGTGCTTAACCGGGTTGTAAAAAATCAGGATAATATCCTGACGCTGGAGAAGGAATTTGAGGTGGATGTGGTAGATAAAAATCTGCTGCCGTCCCGCGTGATCACCACATGTGAGTTCAGCCTGGAGGTTCGTTATAACGACGCCGTGGAGTTTTATGATAATTTATCTTTTAATATTAACTCTCCCAATTATCTGGACAAAAAGATTGCAAAATCTGATTTGATTGAAGCGCACTATACCGGCACGGAGCCCGGGGAAGCAAAAGCACCGTTTACCCAGATTGCAGGTGATGAAGGGGAAGCTGTTTTCTCTGTGAACTTCTCAGGAGGCAGCAACGGAAATGTTGCAGGAATCACGGCAGCGGACTTTATCGGCACAGACAATGGAGCAGGAAGAAGAACCGGTATCCAGAGCTTCCTGGACAATGACATGGTTTCTCTTATGGCGGTTCCCGGCGTGACAGACCCCAATGTCCAGCTGATGCTGGTGGCCCACTGTGAGAATCTTGGAAGCCGTTTCGCAGTTCTGGACGTTCCACAGGATGCCAGGAAGGTACAGGATATTTTGGCCCACAGGGATATTTTCGACAGTAACTACGCTGCTTTGTATCATCCGTGGCTGACAGTATTTGATCCGCTGGATAAGAAGAATATCGCAATTCCGCCGTCCGGATCCGTATTGGGAATTTACGCAAGAAGTGATAACACCAGAGGCGTTCATAAAGCGCCGGCCAATGAGGTGGTTCGCGCCTGCGTGGGACTGGACTGCATGTTTAATACAGGCGAGCAGGATATCCTGAATCCGAAGGGTGTGAACCTGATTCGTTCCTTCCCCGGACAGGGGATCCGCGTTTGGGGAGCAAGAACGGCCACAAGCAATCCAAGCTGGAAATATATTAATGTACGCCGTCTCTTTATCTTCATCGAGGAATCCATTAAAGCCAATACCAGCTGGGCTGTATTTGAACCCAATGACGAAGTGCTCTGGGTGAGGGTACAGAGAACCATCAGTGTGTTCTTAAATGGCCTGTGGAGAGGCGGCTCGCTGGCAGGAAGCTCTCCGGAAGAGGCGTTTTTTGTAAATATCGGCAGAGATACCATGAGCCAGGACGACATTGACAACGGCCGTCTGGTCTGCGTGATCGGTATTGCACCGGTGAAACCGGCTGAGTTCGTAATCTTCAGAATTTCGCAGAAGACAGGAGATGCGGAATAGCAACAGTTCAGAGGGGTTCTGAACTGCTGCGGGGAATAAGACGCGGACGGAATAAGTAAGTACATAAGGTTGCAGGAAGGAGAATAAATTATGGCAGGCTATCCGCAGGCAAAATTCAGATATAAAGTTGAAATTGACGGTCTTGAGGCCGGAGGTTTTTCTGAGGCGACTGGTTTCGATGCGTCCATTGACGTGATTGAGTACCGTGAAGGCGATATGACAGCAGAAACTCCGATGAAGATCGCCGGACTTAAAAAATATGGCAATATTACACTGAAGCAGGGACTGACAGATTCCAGAGTTATGTATGACTGGCTGGCGGCAGGAGTAAACGGGGAGGTTCAGAGAAAGACTCTGACTCTGACTCTTTTAAATGATACGCAGGCTCCGGCTGCCTCCTGGCAGATCATCAATGCATGGCCCACAAAGTATACGGCGCCTGATTTCAATGCAACTGCATCTGAAATCGCCATTGAGACCATTGAAATTGCCCATGAAGGCATGACCAGGGTATCATAACAGGAAAGACACAGGTTGAACCAGTGTGCTGAAAGTAAACGTGTCAGCATACGAGGACCGGTATGACGGAACCGGCGCAGGGGATAACATCCCGCGCCGGTTCCGGAAAAAAGGGAGGAACAGACGATGGCATTTCAGACAGAATTTCCTTTTACTCTTCCCAAAGGGTATATTGACCGGGACGGGGAGGTTCACAGGGAGGGCATGATGCGGATGGCCAATGCGGCCGATGAGATTCTGCCCCTTAAGGACCCCAGAGTACAGCAGAATCCCGGTTATTTAACAATTATTCTTCTGGCCCGCGTGATCACGAAGCTGGGAACGCTTCCGGCCGTGGATACCAGAACCGTTGAGTCTCTGTTTACCATGGATCTGGCGTACCTGCAGGATCTGTACCAGAGAATCAATTCCATGGAGATTCCGTCCTATCACGGGATATGTCCCCACTGTGGCAAAGAAATAGATGTGCCGATAAATTTTATGGAAGCCGGATGATCCGCACCTATCCGGCAGAAAAGATATATGAGGAAACAGCCTTCATCGGCTACTATATGCACTGGAGCAGCGAGGAGATCATGAACATGAGCCATCTGGAACGGATTCAGTGGTGCAACCAGATTTCGGCCATCAACCGCCGGCTGAACGATGAGCCGGAGAATGTGTTTCATATATAAAGGGGGCAAAACCTATGGGTCTCGAACAGGATGACATGATAGCCAATAATCAGTTCCGGGTGTCCATTGGTCCGGTGCTCTTCAGTTTTTCCAAGGTGACAAACCTGTCAGATACCATCGAGTATGAGCCATATCAGGAAGGCGGCTTTAATGACTATCCCAGACTTCTTAAAAAGCCGAAAACCAGAATGGAAACACTGATTCTGGAAAAGGGAGTCCGGGTGGGCGCAAAGGATGTTCCCATGAGGGCACTGACCACCGGGGTATGGGTTGCTGCGGTGGTGATCATGGTTATGAAGCACAACCGCGTAGTGAAGAGCTATTTTTTTGAGCAGGGTGTTATTACCCAGTGGGAGCTTGGGGAATTAAATGCCCTGGGAAAAGAAGCCCTGATAAAGCGTGTTGTCATTACCCATAATGGACTTCACGAGAATATGCTGATGCTGTAAGCATCCGCTTGGAAGATGAAAGGCAGATGAGAAGCGTTGATGCCCGTTTCAAGGTTGCACGATGGATGGAAGCTTATTGAACCGCAAAAGGAAATAAAGGTCACAGCAAAAAGCAGAATTTCTCAATTTGCAGACTTTGCCCGGATGATTATGAACCGTTATCTGGTCAAAAGTGTGTATGAGTTCAGTTCAGCTTCTTTTGTATTTGCGGACTGGTTTCATGAAGATCAGGATGCAGAGGAAAGGCGAAGACAGGAACGGGAGATTCTCAGGCTTCTTGCGGTCGTGCGGGATTTTCAGAAGGAAAAACAGCTTCCTGCTGTTTATAATCAGCTGATTCAACAGATAAACCAGACAGTAACAGTTTATGAGAACAGGCCGGGTGAGAAATCCAGGGACCTTCTCTTACTGTGCAGAGAAGTTTCCGGACAGGGAGAACAGGCACCGGAGTATCTGCAGGAACCGGAGACGGAAAGACGTTTTGCCCGGCTTGTGATGCAGTTTGCGGTTCCGGGGGGTGCTTATACCACCCGTCCGAAAGTGTTTACGGGCCGTTTTCATTCCGGACTTGAAAACCGCGTCAGAATGGCGGGACGGATGCCGTCCTATACGGAACGTTTTTTAAACGCAAAGAAAGAATCAACGGAATGTTTCCGCCAGGTATTTACAGAGCGGCTGCCGTTAATCCATTTCGCGGAAAGCTTAAGCCAGGAGGAGAAAGAACAGATACAAAAGCTTTTTCCTGAATTTTTTGCGGAACATCAGGATATGGTCAATGTTCTTTCGTCCATGCCGCGGACCCGGTGGACGGAATGGAAAAAGCAGGTCATGGAGATGGCCTTTCCGGAAACGGAACGTCTGACTGCTCAGATGGGGGCATACAGGGAGAAAACAGAACCATTCACGGAGAATGAGGACTTCATGGGTCATGTTTCTGCCCGGGAGCAGGAACAGACGGCAGGAAAGCTGGCGTTTCTTTCTGTTTTTTCCGGGACAGGGCAGCCGGAACAGATTCTGGAGTCAATCTTAAACGATACGGAGACAGAATGGAAGCGGACGGAACATATCTTTCTGGAGATGGCCGGAGGGGAAGAGATCCAAAGGCTTCAAAAAACTTATCAGAAAAATAAAAGAACATTTGCAGATCAGATCAGGGCAGGAAGAATCCAGAGTCTGTTTCGTGACAGGCTGGCGTTTGAATTTGCCAGAGAGGTTCTCAAATTAGAAGAGAACCGTAGCGTTGGGGCCGTTAAGTGGGAGCGTCCGGAGGACGACGTGATAAATGATGGGCCTGTAACGAAACTGCTGCGGAAGGTTTATTGGCAGAAGAAAGAACGGGAGAGAGAAGAACAGACATCGCAGGGCAAACCGGCAGACCGGCCGCAGACAGCCGGACGGGACAAACTGACAGGCCAGCCGCAGCCAGCCGGACGGGACAAACTGGCAGGCCAGCCGCGGCCAGCCGGACAGGACAAAACAACAGGACGTGCAGAATTGAAAGGCTATACAGAACCTGCGGGCTATACAGAACCTGCGGGCCGTACAGAACTGGCATATCGTACAGAACTGGCGGGTCGGACAGAACTGACAGACCGTACAGAATCGGCAGGCCGTACGGAATCGGCGGGTTATACAGAACTGGCAGACCGTACAGGATCAGCAGGTCACACAAAACCTGCAAGCCAGGAAGAATCAGCGGGCCGTACAGAATTGGCAGACTGGACAGAACCGGCAGGCCGTACGGAACTGAGAGCCCGCACAGAACCTGCGGACCATATAGAACCCGCAGGCCAGGCAGAATCAGCGGGTCATACAGAACCAGCGGATCATACAGGAACATCAAACCATACAGGAGCAGCAGACCATACAGAGACAACTGGCAATACAGAACCCGCGGGCCAGGCAAAACCGGTGATTCATACAGAATCAGAGGACCGTACAGCAAGGAAAACGCTTACGAAATTATTGAGGGAGATGGCAGAATTTACCCAAAAACCGGATGCGGGCGTGACAGGAGAGAAGAGCGCCGGCCGGGAAAAAAATAACGACGGGGACGCAGGCACAAAAGAGAAGCCGGATACAGAATTGTCCGGACAGGGAAATTCTGAGCAAAAGATGAATCCTGGTGTTGGGATGGCTGCCGGGAAGCTGGCGTTAATGATGACGGTTTCAGAGTTTTATGGCGGCGGGAAGGACGGCCTGAGTCAGATCATTCCGGAACTGACAGAGATTTTAAACTGTTCAGAGGAAAGCTGGGAAATGGCACAAACCGTACTTCTGCACAGGAAAGACAACGAGCCGGAAGCAGAGATTTCCCGGGAACCGGACGTAATTTACAGAGACTGGAAACACTCCCTCGACCAGGCAGCCGGATTGGAAACGGAAAAAGCAGCAGACAGAAATTCACAGCTATTGTTGTCAGCCATGCGGGAATTCATGAAAGAAAGGGAATTCCGCTCCTTGACAGAGAAGGTCATGAGCCAGGCCCGGCTGCTGCCGGAGCGGTGGGAGAACCTGACATATGAGCAGAAAATATTGCAGGTATGGCAGCAGATAAAGGACGATTCCCAACAGGAAAAAGGGAAGGAAACCCGGGAACAGCTAAGGGTGGTGACCGCCGGCCAGGATACCGGAGAGCAGGAGCCTACACGGCGGGAGATTTTTGAAAATTCAGAAGAGACAAAAGCGGCTGGGGCTGCTAAAATGCGGCTGTTGGAAAGAATTGTCCGGATACAGAAAGAACAGAAACTCTGGGAGCGGGTTCAAAAAGAATACATCAGCGAAAGAAAAGAGTATATCCAAAAGATTCAGGAGCAGAATGGAGCCGTTCCAAAAGAAATGGAGCCGGTTCTGGGGAAAGGCCCCTTCCTTTCCATGATGGAAAGCCGGGAAGAAGCGGTGGAAATGGTGGCGGGGCTTTTCTATGAAATACCAGAGTTAAAGATGTATGCCAGGGGTCTTGACGAAGAAACAGACCGTGAAAAAAAGCGGGAACACCTTAAAGAGGTAATCGCAAGCCTTAATATCAGGGAATGGAAACTTTTGGAAAATAAGGTGTTTGAGAAATCAGGGGCCGGACAGGAGGTCAAATTGGCAATGTCCCCGGGGATTGCTTTTCTCCCGGCGGAATATCAGAAAAAAAAGGAACAGATTGCGGAACAGATTCTTAAGACATCCGTAAGGATTCCGGAGGATATGGAGGCGGTGCTGGGAAAACTTCCGCTCATTCAGCTGGTGGAAGAGTCTGAAGAAACGGCAGAGTATGTGTCACGGATGCTGTATGAGATGCCGGAAATGGAAATTTATACAAAGTCATGGCAAAAAGAGGCTTCCGGAAAACAGCCCGAAGCCCGGACCGGGACGGATAAAGCCGGAAAGACGCAGTCGAAGGCAGTAGAAATACTGGTGGAATTAATTGAAGCGCTGAGTCCGGGAGAGTGGAAGCTTGTGGAACAGCGTTTGCAGGAGACAAAGGAGGCAGCAGAAAAGGGAAAAACGAGGGCAGAAGCCGATTCGGAAAACAGAGCAGAATCTCTGCCGGGAGCCGTAGTAAAATTTCTTCAGGCAGATGAAAAGGAGACGGAGGCAGGAGTGGAAAATCTCCCTGTGATGTCGAAACTGGAATATCGGAATATGGAGAAATTTTTACTGCGGGAGAAGGACACGCCAGAAGACAGATATCAGGGAAGCGCCCCTTTTGCTGCTGATTTGCGCCTGAATCTGCCGGATACGGTTTCTCTGGAATTTGTGAAACTGATTTCTCAGGATACCCGGAGCGGTTCGCAGATTTCCGGAAGCCCGCAGTCATTCGGGATTCCGCAGACGTCCGAAATCCGGCAGACCCCTGTAAACCGACAGGCGTCCGGGGGCCGACAGCCATCCGGGATTCCGCAAATGTCCGGAAGCCCGCAGTCATCCGGGATTCCGCAAATGTCCGGGAGCCCGCAGATATCCGGAAACCCGCAGCCATCCGGGATTCCGCAAATGTCCGGGAGTCCGCAGATACCTGAAAGCCCGCAGATATCCGGGGTTTCTCAGATACCTGGAAGTCCGCGGTTGTCCGGGGGGTCACACATATCGGAAAGCCCGCAGGCACCGGATATGCTCTTACTGTCAGCGGCAGCTGACGGCCGGACGGAAGAAAGGGCGTTATTAACGACCGGCACCTCAAATGATATGGCAGAGTATCCTGACGCACCGCAGGTTTATAAAGAAGAAAGGTTTTATACCATGCTGCAGGAATCCGGTATTTATGCAGCAGACAGGGTGTCATCAAAGGCATTGCAGATCTTTTGGACACCAGAAAGCCCGCAGGCTTCCGGGGTGCCGGAGAAGAAAAAATCCACAGGGTATGTTGTTTCCGGATATGATTTCTCCGGACATGATTTTCCCGGGCATGGTTTTCCTGAATATGACTCGCCGGGGTATGATTTTGGGCTCCCGGTGCCTGACCGGATCATTGCCAGAATGATGCCGCCCAGGGGAATGGAATCGCCTGTACAGGATGCCAGGACGCAGCTTCAGTTTTTGCAGGAGCAGCCGGCAGGGAAACTTTCGGAGGAAGATATCCATACGGTTCAGGTGATGGGAAATAAGGTCCGGACCGTAAATGAATATGAGGAACGTCTGACAAAGCTGACAGAACAGATCACAGCCCAGAAGGCAGAAATTGAAGAACTGATGCAAAACCATCGTAAACTCAGTGATCCGCGCCGGCAGCAAAGAATCATCGAACGCATGATGAAGCAGCTGCGGGGCCAGCTTAAGCTGGAACGACTGCAGCGCGGAAATGACTGATTGACATAACAGAGCAGGCGGAGCTGCGGTAACAGTTCGGGGAGTACAACAACGGGAAGGGGGAAGCGCCCATGCTTCAGGAACTGGTTGGTTCCTTTGTTAAGGCAAAGCTTGTGATTGGAAAGAACGGGGTAAAAACGATTCCCTGTGTTTTTAATCCCAGTTCGTATACGATTTCTAATCGGGCTGTTTACAAAGAAAAAAATGAAATGGGTGACGTTGCGATCCCGCAGTTTACGGGCATTGCCCCCATGGAATTAAGTGTTTCATTGATTTTTGACTCATCAAGCCTTATGCAGCTCGCTGCCAACACGGCGATGCTGTCGGCAGCCTCCGGAGAGCTTAAGGAACCGGAACCGGTTTCTGTGTATACCAATGAACTGATGAAGTTAGTTATGGTGAAACCGGATGAACATCGGCCGCCGGTGGTGACCTTTTGCTGGGGTGATCTGGAGTTTACCGGTTATGTGAAATCCTTAGAACACACCTACACCATGTTCAGCATTAATGGAAAGCCAATCCGGGCCAATGTGAAGTTAGTAATTGTGCGGGAGGAGGACGGGTATAAGACGCCTCTGGAATCACCGGACCGGACCAAATATACTACCTATACGGAGGGCATGAGTCTGTGGATGTTAGCGCATAAGGAATATGGCGACTGTGAAAAATGGAGAATGATTGCGAAGGCCAATGGAATTGAAAATCCCCTTGATTTAAAACCGGGGCAGATATTAAAAATTCCGGCCTTGTAAAGAAAGCCGCCAAAAGAGGCAGAGGGCGTCAGAAGGCAGCAAAGCCGCCCCAAAAGGCAGAAAGCGGCAAAAGACAGCAAAAGCCGCCCCAAAAGGCAGAAAGCGGCTAAAGACAGCAAAAGCCGCCCCAAAAGGCAGAGAGAAGCAGTGAGGCAGAGGGCAGCAGAGGAGGGAGTTTTATGGCAGATCTGATGGCGGGAACCTATACGTATGAAGCTCTGGAGAAAAAATACAGCAGATTTCAGGTTCCGGCCGCGAAAATTAAAATTGACGGATCTGACATTATCAGCAATAAAAAAATCCATGTCCAGGAAATCCGGGCTTCCCTGTCTTTGTCTCATGCAGGGAGCGTTCAGGTGGTGCTTAACCGGTGTTATGACTTTGAAAACCACGCGCTGGATTCCGGCCTTAAAAGCAAGGCAGTGCCGGGGAAGGTGCTGGAGGCGGAGCTGGGCTATGGTTCAGATACCCTGATGATTTTTAAGGGATATATTGCCGCAGTGGATGTGGAGTTTGACGCGGCTGAAGGAATCAGTCTGACCATTACTGCCATGGATGTCCGAAGGCTTATGATGACCGGAGGCACCCACTATCTCTTACATGATGTAAAGAATTATTCAGAAGCGTTTGAGGCGGTGATGAAGCCATATAAGAAGTTATGCAGCGCAGTGACAGATGCAACAAACGACCAGCTGGAGCTGCCTGTATCCCAGACGGTTTCTGATTATGATTTTATTACCATGGAGCTAATCGGTACAGGAAGGGCGGACCGGGAGTTTTTCGTAGTGGGGGACAAGGCATATTTCAGAAAACCCAGGAGCGCCAAAAGTCCGGTGATCAGCCTGGGAATACAAAAAGGGCTATACCATTTTGAACGGAGCAGCAGCTATGTTAATTATGAGGTGGAAGTGATCGGATACGATCCGGCCGGGCAGAAAAATATTTCCGGAAAGGCAACTGCAAAATCGAAGGACCAGCAGACGGCGGCATTACCCGCACCGGGAAAACGGATATGGACGGCTCCTGACGCGGTGACAGAGGCACAGGCAAAGGCCAGGGCCAGCGCACTGGCAGACCGTCTGGTGGCCAGGGGGCAGACCGGACGGGGCGAGTGTGTGGGGATTCCGCAGATTGTACCTGGCCGCTATATTGAAATCCGCAGCATGGACAGCATGCTGGATAAAAAATACTATGTGACAGAAGTGGAGCATCAGATCGGCGAAGACGGTTTTGTCACCATTTTTGAAGTGGGAGGCTGGGAATGACTGGTTTTTTTGAAGGGACGCAGCCGGACGGAAACGGCAGGCTCATGGGCATACAGGGGGTTGCCACAGGAATTGTAAAGGAAAACTGGGATGACAAACATCAGGGAATGGTGAAGGTGGAGTATTCTCTGGGCGAGGAAGGAAGAAATGTCAGCGGCTGGATGCCGATGATGAGCCTTTATGCGGGAAAGGAATTCGGAATTTATATTCTGCCGGAGATTGGGGCCGAAGTGGTCGTGGCTTTTCAGCTTGGAGACCGGAACTGTCCAATTATGCTTGGCACTTTATGGAACAAAACGAACACGATTCCGAAAGAAACGGCAAACAAAGATAATTCCATTAAGCTGATCCGGACGCTGTCCGGGTGTATGATCCGGCTTTCAGATGAAAAGGGAAAGGAAAAAATTGAAATCCAAACTCCGGGAGAACTTAAAGTGGTTTTAGATGATGAGAAAAAGACGGCAGAGGTTAGCGACAAGGACGGTAAAAATAAATTTTTGCTGGACGCCCAAAACGGTCAGATTACCATGAGCGCAGATAAGAAGATTTCTATGAAGGCCGGGGGAAAGGAGATCTTCGTGACAGACGGCAATCAGGCGGCCATAAAGGCGGGGACTGTAAAAATAGAGGCTCAGCAGAGTCTTAACATAAAAGGACAAAGCAGTAAGGTAGAGGGGGCTTCCGTGGAGGTAAAGGCCAACGGAACCCTCAAGATGGAGGCCAGTGGAATCACCCAGGTAAAGGGAAGCATGTTGAAATTAAACTAAGGTGCGGCTGAAAGAACAGAGGGTGGCAGACCGGGCAAAAAACGGGAGGCGGTGCGGCATGGATGAAGAGAAATATGGAAAAGAATTTTTGGGGACCGGCTGGGGATTCCCTGTACAGGCAGACCTGCTGTCCGGCCAGGTGCAGATGGTTTCCCAGGAAGAGGATATCAAACAGGCAATCCGGCTGATTCTGATGACGCGTCAGGGCGAGCGGGTTATGCGGCCTGAGTTCGGGTGCAGAATTTATGACTTTGCCTTCGGAACGACCGATTATACCTCTCTGTCAAGAATGAAGCATGCAGTGGAGGAGGCCTTAAAACTCTGGGAACCGCGGATTACGGATGTGGAAGCAGAGGTTATTGTGGCAGACGGTGAAGCCGGTCTTTTACAGATAAAAATTTCTTATCGGGTAAGAAGTACCAATAATCCCTATAACCTGGTATTCCCGTTTTATCTGAACGAGGGATTCGAATGATCCCAGAGGCCGTAGGCTGCAACAGATAGAAGGGATCTGAATTGCTGCGGGAAGGTAACGGAGCACTCTAACGGTTCAGAAGGTGTCTGAACGATTACAAAAAGGAAAGGTGGTGGTCTTATGGAATATCCGGTTATTGATACACGTACAGAGGAAGAACTTTTGGAGGAAATCGGGCAAAAGGCGAAAAGCTATACGCCGGAGTGGAGATTTGACCGGAAGAACCCTGATGCGGGCACGGCGCTGGCGCTGATGTTTGCGAAGCTCCACCACCGGACCATTGGCCAGTTCAACAGGCTGCTTTATAAGAATCAGATTGATTTTTATAACCGGATCGGCACGGCTATGCGGCCCTGTGTTCCGGCAGAAGGGTTTGCGGCTTTTTCCCTGGTAAATGGAGCTGTTGCAGGCATCCATTTAGAAAAGGGTGTGGGACTCACCAGCGACACAGATGGAGAAGCAGGAGAAAAGGTCGGCGCTGAGACCATGGATGATGTTTACGTGACGCCGGCGGGGATACGTGCCGTTTATGAATGCCGGAAGACGCCGGATTATATCAACTGTCTGTATCAAAGCGAGGAAGAACAGTCGGTTTGCGAAGGATTTTTGCTTTTTGCCGGAAAGGGAGAGAATCTTACCTGTCATGAGTGGTTTTTCAGCCATCCGTCCATGTTTTCTTTTGAGCGGACCGGGCGCCTTGGCCTTGTTTTTTCCGGGCCCGGGGGAAAGCCTTTTCCCGGAGAGTTTCTTTTAAAGCTCGCAGACTGCTCCATTGCAGAATTTTCTTATTCTGCGGAGGAGGCCTTCATACCGTTTGGCAGACAATATGAAAAGGACGGAATCCTGTATCTGGAAAAGCAGGCGTCCCAGCCTGCGGCGGCCATTCAGGAAATCCGGGGGATCTCTCAATATTGGGTGAAAATGACCTTACTTGACTATTCGCTCTGCGACCAGATTGAGATAAGCAGTCTTAAAATGGTTTCGGAAGGGCCTTCCATGGCACCGGACTATGTGCAGGCGGAGGGAACCGAGCAGGCAAAAGAGTTTTGTGTCCCCTTTGGCGAGCAGTTTGGCGTTTACAGCGAAGTTTATTTTTCCTGCCGGGAGGCTTTAAATAAGCGCGGCGCCTGGGTGAGCTTTTCTTTTCAGGAAGGATTTATGAAAGTTCCGATTCGGGAGCAGGACCGGCAGGAGACTCAGTGGAAGCTGGTGATGCCGAAGTCTTCAGTTGCTGTGTCAAAGGAATATGATATCACCATTGAAGAAGTGATATGGGAATATTTTAACGGTCTGGGCTGGGCCAGACTGTTCCCGGGCCGGGAGTACTGCGACGTGTTCCGGGCCGGAGAGGAAACAGAGAAAAAAAGACATACTCTGGTCTTTCAGTGCCCAAAGGACATGGAGCCCGCCTATATGGGAGCGGCGGAGACCTACTATATCCGGGCAAGAATTCTGAAAGTAAACAATGCATTTAAGACAGAGGGGTATTATGTGGCTCCGGTCCTGTCTCAGATAAGCTTCCGGTATGAGTATCCGTTCCCGGGAATGGAACCTGAGTATTTTTTCTGCCGCAGTAATCTGGAGGAGCGGTTTGTCCGGGCGGCGTCCTGTTTTGAGGGCCTCTATCCCTGGAAACCATTCTGGCAGAGCGACGACGAGACGGCTGCTGTTTATGTGGGGCTTGACCGTCCATTCACAGAAGGCCCTGTCCGGATGCTGTGGGTGCTTAAGGCCATGGGACAGCAAAAGATGCCTGTTCTGGAATGGGAATACATGGGACCGGGGGGCCGGTTTAAGGCTTTAAATCCTGCGGACAGTACGGAAAATTTCCGGCAAACCGGGCTTGTGACCTTTGAGGGAAATCCCGACTGGGAACTGGGAACTCTGTTTGGCCGGACCCTTTACTGGTTCCGCATCCGGGCCGTGGGAAACAGTTACCTGGGGGAGACGGCCGCTGAGACTTTACAGGTGGAGGCGGTCCATATGAATGCCGTCCGCATCCGGGCGGTCCGGTCTGGTTTTGAGGAAGTTTTTACCATGACCCGATATGAGGAGCACTTTACATACAGGCTGCTTTATCAGAACATTCACAGACTGGAACTGTGGGTCAATGAAATGGAAACGATTTCTGCCGGCGATCAGGAATGGCTTGAGAAAGCCGGACGGATTAAAAAGACCCGTGACGCCGGAGGAATGGTGACGGAAATCTGGGTGAAGTGGGAACCCAAAGACGGATTTTCGACTTCCAAACCGGGAGACCGCCATTATATCTTAGATGCCAATGAAGGAACCATTACCTTCGGAGACAACCGAAACGGGCGGATCCCGGCCGTGGGGGTGACGGATGGGGTTCGCGTAAGTTACAGCATCGGAGGCGGTGCAAAGACCAACCTGCCCCCGGGGGGGATTACAGGGCTTTTGCTGGCTGCTGGCTTCATTAACCAGGCTACCAATCCCATGGGTCTGGCAGGAGGCTATGACAGAGAGGATGTGTCCGCGGCAATCCAGAGAAGGGCCGGAGAACTTCGCCACCGGTTCCGGGCAGTCTCCCTGAAAGATTATGAGATGTTAGCCATGGAAGCTTCGGGAGGAATTGCCCGTGTCCAGTGTATTTCCGGCTATGATGAAGAAGGAAACCGGGCTGCGGGGCATGTGAGTCTTCTGGTACTTCAGGAGGACTATCTTCATGGAGGATATTTTTTTCCGGAACTAAAGAAAAGAATTATGAATTATCTGGAGGATAAAACAGACCCAAACCTGCTTTCCGGGGAACGGTTACATATCGTAAAACCGGTACTGGTTGATGTGGGGGTCCAGTGTGAAATCACGATCCGGGATTATAACGAATCCTATGAGATCCGGACCGAACTGGTGAAACGGCTGGAAAAATTTCTGGATCCTTTAAAAGGCGGCATAGGGGGAAAAGGATGGAAAATCGGGGAACTGCCTGACCGCAGCCAGATCGTGACAGTCATTTATCAGGACGAGAGAATCCGCCATATGGGAAATCTGCTTATCAGCTGCATTCTTTCATCCGCCAGCCAGAAGAAAGAGGTCAGTGAAGAGGACCTTGAGAAAAATCCCTATCTGCTTACGGTCGGAGGAACGCACCGCATCGTGGTGCGTGTGGAATAAGGAGGTGAAGCCGTGCTGCCGGAAATTCAACTGGATAAGGACCGTTTTGAAAGCATGACCCGGGAAATGCAGAATATGATTTCCAGCATATGTCCGGCGTGGACGGACTACAATGCTCATGATCCCGGAATTACGTTAATGGAGCTTTTTGCGTGGCTTAAGGAAATCCAGCAGTATCATATGGACCAGATCAACGAGGGGCAGATGATGCAGTATTTAAGGCTTCTGGGGCAGAAACGTCATGGCAGAAGCGCGGCGCGGGTACTGCTTTCCCTCCAATCAGGGGAGCCGCTGTGGGTAAAGAAAAACAGCCGTTTTTATGCAGGAAGGTTCTGTTTCGAGACAGAGCGTGAGCTTGTGCTTCCGGGGATACAGGCAGTATTCTGTGCCTGTCAGGAACCGGATGGTTTAACGGTATCAGATAGTTTAACGGTATTAGAGAGGGAGCAGCTTGCCCATGACGGACAGATGGAGTTTTATCCGTTTGGACATAAGTTGAGATTTAGAACCACATTTTACCTGGGGCTTGACAGCCCGCTTCCTCCTGGAAAGGAAACGGCGCTTTCTGTGCGGGTCAGCCAAAAATGGCCGGTAAAGCGAAACAGGATTGAGGACGGATTTCTTCCACTGGCGGATCTGTCCTATGAGTATTTTGAGAATAAAGAGACCGGGTGGAAGCCCCTTCCCGTGATCCGGGATGAAAGTTTTGGATTTTTGCAGGATGGCTTTCTTTCCTTTTCCTGTCCGGGGGCCATGGAGAAGACACAGATTGCCGGACATAAGGCTTATGGCGTCCGTATTGTATTAAAGGAAAGCGGATATGAAGTCCCCCCGGTAATCACCGGACTTGATTTTGCTTATGTTCCGGCGGTTCAGAAACATACCAGAGCCAGGCTCCTTCCTGCCAGGCTTTGTACCAGTGAACAGGGAGCGGAGGTAGTTTCCGAAGAACCGTTACTGGGAGATGAGCGGGCGGAATGTTTCCTTGGCTTCCACGGCAGGTATCAGCCGGTTTCCTTAGAGTATCAGCTCCGGGAAGGATATGCAGTATTTTCTGTTTCCATGTTTAACGAAGGAATGCCGGATGAGGCTTTTGTATGCGCCTATGAACAGACCTTTGAAAGGGATCGGAACCTGCCGGACGGAGACGGTTTTCCCGGCCAGCATATTCCGCTTAAGGAACGCGGGCTTTTGACAGAGGATTTCCTTTTGCTGGCGGAGGACCAGGAAAAACCAGGATACTTCAATTTTTGGAGTCAGGTGGAAGATTTCCACAGTTCCGGTCCGGAGGACCGCCATTATATTCTGGACGGAGAGAAGGGGGAACTGATTTTTGGAGATGGCTTTTATGGAAGGGCTCCAGAGGGACGGCTTTTGATTGCAGGCTGCGCGGTTTCCTTTGGCAGGGAAGGGAATATAAACCCGGCGGATTTTACGGCGCCGGAGTATGAGACCCTTACGGCTGTAAGCCGGACGGATGCATGGGGAGGTGAGGATCCGGAAAGTTTTGTGGAAGCGTTCCAAAGATTTGAACGGTCACAGTACGATATCTTTCAGGCAGTGACCCTCACTGACTACGAAACGCTTGCCATGAGAACTCCCGGCCTTATGCTTCATTCCTGTCGTGCCATCGCCTCTTCGTCTGGAAAAATTACCGTGGCGGTGATGCCTTTTTCCGAGAACGGGGCGGGAACCCTAAGTGACAGGGCGGCGCAGAACATCCGGAAATTTTTAGAGGAGAGGCGGCTCATTGGAACGGAAGTACGGGTGAAATCGCCGGAATATATACAGATCATAGTAACGGTACAGATGTATTTGAAATCTCAGTACCGGAACGGGCGGCAGACGGTGGAAGACACCATCAAAGATTTTTTTCATGGAATTCATGAACGCATGGGAGAGCCCTTGTCTTATCGAAGCCTCTGCGGGGCGCTGGAGCGGCTTCCCTGTACGGCAAGAATCGGCTATCTGACCCTGGAGGCCAGAGGAAACGGATTTACATATGGGGAAAGCGGGGATATTCTGCCGCCTCCGGACGGCGTATTCGTGCTTAAAAATCTGGAATGTGTGGTATTAGAGGCGTAAAGAGAGGCCGCGGGATGGTCAGGACGGAAAGGAGCAGCAGTGAAATATTTCCTGTACAACAAGGCAGTGGATTTTAAAAAGGGCTATATGGAAAACTGTGCCTGGTGCGAGACGGGGTTTACGGTAGAAAATCCAAAGATTCCCGGCGGCGGAAGCTTTATCACCAGGGTCATGGACAGCAGGGAGAAAGAGACGGTGTGGCACCGGCTGGGCGCAGATTGTGAAGCATTAGGCAATGCTTCCATACAGCTTTCTCTGTATGCATCAGAATCTGACCGCTTTTTCGTGGACGGGAAGGAAGAGAATTTGCAGGATTACCTGCGAAACCCGGAAATTTCCATGGAGGAAAAGAGAAAGAGACTGGATTTTTGTCTGGTAAAAACGATTTTAAGTCCGTCGGATATTCTGCTTTATGACGTGAAAGGAAGGTATCTGTGGGCTGTCATCCGGATGTTTTCCCAGGGTGGCGAAAGACCAGTCATCCACAGACTTCAGTTCTTTTTCCCAAAGGAGAGCTGGACACAGTATCTGCCGAACGTATACCGGACGGGACTGGGGGAGAACTCTTTTCTGGACCGGTATCTGGCCATTTTCCAGTCCATGTACGGGGATTTGGAGCAGTCGATCCGGCGGGCAGACCGGCTTCTGGATACAGAGATCACGGACCCCAGGGTTCTGGAATGGCTGGCCGGGTGGATTTATGTGGACAATGTATCTCTGTGGCCAGGGGACCGTTTAAGACGTTTTCTTAAGGAGGCTGTGAGGCTTTATGCAATCCGGGGCACCAGGAAGGGACTTCTGGACATGGTGAAGCTTTACACCGGATGTCCGGCCTTTCTGGTGGAATATATGGAGCTGGAACAGGTGATGACGGATGTTATGCAGAGAGAACGCTGGGAGCGGCTTTATGGGACAGAAAAAAACTGCTGTTTTCTCCTTGTCATGGAGACGGCAGTGTCAGAGCCGGGGCAGAAAAAGGCAGTGGAGGCCCTGGTTGAGAGCATAAGACCGGCTCATATTTCCATCCGGCTTGTGGTATTAAAGCCCCGGATGGTGCTGGGTTCCCATTGTTATCTGGGAGTGAATACCAAACTGGAGCATCTGCGGCCATTGGTCCTTGACGGGGCATCTCTTCTGGCATTTTCGGCGCTCAAAAACAGCAGACAGGATACGGAGGGAAGATCGTGAAAAATTTAAATTATTTTCCGTTTGAGCGGAATCGTTATTATTATGGAAAGCTTCTGACAGAACAGGATTTTAACCAGGAGCAGAAATATGGAAATGACAAACGGCGGTTTATCAATCGTTTCCTGTCCGGAACCGGTGTGGCGGCGGGGTTTAAAGTGGTGGCAGTGGGCGAAAAGAGTATTTCCGTGGAGGCCGGAATGGCCCTGGATTTTGCGGGAAGGGAAATTCTCCTTGCAGCGCCGGTGAACCGCAATCTGTCCATGATTGACGGGTTTGATACCGCGGCCGGTGAGACGAAAGATTATCTGTATCTGTGCATTGAGTATGATGAAAGGACTGTATCGCCTTCTCTTAACATAACCGGGCCGTCTTCCTTTGAAGGGGAAGGGGAGGCAGACCGGATTAAAGAATCCTGTCATCTTTATCTGACAGATGAGGAACCGGAGCGTTATGAGCTGAAGCCGGAGTCCATATACCGCCAGGAAACGCTGCTTTATGAACAGGATCAGATTTTTGTACGGCAGATGGTCCCGGCGGCAGTTTCCGGCGGAGCAGAGTTTGAAATGATGGTGGAACTGGAAAATCTGGGACCGTCAAGAAAGGTTTCTCTGGAGTTTACGGAAGAACTGACAGGGCTTTTTGCCGGTGAAGAGCGGGTATTCCGGATGGAGGAAAAAGAACTGGTTCTGGAGCGTCACCAGAAGGTGCGCCGCGTCTTTTCCTGCCGTGCCATGGCTCTTGATAATGGAAAAGGAAGAATTGTTTTAAAGCCGGGAAGCCTTTTGCTTTCCGTTGGAAACAGATCTTACCGGGGAGAACAGGAGCAAAGTCTTTCTGTTCCGATTTTAAAGGAAGATTTGTGGGAGCTGGCCGGAAAGAGGGAGATTGAGGGGGCCATGGACCAGATACGCAAATACAGCTATCCCCAGGGAATCTATCTGGCCAGAATTTATCTGATAAAAACAGGCGGGACCTATCTGATTGATAAAATAGATCAGAATCCTTTCAATCAGTATGTGGAAAACGTTAAAATACTGTCTGGTTATATTCGCTGGCTGCATGAGGAATTACAGGCTCTTTATAAAGAACAGGAAATTCTCAAAAAAGAGCGCATGGCAATATTCGGCGGGCGAAGGCCGGAGACCGAGAATAAAACAGAGGCGGACGGCGTTGTTACGCTGGATCTTGGAATTGGGGGGAAGCGGGGACAGCGTGTATTCTCCGAGGAAATTTACCATGGTCTGGGGCTTGGAAATGTGGATGTTTTCCTGTCTGTGACGGAGGGTGACAGGGAATATACGGGCTCCGGCGAGGTGTTTGAGGAGATGAAGGTGAAAGCGGAACTGGCGGCAAGGACAGACCGTTCCAGAGGCTCCTTTATGATTGGAGCAAGGTTAATTGAGCCGACCTCAGAGCGGAGCTTAAAAATACGCTGGCGTGCAGTGCTCCAGAGACAGGCGCGCAGTGCAGAAGAAAAAGAGCAGAAGCTTTATATCCGTCCGGGTGTACTGGAGCTTAAGGTGAGAGAGAGCTTTTATCTGGAGACGGAAAGCGTCAATATGCTGAATCCGTCGGTAGTCTGGTCTGTAAAGACAAAAGAAGGCGGAATGATTACAGAGGAAGGGCTTTACACGGCGCCCAACATGCCGGGAGTTTATGAGGTACGTGCACAGAGTGAGGAGAATCCTCAGATTGCGGCCTCGTTATTCGTCATTGTCCGGCAGTAGTTATCCGGAGTAACCGCTCATGCAGGTTTTCGCGTTCCCGCGCTGACTGTATGAAAACAAAGCGGTGATGCATATATGGCTGCAAAGCGATTCAAAACGTCTGCATGCCGTGAAAATGTAATGGGCACAGCAGATGACAGGAGGAATGTCCCATGGTGATTCAGAACAGCGCACATACTTACGTGGCGGTACAGAAGCTGGAATCCGAGCGTATCCGGCAGTATTTGTGCCGCCGGATTGCACCCGGGGAGGATGGAGAATGCCGGATGGCGGTGGTTCCCAATGAATATGCACCGGAGCTGATCCCATATCTGAAAGGCCAGAGGGACAAAGGAACCTTCACGGACCTGCTGGATTTTTTCACGGATGACGGGAATTTATATATTGTGACAGCGGCAAGGCCCGTTCCCGGTCTTACAGCACGTCTTAAAGGGAACGGATGCAGTGTGGCTGAGCGGATGACAATCATGAAGAATCTTCTGTCCAGGCTTATTTTACAGGGAATGGATGATTTTTTCTGCTGTGCGGCCTTAGAGCCATCGGCCATCGGAGTAAGTGATTCTCTGGAAATCGCCCTGCGTTATGATATGGACGGAATTACCGATCACGAGCAGTATGTGTTTGTCATGACCCAGTACCGGCTTTCTCTCGTTGCAGAGACTCTTTTTGAAGAAGAGCTCAGACAGGAGTCCCTGCCGGAGATGGCTGAGTTTTCAAAAAGACTTAAGCAGGGTACGTTTTCAGATCTGCTGGAGATTTATAAGTGGTTTCTCCCGACAGCGGAAGTCTGGATATCCGGGGCTAAGAAAGAATTAAAGTCCATGGGATTCTGGTTCCGTATGTGGGAACGGATCAAATTCCTGGCGGGAAAGCTTGTGGGGCTGTGGAAAGTTCTGCTTCTTCTGCTGGCGGCCGGATATCTGGTTTTATCGGTAAAATCGCTTTATGCCAGGCCGGCGATGTCTGAAAACTTTAAACAGATCGGGACCTTAACAATCGAGCGACAGGGGATGGACAAAAAACCATGAAATTTGAACACTCATCAAACTTTAAATCAATAATGGACAGCTATGTGAAAAGGTCCGGCCGTGCGTTACTTATGCCCTTTTCCATGGTTTACAACCGCATCAGAGTGGCAAGGCAGATGGCAAAAAATCCCAGCTCTCTGGTTAATAAAGCCAGTACGGATGTGGTGAACCAGGTCCGCCGTCTGGGGGAAGCGCCCCAGTCTTTAAGTGAATATAAGGGACTGGGTGAGGTCTATGTGGCAAAAAAGCTGCTGTTTGTTCTTATACTGGCGGCAATTCTTTTGCCGGCAGTTGTAATCAATTTCCTTTTCCCTGTGGTTCAGTCTAAGTTTCTTACAAAAACCATGCCAATTGACAGTGTACAGGTAAAGGAATATACCGGAAAGGTAAAACTTACGGACTGGAATACGGGAACAGTGCTTTTTAAGGGACGCCTGGAGGAAGGACGTATTAGCGGCGACGGCACACTCTGGGATTATGATGGGATAAAGGTCTATGCCGGAGGATTCCAGATGGAGATGTACTCGGGGCATGGAGAGGAGTATTATGCCACAGGCCAGGTGAAGTACCGGGGCGAGTTTGATCTGAACCGTTATGAGGGGAAAGGGATTCTGTATTATGAGGACGGGACCGCCTGGTATGACGGAACCTTTACAGGGGGCCGGTATGGAGGCCAGGGAACCCTTTATTATCCGGATGGAAGCGTCCAGTATCAGGGAGCCTTCGCCGATGGAATTTATGAGGGGGACGGTGTTCTTTATTATCAGAATAAAGCCATAAAGTACAGCGGCACATTTTCAAAAGGCATGTATGAGGGAACAGGAACCCTGTATGATTCCTCAGGAAATAAGATATATGAGGGGAATTTTTCGGGCGGTGTCTATGATGGAAGCGGAACCCTTTATCAGAATGGAATGCCTGTGTATGTGGGGGAATTTCAGAAGGGAAAGATGGAAGGAAGCGGCCGGTACTATCAGTCAGGGGTGCTGGTGAGAAACGGGCAGTACCAGAGCGACGTATTTGTGGAAGGCCAGGATACGCTTTATTATGAGGATGGAAAGATCAAATATCAGGGAGACATTTCCGGAGGAATTTATGAAGGAAAGGGAACTCTGTACCGGGAGGATGGCCAGATCCAGTACGAAGGAGGCTTTGTGGGCGGAGCTTATGAAGGCGAGGGCATCCTTTACGGAGAGAACGGCCAGGTTCAATATGAAGGAGGCTTTGAGAAAGGCCTGTATAGTGGAAAAGGAGTTCTTTACCAGGAGGATGGATGGATTCAGTATGAAGGAGATTTTGTAAACGGGGCTTATGAGGGAAACGGCATCCTTTACGGAAAAGAGGATCAGATTCAGTACGAGGGCGGTTTCCAGAACAATGTGTATCACGGAGAAGGGACGCTTTACCGGGAGAACGGAAAGGTACAGTATCAGGGGGGATTTACAGAAGGCGAGTATGGTGGTGAAGGATCCCTGTACGATGACCAGGGGCGGCTTATGAGCAAAGGAACCTATGTGAAAGGGCTTCTGGAGGGGCAGGGGACTTTGTATGATCTGAAAACGGCGGAAATCGTTTATGAAGGCAGCTTCCGTCAGGGACTCTATGAAGGGGAAGGGGTCCTTTATGATTCGGCTACCCGATATAAGGTTTATGAAGGAGGTTTCCGGGGCGGTCTGTATGACGGTACAGGTACGTTATATGAAAATGCCACGGGAACGGCGCTGTATAAGGGAGAGTTTCTTCTGGGAGCCTATAATGGCTATGGAACCCTTTATGATCCTCTTACAGGAAAGATTTCGTCGGAGGGAGAATTCCGTCAGGGCACTCTGGTAACATCGAAAGAAGAGCTGGAGAAAGCTCCGGGCGGCCAGGATGGGGCAGGTGAGCCAGGGGCGTCGGACGGCCAGGATGCGGCAGGTGAGCAGGGAGCGTCAGATGGCCAGGATGGGGCAGGTGAGCAGGGGACGCCGGGCGGCCAGGGAGCGCCGGATGGCCAGGATGCGTCGGACGGGGCGGGAGCTCCGGGCGGCCAGGAAGCGGAAGGACAAAATCCGGGGGAAGAAGCGGCAGCCAGCAAAGAGGCGAAAGGAGAAAAGGGCAGCGGCGGTCCGCAGGCGAAAAAGGAGCCTGAAATCGGCCCGGGATACGAGGACGCGCCTTAACAAAGGGGGCAGCTGTGAGGGTGCGGAGAGTTATGGATATGAATGAAGACAGGAGAGTGGAAAATGGCAGGTTATACGGCAATCGTGGATGTGGGAAACATGCTGGTACAGCTTTTAAAAGATGAGATGGTCCCGGATGTGATCTCCGGAAGCCATGGAATCGGACTGTGCAGCCCGAATGATAAGGGAGACTTTGCATTGGGAATTCATCTGTATGATATCAGGGAGTGCGAGGAAGTACGCACCAGCGGGATGCTTAATACCGGATGGGACCGCCAGCAGTTTCCGCCCATGTTTGTCAGCCTGTATTATATGATAACCGCCTATTCTGACAGCGATTTAAAATTCCGGGCATCGGAGGAACAGAGGATCCTGGGCCGGGTCATGCAGGTCCTTTATGATCATACGGTGGTGCCATCCGGACTTTTGTCCAACAGGCTTTCGGGACTGGAGTGCCGGATCGAACTTATGAATCCGGAGCTGGATGAAAAACTAAAACTGTGGAATACACCGGATACGCCTTATAAAGCATCTCTTTTCTACCGGGTGACCCCTGTGGAGGTGGAGTCGGCAAGAACAAGAAGTGTCACAAGAGTAACAAGCATAACCTATGGCATAGAGGAGTAAGGATATGGAAAAACCGTATTTTAAAAGCAGATTTCAGATACAGGCGGGGCTTGTGCTGCTTCTTTTTGATGATTTTACGGATCGTCCGGCAGATGAAAACCTGTTCCGGATCATAAGCGGCCATTCTTTTAAGGTTTTAAAAAAGCAGGGAGGAATCCTGGTCTTTATCAATACTCCCAGGGTGCCATGTGATATCACCATAGAAAGCCCTTATTATGCCAGCAGGACTCTTTCCATACAGCCGGAAAAAAACTGTCAGATCAAAAAGCTCCGGATGATTCCCGGGGTAAATTATCCGGCTCCCCGGGGCGCTGTTCGCGTAACCGGACATGCCAGGCCCGGTTCCACCGTGTATCTGGCCTGTGACACCGGCGACCGTTTTCTGCATTTAAAAGAAGATTACAGGCCTTCCGACGGCAGCAGAATCAGTCTTTACTGTAAAGAACAGGCAAAACTGGAGGGAAAGCAGATATGCCTGCTTTCGGAAAACGAAAAAGAACGCTGCTATCTGGAGGAAGAGCTGGAACATGACGGAGACTACCGGATGGACCGGTCTTTTTCCGGCACATATTCAAAAATCGGGACCAGGGTGCTTCCGGTCTTTGAAGGCCGTGCAGATGAGAACGGATGGTATCAGATTCTGGTAAAAGAGCCGGTAAGGCGGCTTATGGGCTGGAACCGGAGCCAGGACGGCAGTGAAAGCTTTAAAGAATATACCGATGGGCGGCAGGATGCCCGGATTGAATTTTCGTTTTTGTAGGAGGAGAGAACCATGGGATTTTGTGTATGCGGGGGAGCGGCGATCACCTGTACATTTGGGATGGCTCCGTCTGTCTTAAATGTACTTCCGGCGGCAAGGGTCATGTCCAATATGGCTCTGGCAACAATTATGGATAACATACCGATGGTGAATATACCGCCTTTCGGCATGTGCCAGTCAATGGCGAATCCGACGGTGGCGGCAGCAACGGCGGCGGCCCTTGGGGTGCTGACTCCCATGCCCTGCATTCCGGTATTCCCGGCTCCCTGGGCACCGGGAAGTCCGACGGTGTTAATCGGCGGGAAACCGGCCCTTAATAACAGCTGTAAGCTGATGTGCGCCTATGGCGGTACGGTATCCGTTACCAACCCGGCCACAACCAATATACAAGTGAAGTAGGTGAGAGGACATGAAGAAGATCACGGCAGGAAAACAAATCGCGTTGGGACTTTTGCTGGCGGCAGTGGTTTCTTTTCTTATTTGCCGCCATGGAGACGGGCATGAAATCCAGTCGGCGGCTTTTCTCTCCAGCCGGGACGGTTTTTTGTATGGTATGGATATTACAGATGACTACTACTATCTGTTTCGTACCGATGAAAGCACCGGTTACAGCAGGATGGTCCGCGTATCCCGGCTTGGAGGAGACGGCACGGTGAAGATTTCAGATCCGACGGTCGGAAATAACGGGCAGCTATATTTTTACTATGAAAAGGCAGGAGACAAAAACGAGCAGTGGATTGGAACCTGCGACTTTTTCCTGGGAAAAATCAGAAAGGCCTGGGATTTAGCAAAGATCACCGACGGGATTTTCTGGTTTCTGGATGGCGGCGGTGAAACAATCTTTATGGAAGTGTATGGGGAAAACGGTAGTGTCCATGAATGGATTCTGGATTTGTCCTCCATGAACTGGGAATCCAACGGACAGTACGATGCCCTGCCTGTGTCGGGAGATTATCTTTTTGACGGCAATAAAACCTATTGGAGAATCGGCTTTAAGGGAAATATTTATGTCAAGGTAATGGGCCAAGAGGAAGTTTGCGCGTTTTCCAATGACGGAAGTCAGATCGGAACCTCCAACTGCGGATATTTTCAACAGGATGGGGAACTCCATTTCCTGAATCTGGAATCCGGGAAAAATTATGCGCTGAAATTCGCGGATGGGAAAGGGGAACTTCATGTCTGTGAAACCTGTGTAACCGACGCAGAGTTAAGAAAACGGTTCGGATATGTCAGCGAGGTGGAGAGGGCAAAAGAAGGACAGACCGTGGGATTTACCTGGACGGATGGGAAAAAAGTACCGTTCGTTTACGGAGAAAACAGCTTTGCACTTTTAAAGCTCCAGGCTTCTTTCAGGGACCAGGCGCTTTGGATGATGGTTCTGACGCTGATGATTTTTCTGTTGCTGGTGATGGCATACTTTATAATCAGGCTCATTTGCATGCGGAACGGAGGAGTATTTCCTCTGCTTATGCAGATGCTTTTCGTTGGTGTCCCGTTGTTTGTGGCTGTATGTATCCAGTCTTCAGAGATGCTGGACCGAATTTTGGTGGACAGACTTCTGGAGACGGAAACGGGTGCTTTAGTGCAGGCGGGCGTACTTTACCGGGACAGCATCAGGCCCGGAGACGAAATCTTATCCGGGGAACCAAAGGAGAGTGGGGAGGATAACTATCTGATACGGCCTGTCTATCACAACATAGCAGACGGAAAGGAAAAGTGGGAAGCAGATATTTATTATGCATATTCGTATGCATGCCGGGATGGAGAAATTTATCCGCTTTCCATGGGATACGGGCTGACGGTGCCTCTTTCCTACATATACGGACAGGATGTTTACGAGGCTATTCAGGAAACAGTGAGCAGAAATATGCCAATTACGCTGAAACATCAGGACGTGAACGGAAGTTGGCTTTCTGTCTTTGTGCCGTACCATGACGGCGAGGGAAATACAACTGCGGTAATTGAGATGCGGGAAGACATTCAAATGAGCTTGACACGGATTTCGAAGCCGATTGGAATGGCAGCAAGGGCAGTGTTTTTCAGTTTCGGGATTCTGGCGGCGGCCGTATTGCTGATCATATTTTTCAGTCTTCTGCCCCTTCGCAGCTTAAGCCGGGCAGTAAGCGAAATTTCCCGGGGCAAACTGGATATTCAGGTGAAAGAGAGTCTCCGCTTTACGGAGATCGGCCGGATTTCCCAGGTATTTAACCAGATGTCCTTTAATATCAGCCGAACCATGCGGGAGCTTACGGAAATCGGAAGGCAGTATGCCATGTTTATTCCGGTCCAGTTTCTTGGCTATCTGGGGAGGGAGTCGATTCTTGAGACGAAACACGGGGACTATGCCGAGGAAGAGTTCGTGGTCATGGAGATTTCCAGTTCGGATTTTGAGGCCGTTTCAGGAGTGATTACCGGACAGCAGACCTTTGAGGTGATCAACCAGGCGTTGGAGCGGATCATTCCGGTTCTGGAAGAGCATGAGGGAATGGTGACGGAGTTTCTCAGCGCAGGAGCGCTGTCCATTTATAAAGATGATGGAAATCAGGCGCTGTCGGCAGCAGTCAGTGTGCTTCAGAACATGAACCGGGAGTGTCTGAAGGCGGGAGAAAATCCCCTTGCATACACCGCAGGAATTTGCTTTGGCCCGGTGAGGCTTGGAATTATAGGAGCCGGCCACCGGCTGGAGGCGGCCGCCATGTCTTTAAACTGCCAGTTTGCAGGAATGCTCCAGCGTATGGCCAATAAATACGGAGCCGGGATTCTTATTACCGGGGAGGCCGTGAAACATGTCAAAAACTTTGAAACGGACTATCATTTCCGTACATTAGGGTATGTATTATTTTCCTCAAAGAATGTGGTAGATGTGATTTACGATGTCTATGACGGGGATGATGCTGATAAACGGCAGTTAAAGAAACAGACAAAGGAACTGTTTGAAACAGGTGTTAAACTTTATATGGGCGCACAGTTTCTGGAGGCGCGGAGCTGTTTTGTCCGCGTTTTGTTTGAGAACCGGAACGATCTGGCGGCAAGGCAGTATTTTGCATTCTGTGAAGAACACTTAAACGGTGAAAAAGACGGGAAGGACTGCCATTATATCGAAGTATTTTAGGGAGTTTCAGAGAGGACGCATAAGCGGGAAAGGAGGACAGCGGATGGGGAAAGAAAGTATGCTGGAGGATGACCAGGAGCTTGAGCTTGAGGATTTAGACGACGAAACAGAAGAAGAGGCGGATGTTCAGCCGGAAGAGGATCTTGGTGTGCCGGATACGGAGACAGACCGGGAGGCTGATGAAGACGGGGAATTTGAGCTTGAAGATTTAGACGATGAGGCAAAAGGAGAGGCGGATGTCCGGCCGGAAGCTGAGAATGGGGTACCGGATACGGAGACGGACAGGGATTCTGGTGAAGAGGAGTCCGGGGCAGGAGATGTGGAGTCCGGGGAGGCAGAAAGCGGAGAGTCCGGGGTGCCGGCTCAGCCTGGATTATATGAAAGAGGAGTGGCCAGGGGGGCAGCTTTTGCGGAAAAGCTGAAGGGAACGGCGAGTGACCTCCTGGATGTGGCGCTTCCCAAGGCGGAAGGTCTGATTGATAAGCACAAGGGAAAGTTTTTTAATGCCTATGATTCGGTGATGGACTTAAAAGACGAGATGCATTATGCCAGCAAGGACAGCGGCGGAGGATTCAAAGGGTTCAAAAGTGCGGCAGGAGTCCTGGGAAGGCACATCAAAGAATCGGATACCTACAATAAATTTATGAATTCAGCAGTGGGACAGGGGATTCAGGCAACAGGGAGAGGAATTTCCTGGACTAAAGACAAAATAAAGAGCGGAGCGTCCTGGGCCGGAAATAAGATAAAGAGCGGGGCGTCCTGGGCGGCGGATAAGTTCAATGGAACGAAGCTTGGAAAGTGGATTCAGGAAAAACGCGCCAATAAGTCGGACGAGCCGGGCTTTTTCAGTAAAGCGTGGGACAAGATGAAAACAGGGGCCGGAGCGCTGGCGGGAAAGGTAAAAAGCGGAGCGTCCTGGGCCTGGGATAAAGCAAAAAGCGGGGCAACCTGGGCCGGAGACAAGATAAAAAGCGGAGCATCCTGGGCCGGAAATAAGATAAAGAGCGGGGCGTCCTGGGCGGCGGATAAGTTCAATGGAACGAAGCTTGGAAAATGGATTCAGGAAAAGCGTGCCAACAAGTCGGACGAGCCGGGCTTTTTCAGTAAAGCGTGGGATACGGTAAAAACAGGGGCCGGAGCGCTGGCGGGGAAAGTAAAAAACGGAATGTCCATAGCGGGGGATGCCATAAAAGGCGTGGCATCCAGGACCGGGAATGCCATAAAGAGCGGGGTATCCAGGGCCGGAAGCGCCATAAAGAGCGGGGCATCCTATCTCGGAAATGTGGTGAAAAACAGCGCGTCCCTGGCCATGGATAAGTTCAACAAAACCCGACTTGGAAAGTGGGTTCAGGAAAAGCTTGCCGACAAGTCGGATGAACCGGGCTTTTTCGGGAAAGCATGGAACAAGGTGAAAACAGGATCCAGGGCGCTGGCCAAAAAGGTAAAAAGCGGAGTTGCCTGGCTCGGTGAACAGAAAGACCGCGCTGGGAAATGGATCGGCGAGCAAAAAGAGTGGGCCGATCAAAAGATGGGCGATTTGAAGATGTGGAAACGGCTCCACATTGATGAGCCTCTGGATAACCATGAGCATGAACGCCGTGTCCGTTTTATGGAACGGCAGGGTGACAGCGGTTACGGAAAGCGGTATAATGATCTGGTAGGGGAACTGAAAGAGCTGCCCGGAATCGAACGGCTGAAGGGACTTACGGAGGGGAAGGTACTTGAAGAAGTCATTCTGGAACTGGAGAAGGGGGACGATGGGCTGGATGAGAAAGCAGGGGCCGCCGCAGCCAAGGGAGAAAGCCTGGTTGGAAAACCAAGCGGACTTCTTGATGTAAAGTTTATTAAAAACAAGGCAAAAGACCGTTTTGGAGGAGGCGTTGACCGGGTAAGCGACGGACTGGCTTACGGGAAGGCTGCGCTGGGCGCTGTGAAAAGCGGAGCGGGGATTGTGACTGCCCAGAGACTCAAAAAGGATCTTTCGCGTATGGAAAAGGAGACTTCGGATCCGACCCTCAGAAAAGGAATGCGTTTTGCAAAGAAAAATGCGGATAAGAAAACCGTGAACAACTCCTTTGATATTGTTAAAACAGGTGTGACCGCGGCAGGAAGAATCTTCAAACAGAAAACAGCCGCAAAGGTTGCCAATAAAGTAATCGGCCTGGCGGAGTCGGCTGTGACCTCCGGCATGGATAAAGAGACAAGAAAAGAGTCTCTGAAAGGTCTTTTGGGCGGCGTGGAAGGCTACCGGCAGCTGAAGGAAAGATATAAGCTTAAAGCTCCGGAGATGCGAAGGGCGATCCGCCAGGCAATCGGCGTAAGCTCGGAGAACGATGTGGTGAACATGGACCGTCTTACCACCAGCCACGATATTATGAAGAACGCCCAGGATGGAGACCAGGCGTCACGGGATTTTGCAAAGCGGGTGAAGGCCGGCAGCTCAGGCAACCTTTACAAGGCCATGGGCGGCGACAAATCCATATTTATGACACAATATTATGGAACACAGGAGGCATAGAATATGAATACCATTCAGAAACTGGTAATGGAAGAATTAAAGGAACAGATGAAAGGCTGGGGGGTGTCCCCGGAAATGACGGTCTCGGATGATATGGATATTCTCCGCGCCGTGCTTAACGGAATGGGAGAGGAGAGAAAGGGGAGCCTGCTTTTGGAGCTGGCCTTTCTTCCCACGGCGGAGGCGGATTTTCCGGATGACTTTTCTCTGTTCCAGATTTACGCGACCATAGAGACTGATCTTCCGGAAGAAAAGCTGCCAGGGATTCTCTCAGGGTTAAATAAGATCAACCTGGAGAGTATTCTGGGAAATTACGCGGTATTTTCGGAGGGAAACCAGCTTTACTTCCGCTATGTGGGCGTTGTCCGCGGAAAACAAAAGGAAGCTATGATGGATACGATTCAGCCGGCCCTTAACTGGTGCGTCTCAACATTGGATGAGGACTACGACCGTCTGATTGATTTATGCAGATCCTAGAAGCAAATTCCGCCAGAATCATTGCGGCGGCCTGCGATTATCTGGGAAAGGAAGCAAAGGATTATAAGAAACAGGTAATGCCGGAGGGCGGAAAACTTCCTGATACACCCGGATATTACCGGGCAGAAAGAGAACGGTATGACAGGCTTATCAAGGACCTTGAAAAACCGGTTCTCATAACGGCGTTCCACCTTGCCGTGGCCCAGTTTGTGTATCCGTCCTTTTATCATCTTCTGAAGAAGCTTACAAAGCAGGGAGCCACCCTTAAATTTGCGTACAGGCTCTGTAAGGAAGAACTGCCGGACTATCTGGCCTGTAAGGAAGATTATGAAACGCTGACCAGATATCTCAGGGTGGGGAACCATGCGGAAAATTTTCTGCATTCCGAATTATTCGCAGATGAACGCCTGGTGATGTTCCTTGCGGGTGAGGATGAGCTGCCGGAGGCTGTACAGGATGATGCCGAGCTTTTTCTTTCTGAGATGGATGAGGTGGAGGAATGGTATGGCATGACCTTGTGGCTTCAAAAGCTTAAAGAGAGGATGTCTGCGATGCAGGACGGGCTCCGCCCGTGCATTCTCCAGCTCAGAGGCAGTGAAGGCCGCGGACGAAAAACCCTGTTAAAAAAGCTGGCGGAGGAAAGCGGCGGCAGTTTTGTCTTTGCAGACTGCAAAAGCCTTTTCAAAAACGGGAAGCAGCAGGCGGAGAAGCTGTGGCTCATCCGAAGAGAGGCGTTTTTGTATCAGGCGGGAATTTGCCTTTATCGCCTTGAAAAGAAGCAGGAAGAGGAGCTGCCCTCTGTTTTGCGGCAGCTTGGTGCCTTTCGGCACCGGTACCGCTATCCGGTCTGTATCTGTACTCCGCCGGATGTGCAGCTTGTCTCTTCCGTATCCTGTCCTCTTCAGGTGTTTACCATTCCGGAATCGGGACGGGAGGAGAGAATTGAGCTCTGGAAAGGATACAGCAGGTACCGTAAGCTTTCCCTGGATTTCGAGGAATACGGAATCAGGTACCGCCTGAATCCCGGAGACATCCAGAAAATTTTTTATGGACTGGAATATACGAAGCTTCCGGAAACAAAACGGGATATGGACCGTCTGATCGCGGAACTTGGGACAGAGGTCCGCGGCATACCGAAAAACGGAACCCTGGGCCATGTGGACGTTTCCTATACCATGGAGGATCTTAAGCTGGAACCGGAGAAGAAGGAGATTCTTTCAAATATCATGGGCCATGTGCTTTACAGCAGAAAGGTATATGATGAGTGGGATATGGAACGGAAGTATCCTTACGGCAGGGGGATTACCGCCCTGTTTTGCGGACCGCCGGGAACGGGAAAGACCATGGCGGCCAATGTGCTCTCGGCAGAACTTCGCCTTCCCCTTTACACCATTGATCTGTCCCAGATCGTGGACAAGTATATTGGAGAGACAGAGAAGCACCTGGAGGAGGTATTTGAATATGCTGCCAGAAGCAATGTGATTCTGTTTTTCGATGAGGCGGATTCTCTGTTCGGAAAGCGTACCGAGGTTAAGGACTCCAAAGATAAATATGCCAATAATGAGGTGTCCTATCTGCTTCAGAAGATTGAGCGCCATGAAGGACTGGTTCTTCTGGCCACCAATCTGAAAAACAATATGGACGAGGCATTTTTACGGCGAATGCGGTATATTGTGGAATTCCAGCTTCCGGACGTGGAGACAAGAAAAGAGATCTGGCAGAACGGATTTACGGATTCGGTTCCCCTTGAGGCCATTGATTTTGACCTTCTGGCCAGGGAGGTGGAACTGTCCGGCGGATATATCCGGAACATTATCTTAAATGCCCTGTTCGATGCCGCAGGCAGCCATTCCCCTGTTACCATGCATCATATTGTAAAGAGTGTATGCAATGAGTACGGGAAACTGGGAAAATCGGTGTCGATGGAGGAATTTTTGCAGTTTGGGATACGGAAGTAGGAAATGAACTTTATAAGGGACTGGTGCAAAAGCAGATGCGGATCTGCGGATGCAGCAGTTCCTTTTATGTCACAGGGCAGCCCGCGGGGACTGCTCCGGCGAAGCATGATCTCATGTGCAGATATGAATACCAGTACATGGCCATTCAGAACCGCCGGAAAATCGCCGGAATCGTGATAAAAACCATTGACATTAGTACGAAATCGTACTATACTGCCATACATATGACTTCAAAGAAACCGGTGTCAGCAGCCGCTGAGCCGGAGTTTCCGAGAGCGCTTTTTCATTGGTTTGGGAGGTAATAATGGGAATTCAGCTTTCTGATCACTTTCATTATAAACGTCTTTTACGGTTCACGTTTCCGGCGATGGTTATGATGGTGTTTACTTCACTGTATAGTGTTGTGGATGGTTTTTTTGTTTCTAATTTTGTAGGAAAGACCCCTTTTGCTGCCGTCAATTTTATTATGCCGGTCCTGATGATTTTAGGCTCCATCGGCTTTATGTTTGGTTCAGGAGGCAGCGCACTGGTTTCTAAAACCATGGGCGAAGGAGATGCCGACAGGGCAAGAGGGCTGTTTTCCCTGTTTGTATACAGCACGATTGTATGCGGAGCTGTCCTTTCTGTTATATGTTTTATATTCATCCGTCCCCTTGCGGCCTTAATGGGAGCAGAGGGAGATATGCTGAACGACTGTGTGACCTATGCAAGAATTCTTTTGCTGTCTCTGCCGTTTTTTATGCTCCAGTTTGAGTTTCAGAGCTTTTTCATCACAGCAGAAAAGCCGCAGCTTGGCCTTATAGTCACAGTAGTATGCGGGCTTACAAACATGGTGCTGGATGTGCTCTTTATGGCTGTGTTCTCCTGGGGGCTTGTGGGAGCCGCGGCAGCAACGGCGGTAAGCCAGATAATCGGCGGCGCGATTCCGCTGGTTTATTTTTGCAGATCAGGTTCTGGAAAGCTTCGTCTGACGAAGACGGAAATAGATAAAAAGGCATTATTTAAGGCGTGTACAAACGGTTCCTCGGAGTTAATGAGCAACATTTCTATTTCCATTGTCAGCATGCTTTATAATGTTCAGCTGATGAGTTATGCCGGGGAGAACGGGATTGCCGCCTATGGGGTAATCATGTATGTGAATATGATTTTCCTTGCCGTTTTTATCGGATATTCCACAGGGGTTGCCCCTGTTATCAGCTATCATTATGGGGCAGGAAATTATCCGGAACTGAAGGGACTGTTAAAAAAGAGCTGCGTGATCATAGGGATTTTTGCGGTTTGGATGTTTGGCCTGGCTGTGCTTCTGGCAAGGCCGCTGGCCGGAATTTTTGTGGGCTATGATAAAGAACTGATGGAAATGACGATAAGAGCATTTAAAATCTATTCTTTTTCGTTCCCTTTTTCCGGGGTTGCGATTTATGGATCTTCGTTTTTCACTGCCTTAAATGACGGGCTGACATCTGCATTGATTTCCTTTTTAAGAAGTCTGTTGTTTGAGGTTGCGGCTGTTATGATTTTGCCGATGATTTTTGGAATTGACGGAATCTGGGTTTCTGTTGTGGCGGCCGAACTTTTGGCGGCGGTTATGACTGTCCTGTTTCTTGCGGTAAAGAGAGACAAATATGCTGCTGCTCAAACTATGGCTAATCACTCCGCTGATTAGCCATAGGCCAATATACTTATGGAGCCAAAGCATATGCCCCATTGCCGCAGGCAATTTTAATTGGGCATATGCCGTTACGTTCACAGGGTACCTGTGAACAGTAACAACAGGTACCTTTACTAAAGGATAAATTTTCCATGGCCCTTGAATCCTCCGGGAATTTTCGTTATGATAAAAAGGCAGGATATGCGAACGGGTGTACTTTGTCTAAAGGAAGGCACTGCCAAAAAAGACGCCGTGCGTCCGGCATAGCTGTACATGATCGCAGAAAAGAAAAGGAGGAACCAAATGGGACATTTAACGACAAAGGATGCATACAAAAGCCTGGAAGAGCGTATTAACTGGTTTACCCAGGGGGCCCCGGCATCTGAAACTTTATATAAGATTCTTCAGGTACTGTATACGGAGAAGGAGGCAAAATGGGTGGCGCTGCTGCCTGTCCGGCCATTTACCTTAAAAAAGGCCGCAAAGATCTGGGGGACCAGTGAGGCAAAGGCAGAGAAGCTTCTGGACCATCTCTGTGAGAAGGCCCTGCTGGTGGATTCCAGTTATCACGGGGAGCGGCAGTTTGTAATGCCGCCGCCAATGGCCGGATTTATTGAATTTGCCCTGATGCGGACCAGGGGAGACATTGACCAGAAATACTTAAGCGAATTGTATTACCAGTATATGAATGTGGAAGAGGACTTTGTGAAGGACTTATTTTTTGCAACGGAAACCCGGCTTGGGCGGGTCTTTGTGCAGGAACCGGTGCTGACCAACGATAAGACAAACCATATCCTGGATTATGAGCGGGCAACCCATATTATTGAAGAGGCAAAATACATTGGAGTGGGAACCTGCTACTGCCGGCATAAAATGTACCATGCGGGGCACCCCTGTGAGATCAACGCCCCATGGGATGTATGCCTGACGTTTGATAATGTGGCCCGTTCCCTCGCGGAGCATGGGGGCTATACGAGGCTGATTTCCAAAGAAGAGGCGAAGGACGTGCTGGAATTGTCCTATGAGAGCAATCTGGTTCAGATCGGAGAAAATGTGCGGGAGCATCCGGCATTTATCTGTAATTGCTGCGGCTGCTGCTGTGAGGCGCTGCAGGCGGCACGGAAATTCAGCCCCATGCAGCCGGTGGCAACGACCAATTATATTCCGAAAATCAATCGGGATACCTGTGTCCAGTGCGGAAAATGTGCAAAGGTATGTCCCATTCTGGCTATCTCCATGAAGAAAGGGACGACGGAAAAGGAACAGCCGGTCATTGACGAGGAAATCTGTCTTGGCTGCGGCGTGTGTGCGAGGAATTGCCCCACAAATGCAATTCATCTGGAACAAAGACCCATCCAGATCATCACGCCGGTAAACAGTACGCACCGGTTTGTGCTTCAGGCAATTGAAAAGGGAACTTTGCAGAATCTGGTATTTGACAATCAGGCATTTGCCAATCACCGGGCCATGGCTGCAGTGTTCGGCACCATTTTAAAGCTGCCGCCGATGAAGCAGGCTCTGGCAAGCAAACAGTTTAAGTCCATTTATCTGGACAGGCTGTTGTCGGCATACGCGAAGAAACATAACAGTTCAGACAGGTCTTAGGGTTCCTGCGCCGGCAGTATGCCCTGTGCTGATGATAGAAAAAACATCGTCCGCAGACATACGGCCCAATCGTGAAGTGATTCTGAACGGGCCGTATGCCTTAAGAAAAAAGAGAATAGGAATGCGAAGGATTATAGGATTTCCGGCCGGTAGGTCCTAAGCCAGAAATCAATCTGAATCACATAGGCCATCATCTGCGGCGCCGCCATGAGCTGGCCATACCATGGTTTTCCGTAATCGGAGGGACTCTCCAGAAACTGTGTCACCTTTTTCTTATCTAAAAACTGCAGAACAGGCGAGGAGGAATCGGAAAGGATTTCCCGCACCATACCGGCAAGAAGCGCCTCATAGCCTCTGTCATAGGTCTTGGGATAGGGAGACTTTTTCCGGAACAGAATTTCCTCCGGAAGCTTTCCGCGGCCCGCCTGGCGCAGCAGGTTTTTTACAATTCCGTCCTTTGTCTTCATTTCCCAGGGGATATTCCATAAATATTCTATAATGCGGTGATCCGCGAAGGGAACTCTGGCTTCCAGGCCGTTATACATGCTGGTCCGGTCCATGCGGTTTAACAGTGTCTGCATGAACCATTTCAGGTTCAGATAGGAAATTTCCCTGCGCCTTGCTTCCTCAGGAGCTTCTCCGGGAAGGACCGGAACCTGCGAAAGGGAGGTTTCATACGCTTCCTGGACATACTCTTCCATGCCAAGATCCGACAAAAAGTCATCGGATAAAAGAACCTGACGGGCTTTTAAATCCATGGTCCAGGGGAAGGTATGAGCACGGAAGCATTCTTCTTTATGGAACCAGGGATATCCGCCAAAAATCTCATCGGCGCATTCTCCTGTCAGGGCCACCTTACAGAAGGGGCTCACTCGGGAGCAGAAGTAAAGCATGGAGGAATCCACGTCGGCCATGGCCGGAAGGTCATGAGCCAAAACCGAGTCTTTTAAAAGTTCTGCCTGTTCCGCTGTGGAACATTCCAGAAAATGGTGGTCGGAATCCAGATACTTAACCATACGCTCCACAAAGGGGCGGTCTTCTGAGGGCTGAAAAGAGCTGGCGCGGAAATTTTCATGATTTCCCGCAAAATCAAAGGAAAAAGTCATAAGTCTTTTATTTTTCTTTTTTAATTCCCCGGCGCAGATGGAGGACACCAGACTGGAATCCACACCGCCGGATAAAAAGGTGCAGATGGGCACATCGGAAACCATCTGCCGCCGGATGGAATCCTCAACGAGGAACGCCGTCTTTTCAATGGTATCTTCATAGCTTTCTTCATGGGGGTGGCTTTTTAACTTCCAGTAGCATTCCTCATGGATTCCAGAGCCAGAGCAGAGAAGATAATGGCCGGGAAGCACCTCCCGGATATCCTTAAAGACTCCCTGGCCGCCGGTTCTTGCGGGGCCGATGCTGAAAATTTCATTGAAACCCCGTTTATCCAGTCGCGGCCTAAGCCCCGGAAAGCAGAATAATCCCTTGATTTCCGATGAGAAAACCACATGATCGTCTGTGGATGTGTAAAACAGAGGTTTGACTCCGGCCCGGTCCCTGCAAAGCATCAGACAGTTTTTTACGGGGTCCGTGATGGCAAAGGCAAAGATCCCATTTAAAAGCCGGACGAAATCAGGGCCGTATTCCAGGTAAGCGGACAGAATGACTTCCGTATCGCTTGCGGTTTCAAAGCAATGCCCTTTACGTTCCAGGTCTTTCCGAAGCTCTTCGGTGTTGTATAATTCCCCATTATATACGATTCCCCAGGTATGGCCGTTTCTGGTCTTTTCAATGGGCTGCCTTCCAGTGAGAAGATCAACAATGGAAAGGCGCACATGGCCAAGGCCGAAATGTTCAGACAAAGAAATTCCCTGGTCATCGGGACCGCGCCGTTTCTGGGCCCGGTTCATGGAGGTTAAAACAGATTCATAAAATCCCTGTTCTTTTGTGAAATCCCGTTTGGGGTGGAAAAAGCCGGATATTCCGCACATAAATGAATTCTCCTTTCCAGAATGTGAAAAATAATGCAACAGCCGCGGGCAAACGGCCGCCCGTTACAGGAAGAAGCATGCGGCAAGAAAAGCGCATAAAAATCCAAGGAAGACAGGAAGCAGATTCTTTCTGGCAAGTTCCAGAGGACTTACGTCACAGATGGCAGCCACCGGAATCAGGCCCCAGGGAACAATGGTGCCGCCGCCCACAAAGATGGCAGTAATCTGGCCAAGAGAAGCCAGAACAGGGATGGATGCCCCCACAGCAGTTCCAAAGGTCTGCGCCAGAGCTCCGGTAAGGGGAAGACCGGAAAAACCGGAACCATCCAGTCCTGTGAGCGCGCCCACAACCATCTGAATCACGGCGATAAAATATTTATTTAAAGGTGCATGGGAGGCCAGCCAGACGGCCCAGTCGTTCATGATTCCTCCGGTGGTGGCAGTTCCAAGAATTTCCGCGACCTCACTTTTTCCCAAAATGGAAGAAATTCCCTCGCCGCCCAGGAAGAAGAAAGCGCCGATGGCAATGACCGGAGCAAAAATACGGATGGCAAAAAGAAATCCGTCAGTCAGATATCCTGTGATTTTTTCCAGAGATTTTTCCCGGAATTCAAGTACAGAGCCAAGGCACATAAGAAGGACAGCAGTGCCGGAAACCAGGCTGGTGGCATCACCGCCCCTTAAATGAAAGACCAGCATGGCCGCAATGTCCAGAAGGAAAGCAAAAGGAACTGCAGCCGCAAGGAACAGGGCGGAGCGGGAATAAGAGGGAGGCGCTTCCTTAAGACCAGACAGGGAGGCCTGCTTAACCGTAAGGCTCCTCCGGTTCATAAGAAACGCAAAAAGGACTGTTGAGGCCCCCATCACAAGAAAGACGGGACGGCCCTCTGTTAAAATATCGCTGGTGGAAATGCCGGCAGCCCCTGCGGAAATAGCCGGTGCGCCCTGAATCACCAGGTCATAGCTTAAAGCGATTCCATGGCCGAACAGGTTCATGGCCATGGCGGCCATCAGGGGATTAAGCCCTGCCCGGACCGCGAAGGGCAGCATGATCGCCCCCACCAGGGCTACGGAAGGGGAGGGCCATAAGAACAGAGAGAAAAGCAGCATGGTAAAGCCCAGGATCCACCAGGTGACAGACGGATTTTTCATAACCCGGGACATGGGCCGCATGAGGAGATAATCGCTT
>ERZ808044.198-NODE-198-length-82560-cov-7.263024_pt1 | contig 82560 bp, 76 predicted proteins | sample MGYA00380195_ERZ808044 | MGnify/ENA primary metagenome ERZ808044 (study PRJEB31490, sample SAMN06133423) | mouse gut metagenome | isolation source: Z7_2 | host: mice | place: China: Chengdu | collected 2015-05 ...
AGCGGGGCAATTTCCTTTGTGGAATAGCCCTGCATTTTCAGCAGGATGATTTGCAGGGTACGCCTGTCCACCGTAAGTAATGCCCGATACAGAGTTTCATCCTCAATCTCGTCCAGTAAATCAGCAACAGTCTTTAGCTCGGTATCCTGTTCCCTGTCTGCCATCCCCTCAAGGTATTCGCCAAAATCGCTTGTCCAATGGTAAAACCGCCTGTTGGAATTGAAGTCTGCCCTGTCGTCTGTGCGGATTTGTTCAATGATAGTTTCATCCACTCCGTGTTCTCTCAATATTTTTTCCTCGGCTTCTTTCCAGATAAGCCATTTCCTGTTCTCCCGTCCGTTGTTGTATGCCATTCTTTTTTCCTCCAATCTGAAAATTTTTGAAAATGTTAAAAATCCAGATTGAAAAGGCGGCGAACGACAGCCAACAGCAGAAACAGCCTTGCGGCGTATTCCGATAAAAAACGACAAAAGAAAAACCGCAAAGGCTCTGTGTCCTCTACGGTTATAAGTAATCTCAATTCTGTTAAGCAGAGATTCTACTTCTGGTTTCATGGTAAGAAGTAGCGTTGCATGGGCAGGGATTTTTTTAACTGGCTTCCTGCCATTCTCCGATATACTATGTATAAATCAAATCTGCGTTGCATGAGCAGATAGATTACTGCCCGAAAAAAGAACATTAAAAAACCCTCCAACCTTTAAAAACAGGTCTGGAGAGTGTCTGTTAAGTCTTTTGGGCATAGCAATACCGCCCACCACACACCGTTTTTTTATATGGTGGGCGTTTGCCTTAAAACCTTATGAAATAAAACAGAGCCAACAAACTGTGATTTTATTTCGCATGTTTATCGGCTCTGCGTCTTAAGCGTCTGGCTCTGCGATGACTGCTATTTGTAAATCTTTTGCCTTAATCAGTGTTTCTTGCTTGCATTTAGGACAATATAAGGGATAATTTAACAGAATTGTGTCTTTTCTAATTCTGTTTCGGGTTTTATTTTTACAAACAGGACAGAATATCCATTTTTCTTTCATCATTTTAAAATCCTTACCGTCAATCTTTAAATATTAGAAACCTTTTTTTATAAAACATACCGTCATTGCTTTGAAAATATTTTGTTTGATTCCTGCACATATAAGACATAGGCTAGTGCCAAAGATGTAATATCGGCTACAGGCTGTGCCCATACCAGTCCCGTCATGCCCACAATCGTTTTCAGCAAAAACATTACGGGAATATAAATGATACCTTGCCTGCTTATGTTAATAATCAGAGCGGCAGTCCCCGCCCCCATAGCCTGCAAAGCGTTAATGAGCACATAAAAAACCCCAAAGAATATACTGGTGGAGAGCAATATTCTTGAAAATGTTAAAGCATAGCCATAGGCAGTGGCATCTATGAGAAACGCTCTTATAATCTGGCTCGTAAACAGATAACAGACACCTGTTAAAACCACACTAAGGGTAAAAGAGAATGCCAAAGAAAAACGCAAGACATTTTTAAACCGCACCCAAAGTTTTGCGCCTACGCAATAGCCCAAAATCGGCTGTATTCCCTGACCTAATCCAATGCATACCATACCTGTCATCATAGTTACTTTCATTGCTACACCAATTCCTGCAAGAGCCATATCTCCATACTGCGCCATTTGGCTGTTTGTAACAATGCTTGATATGCTCATCAGCAAAGAACCTAATGCGGCGGGAATGCCAATGGCAAGGACACTGCTCGCAACCTTATCTTTTACGGTAAAATCTTTAAGGCGGATGCTTAACAAAGAATTCCCACGAATGAAATAAATAATATAGTAACCTGCCCCTATGACATTTCCAATAACTGTGGCAATTGCCGCCCCTGCAATATCCCATCCAAATCCCAAAATGAAGATTGGGTCAAGAATTACATTTATCAGATTTCCTATGAGCGTTCCCATCATGGCTTTGGTTGATTCCCCCTCTGTCCTTATCACATTGGAATAGCAGTTGGAAATAAGCACAAACGGTCCGCAACACACCACAATCACAAGATATATTTTTGATAATTCCCAAGTATCGGCACTTGCACCTACCAAAGATAAAATAGGATTCATAAATATAAGCATACCCACCGACATAATAGTGCCGACAATTACACATCCCCACATACAAAAGGAACTTACTTTTTTTGCATAATCCGTTTTTCCTTCACCCATAGCCCTTGATATGACTGAAGTCCCCCCTATTCCGAACACTGTTCCTACTGCCATAAATATCAGAAACACGGGTGTTGCCAAAGATACCGCTGCCACCTGCAAGGCATCGTGTGTCTGCCCAATAAAGAAGGTATCTGCCAGATTATAAATCAATACCATGAGCATTGCCGCCATAGCAGGCAGGGCATTCTTAAACACCACTTGCGATACAGACGCATTACTGAATAATTCCATCGACTTTTTGTTTTCCATTGTACTACCTCCATTTTCCTTATTATTGACCTCATACGATTGAAAGTATGCGATTTATTAGCTTTGATGAAATGCCTGCTGTCGTGCAACAGGCATTACATATTTGGGAATGAATGCTTCACTTTTTTTAACAGGAAAAAGAACTCTTTTCTTTCTGATTCTGAAAGGGAAGCTAATAATTTCTTCTCCATATCAAGCATTGCTGTTTCTGCATCTTTACAACAGCTTTCTCCTGCTGGTGTAATTTGAACATATTTAATCCGCTTATCATTCCCGTCACCAGTAACAGATACTAAATGCTTTAGTTCTAACCTCGAAATCAGCCCCGCTGTCGTAGACTGCGCCAACGCCAAACTTTTTTCAAGTTCTTTGAATGAAAGTTTCTTTTCTGGAATATCTGCAAGCGTTAGCAGCACATTTATTTGAGAAAAAGTCAACTCTTTCTTCCTTAGCTGATTATTTGCAGTTTTTTCTAAAACATTATGTATCTGCTGGATGAATAAACCGCATGTTTCTTTGGGCATCATTCAAATCCCTCCAATCTGATATACAGTATATCAGATTTCCACCAAAAGTCAATAGTATACGTTTGATTTTTTTGAAAACGGGATTTATGATTCTTTTTATGACTATGTATATATAATTTCCTTTTCTACAATCTCCCTCGCACAAGCCCTTATATTGTTGAGCCGTCCTGTCCATTCTAGGGCATTTTCTTCCTTTAGACGTTCCGTTATGCTCTGTGCCTGTTTCATACCCTCTATGAGCCTTTCAAAGCGTTCCTGTGCCTGACTGTCAATGTCGGCAAGATAAGCGTTGAGTTTACCGCCGGTGAGGAGATTGGTATATGTAATCTTACGGTACTGCTTTAGATAGTCTAAATGCCGCTGTCCCCATGTGCCTATCGGCTGTTCTTCTTCGGCGGGTAAAACTATGCATGGTATTAGATAATCGCCTTGCCGCTCGTATTTGCCGCCCAGTTCCTCAAATAATGATTTTGCCATTTTGTTATTCCTCCAAATCAGATATTCACTCCACTTTGTTGTGTCTGCTGTCTTAAACACAATTTTGAGTTTTCTCCTTATCTGGTTTCATTCATATTTTATCTCTCTGTGCATCCAAAAAGATACAATGATGTATTGCATTGCACTCCATTTCAAATATATTTTATATTCTCTGGAAAAATTATTCCGCTGAAAACCGCAGGCGTTTACTTCTCGGAATTTTGAAATTTCTCCAAGTTGCAAACGCCAGTCACGAAAATGTGCGACATGCCTTAGAAAGAAATAATTTCCCCGATTTTGAGGATTGCTTGCAGGATGAATGTACTACACAAAACCATGCAGACTATATCATCACACGGAACACCGACGATTTTTCAAACTCGAATATACCTGCAATCACTCCGTCGGATTTTTTAGAGCAATACAATCTTTGACGGCAGCATCAAAAAAGAACGGTCTCAGCACCATGCATACCCTCAACACGGCATCACAATATACTCCACAATCCCGCCCTTCTCAATCCTCCTGTAAGCCGCCGCCGGCACGCTTACACAAATCACCACCGATACCGCCATCATCCCCAAAACAGGCAAAACCGGCACCATAAAATCAGCCCCCATATAATTCATCGACTGATAAATCCCATAGGTCACGGCAGTCCCCGCAACTGCTGTGACGAGCCATGCGCCCATCGCATACAAAAGTCCCTCCAGCAAAAGCATCCTCCTGACCTGACGCCCCGTCATTCCAATACTTTCCAGTATAGCAATCTCTACCCTCCTGTTCTGAATATTCCCGATAAACGTATTGACATAATTCATAACCCCAATTAACGCAAGAATCACGGCGACTCCGATTCCCACCAACATCATATTTCCCTGAGCTTTCCTAACCTCTTTCATCATCTCGATTTTAGAGCCACAGGAATAATCCCTGCTGTAAGGGCTTTCCTCCATCACAGCCAGAACATCTGCTTCCGTCTTTTCATGAGCCTTCGAGGGCTGATATCCGCCGGTTTGTACCATACGTCTTAAGATACCCTCATTTTTCTTATCCTCCTCATACCGAAGCCCTATTTTAAATATCAAGGGTTCCTCCACGAATTCCTCTACCACCTGTCTGCTGACAATGATCGTAGGCGGATAGCCAAGCAGCGCCGTATAATCATTTCCGTCAACCAGTCCGGCGATTTCAAATGTCAGCGCATTTTCCCGATTCCCATACTCCGTACAGGTAACCCTTTTGCCCTCTACATCATCATTTTTCAATTCCAGGCTATTCCGATATAACAGGCAAGTCTTTCCGCTTAAAAAATCTTCTTCATCCACAGGCTGTTCGGCCAGTTCGTTCAACGCCTCAAAATCCTCTTTGCCAATTCCAACCAGGGACGAGCCGAAATTCTCCGGAAAATCTTTATATTCCTGCAAATCCTCCTCATAAGGAATGGTCATCCACATCTCATAAAACTCCCGCATCCACTGGTCTGCAAAATCCTCCTCCCATGGCACTGTAATCTCCGTATAAACTAACGGGTCAATCTCCGTAATACCCTCGATTCCCTTCAGCTTCTCCATTACCTCTCCATCAAAAATCTGAACCCGTTCCCCTTGCTTCTCCTTCTTAATGGTATCATTTTTCATCACCAGATCAAAGTCCCTGTAATTCGGATTGTACTCCCTTGCCCCCTGAGAGACGAGAAGTGTAACCATACACAGGAACACAGACATGCCTGCTGCCAGGGACAGCATAACAAGCCCTGTCTTTTTCTTATCCTTTGCAATGGACTCCTTTGCCATGCGCCAAATCCTGCCGTTTGAGCTGACGCGCCGAGTGCCTCCCTTTCTTCTTTTCGGCTCTGTACCGCTGCGTCCCAGAAGCCTTGCGGGCAGACTCCACTTGGCCGCGCGCGCCCTTTGGTTCGCGCTAGGGCGATAACCCAACGCCTCCATAGGAGAACACATCACCGCCATTTTCCCAGGCTTCCTGCCTGCGACAAAAATGGTAACCCCTGTGAATAAAACCGTCAGCGCAAGGATCATCGGATGAAATGTCACCTGAATCTCTCCGCCCTTTCCCATATGAATACCTAACGCTTTTACCACAGACGGGACCACCAAAAATGACACGCCGCTTCCTGTCACGATACCGCCCAAAATTCCGATTCCGCCAATCAAAAGCATTTGCCGGCCCACCAGATAACGAAGCTGCCGTCCGGTCATCCCGATGGTTTGCAGCAAGCCATAATATCGTATATTTCCCGCCACAGCCAGATACATAATATTATAAATCAAAAGGTATGCGCACAGGCAGGTCACCAGCACAAGCCCCGCAATCCCTGATAGTATCTGTACAGAAAAAGCAGAGTCCACGGTAAAAAATAATCTCTGCTGTTTTCTCAGATTCATAGCTTCTATAAACTCCTCCTGCATTTTCTGTGTAATCAGCCTTTGCCTAAACTGCACACAGATACGCCCAGAGGAAACGTCCGTCGGTTGAAGCCCAGTCTGCCCATAGAATTTCTCTGACACAAAGAACACGCTCTTATCCCCATATCCGTCCCAAATCCCGCTGATACGGAAGGTCATCTCCTGCTTTACATCTTTCGCCCCGTATACTGCCGTAAATTCGTCGCCTGTTTTTAGCCCCTTAAAACCGCATTTTTCCAGAGCATACTCTGTGACCATGACTTCATTTTCTTCCACGGGATAACGCCCCTTCACCCACTTACGCGCCGGAGACATAATCTCATTCCACCAGGTTTCATCCGCCCACATAAGCGTCACATTGGGCGTACCGTCAAATTCTGTCTCTGCGATATACCCTGACATGGCGTTCACTCCTGCCCTCAGGATATTGGGATTCTCCTCACAGCTTTTCTTCTGCTCATCTGAGACGCCGTACATAATCGCGTCAAATTCTCCTCCACTCATACGGATGTTTTGAAGCCTCTGCATTTGAAAATAAGTTACGCCCACCGTAAACACACAGAAAATCATGAAGGAGGACAACAGCGCCGCCAGAATCAAAGTAAGACTCCGACGTTTATGACTCTTAATCGTTCTTGCCGCCATACGGGAAATGACCTGCATATTATGATTCCTAAGCATAAAAATCACTTCCTTTCCGAATCCGTCCGTCCTCGATACATACAATCCGGTCTGCCATCTGAGCGATATCCTGGTCGTGGGTAATCAGAATGATGGTCTGCTGAAACTGCTTCGCCACAACCTTCAAAAGTCCCATCACATCATGACCGGAAGCCGTGTCCAGATTGCCGGTGGGCTCGTCGGCAAGAATAATCGCAGGCTTAGACGCTATCGCCCGCGCAATGGCCGCCCTCTGCTGCTGGCCGCCCGACAGATTCCCTGGATACGCCTCCTTTTTTTCCGTAAGCTTCAGAACCTCAAGAATTTCCTCCACGAAAAGATGGTCAACCTTCTTCCCATCCAATTCTATGGGCAGAACAATATTTTCATATACATTTAAGTCCGGTACAAGATTATAATTCTGGAAGATAAATCCCACCTTCCGCCGTCTGAAAACGGCAAGCTCATCCTTTGTAAGACCCGAAAGGCTTCTCCCCGCCACAAAAACCTCCCCTTTTGAAGGCACGTCTAAGCCTCCTACCATATGGAGAAGGGTACTCTTTCCGCTTCCGGATTTTCCGATCATAGCCACGAATTCCTGTTCCTTTACCCGAAAATCCACGCCGTCTAACGCCTTTACCACATTGCCGCCTAATTTGTAATATTTCTTCAAGCCTCTAGTCTCAACAATCCATGATTCCATCTCTTACACCTCTTTTTCTTATTGATAAAATCAGCATATCAGACAAATATCACAAAGCTGTCACAATATACAATTATCACAAAAGTGTGATTTTATGAATTGGGGAGATAGAGATTAAATTCTGCGCCTTCCCCTTCCTGGGAACGGACTTCAATGTACCCGTCCTGAAGCGTTAGAATCTTTCTGGTAAGATACAGCCCAATCCCAATGCCGTTCTGGTCATGTACCTCCGGCTCTCTGTAAAAGCGGGAAAATATCTCTGCCTGCCTCTGTGGCATAATTCCCTTTCCTGTATCCCTCACACTGATTTTCGTAAATACCTCCTGGCATTTAACCTGAATGTGGACGCGCCCTCCTGGCTTCGTATATTTTACGGCATTATCCAGCACGTTAAAGACAGCCTCCTCCGTCCATTTCTTATCATGCTTTACCTCAATATCCTCCTGGCAGTCCACCGACAACTGAATCTGCTTCCTCGCTGCCGCTGGTACAGCCTCCTCTACCGCTTTGGCTATGGTTTCATATAGCCTTTCCTGCTGCTTACGGATATGGATGATTCCCGCCTCCAGCCGTGACATTTTGACCATACTCTGCAAAAGGAACTCAAGCTTCTCCGTCTGCCCCTCAAGATGGGTTAGAAAATCTCTGCCTTTCTCTGAAAGTTCTTCCTCCTGCAGGAATTCAAGATACAGCCGCATATTGGCAATGGGCGTCCTGGTCTGATGGGAAATGTCTGAGATTAACTCCTTCATCAACTGCTTTTCCTTTTCGCCGGCTTCCTCCTTCTTTGTCCAGATATGGTTTACCCGCCACAATTTTTCGCTGCATCTTCCCCAGAGCGTATCCTTTTCGCTTTCTACTCCCTCCGGAAAACCTTTACCGGAAATGATATCGTCAAGCCCTCTCTCTACCTGTTCCGTGAAGCGTAAGACCTCTTTTTTTAGCTTACTGATTCTCCACAGGGATATAAAAGCCGCCCCTATGGCAACTATCACCATACCTGTACCTAACCAATCCATTGATACCCCATCCCGTATACATTTGAAATATATTTGTGCTGCTCATCCTCAAGCTTGCCTCTTAAACGATTGACATTGACCGCCAGGGCATGCTTGTCCACGAACTGGCCGCCAGTGTCCCACAGACGCCCTAAGAGAATATTGTAGGTGAGAAGCTGCCCCTGATTCCGGATAAATTCCCGCAGAAGCCGCAGTTCAGTGGGAGTAACGCTGCATTTTTTCCCATTTATGGATACCTTGGCATTATCTAATTCTATTTTAAGATAACCATCATCAAAATCGGCATGGCCTATGGAATCGGCTTTGGGAGTCCGCTTTAAAATGACCTCTATTTTTCTTAATAATATTTTCATGGAAAATGGTTTTGTCACATAGTCCTCTGCCCCCAGGTCATAACCGGAAAGCACGTCCTCCTCCATGTCACGGGCTGTCAGGAATAGTACCGGTACGTCCTTTTGGGACTTCATCCATCGGCATAATTCAAAGCCTTCCCCGTCTGGAAGATTGATATCCATTAAGACTAAATGAGGGGCTTCTTTCGCATAGATTTCCTTCGCCTGGCTGATGGAAAATACTGAAGCCACTGAATATTTTTGCTTTTCCAGGGCGTAGCTAAGAGATGCGTTTAAGTCTCTGTCGTCCTCAACGATTAATATTTTCTGCATAATTTTTTTCACTTTCTGTTTCACCAATTTATTAAGCGGACAGCCACCAAAATATTAGTCACTGTCCGCTTTTTCATTGCATATTCAAAATATCCCCTAAAACACCAACCATTTATATTTTTCATCCGTCTAAATTATAACATGAATAATGCTTAAAGTCATCAGCCATTTAAACTGCTGTTCCGAATATCACTTTATCCCCCTCACACATGTCCATCTACCGTATTTTCCGCACATATCTGCGATAAAACTTCTTTAAAGAAGGCTATTACACCATCATCAACAGAAGAACTGACATCTTTTAAATTGAGATTATAATAATACTCACCTTCCGAAATATCAATAGATAATGAATCAAGAGGAAATCCTTCTACACGTTTAGGGTGTGGAACCGCCGATAGTATAAATGGCTCTGTGGCGATAGATTTATCCATACTTGAGTAGGAATGATTTTCATCCAATACGAAATATATGGCATTCCGGTATTGACCAGTTATCTTTCCACCATACCGTCTGGCTAAAGACGAATAATATTCAATCATTTCATCATCTGACAACTCCCTGCCATTTACTCTCCTTACATAAATACCTGGTTGTTCTTCATCCTCCAACTCATCAAAGTAAAGCCCACTGTCACAAGAAAATACCGGCATTTTAAATGCTTCATAGTATGCCTTTGCTTTGATTTCTGCATTTTCCAACGGCGTTTTACCACATTCCTTAACCTTAGGAATTTCACCTTCTATATCATCTAAGCCAATAATGTCTATTCCAAGAAGCTCTACGGCATTGCGCATAGCCTGTAATTTCGCTTTATTGGTTGTTCCATATAAAATTTTCATATGATTACCTACCATATATTATTTTTTAGTTGTTCCTAATATTGCAACAGACATCACTAGAAATACCACTTTATCCGAAACCCTGCATGTCCATCCGCCGTATTTTCCGCGCATATCTGCCCATTCTGCTGTTCTAACACCGCCTTCGCAAGCGCCAGCCCGATTCCCGCATTGTCCTTCGCCGCGCCTTCCCCTCGATAAAAACGTTCAAATATATGGGGAAGCTCTTTTGCATGAAACCCGCTTCCCCCATCTTCAACCCGTAACTCCGTATAGATTGGATTTTGGCTATATGAAGCCACAATCCGGCCTCCATCCGGCGTATGCTCGATACAGTTTTTCAGGATATTCATAACCGCCTCCTCCGTCCACTGACGATCCGCATATATGAAGCATTCTCCCTTGCTTTCTTCCGCAGCAAACGTAATCCCTCGCTCTGTCATGATTTCCCTGAGCAGCTCTGAGACCGCTTCCAAAAGCTCTGGCATCTCAACCCTCTCCACCTGAAATACAACGCCGTGGGAATCCAGCTTTGCCAGTGCCAAAAGCCCTGTCACCAGATTTTTCAGCCGTTCAATCTGATTGGATAACCGGCTGTAATAGTCTTCTGTCTCAATAGTCTGATATTCCTCCAAAAGCTCTGTCATCAATGACATAGAAGTCAGAGGCGTCTTTAATTGATGAGCAATGTCCGCAATCCGTTCTGCCAGAACCTCGTGGTTCTTTACTGCCGCTTCCTTGGCGCTCTGTAATTCTGTCACGGTTTTATACATCTCATCCTCAAGATGAGAAAAATCATCCTCGCGGCGGCAAAGCACAGCGCCTTCTCCCGAATTCACAGCCCTGAGATATTCTGTCAACTCCCGAATCCGTTTCTTCGTCTGCAAATCCTCCCTGTATCGTACTCTGAAAGTACACAATCCAACCAGTTGAAACAGCAAGACACTGATACAGGCAGTAAAAGGAAGATATGCGCCCCAGTTTCTCATAGGGCGATAACCATAGGCCGCCAAATATTTACTTCCTTCCGTATTCATTTCCAAAGAAAATGACTGAAAAGCATAACTATTCTTCAATCCCTCTGCCAGTGAAGCCGACTGCAAAACATCTCCTGTAATATCCGCCACGGCCTGATACTCATGGTAACTTAAGACAGCCGCCAGAAAAACTCCGGCGGCCAGTCCCAGAAGCAGCCAGAACAGGAAATTTCTTGCCGCTTTTCTTCCTGTGTTCATTCCTTTTCCTCCATACGGTAGCCGATTCCCCTGACCGTCGCAATACATGTGGTATGGTATAATTTCTCCCGCAGACGTTTCATAGCGACTGTTAATGTATTATCATTCACGAAATTCCGGTCTGCATCCCACAGCTTATCAAGAATCCGGCTTCGGGGCAGGATACACCCCTTATTCTCCATCAGCATTAGAAGAAGCCGGTACTCAAGGCTGGTAAGCGTGACCATCTTCTCCTCAACAGATACCTGCATCCTTTTCTTGTCCAACCGAATATTGCCGCAGACAAGCACATGGGAAGCTGACATATTTTCAGAGGCCATGTCAGCATTTTCCCCAAAAACTCTCCTTAGAACTGCCTGTATCCTGGATTCCAACACAGCAATATGAAACGGCTTCGTGATATAATCATCTGCACCCATATCCAGCCCGCGGGTAATATCCTTTACGTCGTCCCTTACCGTCAGAAAAATGACCGGCGTATTGCACCTTTCCTTCAACCACCTGCAAAAATCATATCCGCTTCCGTCCGGCAGATTTAAATCCAAAAGAACAAGGTGAAATTCCGGTGAGAACATGCTTCTTCCTTCTTCCATTCCAGAACAGCAGGCTACCTCATAGCCTTTTCTGACCAGGGCCAAACGGATGCCAAAGGAAATCGTCTCATCATCCTCTACAAGTAAAATCTTCAATATGAATCTCTCCCTAAAGTCTAAGCACAGCGACCCCGTATCCTTTTAACCTTATCTTTCCAACTACTCTGGCTTCAGAAGCCATATCCGTCATTTCTTTCTTAAGAACAACGGTCTGCTCATTTGCCGAATAGTTCAGAACAAAGAAATACTTCTTTTCCTCCTTTTCCCTGACGCACAATTCACACTCGTTTGGAAGCTCTATCTGGTCATTGTAAGGACTTAAAATCCCCGTATACCGTAGCATAGCCGCCACATTCTCTCTGGTAAATGTCCCGCCGAAATGAAGAATTCTTCCCTCTCCTACTGTCCGTTCTGTAAGCGCCGGCTTTCCTTCATAATAGTTGGCGGCATATCGGGCAAGCACCTTCACATCCTCATCTACATTTTCAAGGATATCGTTAAATATACCCGTATCCAGCCTAGACCCTTCCCAGTCCATACACACTTTTCCATCCACAGCACCTACAAAGGTAAATTCCTCTACTGCCGTCCCTGTCAGCTCTGAAAGAAGCCCCGGCATCGGCGTCATCACGCACCGTCCATGTTTTTCCTTCTGTCCGGTACGCGCACCGACAATGAGACAGCCTCCCTTCTCCACATACATTTTCAAAAGTGCCGCCCTTCTCTCGGTCAAAATCACCCCATGAGGGTAGAACAAAACCGGATATTTCTTCAATTCCTCATACTCTGTGTCATCCGACAAGGCTACATAGTCCATCGGCGTATGGCTCAACTGGGACGCCGCAAAAATCTCCTTCTTGCTCGCCTTCTCCACCCGTCTGTGCCATACATCCACATCCGCATCCCAGAGATTATCGTAATCCTCCAGAACACCAAAGCTTGCCAGGTATCCGGCACCTGCCAGTTCCTTAACCTTCTTAACTGTCTCGTTAAGCCTGGCAATCTCCCGAAGCTTCCGATTGTCCCGATTGTCATAATCCAGAATCCCGTGCCAGTAAATCTCCGTTCCGATTGTACAGGTACGCCAACGGAAGAAGCTGACAAAATCCGCCCCGTGGGCAATACTCTGCATGGCCCAAAGCGTAATCTGCCCTGGCTTCGGCGCAGGCGCCTCCATTCGGGTATTCCATCCATTTGCCCCTGACTGCTGCTCCATAATCCCAAAATGCGGACACACAGAGCGCACCCTTGACAGATGGTTACTCCACTTCCTGTCGTTCAATCCCTTGCTATGTACGGGGTCTTCCTCAAGGCAATAGGCAAAGTTGGGATAAGAATCATATGTATACACATCTAACGCCTCATCCATCATCCTGTGATTGTCAAGGTGGTTGAACATACCGTTTGTGGTAATAAAATCTCCTGGCTTTGCATACTTCCAGATAATGTCACTCTGCATCCTGCAAAAAGAAATGGCGCTCTCGGACACAAACCTGTAATACTCAAGAGTCAGATGGGGATTGGATGAATCGTGAATCGTCGTGCGCGGAACATAGACCTCGTCCCATTCCGTATATTCCTGATTCCAGAAAACCATCCCAAGCTCTTGGTTCAGCTTCTCAAGGGTTCCGTATTTTTTCTTCAAATATTCACGAAACGCTGTGGTGTCGCTCTCTGAATAGAAAACATCCACCTCGCAGTTCATCTCATTGTCAATCTGCCAGCCGATGACGCTTGGATGGGTCGCATAATGCCCTGCAAATTTCTCCACAATCCGCGCGCTTAACTTCCGGTATACCTGTGAATTATAATTATAGTGCCTGCGCATACCGTGACGGTATTTGACCCCGTCCATCCGGCAGTTAAGCACCTCCGGATATTTCTCAGTCAACCATGCCGGAGGGGTTGCAGTCGGAGTTCCGAAAATTACCTTCATACCCGCTTTACATGCCACCTCCAAAAAACCGTCGAAGAATTCATAGGTGAATTCGCCTTCCCTTGGCTCTACCTTACTCCACGCAAATTCACCGATTCGGATTGTCCTGATACCAACGACCTTCATCCGTTCAAGGTCCTCTGCCCACAAACTTTTATCCCAGTGCTCCGGGTAATAGCAGGTACCTAGTGAAATAGTGTTCCATTGAAAATTCTGTGGTTTTCTCATTGTCTTTGTTCCTCGCTTTCTGTGCAAATGATATCTTGATATCCCATCCATCTTATGCCATTTCAACCTTACATTTCTTCTTCCAGCAGGCAATTCCGTACTTGATAATCGTCTCCATCCCATCCTCCACAAGCCTTGCCTCATATTCCCTGTCCTGAATCTGTCTCAAAGCCTCCTGACAGCCAGCTCTCAGATCTCCATCCTCTGCATACTTTATTTCTATCACGATGCCAATCCCCTTCTCATCCTCTGTCTCCACAAGGATATCACTGTACCCTGTCCCTGACTCCGCATTAGAACTGACATCCCAATCACCTTATACTGATCGTTTTCTTCAAATAAGCCGAAAACTGTTTCTCTATTGCTTCTGCATCCCCACAGGTAATTTTAAGGGTGACATCATATAAAACTCTCCTTCTCATTTCAAACTGTCAAATACACCGTTGTCCCAATACCTATAATATACTCAATTTTCCACAGTTTGTACAGCCAAAAGCATATAAATTGCTTCTTATCTTTTTCCAATATTATGCCGATATTATTTTCGGAGTATTGCTCATGTATATAATGCAATAAAAGATTGTGGAAACGAAAGGAGAAAATACTACATGGCGTCACGTATTAAAAATCTCAAAATCAGTCTGAAGCTCTATATTCTCATTGGAGTTGCGCTAAGCGGTATGCTCATTATCGGGGGCATCTCATTCTACTTAATGGGCGTATTAAACCACAGGACTGACAACATCTCAACAGGATGGCTTCCCCGCATAGACACAGCGCGGGATATGACTGGTACACTCTCCAACATCCGTCTTAATGAATTAAGGTATCTCACAGCCCTTTCCGACAAAGTAATGGAAACAAGCCTTCAATATGTAGAAAAAGAAAAGGGCGAAATGGATGCACTTTTTGCCAAATACAAAGAGCTAACTACCGGAGAAGAAAAGGCATTATACGATACAGCCTTTGAATTCTGGACTCAGTACAGCGAAGCCGACGACAGGCTTATGACACTGGCAAAACAGGGCGACATAGACGGCGCCCGCGCAATCTTAGAGGGTGAATGTATAGACCTCTACATATCCCTGAACAGTGCTCTTGATGAAATCATCAATTATACGGAAGAAGGAAGCCAGGAGGAAACCGACTCAAGCGAAAATCTATATAGAGACGCAATTATCCTCCAAATTGGCGTCATGGTCATCATATACCTGATTGGCACCTACTTCTTTGTTATAATCATTCGCGGAATCAAATATCCAATCCTCGAAATCGAGAGCGCCGCCTCCAGAATGGCACAGGGCGATCTGGATGTAGAGATATCCTATACCTCAAAGGATGAATTGGGGATTCTCTCTAAACAGATGCGCGAACTGATACGCAAACTTCAGGTCATTATTGATGATGAAAATAAATTCCTTGCCCGCATGGCTTCCGGCGATTTTACCGTGGATTCCATCTGCGAAGATGAATATATCGGAGGATTTAAACCTCTTTTGGTTTCCTTCCGCATGATTGCCGATAAGCTCAACCAGACCATCTTACAGATCAGCCAGAGCTCAGCACAGGTTGCAAGCGGTTCCAACCAGGTGTCGGGCGGGGCGCAGGCGCTCTCTCAGGGCGCTACTGAGCAGGCAAGCTCTGTCGAGGAGCTCTCTGCCTCCATTAACGAGATTTCGATGAAGGTACAGCAGAATGCCGAATATGCCCATAAGGCTAACGATATGGCAGGCAATGTAGGAAACGAGATGCAAAAAAGCAACCAGAAGATGCAGGAAATGATTCAGGCAATGAACAATATAAGCGCCTGCTCGGATGAGATTGGCAAGATTATAAAAACCATCGAGGATATCGCTTTCCAGACTAATATTCTTGCCCTGAATGCCGCCGTAGAAGCGGCGCGCGCCGGCGATGCCGGAAAAGGCTTCGCGGTTGTGGCTGACGAAGTCCGCAATCTGGCAGGCAAGAGCGCGGAAGCGTCCAAGAATACATCTGCGCTCATTGAGAATTCATTAAGAGCCGTGGAAAACGGAACCTTGATTGCCGATGAGACTGCCGCTTCATTACTGAATACGGTAAAAGGAGTCGAGGAGGTTGCCGGCATCATCAGCCAGATTTCCGAGGCAAGCGGCAATCAGGCTGAGGCAATCGCTCAGATAACAATGGGTATTGACCAGATTTCTAGCGTTGTACAGACCAATTCTGCAACTGCTGAAGAAAGTGCGGCGGCCAGCCAGGAATTATCCAATCAGTCGCAGCTTATGAAAGATCTGGTAGGAGCATTCCGGCTAAAGGATTAAAATACTGCCATTTTCGAGAACGAAGGGCTTCTAAAGCCCCTCGTTCTCTTCTATAAACCTATTTACAATCACTTTGCATTTCTTCTTCCAGCATGCGATTCCATATTTCCGAATTGTCTCCATTCCGTCCTCTGCAAGCCTTGCCTCATAATCCTTCTCCTGAATCTGCTTCAAAGCCTCCCGGCAGCCTGTTTCCAGATTCCCATTCTCTGCATATTTTACTTCTATTACCATCCCCGTCTCATCCTCTGTCTCAACAAGGATATCACTGTACCCTGTCCCGGATTCCGCATTCGATCTGACATCCCAGTCCTCACGGTAACTAAGCAGTCCCAGCAGAATACCATGGTAAAAGTTTTCTTTTTTCTCTTTTCGCGCAGCCGTATCCCGGATACTGATGGTTTTCTTCAGATAAGCCGTAAATTGTGTCTCTATGGCCTCTGCCTCACCTCTGGCAAACGCCTCGCAGAATGCCTCCAGCTTTATAGAATCTTTCTGCGTTTCCTCCTGAAACCATTCCTGTACCTGCTCCACAAAAATCTCTCTAATCTCCCGGTTCGGTATCGCAAGCTCATGGGCATCCCCTTCTGACCTCCCCCGCCTCGTCAGATAACCGGTAGTAAACAGCACACTCCATACATTCTCTATACTCTTGTACAAATCCCGGTACGTCAGCTCCTCCTTTACCTTCTTTGCAATACTCTCCCCGGCAATCAGACTCTCAATCTCCCTTCGTGTCCCCTGCTTTGCCATCTGGAGAAATTTTCTGATAATGTCATTGCCGCTGGTATTCATCCAAAATGCTTTCGGTCTGGCGTCCGGTTCCGATCTCAGAAGGTCAATATAATTAATCACATCCCAGGGGCAGTATATATCCGCATTTCCGATCTGATAGCCGTCGTACCATTCCTTTATGGCAGAATAAGCGTTATCAAGTCCATAGTATTTCAGCATTTCTTTTACTTCTTCGTCTGTAAATCCAAAATACTCATCAAAACGGGTATTCAGCAACGAGTACGCCTTAAAATTATTCAGGCCAGTAAAAATACTCTCTTTCGCAATCCTAAGACACCCTGTCAGCACGGCAAATTCGAGATACTCATTACTTTTCAGCGCCCTGCTGAACAAATTCCTTACCAGACTGATCATCTCGCCATAATATCCTGCCTGGTGCGCCTTATCCAGCGGTACGTCGTATTCATCAATCAGCAGGATTACTTTCTGCCCATAATGTTTCCAAAGAAGTTTCGATAAAGTGAAAAGACTGTTTTTAAGTACCTCCTCCGACATAACAAATCCATTCAGATTCTCGGAATCTACCCTTATTAACTGGCTATACTGTACTTTTTCTTCTGCAGTAAGCTTCTCGCTATCCATCAGGAATTGGAATCTAAGTGCTTCATTGCCAATGACAGAACACATCGCCGCCCTGGCTCCCTCATAATCTCTGGATTCAATATCCTTCATAGTGATTGCAATCACAGAAAAATTTCCCATATACTTCCGGCACAGTTCCTTCTCCCCTGCAATCTCAAGCCCTTCAAAAAGAGTTGTGTCATGTCCGTATTCAAAGAATGTTTTCAGCATATTCATGTTCAGCGATTTGCCAAATCTTCTCGGTCGGGTGAACAGATTCACCTTTCCCCAATTATGAAGTAACTCTTTAATCAGCCCTGTTTTATCCACATAGTAGAAGCCTCTTGTACAAATTTCATCAAAATTCTCAATGCCGACAGGCAGTTTTAGAGGAAACATCTCTCCGTCTCTGTCTTGATTCATCATATATGGTATCCTCCTTCCGTTTCAGACTGTCAATCTTTATTTCCATTATTATAATATACCCAATTTCCCATAGTTTGTACAGCAAAAAGCCGTAACACCAATCAACAAATCAGCGTTACGGCTTTTTCTATAGCAATTATTTACAACTTCTTTTTCATTTTAAACGCAGTAAGACCTACAGCAAAAGATAACATTGCCGCCACTAAACTTAGTATCATATTCGCCCCGTCTCCCGTCCTTGGCGAATTCGTCACCGCACGATTCCCTCCATTGGTATTCTCTACATAAACTAATGCATATGGTGAAAAAGAATCTGTGTCAAACGAGATTGTACCATCCTTTGTCTCCGAATTCAGAACTTCAACCTTCTGATCCTTATAATGGAAAATCTGGTAAGTACGCCCAGACTTTCTGACCGACTCTGGTATCTTTAAGTTGAGGACTATCTTCTCTTCCAACTGTGGAATGGCGATATCTTTCAGACCTTCCACTGCCTTTCCATCCTGCCAAACGTCTGCCGTAATACCAATCTCATAGTACTGCCCGATCTTCTTCCCGGCAAGCTGAGCAGAAAATGCGTCTTTTACTGCCTGCTGCACATTAGTCTCAGACTGACTCACAAGATTTAGTCTGGAAGTGATTTTATAATCTTCTCCCAATGCAGCTAATTGCTCCGCATAATGTTTCTGTATGTAAGCAAGCGCACTTTTCTCTATCAATGCAGCGCTTTCCTCTGAAATGGAGATCTCTTCTGAGCCGGTTCCTGTAAATTCTGAAACTGTTTTATCAGAAGGGGTGGGGGTCGGCTCTGGTTCCGGGGTTGGCTCTGTCAGATCACAATCTGTAAAATCAATCTCCCATGCTGCCGTTGAGCCATACTCCTCCCACGCGATTTGATTGAAATAACTGATATCTACTCCTTTAGAAGTTTTCGCATGTACATTAAGAAAAGCCTCATTTCCAAGTTCTAATCCATATCCCTCAAGAATCTTTTTTGAATATCTAAGCGCCTCTTTAATCTTTTCTTTTTCAATCGTAAGCGTCCCTGCTTTCATATCATAGGTAAAACCACTCGTTAAATCGGGCGCATTAACGCCGCCCTTTCCGACAAATACTTCAAAAGAACGGATAGATTCCAATTCATAATAATTAGTCCCATTTACAAAAGAAAGGGTAATGTCCTCCCTCCCATCAAATTTTACTTTTGCAGGCATGACCTTCCATGCAGTACTGTCAGACGGTACATGTAACGTAAATTCTGACTCACTACTTTCACCTTCTTTCGTATAAAATCCTACTCTTACAGTATAATCCCCTGCTTTTGTCAGAATCTGCTCCCTGTCGCTCACTTTTACAAGATCATAAAAAGGTACTATCACCATATTTCCTTCCAATGAAGCATTAAAACGAGAATTATACTGATATCCCGGCTCTCCCGATACAATACTCATACCGCTTGCAAAAACATCATCCTGCCCACTATAATCCCCCAAATCCACCGGAATCCTTAACTCACCGCCATCCCACGTAATCCGGGATTCCGTCACGGTCGGAAGCTTTTTCTCTCCTTCCGTTCCTGTTACATTTTCCTTCTGTTGCCTGTCAGCATTTTCTACCAAATCCCCAGAAACATTCCCTTCCGCAGTAATGTTCCCTTCCGTGGTAACGGTTCCTTCCTTCTCCCCGCCATTCTCGCCTGCCACGCCAGCGACTCCTTCCCCATCTTGTGCATAAGCCGTCATGGCTGCAAACATGACTAGCATAAGCAGGAGTCCAAGGCTTTTTTGCAGCCGTTTTTTAATCCTATTTCTCATAATATTCGTTTCCTTTCCTCAATACAATAATCTTTTGATTGTAAATGTTTAGTTCCGCCACATTTTTCCCCTTCACCTCCCCCCTTCTCAAGAATCATTCCACATTTTCTGCCGTTAGATTCCAATATTCTGACAGACAATCTTATCATACCTCTTAAAGTGTTGTGTGTCAACGCTTTAAGAGTATTATATATGCACCGATAGTGTAGATTTATCATAGAAAATATATCTATGGCTCATTATATATAGAAAATAAGCAACAGATAATTGAAAGGATATAATTTTATGATTAATGGTTTATCAGAAAGGCTCCAGCTATTACATTCAAAATACAACCTTTCCCAAAAGGACGTTGCCGACAGAATCGGAATCTCTTCCAGTGTAATCTCCGGCTACGAAACTGGTGAACGCACTCCCAGCACAGAAGTTTTACTCGCTCTTTCCTATCTGTACAAATGCAGTACCGATTATCTTTTAGGAAAAGAAAAAGACTGCCCGCACCAGTCGCTTGACACCGAAGGGTTAAGCAATGAACAGATTCGGGCTTTACAGACATTAATTAAAACGATTCGCCAGGGAAATGAATCTTTATAATACCAGAACTCTCATACCGGGTTCCGATTAGCCCAATATGAGAGTTCTCCAATAAATCCTTTTTTAAGTAATTGCGCTGTATTGGCAATGCAACTTAACAGAGAGATACTTCTACTTTGCATTTCTTCTTCCAGCATGCGATTCCATATTTCCGGATCGTCTCAATTCCGTCCTCTGCAAGCCTTGCCTCATAATCCTTCTCCTGAATCTGCTTCAAAGCCTCCCGGCAGCCTGCTTCCAGATTCCCATTCTCTGCATATTTTACTTCTATTATCATCCCCGTCTCATCCTCTGTCTCAACAAGAATGTCACTGTACCCTGTCCCTGATTCTGCATTCGATCTGACATCCCAGTCCTCACGGTAACTAAGCAGTCCCAGCAGAATACCATGGTAAAAGTTTTCTTTTTTCTCTTTTCGCGCAGCCGTATCCCGGATACTGATGGTTTTCTTCAGATAAGCCGTAAATTGTGTCTCTATGGCCTCTGCCTCACCTCTGGCAAACGCCTCGCAGAATGCCTCCAGCTTTATAGAATCTTTCTGCGTTTCCTCCTGAAACCATTCCTGTACCTGCTCCACAAAAATCTCTCTAATCTCCCGGTTCGGTATCGCAAGCTCATGGGCATCCCCTTCTGACCTCCCCCGCCTCGTCAGATAACCGGTAGTAAACAGCACACTCCATACATTCTCTATACTCTTGTACAAATCCCGGTACGTCAGCTCCTCCTTTACCTTCTTTGCAATACTCTCCCCGGCAATCAGACTCTCAATCTCCCTTCGTGTCCCCTGCTTTGCCATCTGGAGAAATTTTCTGATAATGTCATTGCCGCTGGTATTCATCCAAAATGCTTTCGGTCTGGCGTCCGGTTCCGATCTCAGAAGGTCAATATAATTAATCACATCCCAGGGGCAGTATATATCCGCATTTCCGATCTGATAGCCGTCGTACCATTCCTTTATGGCAGAATAAGCGTTATCAAGTCCATAGTATTTCAGCATTTCTTTTACTTCTTCGTCTGTAAATCCAAAATACTCATCAAAACGGGTATTCAGCAACGAGTACGCCTTAAAATTATTCAGGCCAGTAAAAATACTCTCTTTCGCAATCCTAAGACACCCTGTCAGCACGGCAAATTCGAGATACTCATTACTTTTCAGCGCCCTGCTGAACAAATTCCTTACCAGACTGATCATCTCGCCATAATATCCTGCCTGGTGCGCCTTATCCAGCGGTACGTCGTATTCATCAATCAGCAGGATTACTTTCTGCCCATAATGTTTCCAAAGAAGTTTCGATAAAGTGAAAAGACTGTTTTTAAGTACCTCCTCCGACATAACAAATCCATTCAGATTCTCGGAATCTACCCTTATTAACTGGCTATACTGTACTTTTTCTTCTGCAGTAAGCTTCTCGCTATCCATCAGGAATTGGAATCTAAGTGCTTCATTGCCAATGACAGAACACATCGCCGCCCTGGCTCCCTCATAATCTCTGGATTCAATATCCTTCATAGTGATTGCAATCACAGAAAAATTTCCCATATACTTCCGGCACAGTTCCTTCTCCCCTGCAATCTCAAGCCCTTCAAAAAGAGTTGTGTCATGTCCGTATTCAAAGAATGTTTTCAGCATATTCATGTTCAGCGATTTGCCAAATCTTCTCGGTCGGATAAATAAATTCACTTCTCCCCAGTTATACAGCATTTCTTTAATCAGACCCGTTTTATCTACATAGTAGAAGCTTCTTGTGCGGATTTTCTCAAAATTCTCAATACCAACAGGCAGTTTTAGCGGAAACATCATATATGCTCCCCTCCTTCTGTCTCAAACTATCAGGTGTCCATTTCCATTATCTATAATATACCCAATTTCCCATCGTTTGTACAGAAAAAAACTCATCACTCATCTTCCTCCTCCGACGGCCTCCACGCCTGCCCGAACTTCACATCCCTGAACAACGCTGCAAGCCCCGTTATCTGCTTAAGCCGCAGAATTTCATCCCTGTCCATTCCCAGATGTTTGGAAATCCACGCATCCGAGCGTCCCAGTTCATGAAGCTCTTTTACAATATTCCCCATCAGATCCACGTCATGATTCCCCCGCGCCCGATTATGCCGGATGGTACTGGCAATCCGTTGATCCAGCGGCTTTTCTATCACAGACACCGGAAGCAGCCCTTTCTCCCTCTCGTAAATGTCCTGATTCTCCATCATAATCCGATAGCGGTGAAATCCATCTACGATTACATACTTATCCTCCACTTTATTATAATAGCAGACCACAGGCATCGTATACCCATCGTTCTTGATACTCTCATAGAGCAGCTTCATCTCCGGCGGCGCAACCGTATTGGGGTTATAAGAATTCGGAACCACCTTTTCAACCGGAACCGCAATCACATGATACGCCGGACTTTTATACTCCATAATTCATTTCCTCCACACTCTTATATTTATGCCGGATTGCGTCAATCCGCCTCTGCTGGTCCCTGGTCATCCCAAATCCCATAGACCGGCAGATATGGTCATTTTTCAGGATACAGCAGCACATCCGCTTCCAACTCGGAATATCCTTGGTGGTCTTGATATCATCCGTGTCATCCGGTATTTTCCCAAGAAAAACAATCCTTGACTTTTTACTCAGCGTATAGTTGGAAACACCGTTTCTCTTAATCTGATATCCGTGTTCCTCCAACTCCTGAATCACCTCCTCATCCAACCCTCCGCCAGTTTCATGCCAGAACTTAATGGAGGTGTTAAACTTCTTCACATAATTATTTCGCAGACGGATTGGCAGCGTATCCAGAAGGAACATGGTATAGGATTTCCATGTATGCCCCTCAGGCAGCGTAATATTCCGGTATCCCATGGCCTTCGTCCTTCCGTAAATGGCGCCAAAATTCGCCCCCTTCACCCTGCCCACAAGCTTCACCCAGATTTGCGGATCAATCACTCTGTACAGATTCAAAGAATCCTTGGAATAATCGTTAAACGGCGATGCGACCCGCATCTGAGAAACCTTAAGGCCGGCCTTATAGTAAAGGTCATACAGGCGGTTATAGTCATAATCAAATACGTAGTTTGCATGCCAGACATCCTGCGTTGTCCAGTCATAAAGGGGAGACGCACACCAGACATCCTTAAAATGCTTTGTAATCCAGCATCTTCCTTTATAACCAAACTTCTTATTGAGGAATCCACTGTACCGCTGCAAGGATTCATCCGCACGGATTCCTAACAGGCACACCGTCTTTTTGTTGCCATGGGAAATTCTGTACCATCTGCCAAACTGCTTTGCCAAATCCTCCTGGTGCATCCGATAACGGTACGTTGTAATAGGGTTACGTTTTAAGTTGATTACATATTTTTTCTTCGGCATCTTCCTGACCCATAACTCCTCCTTCTTGTCATCCCAGGGATACCAGTACATCTCGTAGCTGCTGAGAGCCGTGCGGGTCGCCATCGGAAGACACACCCAATACGGCTCTACATCATCCTTAATCTTCTCGAATGTACGCTCTACATATTCTGTTGTCACCGTGTACTGCGCCTCAAAATCCTGATGGAACACGCCAATCCTTTTCTCTGGCGCATATTTCTTCTGATAATCCAGCACCAGATTCAAAAGCAGCCCGCTGTCCTTACCACCGGAAAATGAGATGTAGATATTGTCAAACTCCTCAAAAATAAACCGAATCCTCTCCTGAAACGCTTCATATACGCTCTGTCCTAAATATTCTCGTATCATATCAATCTCCCGACCTAAAAATTACCAAATTCTGGAAACTATATGAAAGTTAATGTATCACAGAAAAAGACTAAATTCAATAAAATCAAGCCAAATTCGACAATATTCGCTCTTAACTGCAAAAAACCTCTGGCAGAAACACCTGCTTCTGCCAAAGGCTTTTTCAATACTTCCTATACTTCACCATATACCCCATGCCTGCCGCAAACATCATGAATAGAAGATAGACAGCAATCGTATTCGCGTCACCGGTCTTCGGCGCTGCGGTTCTTTTTGCACTGACTGCCGTAACAGCGGTCTGGCCGCCTTGTCCTGTCACTTCTACTCCCTCCCACTGCTGCTCACAGACGGTAAAAGGAATGGAATCCTTTTTGACAATATAATTCTTACTCAACGGTACAAACGTATATGTAATAATTCCTGTATCGCCCGCTTTTAATTTCGCAAGCTCTGATACCGCCTCCTCATAAGTCATTCCTGTAAGATTATTATAACCATATGTAATATGGCCGGAAATTTTTTCCTGATTCACCCCTCTAAAAGCCAACTCGTCAAACCTTCCGGTTCCGGCTATGACAGACAGCCCTTTTCCTGGGCTGGCCTCATAGTTACTTGTGGGCTTAACCTCAAGAATATTACCGATAAGGGAAATGTCATAATTGGGATTCTCGTCCGCCAGCGTTCCCACAGTTATGGCATATCCGCCTGATTTTACATTTTCACCCTTCTCGCGCCCCAGTACGCCCGCAAGGCTGTCGCCGTCCGCCAGCGGCGTACCGCTGTCAATCACATATTCAAATTCCGGATCTGTCTGTCCATAAAATTTTTCGGCTTTTTGCGCCGTTATTGTCACAGGTTTCGGATTGACAGTAACATTAAGAGTAAAAGTCTCTGATTGATACTTTGTCATATCATCCGGAACAAAAAACGCCCGAATCTCCTTCTGTCCAACATCTCCGTAGGAATGTGCCGCCCAGAAAAATCTGCCCTCAACGTTTTCCTCCCCATCCATTGCCGAACAACCTTCTAATACTTCTGTGCTTATCTCATCGCCATATGTAACGGTTACCTCCGGCACCGTAATCTTAAGCTTTGGTTTCTGAATATAATTTGTCTCTGCCAGCTTCAGAATATCCGCACCAAGCAACTCCTCCTGCTCCGGACCATTGATATACCGCACATCATCTCCCAATATGACAAATGTATATCCTCCTGTGGCATCCGGCTCTACTCCCGCCAGGAACAATCTGTCAGGCCAGCCAATCATTCGCTCATCACAGTTTGTGATATCAACCAGATATCTCTTGCCGTCTATTGCGACCACATTCCACATATGGTTTCTTGCAGTTGTGCCATTCCCCATCATTCCCGTTATGGTGTAGCATGCCGTACCTGAGTCAAAATCTGACAGGTCGCACAGGTATTGGAATGCTTTGGAATAACCCTCACATACAACATTCGTGGACTCGTCACCGTCAAATACCCAAATTAACTGCCACGGATTCCCATATGGCGTCGATGGATTTTCCATGGCCGGAAAGTTATAACTTACCAGCTCGCATATCTCCCTTCGGTATGCGTCGAGCTTCCCATAATCCGATTCGTCTTTGTACTTTTCTACAATGGCAGCCGCACGATTAACCGCTTCTTTCACACGACTGACTTTATCGGCATCAAACAAATACCAATCTGTTGCTTCTTTCCGGTATTCCTCGGCGATCGCAAAGTTAAATGTCGGTACGGTTACAGCATAACATTCTTCTTCTAATTCATAATCCATATATAATTGATAGCCGATGCTCTTATCAAACCAATAGAATTCGTATGGAATATCCATCAAAAGATAGTATACTACCGGATCAAGCTCATCAAGAATCTTCTCAAATAATGCATCTTCCACGTCTTCCTTACTTGAGGACGCAGAAACTCCCAGCTCGTCCAAACTCCATGTCCTGGAATACGTTACTTCTGCCTCATCGGTTGATGTTATCACTCCGTAGGCGACTTCTTTTATAAAAGCTTTCAATTCACGGTAAACCGTTTTTAGAACCGGATCTGTCAGCTTTTCCTCACCCACCTCTCCAAGAGCATTAATTCCGTCGTTTCTGTCACTAAAGAGAAGCTGTTTGGCATACTCCGCAAACAATTCGTCTCTATCCGGAAGCTCTATGTCCAGGTCTTTCACCTCTGCCGTGCTTCTTGTGCCGTTCTCTGCATCCTTTGCAAGTGATGTCAAACCAGGTATCCCCGCCAAACCACCGATTACTGCAAATGACAGACCTGCTGCCAGTATTTGCTTCAACCGTTTTATCCTTCCTGTCATGTCTGCTACTCCTTTATCCCGTGTTTATTTCTGCTATCATTATATCATATCTCAATGGACGAAGTCCACCCGCCCGAAGGGTATGCATTACCTGTGCCCTTTTGGTATAAATATGTACTCTTGAAACACACTTTGCACAGTATTATAATGAATCTTATAAAATTAATCATATTGTGAGGTATTCCCTATGATTCCAACCCTTGGACTTTCTTTAAAAGCATTAAAAAAAGAGCCCTTTTCCGGCTCTCATTGCGGTATGCGCTATTACTTGGTTACAGAAAATGATACGCTTATTGCATATCTCTATCCGGAACCCTGGTGCTTTGAGGCAACCCAGGAGGACCAGAAGGAAAAGAAGGAATTTCCCTTCACCCAGGAAGGACTTGACGAAGCCATTTCCTGGATGAATCAGCGGTACGAGTCAGACCGCGACAACTGGGAACGAATCAGCAAAGAGCAGATGCGAATCCTTCTTGAAACCTAGATTTTCAGTTTTCTAAAACCTCCTCCGCAATATTGCGGGCATGGTCTGAGATACGTTCCAGGCACACCAGAGTATCCAAAAATACAATCCCTGCCTCTGTGTTACACTGATTGCTCGCCAGACGCTTGATATGCTTACTCCGAAGGGAAATCTCCAGATTATCCGCCTGGGTTTCCTTCTCAATAACCGTAAGCGCTTTCTCTCTGTCCTGTTCCACAAACGCCTCGAATGCGTACCGATAACTGTCCACGCACACATCAAACATTTCCTTTAACTGTCTGGTTCCCACCTCTGAGAAGGAAACCTTCTTCTCATGAAGGGTTTCAGCAAATTCAGAAATATTTTCACAGTAATCGCTGATACGTTCAATGTCCGACACCATCTGCAAAAGATGCGCCACGTCCTGGTGCTCTTTCTCACTGACCTGGAGTGAGCTAAGCTTGATGGCGTACTCCGTAATACCTGCGCTTAATTTATCCACAGTGGTTTCCTCCTCCTTAAGGAATTGGATATCGTCCTCCTTAAGTGTAAACAGTACGTCCTTTGCCACTATGAGCGAATCCTCTACAATCTGCGCCATACGCGCTACCTCTCTGACCGTGGATTGTAACGCAATCACCGGTGTCTCCAAGATACGGTCATCCAACAGTACGATACTCTTATCCTGTGTATCCTCGTCCACTCTGCCAATCTTCTTCGCCAGCTTAATGATCCAGCCGGATACAGGAAAAAGAAGCACGGTTGTGCCAATATTAAACGCTGTATGCACCATACTGATCTGCGTCTGCGTAATATATCCGAACCCAATCTCCGGATTCACAAACTCATAGTAAATGATTGCCAGGGCGCTGAACAGCACCGTACCAATGACATTGAACAACAGGTGCATTAACGCCGCTGTCTTTGCATTCTTCTTTGCGCCCAAACTGGACAGAATCGCAGTCACACAGGTACCGATATTCTGTCCCATGATAATATAGACTGCCGCGCTAAAAGGAACCAGCCCTGCCGCCGCAAGGCTCTGCAGGATACCTACTGATGCGGACGAGCTTTGGATTACGGCTGTCACAAACGCACCTGCAAGGATACCAAGCAACGGATTATCCCCAAGCGTCACAAAAATATTACAAAAGCTCTCCGATTCCTGCAGAGGCGAAACTGCCGACGACATAGTGGTTATGCCGATAAAAAGCAGTCCAAAACCGACGATGATACTCGCCACCTCCTTAGAAGAACGGCGTTTTCCCGTCAGCATGATGATAACTCCAAGCATAACGGCAATAGGCGCTAACTTGGAAGGGCTTAAGAACTTCGCCCATTCTACCGCAGATACTAACCAGCCTGTCACTGTCGTACCGATATTGGCGCCCATGATTACGCCCATGGCTTGTGTCAGGTTCATGATTCCTGCATTGACAAATCCGACTACCATGACGGTTGTTGCGGATGAACTCTGAATCACGGCTGTAATCACCGCGCCTAAGAGCACACCCATCAGCTTATTCTTGGTCAGTACCTCCAGTAAAGACTTCATCTTATTGCCCGCCGCATTTTCCAGACCTTGCGCCATAATCTGCATACCATATATAAACATGCCGAGCCCGCCGACAAATGGTATGATAATATCTAAGTAATTCATTATTTTCCTCCCTGGTATATCATTTAAACTACTATGTATTCCGGAATCTGTGCAAAAGGATTCCGGAGATACGCAAACGTCGTTCTTTCTTACATTACCATCTCTGCCCAAAAAACACAACTACTTTTTTAGGGACGTAAATAAACCTTAGCAAGTCTTAGCAGCTAATTCTTCATCTTTGGCTCAAACACAAGTGACGCAAGATAGCTGAATACCAGGGCTGCTGATATGCCAACCGCGCTCGCCTTAAAGCCTCCCATGAAAATTCCGATGAATCCCTCCTTATCTACTGCCTCCTTCACACCCTTCCACAGAAGGTTGCCAAAGCCCGTCAAGGGAACGCTTGCGCCCGCGCCGGCAAAATCCTGGAAAGGCTGGTAGACATGCAATGCGCCAAGCACCGCGCCGCTGCATACCAGAAGCACCATAACCCGTCCTGGCATCAGTTTTGTCCTGTCGAGGAGAATCTGCACCAAGGCACAGATTACGCCTCCGATCCAAAATGCATTTATATAATCCATAACTTCACTCCTTCGTATCAAAAAGATCCCGCCCCCTCGCCTTTCGCTTGGCGGCAGGCCGGCCTTCTGCCTCTTAACAATGCTCTAACACAATTCCATGGGCGATTCCGGGCACGCTTGAGCCTTCGTTGTAGCTTACCGTGGACATCAAAGCCCCTGTCGGGACAAACAGCACCCGCTTCCACTCTCCCCGATTCAGCTTCGGCAGAATATACGCCGAAAGCGTCGTGGCAGCACAGCCGCAGCCGCTTCCGCCTGCATGGGTGTCCTGGGAAACCTGGTCGAAAATAGTCATACCGCAGTCCATATGATTCTTCTTAATATCATACCCCTTCCCCCGCATCAAATCAAAGAGGATACTCTGCCCCACATATCCCAAATCCCCCGTCACAATCCGGTTATAATCATCCGCAGTCCTGCCGAAATCCTCCAGATTCCGGATAATCGTATCACAGGCGGCAGGCGCCATACACGCCCCCATATTCTGGGAATCCTTAAGTCCATAATCCACAATCTTCCCCACAGTAACACCTGTAATCCTCACATGACTCCGCTTGGTTCCTACGAGAAACGCGCCGCTTCCCGTAACCGTCCACTGTGCGGACAAGGGCCTCTGGTTCGCATACCCAAGAGGAAAACGGAACTCCTTCTCCGCACTTCCGAAATGGCTTGAGGTCACGGCAAGCATATACTCCCCGTATCCTGCCGCCACGCTCATAGATGCCAGGGCAAGGGCTTCTCCCGACGTAGAGCAGGCGCCAAACAATCCGAACATAGGAATCCCTAACTCCTCCACGCCCATGGAGGTGGCAACCCCCTGACGCAGAAGGTCACCTCCGAACAGATATCTTACATCCTTGGGCTTCACATGAGCCTTTCCCATTGCCAGGAGACACGCCTCCTTCTGCATGGTGCTCTCTGCCTCCTCCCATGTATTCTCCCCGAACAAATCCTCCTGCTCAACCATATCAAACATCTTCCCCAGAGGTCCTTCTCCCTCCTTCTTCCCCGCAACCGACGCGCTGCTTACCAGATACGGAGATTCTCTAAACGCAATGCTTTGCAATCCCTTTACCATTCATCCCTACCTGCCTTTTCTATTAAATAATCCCGCTGACCTTCAAAATCCAATAGCCGAAGCCTAATATCCAGCTTGTAAATATACCATACAGAATCACAGGGCCGGCAATCGTAAAAATCTTACATCCGATTCCCATAACCTGTCCCTCCTTCTTATACTCAATGGCCGGCGCCGCGACAGAATTTGCGAAGCCTGTAATAGGAACAAGCGTCCCCGCGCCTCCCCATTTTGCGATTCGGGGATAGATATTGAAGCCGGTCAGGATTACGCTTAAGATTACCAGAATCATGGACGTCCATCCTCCGCTTACATCCTTATCCAGGCCAAGCCTCCCGCAATAATTCAGGATTGCCTGTCCCACCGTGCAAATCACACCGCCTGCCACAAATGCTTTCGCCATGTTCATCGGCAGATTATGAACCGGCGTTTTCTTCTTGACATAATTCTCATATGCCTGCTGTTGTTTCTGTTTATCCATTTTTCTCTCCTCCTGGTTTCACCATTTCCCGCAAGAACAATCAAAAATCTAAAAACGATTAAAAAAGAAGATCAAGGCTCCGATTCCTTTTCCAACCGCAACACCCAGAATCAGATATTGTATCCCCCTCAATAGCTTCACCCTGCGGACAAAGATTGGGAATACATTCAGTATTTCCGCCAGCGCCATAGACCAGCATCCTACAAAAATACCGCCGAACAACCCAAATACCGGCAAAAGCCACGCACCAAAAGGAATCTCGATTCCATAGATAAAGAAAATATTTCCCAGAATTCCTCCCAGAGCCACACTATTTTCATAGAGAAGGATATGCTCGCCAGTGTGGGTTCTGTCCGCAAAATCCGAAACCACCCCAAGTTCACTGATGAACGAGAAAAGCCCTCCTGCAACTACCATACCTGCGCTAAGTCCGATGACCGCCATTAGAACCTGTGCCCACATCCAACTCCTTCTCCTTTCTGGAATACGTCTCAATCAAGGTGGTCTGGATATCATTTTCATACAGACGCATCTCAATCTCCATAGGCGTCGGATCTACGGTAAATTTCTTCTTACCAAAGTGATTGAAGAAGGTCAGGATACCAATCACCAGACCGATGCAGTAGGTCAACTCCAGAATTGTGAATCCGTCCGACTTCTGCCCTGTAAGCAGTTCATAGATTTGCGAAAATAATTTCGTCGTATCAACGTCATTATTGAATGCCATAATAGAAAATGCCGCGCCCATAAAGCTGATGATTACCACCGCCACAAGCTTGGTATAGTGAACCACGCCCCCTGCCGTCTGCTGTTCCTCATAAGTAACGATGAAATCCGTCTCGCCAAGATTCTGGACGTCAACATTTGGACATTCCTCGTGAATTCGCTCTATTACTTTGAGAATCGAAACTGCAACACGGTTCTGATGTTTATCATCCGTGTGGTGAAACGTCAGTAATTTCAGGCTTTTAAGCCTGGGAACAATGGACGGGTTGGGGCACTCCATCTGGATGACATCCCCAAGGGTAACCTCCGGCTTCGTGACCTCAACATTCTTATCCACCTTGATATATACCGTCTCGCTGCCAGCCATGCCTATCCCCTGCTTTCCTGTGCGCCTGTATTACATTCACCCCATGCCATAAAATCATCGTCCTGTAAGTCAGGCTCACTATTTCTCACCAGTGTCCCCTCATTAATCTTGCCGTGGCTTCTCATATCATTAAAATAATAAATAAGCCCAATCACTACCGCCGCCATCACGACGCAAATCAGGCATACCCTGAGTTTTTTTCTTGCATTATCCATACTTTCCACCTTCTTTATTTCTTTTGGGGATTATTATGGATATTTTCAAGAAAAATATTCATGGTATGCCCGTTATATTCGTTCTCTCAAATTTTTTAAAATTTTCTTTTCCATTCTCGACACCTGAACCTGAGAAATCCCAAGGGTATTCCCTACCTGGGTCTGAGTCTGGTTCGCAAAATATCTAAGATAAATCAGCCTCCGTTCTTCCTTGTTCAGATAGGCCAACAACTGCTTTAGCAGCATATGATTCAAAATCTGTTCTTCTTCTCCCTCCTTCTCTTTAAGCTTGTCCATAAGCCGAACCTCCTGCCCCTCCTTCTGGTAAATGGGCTTGTGCAGGGATTCGATCTCCCCGCTAGCGTCAAGCGCCTGGGTCAACTCCTCCGTCTCTACCCCTAGCTCTCCCGCAAGCTCTGCCACCGTAGGGTCCCGTCCCCATTTCTCCTGAAGCCTCTCCTGGCAGAGATAGGCTTTATAAGCAAGCTCTTTTAATGAACGGCTCACCTTAATCATCCCGTCGTCCCTCAGGAAACGCTTAATCTCACCGGAAATCATGGGAACCGCATAGGTGGAAAATTTTACGTCAAAAGACATGTCGAACTTGTCGATTGCTTTCAAAAGCCCGATACTGCCCACCTGGAATAAATCCTCAGCCTCCACGCCCCGGTTATAGAACCGTTTAACAATACACCAGACAAGACCTGTGTTTTCTTCTACTAACTGTGCCCTCGCTTCTTCATCCCCTTCGTGAGATCTCTGAATCAAAGCGATTGTGTGGTCCATAGTCTACGTCCTTTTCCGATAGTTTTTTCCATCTTTACCGTGGTTCCCTTTCCCGCCGCTGACATCACCTCAAGATTGTCCATGAATGCCTCCATAAAAGAAAATCCCATCCCTGAACGGTCTAATTCCGGCTTCGTCGTAAAGAGGGGCTCCATCGCCTGTTTTACATCCTCGATTCCTTTACCCTCGTCCTCAATCTCAAGGTACAGCGTCCTGCCCTCTGTGCGGGCGCGGATGTAGATGTTATGTACTTCATTTTCATAGCCGTGGATTATCGCGTTTGTAACCGCCTCCGATACCGCTGTCTTCACATCGGAAACCTCCTCCACGGTAGGGTTTAAGGACGTCATAAATGCTGCAACCGTCACACGGGCAAATGACTCGTTGGATGAACGGCTGTCAAAGATTAACTGCATCTCATTGGTATGCTCCATCTATTCTTCCTCCTCATATATCTGCATGATTTTCGTTACTCCCGACATCGTCAATATCTTCCTCATTCTCTCATTTGTATGCACCGCGCACACCTCTCCTCCCAGTAAATAGATTCGCTTGTAGCGGCCCATAATCACCCCTATCCCTGAGCTGTCCATGAAATTCGTCTCCTTAAAATCGAAAATCACATATCGGATATGGTTGTGCTCAATCAGATGATCCGATTCCTTGCGTATCTCCTCTGCGTTGTGGTGATCCAGTTCATTGGGCAAAAATACTGTCAGGCAGTTTTCCTGTACCTGATATTTCATGTTCGTCCTCCTTTTCTCTTGCCAGGGTTTTTATTTTTAAACAAGGAAAAAGGATATGCGTTTTAGCATATCCTTTTTCCTTCGTGTACTGTCGTCATATTTATCTGCTGCCGGTTTACTCGCTATCGTCCCCGGCTGTATCATCTCCGCTGTCTTCACCGCCGCTGTCACTGTCCCCGTCCTCGCTGTCTCCTTCACCGCCAGCCTCGCCGTTACTCTGGGCGTCAAGGGCTTCTTTGGCCGTTTCCGCTGCTTCTGTGTCGGGATAGCTCTCCGCGAGCTTCTGATACTTGAGCTTAGCCTGATTCTGATCGCCGCTTTTCTCATAAGACTGGGCAAGCAAAAGAAGGGCCTCTCCGTCTTCGTAGCCTTCGTCCATCTTCATCACCTGCTCAAGATTAGTGATTGCAGCCGTATAGTTGGCAACCTCAAAGTTCTCCCGCGAGGTACTGTACAGACTTGCACATACTCTCGGAAACAATTCCCCCGCAATCTCATCATAGCTCTCCCGCCCTACCGTTCCGAGGGACTCCGGATTCACCTTGAGCAACTCCTCCACCATAGCCGAATCTCCCATGTCTTTTTCACGGAAATGAGCCGCCATGTTGAGCACAATCTCATAGCTCTCCTGGGTTGAGGCAGCCGTTGCCTGTACACTCTCCGTCTCCTCACTGGTGGAACGGTATTCCTCCAGCTCTTTTTTCAGAGCGCTGATCTGCGCCGTCTGGGTGGCAATCTGGTCGCTGAATTCCACCGTCTGACGGTTATTCCTCTCCTGGCGGGACGCGTTAATGGCAGGCATGATCAAGAACCACATGACCGCCACGCCCACCACCAGTCCAAGGGCAATATTAAGAACCGTGTGAAGCCCTGCATTGTCCTTGATACTGTTGGACACCGGCTGGATAATCGTCTCATTTCCAAGATTATAGGTGACGGTATGCTTGTCCTTCTTCTCCTTCTCCTTAATCTTGACATTCCTTGCCCGACGTATCTGGTTCAGCTCATGCATACAGCGCAGGGAGAATTCATCCGTAGTGTCCAGCTTATACGCTGTCCTGATAGACTGTCTCGCAAAGGTATACTGCTCTGTATGCATATAGATTAACGCAAGAAGCTGATGCGCCTTTACATAGGACGGATGAACGGTCACAGCCTTCTTAAGCTGGATAATCGCCAAATCCTCGCCGTTCTGCCTGCAGTAGTCAAGGGACTGGTTATACCTCTTTACAGCCTGATTGATTGCCTCCAGCTCTCCCGCCGTCTCCCGCATCTTCTGTATGTAATAATTTGCAATATTATCATGAGACTGGAAATTCTTACTCAAAATCCACTCTACTAATGCCTCCACCACATCTCCCCTGCCGTAATAGACCAGCCCAAGCAGATTCCTTGAGGCAATGTTTCCCCTGTTATATTGTAAACTTTTTCGCAAAGACGCGATTGCACCGGACAGATCCCGAATCTTCGCTTTCTTTAAGCCGTCGTTATACCAGTACATAGACTGGTAGGAAAGCTTTGTTGTATAATCCATATGCGATCCTCTATCCTTCTTCTACTTTGCCTGCTCCATCACTTCCCGCAGGATATCCGTCATATCCGTCAGGTCCTCCTGATAGATCGCCTTCTCTATATCCTCCACCTCCAGGCTTGGCTGGAACTTCTTCAATTCTTCCTCAAAGTCAAGCATATTACATGCCTCCTTTTGCTCATTTCTTAGATTGCGGCCTTTATCATACCCGCCAGATACAGTGAGCCAAGGCAATAGATATCTGCCTCCTGTCCCCTAATATCCTCTGCCGCGCGAAGGGCATCCAAAACCTTCGCCTCACAGAGCACCTTCTTCTCGGTAAATTTACGAAACACCCTGGCCAGTTCTTCTGCCGGAACCCTCCTTGCGTCCTCCACCTCTGTAACAACAAACGCCTTCGCGTTCAGATGAGTGCAAATATATTCAATCATCTGCTCATATTTCTTATCGCTGACCGCTGAAAACAGAATCACCGGACCCTCTCCCTCATCTGCCCTCAGCGCCTTCATGCTCTCCACAAACGCCTCAACAGCGCCAGGATTATGGGCCCCGTCAACCACCAGATGGGGGGCAAGCCTCTCCATCCTTCCCTCCCACCGAAGGGAACGAAGCGCCTCCTGCCAGCGTTCCTCATGAAAATGCTCACCCTTCAGCAGATATTCTGCAGCGCAAAGGGCAATCTCCGCGTTCATGGCCTGATAGCAGCCACAGATTGGCACCTGTATCATAACATCTTTATCATACGCATTCACCCGTGAAAATGCAATATATTTTCTGGTAACTTCTCGAATTTCGTACGCGTGATTCGATATTTCTCTACATGGCGCCCCATTTTCATGAGCAATTCTCTGAATGACAGCGGATGCCTTTGGACAGCCTCCGTCAAAGAACACCGGAACCCCTCTCTTTATGATTCCCGCCTTCTCCGCGGCAATCTGTTCTATGGTATCCCCCAGAATCTCCGTGTGGTCAAGACTGATCGACGTAATCACCGTAAGCTGCGGACGCTTTATAGAATTGGTGGCATCCAGCCTCCCGCCAAGGCCTGTCTCCAATATGATATACTCCACATCCGTTTCTTCAAATGCCTTCATTCCCATGCCGAACAAAAACTCAAAATAAGAAGGATGTCCCCATCCTGCTGTTTCCATCTCCCCGGCTGCCTTCTGAACGATGCCAAAGGTCTCTGTAAACTTCTCGTCATCAATAGGCACATTGTCTACCCGTATCCGTTCATTTACAGACACAAGATGGGGAGAAGTAAAAAAACCAACCCGTTTCTTCTCCGCCATCAGAATCGCCTGAAGATACGCGCATACAGAGCCCTTCCCATTGGTGCCGGCCACATGGATTACCTTCCGGTCATCCGCCGGATTATTCAGTCTCCTTAAGAATTCCCTGGTATGCTCAAGACTGTGCTTCTTCGTAAACTTCGGAATCCCCGCTATATAATCTACTGCCTCTTGATAGGTCATTTCTATTCTTCCTCATCCAACTGCTCTACCCAGGACTTCTTCTTATCCGTGCCAGTCCCTTCCTCAACAGTAAGCTCTCCGTTCTGATAGAGGTATGCATCCGACTTCCGGAATACCGTATTACTAGAGCCCATCTGGACAACCACAAGCTCATCCTCCTCGCCAAGCTCTGTCTGTGGCAGGTCGATACGGGTATTATTCAGGAATGTGCTTTTCTGCCTCTCCCCATTGACAAATACCTTACTGGACTTGGTAAAATTCTCCCCGTAAAGGCTGTAACCTTCACCCAGATGAGGGATAACATTCTTAAGAGTCACATCCCGCACGCCCATAGCCATATGCCCCTCTGTAATCGGAGGTTTTCCACCATACACATACTGCTCTCCATACAGGATATCATACTGCAAAATTTCCAGATCCGCCAGATAATTCTTCGTCTTACGCCTCTCCTGATGATAGTTAAACACCGTACCGGAATGAATATCCAGCCGGTCCAGCACGTCCGCCATAATCTGATAGGAGGGGATATTCCGATCCTCCTTGGGAAGCCCGATATTATCCCAGATCACGTAATTGGTATTATAGAGGTATCGTCCCTTTAAATCCTCCGCCTTCAATCCCATTGTCGGAAGATGATCCCCATAAAATACCACCACAGTCGGCTCTCCCCGTTCTTCCAGGGCATTTACCAGATTACCGGCAAACTGATCCATCTCATAGACCTGATTGACATAATACTCCCATTTATTCTTAGTCCCTTCGTCTGCAATACCTTCTACCAAAATCTTGGGATTCTCAATCACCTTCTCCTCCGGATAATCCCCGTGTCCCTGGACACTGATTCCGAACACGAAATCCTGCCCTTCTGTGGTATCCATGGCCTCTAAAATGTGCTGTATCAGAACGTCGTCCTTGGCCCATCCATTCTCCGTGGTCTGTAAGATATTCATGAATTCCTTACTGGTATAGCTGTCAAAGCCCACATTGTTAAACACCCTGGCACGGCTGTAAAAATTCCCGCCATTGTTATGAAGGGCGTGAGTTCCATACCCCAACGCACCCAGAGCCGTGGCCGCGCTTTCGCTCACCTGATTCTTAAGCACCGTTTTATACGGATACTCTCCGGGTCCGAAATACCGAAGATTCATGCCGGTAAGCACCTCAAACTCCGTGTTGGCAGTTCCCGCACCGATAGAGGGCACCTTAAAATAGCCGGAAGAAAAATTTTCATACATGGCATGGAGGTTTGGGCTGGCATCCTCCGAGGTAGTAAAAAACTCTGCCTCCGCCACGTCAAAATAAGACTCTAACTGGATAAAAATAATATTGGGAAGCTCATCCTTAGCACGCCCTGTCTCATTCTTTGTAATCTCCCTGTTATTGCTGATCTCGGCAATCGTATTCTCGTCATAATCGTTTGGCTGTGTAATCCCTGTATTAAACACACTCGCCATAAAGCAATAAGGCAGGCCATAATCCTCATATGCAAATGCAATATTTCCAAAATAGGTAGAAACAACTCGCTTCTCCACCGCCATATCTGAAACAATCCCATAGAGCACAAACCAGAACACCACACATGCCAGCGCCCAAAGGCGGCGGACCTTGCCGTTATACTGCCCGCCACGGCGCCACATGGAGATCACCCAGATTACCACCGCCCCGATTCCGACGGCAAGCCCCACCAGCTCTACTCCGTTAAAATAATTATTAATCAGAGTAATCCCGTCTTTGGCCACCTTAAAATCCTGGGCATTAAAGGGCGTCACACGCTTCATCAGCATATAGCCGTTGGCCACGCCAAGGGCAAGCCAGAGCACACTGATGATGATACGCACAAACATCCTCCGTTTGACCAGATAAACCACAGAAAAAGTGATAAATATCATGAAAGCATTATACAGGAACACCAGCGGCGTCCCTGTCATATATTCCCATGCCTCCACAGCTGAATGTCTGGAGATTGCCTCAATTACAAAATTAATCATACATGCCAGAACCGCATGCAGCAAAAGCGATATCCGGTTCATAAACTGATATACCGGCTTCATCCTTCTGGCAAAGGCGCTGTTTCGTCTCTCCTCAAGAATCCTCTCCCGCCGTTCTTTCCTGGCCCTCCAGTATGCCTTCACATCTTCTTTTTTTATATTTTTCAGTTTGTGAAATGAGCCTTTTATGTCCGGCTTCTTAACTTGAAACTTCTTCATAATCTCCCCTTACGATTGTTCCGACCTAATTTCTTCAAAACTATGCCTGCTTCGCCTTTAGGCTCTCAAGCCGTTCACATACCTGTGCCTTCATTTGCCTATATTTTTCAAGCTTCGCCCGTTCCTCCTGAACCTTTGCCTCTGGTGCCTTGCTCACGAACTTTTCATTGTTCAGCATACCCTCGGCGCGGGCAATCTCTTTACCAAGCCTCGTATCCTCCTTAGTCAGGCGCTCGATCTCCTGGGCAAAGTCAATCAACTCCTCCAACGGAACGTACACCGTCGCATCCGGAACCACGATAGATACCGCATCGTCTGCGATTCCTGTCTTATCCTTCTGGATAATGAATTCATTAGCAGACGCCATCATGACCGCCGCATTGCTTAAGAACAAAAGCCCTGAACACAACTGCTGGTTCTCGCAGACAACGTACACCGTCGCCTTGCGGGAATTAGGTACATTCATCTCGGCGCGCACATTACGCACACCGCGGATAATCGCCTTGAAATGCTCTACAATACTCTCTGCCATAGGGAAATGGTATTTCTCCTCGTACACAGGCCACTCTGACATCATGAGAGATTCCTCCTCCGGAATGAGCTTGCTGTAAATCTCCTCTGTGACAAACGGCATATAGGGATGCAAAAGCTTCAAGGACTTCTTTAATACTTCTCTAAGCGTCCACAACGCGTCATTAGCGCTCTGTGCATCCTCATCCGCATGGTAGATTCGATACTTCGCCACCTCAATATACCAGTCGCAGAACTCATCCCACAGGAAATCATATATCTTCGACAGGGCAATCCCAAGCTCGAACTTATCCATGTTCTCGGTCACTTCACGAATCAGGTTGTTACACTTAGACAGAATCCAACGGTCTCCCGGACGAAGCTTAAAGTCCACAGGCTCTATAAGCTCTTTGTCGCCAAGGTTCATCAGGATAAATCTGGAAGCATTCCAGACCTTATTGGCAAAATTACGGCTCGCCTCTACTCGCTCATGATAGAAGCGCATGTCGTTGCCAGGCGCATTTCCCGTCATCACCGTCATACGCAAAGCGTCCGCGCCGTACTGGTCGATAATCTCTAACGGGTCGATGCCGTTTCCTAAAGACTTGCTCATCTTACGTCCCTGGGAATCCCGAATCAAACCATGGATGAATACAGTATGGAACGGCGACTTTCCCGTATGGGCATATCCGGAAAATACCATCCGCACTACCCAGAAGAAAATGATATCATACCCTGTAACAAGTACGTCTGTCGGATAGAAATAGTCCAAATCCTCTGTATTCTCCGGCCATCCCAGAGTGGAAAACGGCCACAATGCGGAAGAAAACCATGTATCTAACGTATCCTCATCCTGAGTAAAATGCTTACCTCCGCATTTCGGACATACATCCGGCATACCTTTTGACACTACAATCTCGCCGCACTCGTCACAGTAGTACGCCGGAATTCTGTGTCCCCACCAAATCTGGCGTGAAATACACCAGTCACGGATATTCTCAAGCCACCGCAGATACACCTTGTCAAACCGTTCAGGCACAAACTTAAGCTCTCCGTTCTTAATGGCCTCGATAGCAGGCTTTGCTAGCTCATCCATTTTCACGAACCATTGCTGCTTAATCAGCGGCTCTACCGTCGTCTTACATCTCTCATGGGTTCCTACGTTGTGGGAATGGGGAACGATTTTCACAAGATAACCCTGTTCCTCCAAATCCTTAACAATCGCCTTTCTCGCCTCATAACGCTCCATACCGGCATATTTGCCGCCCTGCTCGTTGATGGTGGCGTCGTCGTTCATGATATTAATCTCCGGAAGGCCATGCCGCTTGCCAACCTCAAAGTCATTGGGGTCATGAGCAGGCGTAATCTTAACAGCGCCGGTTCCGAATTCTTTATCCACATAATAATCTGCCACAATTGGTATCTCTCTATTCACCAGCGGCAGCAATGCTTTCTTGCCAACAATATTCTGGTATCTCTCATCATCCGGATGTACCGCAATAGCAGTATCCCCAAGCATGGTCTCCGGACGGGTGGTGGCAATCTCAAGGAATTCCTCCGTCCCTATGATGGGATACTTAATATGCCAGAAGAAGCCGTCCTGCTCCTCATGCTCAACCTCTGCGTCGGAGAGGGCTGTCTTACAGACCGGACACCAGTTGATAATTCTAGAGCCTTTGTAAATATATCCCTTTTCGTACAGACTTATGAATACCTCCTCAACCGCTTTCGAGCAGCCTTCGTCCATGGTGAAGCGTTCTCTGTCCCAGTCGCAGGAAACGCCTAACTTCTTAAGCTGTCCTTCAATGGTTCCCGCATATTCCTCCTTCCATTGCCAGGTCCTCTCAAGGAACTTCTCACGTCCTAATTCCTTCTTGTCAATACCCTCCTCCTTCAACTGGTTCGTTACCTTCACTTCCGTGGAAATGGCGGCGTGGTCCGTCCCCGGCACCCACAAGGTGTTAAATCCCTGCATCCGCTTGTAACGGATAATAATGTCCTGCATGGTATTGTCAAGGGCATGGCCCATATGCAGCTTGCCCGTAATATTCGGCGGAGGCATCACTGTGGTAAACGGTTTCCTGCTTCTGTCTACCTCTGCATGAAAATAATTGTTGTCACACCATTTCTGATATAACTTCGGTTCAATCTCCTTCGGATTGTAGGTTGTCTCCAAATTCTGGCTCATGTACATTTCCTCTCTTTCCTGTTGATTCCTCTAGCTTCTAAGGGCGTATGTACCTTAACCAATGTTTCAAGGTATTAAAAAACCGCCCTTTACTGTGTAAAGGGCGATTGAATATATCGAATCGCGGTACCACCTTTATTCTATATAGAAGAAAGACTTCTATACCTCTCATCTTATTCTTTAACGGGAACGACTTCGGGATGGCTTACTTATCATGCTCACAACGTTCAGTCATCCGGCTCAGAAGCTACCTTCTGCATCTCGATTCTTAAGCGCCTCTCAGCCTAAAGACTGTGCAATCCTCTGTCAAGGTCTGCCTCAGCCTTCTTGGACGCTCTCTCTGTCAGAATGAACTTATGCGTACTCCTCTCCTTCAATGCCTTTGTGCTATTTATTTTGCTCTTTAAACTTTAAAGAGGATTATAGACACCAAAAAGAGGTTTGTCAAGGAGTTTAAGGAATTTTCAGAAAGTCTTAAGGTGTTACAAGTTACTGTTACAATTCGTCCAGCACCCCGCCAATCATCCGCCAATAAGCCGCCTTCTCACCATCCTCCGGTACGTACTTCCCTTCACTGTAAATCTTCGCCAACTGACGCGCCGCATAGCCCTCGTCCGTCTCACTGGCCTTCTCATACCATTCGATTCCCTTCTGGATATCTTCTTTTACTCCAACCCCGTTCAGATACAGCTCTGCCACCTTTGCCTGGGCATAGGCATCTCCCTTCTCAGCCTGTCTTAGATGATTCTTGAACTCCGTCTTTTCCCGTTTGAGCCGCTGCTTCTCCTGAATCTCATTAAGAAGCTCGGTTGCCTCCTTATGGCTCTTTGCCGCTGCTTTTTGAAGCCATTTTACACACTCGTCCTCGTTCTTCTTCGTTCCTTCTCCCGTGTGGTAAGCCAAAGCAAGCTGATACTGTGCGTGGACGTGCTCTTTCTCAGCAGCTTTCAAAAAATACTGAACCGCCTGCTTGGGATATGTATAGAACCCGTCTCCGGTCTGGCAGTACAAGCCCATCTCATAATTACCGGAAGCTGTGCTCGGCTGCCGGATTCCCGCGTCGAACCTCTCTTTTGCCCGCTTAACCTTCCGGCGGATATCTTCTGCTTTCTCCGAAGCCTTCTCATCGCCCTCAGCCGCCATCTCATCCAGAAGCTTCAAGCCTTCTTCTACATCCTGCTTTCCTGCGCTGCCGTAAATATATGCCTCGGCAAGAGCATATTTCCCCTCTGCCTCTCCTGTCGCCGCCGCTTTTTTCACCCAACTCATGCTAAGCTTAAGGTTCTGCTTAACCAACTCTCCCTTTTCGTAGAACCTCATCATCTGAAGCATTGCAGGTACATACTCTAACTTCGCCGCTTCGCGGTACCACCGTAACGCCTGCTTCTGATCCTTCGCCGTATGCTGCCCTTCATAACACAGCTCTGCCACTCGGAACATCGCTTCCGAATCTCCTGCCTCCGCCTTCTTAAGCGTCTCCTCAAATACGGCCTCCTCCTCTGCCGCTTCCTCCTCTGCTGTTTTTTCCTGCTCAGTTAAGTCCTGCCCGCCTGAAGCCTCTAACCTTCTCTCCTCTGTCTCGTCTATCCAATCCTTCTCCAACTGGGACACCTGAGACACTCCCGTATCGTCTCCCCAGTCTAATTCCTCAGACTGTATAAAATCCGCAAGCCAGCGCATCTCCCTCGCTTCCTCTGATTCCTCCGGCTCGTCCAGATCTTCAATCTGGACAATCTCGATTGCCATCTCGGATGTCCCTGACTCATGGGGTTGTTCAAAGGAACCAGAAGTCCTTGAGCCGTCCACCTTCTCCTCATTGATGCCTTCCTCTGAATTCAAAGAATCTCCTGAGACTGCCTTTGAAATTCCGCTTCCATTCACCCCTTCCGATTCTGCGGTTATACCTGTATCCTGAGGCGCTTCCGACTCTGCTGCTATCTCAAGCTGCCCCTCATCCTCCCTTTCTTTTTCCTCCGCTTCATACTTGTCCTTCTGTTCAATAATCAGCTTCAGCACATCCACAACATCCAGAAATACAGAGATATCTAATTCCCTTGTGCTGCCGTCCTCAAAGGTCACTATACAACAACTGTTATTCTCTGGCTTTACAGAAACACTCTTAAGATACATCAGGCCAATCGGCCCCTCATCCCTGCATTTATCACTATACAAGTATCGGTCTGTCAATAAGAAGCCTGTCTTTCCGGACTTAAACGCAGACGTATCCAAAATCGCCGCTACCTCCTTCGGCTGCACACCTCTGGCATATCTCTCAATCGCCCTGTCAATCTGTCTCTCCTTCAAGTCCTTCGTAAGTTGAAATCCAAATGAATTCTTCCCCTTATAATTCTCTACGGCATACTCAACCCATTCTCTCATACTTTATCTCCTACTCCCTGATACCTCAAAGGGTCATACCCTGCTTTCGTATGTAATTATTTTACCACACTATGGTATATTTGTCATACACTTATCTATATCATCCCTAAACTCCGCAGCACATAAAGCCACCCCGTCAGCGTAAATGCGCTCAGCAGAGTCGTCAGCATAACCACACTGGAGGACAGCACCCCTTCATGTCCCATATTCTTTGCCATCACATAACAGCTCACCGTAGTTGCCGACCCAAGCATAACCAGAATGGCCACCAACTCCTCCCTGCGAAATCCCATCCCCACGGCAACAGGGAGAAAAAGCGCACAGAAGCCCACAAGTTTAATCAATGCGGCTGTAACCGCCGGTTTTATTTTCGCAAATGCTTTCCGTATGTCAAAGGCCGCCCCCATCGCTATCAGTCCCATGGGTGTGGTCATCCCCGCAACGCCTGATACCATTTTATCCAGCATCCGCGGCATGGGAATACCAAGAGCAGACCACAAAAGCCCTGCCGCGATTCCAAGAATAATCGGATTCGTCACGATTCCCTTAATGGTTCTTTGAAATACTCCTCTATCAACCCCTTTTTGCTCTGGTTTACACAGAGAAAGCACAAGCACAGCCATGACATTATAAAGCGGAACACTTCCGATAATCATAAGGGGCGCCATTCCTGACGTGCCGTAGATATTCTGGATAAATGCAATTCCAAGAATCGCGGCGCTGCTTCGGTAGGAAGCCTGAATAAACTCCCCCCGTATCGCTCTGTCCCTCCATAAAAATGATATCATAGCCGAAATTCCTATACTCAGTACGGTCACGGCAAAGCAAAACAGAACGAACTTGGGATTCCATACCTCACCGAAATCTACCGCCGCAAGATCCCCGAACAATAACAGGGGCAGAGGAACCCGAAACACAAATTGGTTCATCTTAGAAGCGAATCCGTCGTCAATCCATCCTATTTTATGAAGGAACAGGCCCAGAACCATCATCATGAATACAGGAACCGTTGCATTAAGGCTAAATAGCAAATGATCCATATACAGGAATCCCCCTTTTTATTTAAACGTTAAAAAGCAAGGCTGAACCACTCTCATCCTTGCCTTGTATACACAACAATCTTAACACATGCTGCTCACTATTGGAACAGCTTCTTATAGATGTTCTGGTCTTCTTCTTTGAATACATTGAACACCACCCTCTCGATGGAGGAGGTTGACAGATAACGGTCCACCGTATCCACCGCAATCTGCGCCGCTAACTTGTTTGGAAAATGGAATTCCCCCGTAGAAATACAACAGAACGCCACCGACTTTAGTTCCTTCTTCTCCGCCAGCTTCAAGCAGCTTAAGTAGCAGGATTTTAGTTCCTCCTTCTGCTTCTCTGTTACCTCCCTCCCTACAATCGGGCCTACCGTGTGAAGCACATATTTCGCAGGAAGATTATAGCCCTTCGTAATCTTGGCTTTGCCCGTCGGTTCTTCATGCCCCTGCGCCTCCATCAATCTTGCGCACTCATTGCGCAACTGGATTCCCGCCGCCGAGTGAATCGCATTGTCAATACATCCGTGACAGGGCACAAAACAGCCGAGAAGCTGGCTGTTCGCCGCATTAACAATCGCATCCGCCGCAATCCTCGTAATATCCCCTCGCCATAAGGAAATCCTCTCCGGATTTCGGATTTCTTTACAGGAGTAGACATCCCGAATCACAGGAATCTCCCCAATACTGACAATTCCTCTCTCTTTCAGCTCATCCCGCAACAGCTCGTCCTGCATCTCAAGAAATCCCTCTGCCGCCTCCCCTGGCCAGCGCACATTCATAAGGCTACGCAGAAGCCGGCGTTTTCCCTCATAATTCACCGGCTCTTGAACCGCCTTGTAGCCCTCCTTTTCATGCTTTAGAAAATCTACCAGGCTCTCCACCCGTTCTTCTCTCGTCATCAGCCGTCCCTCCTAATAAAAGTCCCAGAGTATATACTAATGCAATGCATATTTTTCATAATACTGCTCTGATTTTTCTTCCGTGAAACCAAAATGTTTTTGAAGCTTCAGAATAATTTTCTCTTTAGGCACTTCGCCCTCCAGATTATCCAGGATAATAGCCTGTATTCCCTTCTCCATGACTTCATATGCTTCGTCTCTTGCTTCATACACTTTTTTTCTTTCTTCCCGCACTTTCTCTTTATCCGCGTACACTTTTCTTCTTTCTTCCCGCACTTTCTCTCTGTCCGCATACACCTTTCTTCTTGCAATATCCAATTCTTCCCAAGCTTTTTGCATCTCCTTTGCCACAAGCTTTTTGGCATCGGTTATTGCCCCCTCAAAGATAACCTGTTCCAGACTGCTCACACGCGTTACCTCCTTCCACAATTCCGCATTCTCAGAATAATCAATGTACTCCGTCACGGTAGACATAAACTCCTCCTTATGCGGATACATAATTGCATTCAGAAAACGTAAAAGGTCGTATCCTTCGTCCTCCCTGCCCCCATTATACACCTCATCCCCCAATTTGATAACCACTAATGTCAGCAAATCATAATTTTCTTTAGCCACAGAATTAGGAACTGTGTTTTTTGTGTTTACCATCTCATAGATTGATATACTATAACGTTCCTCCGGCGGGATCTGATCCCGACAAATCCAAATACTATAACATTTCGCAAGCTTTGAGTAATCTGTTTCATTCAAAATCAAAGACAACTGAGACGACAACCGACGGGCAAGATAATATATCCCCCTCTTTTCAATCGGATACCCCGGCGCATAAGTTTTTTGCGGTTCTATATCAAAATGCAGATTAATCTGTATATCTTCTGTGGAAAGTAATGGATTTCTGGCGCGAAACGCCAAATCAAAACGAGTTGTTTTCTCGTTTAAATGGGAGAACTCTGTATTCTCACCTCTGATTTCCGTATTGGTCCTTCCAGGCGAAACCTCCATAGTCCTGGTAATAGATTCCGCCTCTATAAATTCCATAATCTCCTGTAAAGCGTAACCTTTATATTCGGGAACCGTCCCCTTAAGGATAACTGCCAACACCTCCGCATACTGCAGGATTGTCTTAGTCTGAATATCCAGCCCGTTTGTATCTGCTGTAATCTGCATGGCACTGAGCACCTCCATACTGCCCTGTACCTTCTCCATGCCATTTCCCCCTTCCTGTTGAGGTTTTGCAAACATATCACCATATACATAATATATAATTAGGTAATCCTCAGACGAAATGTCTGTGAGAATATAAAAGGCGACTGCCTTTTAGAATCCTTGCATTTAAGTATAGTGCATCCTATAACAAAACACAATCCCGAACATATTTTTCTATCGTTTCAGGCTATAAAGTTCTTCATCCATAAACACTCCTCGGAAATACGCGTCAAGCGCACCGTCTAATCGTTCAATATATGCCAAATAATTCTTTGGAAAATGTTTCAGGCAGCTCTCATCCTGTTTATCAAAATGATATATTATCTCTTTCAGAAAATGCTGATAAACAAACGTAATCTCCATCGCCGTCTGGGTATCTGCCCCTCTTGCCTGGGTCTCCTTCGCCAAAGCTATAACACTGTCATAAAACTCCCAGAAGTGCGTCTCTGAAAATATCCATTTCTCATGCAAATCATAGCTCATACTATTCTCCATGCATTTGTAATTTCGTTCTAAAACTTCATACGCATCGTTAATTTCTCGATTACTCATCTATAACCTCCCAATTATCCCTCATCACCCTATATCTAATCATAACCCCTTCTTTCCGAAAGTTCAAGGAAGGTATCTGCATACCAACCTGTTAAGCAAAAAAATACTGGATATTGCCAACTTGTCAGAAATCAATATGTGTCGTATAATGTAGAATATACAATAATTGCTTAAATAGTTAAGCTCAACGGGAGGGGGATGTTTTGAAAAAATATCTAAAATTAATCCTTGCAAACCTATCCATTGCAATAGCCGCGGTAGTCCTGTATTCACCTGGCCTCATAAACTTAAGGCTGTCCGATTACAGTATTTTTCGGGCAGGAATGTCCATTATTGCGGCGCTACTCCTTATCCTGGCTTTCTTTCTTGTCAACTTTTGTCTCCTCAAAGAGCCTGACCGAAAGCCTGTCACAATGGACGATGTTCACGACCTTGACAAAGCCAAGGAAATCTTAAGAAGCCATTGTGAAGGTAAATATTTCGGCAGTCTGGCAAGAACCGCCTCCGAGCAGCTTGACCGGATCTTCCAGTGCAGGCAGCGGCTGTCCGGAATCCTTGAGCAAAAGTTCACGAGGGGGACTATGAGCTTTGAAAAGTTCGACAGCGTAGCGGCGGCAGCCGAGACCTCTGCCATCAAGAATGTAGTTGCAATGGCGAACCGGATGCGCCTTTTCGACGAAAAGGAATATGCCAGACTTCAGCATTACCGTGAGGACGACATTCCTGACGATATTCAGGAGGAGCAGTTACGGTTATATCAAAAGAATTTTGATAATGTGCGGTCAACCATCGCTCACAATGAGAAAATTCTTCTGAAGCTGGACGCGTTGGCAATGGAGATATCTTCATCATCTTCCGGCGCCGATACAAACCTGAATAATGAACTAATCGGAGAGATTGAACGCCTCACCGACGAAACCAAGTATTACCAGTAGGAGGGTCATATGAATAAAAAAACTCTAGGAATTCTAGCCTGTGTCATCGTGCTTGTATGCGCCGCAGTATTCGGCGGCATCTACGTTACCCGAAACATCGGCAAATCAGAAAAAGTAATATCAGAAGAAAGCGCCGAGAAGCGCCTTGCCCGAATGGTTGACAAGATTAACCCAGAGACAGGAACTCCGGTCAAGTCCCCCATTGAGTACGACTCAGCAGAAGATGAAGCGGACGAGCTTCCGGACATTGACACCTGTAAGGTCGAAGTAGAGGCAGCAACCAGCCTCTATGCTGAAATCTACTCATCTCCTGAGAAGGCCGGAGACGGAACAGACGGCTGGCTTAATGAGATGGCTGAAGAATTCAACGGCCAGGGCTTTCAGGTAGGCGGCGAAAAGGTATCCGTCAAGATCCGCAATGTCAACAGCGGGCAGGCACTGGATTACATTGCTACCGGAAAGGCTGTACCAGAAGGCTTTGCCCCATCAAGCATACTCTGGGTTGACATGCTTAACGCAAAGGGAACCGCCACTGAGACCATTTCCGAGAGTCTGGTGGGCAACGTTGCCGGCATTCTGCTCTCCAAAGAGACTAATGCCCAGATTGTAGAAAAATACGGAAGCGTAGACCTGAAGGCTATCACCGAGGCCACCGAGGCCGGAGAATTTGCAATGGGATATACCAACCCATTTGCCAGCAGCGCAGGCTTGAACTTCCTAATCTGTACGTTGGAACGGTATGATTTGAATAACCCGCTGTCCGAGACAGCTACCGAAGGTTTCCAGAAATTTCAGAAAAACGTGCCTTTTGTAGCTTTGACCACCATGCAGATGCGGGAAGCCGCGGAAAACGGCTCTCTGGACGGTTTCATTATGGAATACCAGTCCTATATAAACGACCCCAGGCTGTCCAACAACTATACCTTCACACCTTACGGCTACCGTCACGATAATCCCTTGGTCTGCGTAGACTCCATAAGTCCGGAGAAGAAAGAGATTCTCAGTCTTTTTGCAGAATACTGCGCTTCAGACAAAGCAAAAGCACGGGCAACAGAATACGGCTTTAACAGCATGGAGGACTATACCTGTGAATATGAACCTGTTTCCGGCGATATCCTGACAGCCGCCCAAAAGCTTTATAAGACCAACAAAGATAACGGAAGGCCGGTCATCGGTGTATTTGTAACAGACGTTTCCGGAAGTATGGACGGCGAGCCGCTAATCGCTCTCCAGACTTCGCTGATTAACAGTATGAAATACATCAATCCAGAAAACTATATCGGTCTTGTGAGCTATGCGGATGATGTGACTATTGAACTCCCTATCGGGCAATTTAATCTGGACCAGCAGACTTATTTTAAAGGGTCTGTGGAAAATCTCTACGCCTCCGGCGGCACAGCTACTTTTGACGCTATCTGCGTCGCCCTGGATATGATTCGCAAACAGATGGCGGAATATCCGGATGCAAAACCAATGTTGTTTGTGTTAAGCGACGGAGAAACCAATGTAGGCTATAACTTAAACGATATCCGAGACATCTTAAGCGGATTAAAGATACCAGTATATACAATCGGTTACAATGCCGACCTGACTGCCCTTCAGAGCATCAGTTCTGTCAACGAGGCTGCAAGTATCGACGCTTCAACAGACGACGTAGTCTACCAGCTAAAAACTTTATTTAATGCTAATATGTAGCCCAAAAGCAAGGAGGAAAAGTATGAGTGGATTTTCACTGGATTTACCAAATACAAAAGAAAGTGCAGGCGGATTTTCACTGGATTTGCCTGATACAGAAGCAATAAAGAAAGAGGTCGCCCAAGAACTGGCTCCCACTCCCGAAGAAAAGACGGTCATTACCAATGTAGTCAAGGATAAAGCCGACCAGATTATGGCTGTCGATTTGGATTCTCTCCCCCAACGCAGGGAATTCGTCCAGGTGGTCGAGACCTTCGGCGCAGACCTGGTTCGACAGTCACAGGCGAAAAACAGCATCCTGCAGAAGCGGATGGGTGAATTCAGCCGCGCCGGAGGAGAATCCGGCGAAGTCGCAAAGGGTCTGGAGGAGTTGTCTATCAAGATGCGCGACTTAGACCCCTCTGGTCTGGATTTTACGAAAACCGGTGTTCTCGGAAAAGTATTTAATCCAATCCGACGCTATTTTGAGCGATTCAAAACTGCCGACGCAGAAATCGCAGGCATTGTGAAAACTCTGGAAAAGGGACGGACGGTCTTGAAAAACGATAATACTACCCTGGAAATTGAGCAGGCATCCATGCGAGAGCTGACAAAGCAGTTGACTCAGAAGATTGAACTTGGCTCACAGCTTGACAGCTATCTGGCAAATGCGGTAGAAAATGCAAAAGTTTCCGGTGAATCCGAGGAACGTGTCAAATTTGTGGAGGAGGAAATCATCTTTCCCCTCAGACAAAGGCTGATGGATTTCCAGCAATTACTGGTGGTAAACCAGCAGGGCATCATCGCCATGGAGGTAATACGCAAGAATAATCTGGAACTAATCCGCGCCATAGACCGTGCCCAGACTGTCACGGTCGCCGCCCTTCGTGTGGCTGTCACAGTTGCCGGTGCGTTATATAACCAGAAGATTGTCCTGGAGAAGGTCCAGATGTTAAACACAACGACAAACAATATGATCAGCGCCACATCACGGATGCTGAAGGAACAGGGAACGGCGATTCAGCGGGAGGCTGTGGAGGCAAGCATTTCACCGGATACCTTGAAACAGGCATTTGCGGATACCCTGTCTGCATTAGATGATATCAGCACTTATAAGGAGAAAGCATTACCTCAGATGGCGCAGACGATTCAAGACTTCCGGACCATTGCAGATGAAGGAGAAAGACAGCTATCCAAGATGGAGAAAGGGAAAACCGTTGGCTTCTAAATCTAAAATGATAATCCTTATGTAAAGCATTCAGTATACAAATTATAAAAACTGGGGCTGTCAGTTACTATGAAATTTCCGGAGAAACCGGCGTGGTGTATGTCACGTCGGTTTCTCTGTGTTGCTGACCGGCTCCGGTTTGTTAAGTGGGATTTTTTCTCTTATTTCAAACAGCCGTAGGAAACATCATCCACTGCTTCCAGCCACTCGTTAGAAACCTCTGTGCCGGGAACTTCAACCGCCAGATGGGAAAACCAGCTATCCGGCGCAGCGCCATGCCAATGTTTCACTCCAACTGGGATATTGACTACATCTCCGGGATTTAATTCCTGTGCCTCTTTGCCCCATTCCTGATAATAACCGCGCCCGCCTACGCAAATCAGAATCTGCCCGCCGCCGGAAGCGGCGTGATGGATATGCCAGTTGTTCCGGCATCCCGGCTCAAACGTAACATTGAAAATCCCCATCTGTTCTGCGGAAAGCGGCGCAAGATAACTCTGCCCGGTGAAATACTGCGCAAAGCCGCTGTTCGGCTCTCCAACCGGAAATAGCATGCTCCTTTCATGGGCTTCCCTTTCGTTCCCTTCCGGTGATTCTTCCACCCAGACGTCCTTCGCCATCTTAAAAGCCGCCCATGCCTTCGGCCATCCTGCGTAAAATGCCGCGTGGGTTAAAATCTCCGCAATTTCTTCTTTTGTAATCCCGTTATTCTTTGCGCTCATCAGATGGTACTGAAAGGAAGAATCCACCAGCCCCTGCGACATTAAAGATACCACTGTCACAAGGGAACGGTCTCTCAGGGAGAGCTTTTCCTCCCTGCTCCACACCTCTCCAAATAATACATCATCATTTAACTGTGCGAATTTAGGGGCAAAATCCCCAAGCTGATTTCTGCCTGCTGTTTGTTTTACCATTATTTTATCCTCCCTATTTTTTTTGTTTTCCGGTAGACCACACATGGCTCTCTTTCGCAGAAGCCTGCGTATTCTGCGCCATAACGCCCACCAGCCTATGCGGAACATAAGACTCCTCCAAATAGGAAATCTCCTCCGCTGACAATTCCACTTCTGTCGCTTTTGCCACTCCTTCGATATGATGGAGTTTCGTTGCTCCGACTACCGGAGATGTCACTTTGGTCAAAAGCCACGCAAGAGCAATCTCCGTCATAGAAACGCCCTTGTACTCCGCCAGTTTCGCCACTCTGTCAATAATCACGCTATCCTGCCCGGCAGCAGCGTCATATTTCAGTCTTGCATAACTGTCCTCCTGCAAACGTTTAGAGGTTTCACCGGGGAGCCGCGAAAGCCTGCCTCCGGCCAACGCACTGTACGGTGTCATGGCGATATTGTCCTCCCGACAGAGTTTTGCCATTTCTCGTTCTTCTTCCCTAAAAATCAGATTGTAGTGCCCCTGCACGGATACAAACTTTGCAAATCCTTCTTTTTCCGCCAGTGCGTTTGCCTTTGCAATTTGATAAGCGAAGCAGTTGGAAATACCAATATAACGGGCTTTACCAGCTTTTACCACATTATTCAGACCTTCCATAATATCGTAAAGCGGCGTTTCATAATCCCACATGTGGTAAATATATAAATCTACATAATCCATGCCAAGATTGGAAAGACTTCGGTTTATCATCCGTTCAATATGCTGCTGTCCGGTAATCCCGACCCGGATGTCATCCTGAGTACGGGGAAGAAATTTTGTCGCCACCACCACCTCCTCACGCTTTGCATACTCCCAAAGCGCCCGGCCAAGATACTGTTCACTGGTTCCGCTTTGGTAAGCGATTGCCGTATCAAAGAAATTAACGCCCAAATCCAGCCCGCGGCGGATAATCTCACGGGAATGTTCCTCGTCAACCGTCCATGAGTGCTGGCCATTATTTGCGTCGCCAAATCCCATACAGCCCATACAGATGCGGGAAACAGTCAAATCAGAATTTCCAAGTTTTATATATTGCATTGTGTCGCCTCCTACTCTGCAAGTCCAAGCCCACTCAGCCAGTCCGCTACTGCGTCGCCGGGATTTGCCGCCTGCGAGCTTCCCAAAGAAAGCCCATCCAGAACCTCCGCATCCGTTTCCATGCTTTCGATTGTGCTGATTGTATCGGAAAATCCGCTGCCGCCGCTGGTAACAAATGGAACGATGGTCTTACCAGACAGATCGTAATCATCTAAAAAACTGTAAAGAATCATGGGCATATCGCCCCACCAGATTGGGAATCCAAGATACACCACTTCATAACTGTCAAAATTCTCAATACTGCCGGAAATTGCAGGCCGCGCCCCATTCCTTTGTTCTTCCTGTGCAATATCCAAAAGCGCGTCATAATCATCCGTATAAGGCTCTGCCGGTACAAGACGGAAAGCATCTGCGCCTGTCTGATTCCGAATTTCTAAAGCAACCGATTCCGTGTTTCCCGACCATGAAAAATATACAACCAACCCGGTTGTCGCCGTATTTTCCATTTCTGACTCCGCGGCCTCATCTGATGTATCTTCCGGGGATGTGCTTTCCTCTGTTTCCAGCCCACTTTCTGTTTCCGACACTTCCGTTGTACTCGGCCCCGAAGCATTAGCTTCCTCCTCATTGTTCCCGCAGGCCGCCAGTGCAAACATCAACATACACGCCATCATAACCGCAAATAATTTTTTCTTCATCATCTACCTCCCCCTTTTGTTTGATTCCCGAATCTTGTGGCGAAGATAATCCATTCGATCCAACTGCATTTCTCTGAAATGAATTTCATCAAGAGTAGCGCTGCGCCTTTTATTCAGCATATCAAGCCTTTGTGCCTCGGTACTCTCTCCCTCCAGTAACAGCCGCATGTAGTTTTCTACTTCGTCATTCAGAAAGCCGATATCATGCAGCGTCATAATCATACTCAGCCGTTCTATATCCTGATCGTCATACTGCCATGCGCCCATGACCTTTTTTACAGCGCCGCATAATCCCCAGCTTTCATATTCATGAAGAATATCAAGGGGAATATTGTAACGTGTGCTTGCTTCATCAATCGTCATCCGTAATCTCCTTTCTCAGATAATAAAAAATGTAGGCGTCCTCCATGAACACCTACATTTTAATTTAATTTTTTAGAAATGTCTAATACCTACATCAAATCTCTTATAATGCCTAAAAAGCATTTTTAAGATAATTCATAAATTGGGAAGTGGCAACTCCAAGCGTCTGATTCTTTTTCCAGACTAAAACCGAGCCCGTTTCTAATATTGGAGTAAGCGGAATAAAGCATAAGTCCTCATAAAAAGCGACGCCAAGATCAAAACACAGCGCAACGCCAACTCCACGTTCCACCATAGACGCGGCGTTTAAAATCAAATTATAGGTAGCCGCGATTTGAAGTCCCTCATAATAATCTCCAAACCAACTGGCCAGTTCATTTTTTACCAGCTCCCGTTTTACCATGATCAGAGGCACACCTGTTAAATCCTTAGGATTGATAGATTCCTTCGCTGCCAATTCAGAATCTTTTCTTACCAATATGCCCCATTTTTCTTTTTTCGGCATACGGATAAATTCATACTTCCCAACATCCACAGGTTCCATAAGAAGCCCTATATCTAAAATCCCTTTTTCAATCCGTTCTTTAATATCATCTGCGATTGCACTGTAAATACTAAACCACACAAGAGGATATTTCTGCTGGAATTTTCTGATCTGCTCCGAAAGAAAGAGCATACTTTTCGTTTCCCCACAGCCGATTGCGATTTCGCCTGACAGCACATCCTCCTTATGGGAAAGCTCTTGAACCGTCTTATCAGACAATGAAATGATTTCCTGTGCCCGGCGCTTTAAGAGCATACCGTCCTCGGTTAAAATAATGCTGTGTTTGCTTCTATGAAACAATTTTACTCCTAATTCTTCTTCAAGCTGCATAAGCTGTCGGGAAAGTGTGGGCTGTGTAAGATGTAATAATGCGGCGGCCTTTGTAATATTTTCTTCCCTGGCAACCATCAGAAAGTATTTCAAAACTCTAAATTCCATAATGTTATTTGCACCTCCCATATCAATTATAGCCACTTTCCAACGCAGGTTCAACATAGTAAACCATAAGAAATGCCTTTAAGCAGCCCCTTCTTACAAAATTTTATTCTTTGAAATTTCTCTCCATTCATCCTCCAACATTGCCATTAGAATATCGTCCGCATATGTATCTCCATCTTTTACGGCATCTCTCAATACGCCCTCCCGCTTAAAACCGACCTTCAAATATGCCCTTTCAGCCCTCGGATTGAAAGAGAATACATCCAATTCCAAACGATGCAGACAGAGCTGCTCAAAAGCAAAGCCAAGGGTCATGCGAATTGCCCATGTGCCGATTCCTTTTCCACAGGCATTGCTGTGAAAAATCCCAATGCGGAAGTTTGCGCTTCGTAAATTCCAATCGATTTCATTGAGCACGCTCTCGCCGATTATATTTCCATCAGGGTCAATTATCAGGAAATCATAGCGGCTTTTATCATCTATACATGAGAGGAAGAAATTTACAACCTCGTCATGGGTAAACGAAGGCTTACATCCAGTGAGCCGTGAAACCTCTGGCTCTAGTGGGTTAAAGTTTTGCTGATAATAATTTTCTGCATCCTCTCTGCATGCTAATCTAAGAACATAACCGTCCTTTTCCCAAAATGTTTTGATTTTTTCCATTATAGAAATTCTCCTAAGTAGCACAAAGGCTGTTAATCATGCATCCATAATATTACAAAGGATTGCATAAGACGGCACGGCATCTCTGAACAACTGTTGCTATGTGCTCGTGAAAAACGTTTCACGCACAGGGGCACATAGCAACAGCTTTAAACCTTTTGGTCTTATGCAAAACTGCTCTTTCCATCCGTTCCACCTCCATCAATCTTACCATTAACCACGTAGCGGAAATGAGGCATGTCAACACCTCGATAATGCTTCGTCCAACTGTCCGCCACCGTCATTCCATTCTTAAGAGCCACATTCTGAGAAGCTGTATTCGTATCTCTGATAATGGAACAAACTTCATCAGCATTCAGCATTTCAAACGCATACTTTTTACACGCTCTGGCTGCTTCTATGGCATATCCCTGATGCCAATACAGACGCCAAAAAAGATATCCAATCTCAAGCACTTCCTTCTCTTTCCACGGCTGCATTGTCAGCCCGCACTGTCCAATCATCTCATCCGTTTCTTTTAAAATGACTGCCCACAGGCCAAAACCCCATTTTTGATAACGGGCAATCTGCCTGTCCAGCCATTCCTGCACTTCATCATCGCTAAATGCCCCTTCATATGCATACATGGCTTTTTCATCCTGTAATATTTTACATAAAGAACCATAATCCCCCTGATTCAGTTCCCGTAAGTATAATCTGTCTGTTTCAAGTATCATATATTTCCACTCCCCTTTTGCCCCTTCTTTTTATTCATTTTATAGAAAAATAGTATAGAAGTCAAATTAGAACTCCGTTGTTTGCGTACCTCGCCTCATTCTTGAATATCTAACCCTAATCCTATATAATGAATCTCATATAACAAAGAAACCTGTCAAAGCTAAGAAAGGAGAAGCATCCTCAAATGGAAAACGAAAAAGCGCAACACCCTCGAAGCAAAAAGAAAATCGCACTGATTATAATCATCTGTATTTTAGCAGTATTTTTCTTCATTATTATGCCCCTCCTGACCCGCCTGGTCTATCTTGATAATTTTGGCAAACGATTTGAAACTGCCGAGTGGATGGCATATTCTGTCAATGAATTTGACGGCTTAAAGGTAACGGAATCCACATTTCCGTCGAATAACGGCCAACTCCTTGCGGGTTATCATTATTCCAAAGAGAACCAGGAGGTAAAAGGCGTACTCGTAATTGCACATGGTTTTGGCGGCGGCGGACACAACACTTATATGGATATTGCCGACTACTTTACTTCAAACGGCTACCTTGTCTTTGCTTATGACGCAACCGGAAACGACAAAAGCGAAGGCGAAACAGTAGGCGGTATGCCCCAGGGCGTCATTGACCTTGATTTTGCTCTGCGCTATGTCAAGCAAACGGACGAATATCAAGATTTACCCATTGTGTTATTCGGGCATAGTTGGGGCGGCTATTGCGTCGGCAGCGTGCTGAACTGCCATACAGATGTGAAAGCCGCTGTCCTCGTCGCAGGCTTCAACCGTTCAATCGATTTATTTGAACAGCAGGGGGAGTCCATGATTGGTTCTGGAATCAAATTATTTATGCCCTATGTCTCTGTGTATGAACGGCTGAAATTCGGGAAATATGCCTCCTATAACGCTATTGACGGCTTTGGTACATCTGACGCAGAAATCATGATTCTTCACAGTAAAGACGATTCAACCGTTCTTCCCGAAAATGGATATGAGAAGTTTTATGATGCGTATGGAGATAATCCACGTTTTCATTTTATTGAATATGAGGACAGAGGACACGACAGCGTATACTATTCAGATGCGGCACGCCGCTATAAAAAGCAGCTTAACAAGGACTATACCGCTTATGTTGAGGCAAACGGCGGCGAGTATAATGCCGAGATTAAGGCAGAATTTATGAAACAAAATCTTGATAAAAGTAAATGCTATGAATTCGATTATGATTTAATGCAAAAGATATCAAACTTTTATGATTCTGCTCTTTGAAAATGAAAAAGGGCAGAAAGCTTTCCTCTCTTATGGAATCCTTTCTGTCCTTTTTGTTTATATCAAATCTTTATTTTCCACATTATAGATTGACAAAGCCGCAAATACGAATGAAATCACTGTTAAAACCACAGGGAAAACCCGATTGCCCGCCATGGTAAAATCTCCCACATTCGCCTGCGTAATAAAAATCAGCAAAAACGAGGTAATGATTGTCGCTTTTGAAGATTTCATAGCCATTCCCACAAACAGAGCAATAAAACTCATGCTTACAATCACCACAGATTTTAGAATCAGTTGCAGATAAAAGGCTAAACTGCCCATGTCAAAATCAATAGCAAATGACGACTGCATTGTCCTTGTTCCCAGAAAAACGCACATATAAATCGCCAGCTTCGTCAAAGTAAGGGCGCAAAAATTAAAAATCCAGACCGCGGCCATCTGTGAAGCCAGTATTTTTTGACGCTTAATGGGGTAAGAAAACATCAGATTCATGGTTTTATCCTTGTACGCGCTTACGATAAAGGATGCCAGCATGACACTGGTGTAAATAAGGAACGCCATACTCGTAAATAATTCTATCGGCGCAGAAATCATATCTGTCCCTGGCGCGGCGTCCAAAGTTCCGTCCGGATCATTTGCAATGCCTAAGAATGCCAGGGCAAAGATAAAGAATCCGAGCACAAACGCCACAATAACCGCACCCCGAATATATTTTTCAATATGGTTCTTCTTCCATTCAAGTCTGATTAACTTTAACATGATTTTCCCACCTCCGCTGTCATTTTTAAGAAATACTCCTCCAAAGTTTCCGTATGCTGATTGATAGAAACCAACTCAACGCCGTTTATCAGCAATTCCTTTGAAATGCCCTGGGTCATAACCCCTTTCTCGTAAATACGGATTCTGGAATCGTCCATAATTTTGAAATTGCTCAACTTCATTTTATCAGACAGCACATAGGCGGCTTTCTTCGTATTTTCTACCGTCAGCTCTATAAAAGCCGTATTAGCCTTTGCAATTTCCTTCATGGAAATTTCTTTCATCATTTTTCCGTGGTTGATTACTCCCACCGTATCGGCAATGCTCTCAATCTCCGAGAGAAGATGGCTAGATATCATAAGGGTCATACCATATTCTACACACAGCAGCTTAAATAAATCCCGAAGCTGCTTCATCCCTTTTGGGTCTAAACCATTGGTAGGCTCGTCAAGAATTAAAAGCTCTGGCCTGCACAGGATGGCGCGGGCGATTCCCAGTCGCTGCCTCATTCCCAGAGAATAGCTTCTTGCCGGTTTATCTGCGTCCTTGGACAGATTCAGCATTTCCAAGGCTTCTTCAATACTGCCTTTGTTGTAATAACCCATATATTCGCAATGAAGCTTAAGGTTCTCTTTACCGCTTAGGTGGTCATAAAAGGTGGGAAATTCAATGATACTGCCCATTCGCTTCAGTACCTCGTAAGAAGTCGGCTCTAGTGTTTTTCCAAACAGTGCGACTGTGCCGGAGGTTGGCTTCCAGAGGTTTGTTATCATCTTCATCACCGTAGTTTTTCCGGCGCCGTTCGGTCCTAAAAATCCGTAGATTTCGCCTTTTTTAATATGGATATTCACGTCAGTTACCAGTTCTTTTCCATCTATTGTCTTGCACAGATGGGTCGTTTGTAAAATGTAAGACATGTTCTGCCTCCTCTCTTTCGGAACACCTTGAAAGATGTCTGTTGGCTTTATGAATATCATTATAAAGGTATAGATTTTCAAAACTCTTGACGAATTCTTACGAAATTCTTTCATTCTATCTTATTCTTTTTAATCTCACCGTAAACGTAGTTTTTACATTCGGTATACTGTCCAAAGTCAAATCTCCCCCTAACTGAACCGCAAGGCTTCTGGCGATTGTCAGACCAAGCCCATTCCCCTGTATTTCCCGATTTCTGGAATCCTCCATAGTATATAGCCTGTCAAATACATGTGCCGTAAATTCCTTTTCAATCCCTTTCCCCTTATCTACAACATCAATATATACGGCGCTATTTTCCTGACGCAAAAAAACTCCCAGATATTTCCCGTCGCTTCCATAGCGTATAACATTCGATAATAAATTATACAGGATTCTTTGCAGCGCATCTTTATCCCCCTGCACATAAACGGCAGACTCAGGAATCAATAAATCTACCTTAAAATCTTTTTGCAATAAAATGTCATAGAACTCCAACACATTTTCCCTGCATACTTCACAAATATTGATTTTACATAAGCTGATATCCATATCTTTGGCTTCTAATTTAGCCAATGTAAAAAACTGATTAATCATCGCCATCACCTGTTTGGCTTTTGCCTCCGTCTTTCTCAGCATTTCATCCTCTGCATTGCTCAAGCGCATGATTTCCAGATATCCTAATATAACGGTCAGCGGTGTTTTGATATCATGGGATATGTTGGACAGCATTTTTTTTGAGGAAATTTCCTCCCTTTTGAAGTCTGCCTTTATTTTCTGTCGGTCTTGAAGCAGCCGGTTTATCTGCGCCCCTAACTCCATCAGAACAGGATTGTCTGTAAATATCATTACCTTTTCATCGCTGTCGGTTTCTGCTATCTCCTCTAATTTTTCGTTTATCTGCCTAAGCTTTGCCTGTATTCCTCTGCGAAAGACAAAACGCTGATATAGAATCACAAGTAAGAGAATGAGGACTAATACGGTCAAAAAGAACAGAATTGTGTTGTCACTCATCCTTCATGTCTCCTAACTTGTAGCCAATTCCCCATACCGTAATGATATACTGTGGCTTGCGGGGATTGTCTTCAATCTTATTCCTTAATCTGCTGATATGGACATTTACTGCATTTTCATCACCCAGATATGCGTCGTTCCACACAAGAGAATACATCTGCTCTTTTGTATAGACTTTGTTTGGATTCTGTAATAATAGCTTTAAGATTTCAAATTCTTTTGATGTAAGCTCTATTTTGTTTCCATTTTTTGTGACAGAATAATCATTCAGCTTCATGATAAGACAGCCTTTTTTGAGCACCGTCTCCTGCGGCGCGGCGCCTGCTACGTACTGTGTACTTCTTCTGATATTGGCCTTGATACGCGCTAATATTTCTGTGACAGAAAATGGTTTTGTGATATAATCGTCTGCCCCTAAACCAAGACCCAGAGTCTTATCGGAATCTGTATCTTTTGCTGATATGATAATGATGGGGACTGTACTGTTTTCCCTGATTCTGTTCATGACCTCTATGCCGCTTATTTTAGGTATCATCAAATCCAACAGCACTATGCCAAAAGTATCTGAGAAAAATTGGCGGCATGCGCTTTCGCCGTCCATTGCGGTTATGACTTCAAAATTCTCTGTGGTTAGAAAGTTCTTTAGCATGATGCTGATTTCTGGGTCATCCTCAACTAGTAAAATCTTATTCATTGCTTTCTCTCTTTCTTGTAGTGAAATGTGATTGTTTGGCTTATCTAGCTGTGCCAACTGAGACTCACACTTCTAATTTGCGGGGTTATTCTTCTTTACAGGTGTGTTGGTTTTGTCAACGCCACTCATTTTATCTAGTGTTATCTTGAGGCTGGCTTGGTATTTTTTATTATCTGGCTCTAATTCTATTGCCCTCTCTATTTCTTTCTTTGCTTCTTCATAGCGCCCCATTTTATGTAGTGTTATCCCCAGATTAAAATGATATACCGCTTTCTCTGACCCCTTTTCCAGTGCTATTTCGTATTCTTTCTTTGCTTCTTCATAGTGACCCATTTCATGCAATGTTACCCCTAAACTGTTATGATATCCCACATTCTCTGGATCCTTCTCCAACGCTTTCTCCTTTTCCTTCTTTGCTTCTTCATAGCAACCCATTTTATGTAACGTTGCACCCAGATTATAATGATTTACTGCATTCTCCGGATCCAATTCCAAGCCTGTTCGCATCTCTTTTTCTGCCTCTTTGTAACAACCCATTTGGTATAAAGCATATCCTAACCAACTATAATAACGTGCATTTTGGGGATTTAGTTCTGTCAGCTTTCTAAAACTACCAACTGCCTCCTGATAATTACCTGATTCAGCTAACGCTATTGCCTCCCTAAACATATTCTGCATTTCTGTTTTGCTTGTAATATGCTGGATTGCCTGCTTAACTTCCTCCTTTGTTTCATCTGTCTTATCATCATCAGCAGCAGTTTCTTCTTGATTCATTTCTCTGCGGGCTGATAGTTTCTCGGTAAATGCATCAATATAATCAGACAACATTATATAACGTTTTTTTGCATCACTAATAAAATCATCTTCAGACGGCAGTTGATAATGGAATATATCTCCTAATAAATACAGCACTTCATCAAACCCGTTATGTTTTATAAGATACCCGCTTGATTTATCAAGAAATTCCATCACCATTTCGCTCATCTTATCTGTCTTATAAAGCATCCAATAGGGAAATATTCCTTTTTCTTCTGAAAAAATATCACAATTTTGAGTCAGATAATCCATAAGACTGTGATCATTCCCCGCATACCCAATAAAAATCGGATCATATTCCGAAAATACGATATCCAAAGCATTTTTCCAGTTGTCGTGCAATTTATCCAACTCTGCTTTCTTATTTTTAGGATCAAGCAGAAGGTCACGATGTATTTTAATAATCATCGGCCTATTAATCTGCTTATTTACATAATGCGCCAGACTCTCATGCCCAATCACCAAAGGAATCGTGTGCTCATAATAATTGACTGCATCCTCAAGCAAATGGTCAAAGTTAGTAGTTATCACTATATTATGTCTGGTATGTGTCAAAATGTAGGCTAACATAACATATCCAATACTTGGTTTTGCAGACTCCATCATTTTTTCCAGATAATTATATCCGTCAACCACTCTCTTAAAGCGTTTTTCATAATATTGACTGTAAAATTCATATTTATTTGAATCATTTATCCCTAATTGCTTTTTCCAGCTTAGATACCCTTCCCTGTTCCTTTCAGACAATTCTTTTTCCCATATATCGACCAATTCTTGTCCCGATTTTATACCTGATGACTTTGAAGCGCCTGCCCCAAGCACAAAACAAAACTTTCTTGGATGGGGCCCGCTGGAAACTTCTTCTATCTCTTTCACAAATCCACTTAACGTAAGTTCTTCATAACCCATTTTTATATCCTCTTTTGTTACTTCATTGCGTAATCTTCGTTTTCTTCTAAATGCTATATAATAAATCACACAAATTTTTCCATTATATATACTCAGACCACCGCTTCAATTAAGACCTTGTCTCTAATCCTAATCTCTTTTACTCCAATTTCCTTCCTTTTATTAAAATTAAAACTTAGCATATATCCTTTTGTAAGATGAAAATAATCAAGATAATTTGACAATTGTTCTTCCCCGCGCTCGTTATAAGCATTTCCCCGCCAAATCTTGAGCTCAATGATCGACTGCTCTCCCCGATAATGAATCACCAAATCCATACGCTCATTATTTCTTGTCTGTGATTCTACGCTTATGCTTCCCACGCCGTTGATAATTGGCTTAAGAAACAATAAAAAATAACGCCTTCCCACATCTTCACAAAACGTATCATCCTGCTCCCCGTATAAATAGTCGAAAGTTTCCACAAATTTTTCAAGCACACTTCTGACATCCAGATACCCACCAACGATAAACTGATTTTTCTCCTGCGCCCCTGCCTTATACATCTTATTCGAGGCAAATTCCTCTGAGATAAAATAATTATAAAGCACAGATTCAAATATCTGGTTAAAGACTACTGCTGTATCCTTTTCGTTCCTGATGAACCCAAACATAACGGCATCCTTCATAGAAGCATTTGTAGCAGTATAAGGAATTGACTTTCCAGTGAAAAGCAGCTCATACAACATCCTACGAAGCTCTGGATAGAGCTTCAGCTTTCTAATCATAGATTGATAAAGGGTGTTGTCTTCTTTCACCAACATTCTCTCAGCCTCGTAAACCCCTTCCTTCGTCCAGGCGCTTCCCCCTATTTCTTCGTCAATATATTTGCATAGTCCGGAAACAAGATATGGATATCCAGCCGTAAGTGAATAAATCATATGTGAAATCATTTCAATATCCATGCCCGTGTGGTAATCTGCCTCATATTCCTTTAACATTCCGGCGATATCTTCCGCTGAGAAGCTCATATCTACATCAAACTTTGCTGCAATATTCCATGGGCTGTTTTCCATACATTCCTCGTCAGGTCTGATTTTTCTCTTAATACTGCGCACATCATAAACTCCCGCAAGAATCACCGATTGAAAAGCCGGCATCCTTCTTCTCCTTAAATAACATGCACGAAGCTGTGCAAGAAAATCAATAAACACCTGAGCATTTGAAGCTGTATCAACCTCGTCAATCATCAGTACAATCTTCTTTGGTGCTTTTGCACACCAATTTTTCAGGACTTTAAAAAGTGTCTGGAGAGAACTGGCAGGCTCTCTCCTACCCGCAAATGCGGCTAACTTCTCCTCAACATCATCCGGAAATTCTTCAACCAAATCTAACAATTCTTCCGAAAAAGCCGCAACAAATGATTTCTCGCTTTCAAACGATAATGAACTCATCGTCTGAAAGTCTATGGAAATAATCTCATAGTCCTCTTTCAGATAATCAGCAAGCGCAGTCAAAATCGTTGTTTTTCCAAACTGCCTCGCCCTGTTAATCGTAAAATACATTCCTGCATCCACCATATTTTTAATCTCTATCAGGCGGCTGGTTAAATCTACCATATAATTTAATTCAGGCTCACAACAACCGACAGTATTAAAAATCCTCGCCATTCGCCCCATCCTCTCTGAAAATCACGCTCTCACAACACAAAAATTTTTTACTATATTAAATTATACCATTATCCTTCGTAAAATCATACTCTCAAATATTATAGAAAACATCAATAAATACTAATATTATATTAATAATATGAATTTGAATTAAAATATTATCTGGTATATGATAAATGGCAATGAGTCTAATTCTATATTTAATAAATATAGAATTAATTTTGCCGGAAAGCAGGTACATATTTTGATTGAACTAACAAAAGTAAACAAATCATTTCAAGATACAGCAGTTTTAACAGACATCAACTTTACAATTCAAGACCATGAAGTGTTCGGCCTGGTTGGCCCAAGCGGAGTAGGTAAATCAACTCTTCTGAACTGCCTGATTGGGTTGGAGAAATATCAATCCGGAAGCATTTCTATTGACGGCGTTAAGCTTGAAAATCTAACAGAGCTTAAAATGCGGGAATTCAGGAAGAACATGGGGATGATTTTTCAGAATTTCTCACTGATTGGCCGAAAAGATGTTTTCCATAACATCTCACTTCCGATGGAATGTTGGAATTACTCCAGGGCCGCAATCAAAGAACGCGTAGAACAACTGGCTGAGCTTACAGGGATGAAGGATAAGTTAAGCAGCCGCCCCTGTGAGCTCAGCGGAGGCCAGAAACAGAGGGTGGCCATTGCCAGGGCTTTAACCATGAATCCCCGATACTTACTCTGCGACGAATGCACTTCCGCATTGGATCCCAAATCCACCGCTTCTATCCTAGAGCTTCTGAAAAACCTGCAGGAGCAGTTTAAAATTACAATCATTGTGGTAACACATGAGATGGCTATCGTTCAGAATATTTGCCAGCGGATGGCTATTTTAGAGAATGGAAAGGTATCCCTCCTGGGTGAAGTCCAGGAGATTTTCAGAAATAAACCAGAAGAATTGAAGTCGCTTCTTGGTGAGGACGGAAGAAAAGTATCCATCACATTAGACGTGGAGGAGCTTACAAAATGCAAAGAATACCTTGACGCACAGGGTATGAAATATACGATTACCGGAGGTTATTAAATGGAACAGCTCAGTCTTATGCTACAAAATTCTAATCTAGTCCGCTATCTGCCGACAGTCATTATACCGGCCATTGGAGATACTTTAAAAATGGTATTCATATCTGCCGCGCTCTCCATATTTTTCGGGATGATTTTAGGAATTATCTTAGTCATGACGGCAGAGGACGGTCTTTCGCCCCACCCGATCATCCATGGCATCCTCGGAAAAATTACAGACATTGTCCGTTCATTTCCAATGATGATATTGATTGTTGCCGTAGCCCCGCTTACCAGATTCTTTATCGGAACTAAGATAGGGGTAGAAGCGGCTATTTTTGCCATTACACTGGGCAGTACGCCCTTTGCCACAAGAATGACAGAGAACTCCCTGAATACGGTTGATCCCCAGTTGATAAAAATGGCCAGGTCCATAGGCGCGTCAAAGCTTCAAATTATTTTTAAAGTGATGCTTGTCGAAGCCCTTCCGGTATTGATATCAAATTTTACAATCATGATGATTAATATGTTAAATACCACCGCAATGGCCGGGGCAGTTGGAGCCGGCGGCCTGGGCGCGGTAGCGCTAGCTTACGGCTATCAGAGATTTGACTACCTTATCATGTATTTTATCGTAATTATCTTGATATTTCTTGTATTGCTGATTCAAGGAGTCGGCAACAAGTTATATAAACTTACCAAATAATTTTATTACGGAGGAAAAGAAAATGAAACTCAATGTAAGGAAAAATCTCTCTGGCGTATTTCTTTCCGTCGCAATGCTTAGTGTTTTGCTTTCGGGATGTGGAAATGACGCCAAGGAAACAAACGACGCCAAGTCCACTCCTTCCCAGGAATCTCAGGAAGAAAGCGAAGATAAGGTCATACGGATTGCCGGTACCGCGTCCGTATCCCAGGTCTTTTACGAGTCCTTCAAAGAAACCTATGAAGCCCAAGGATACAAGACAGAATTTATAGCGTTTGACTCCAATCCAGTATGCCTTGAAGCATGTGCAAGCGGGGAGGTAGATATTTCTCTGGGACAGCAAAAGAAATTTGTCGAAAGCTATAATGAAAATAACGGCGCTGACCTTGAGATGGTAAAACCATATGGAATGTTCACAGGAATTGGATTATATTCCGAAAAATATGAATCTATTGACGATATTCCGGACGGTTCGCAGATTGCAGTCATGAATGACGCTACAAACGAAGACGTATCCTTGAGAATTCTTGAAGCTGCGGGATTGATTACGCTGGCTGATGATGTGGAATTCGCAACAGCCGCAGATATCAGGGAGAACCCTAAGAATCTGGAAATCATCGAGATGGAGCAGGCGCAGACCGTCACGGCGCTTGAAGATATGGCCGCCGCCTGCTGCTGGTTTACACATATGTCCGCATCAGGAAAAGATCCGTCTTCCTTCCTGAAAAGAGATGAGGTAATGATCAATTATCCCATGGGTGTAATTGCAAATTCCAAGGACGCCTCCTCTGATTGGGCAACAGCTATGGCAGAATGCCTGCGTGATCCGGAGGTGCAGAAAAAGATTGACGAAGCCTTCCCAAATGTATTTGAATTCTATACCAGCGACGACCAGGTTGAGGAATAAAAAGCATGAATAAGCAATGGAAAGACACTGTCGATAAACTATATTGCGGATTAGAACTGGAAAGAAAGGCTGTCGGAGTAGAGCTTCTAAAAGATGCCTCTCAGTTTGAAAATGCAGACGCAATTTCTTTAAAACGTCCCATTAACTATTGCCATATGGTGGCAGCGGCGACAAAGGGGAATCGCATTAAAGCTCGAAATGAAGATTTCTTGTGCCGAAGCGCGCCGAGAGCATTGGGGATGGAATCAGCAGAATTGCATAACGACCATGGCGCCAACTGGGCGCGTCTGGGGCTATATAAAGACGCCGACCTTTCCAGAAAAGTCAGAGAGGAATTGGTGTATGCCAAAGAAGCCAGGTACGGGGTATTGGTTGCACCAGCCGAGCAATTTGAAGATTTTCCGGATGTTATCTTGATTGTATCTAATCCGTATAACTGTATGCGGATTGTACAGGGATATGCTCATCACTATGGTATGCCGAAATCCGTTAATCTCATTGGAAATCAGGCCATTTGCCTGGAGTGTACTGGCCGCCCTTACATAGTAAAAGATATGAATCTTTCCCTTCTGTGCATAGGAACCAGACACCGGGCAGGATGGAAAGATGATGAAATGGCGGTAGGGATTCCCGGCGGACAGTTTAAGGAGGTTGTAGACGGAATCATCAATACAATTAATTTGATGGAAAATGACCATAACAAAGAATTGATTGAGCAGAAGATGAAAGAAAAAAATATTCCGTTTTCAATTCGATATCATTACAATTATTATATGGATTGTTAGCCTGTTTTGTGCCTTTAGGCTAAGGGAGGATGCTTTATTTTAATAATGCCATCCTCCTTTTATTTTTCAGCAAATAACTATTGCAAAGTCTGGTTTTCAAGGTATAATGGGAAATACGGGTTTTCTGCAGGTTTTGCAGAAAGATACTAAATAAACAAAAAGAAAGGAGTCAAACTATGAGGAACGAAAAAATAAGCTGGACAAGCTTCTTTCGGACTGTGCTTACAATCGCCCTGCCTATCGCTTTGCAGAATTTTTTGTCCACCACGGCAAGCATGGTGGATACCATCATGATCGGCAGCCAGGGTGAATTGTCCGTAGCAGCGGTTGGAATCTGTTCCCAGATTACGTCTTTATTCTTTTCCTGCTACTTTGGTTTCGCAAGCGGGGGACTGTTGTTCTTCTCCCAGTATTGGGGCGCCCGCAATGAGAAGGGTATCAACCAGGCATTTGGACTCGCCCTCGCCTGTATGCTTGCGGTGTCTCTGCTCTTTGGCGGGGCGGCAGTTGCCAACCCAGAATTTATACTGGGAATCTATACGGACAAAACCAATATTATCGCTATCGGTACTCCTTATATTCGGATTGTCGGTTTTGCCTACCCGCTTCAAGTGATTGCCATGATCATCAGTTTCCTGATGCGCTCGACAGAACGGGTAAAACCGCCTCTCATCAGCTCTATACTCGCGCTGATTACGAACTTCATCCTTAACTGGATTCTGATTTATGGACGGTTCGGTATGCCCAGGATGGGCGCGGCAGGCGCGGCAGTAGGCACGTTAGTATCTGGTATTGTAAATGTAATTGTGCTGTTCATTTTTCTTTTAAGGGATAAGAAAACGATTGTGCTCAGGCTAAAAGATATGCTTTCCTGGCATGACGGTTTCCTTAAAGAATATATGGGAAAATGTCTGCCTATCATCTTCAATGAATTATTCTACGGAATCGGGCAGATGTTGATTAATATTGTAATCGGCCACCAGTCCGAATCGGCCATCGCTGCTATGGCTGCGTTCCGCGTCCTGGAAGGCTTCGTATTTGCCTTCTTTGCCGGCCTTGCAGACGCATCCTCTGTGGTTGTGGGTAAAGAAGTTGGCTCTGGCCACCTTATGAACGGTTATCAGTATATGAAAAAATTTGCGGTACTCTGTCCGGCGATTACCTTCTGTATCTGCCTGTTCGGTTTGCTGCTGAACAGACCGTTGCTCTCCTTGTTCGGTCTTGGCGCAGAGGCAATGTTTTTCGGCAAATATATGATTCTCATCTATCTGGCAGCCGGAACCATCCGTACCTGCAACTATATTATGAACTCCTGTTACCGAGCTGGAGGAGAAGCCGTTTTCGGAACATTGCTGGAGATTATCTGTCTGTTTACTGTTAGTGTTCCGGCAACATGGGCTGCCGGTATGATATGGCATCTTCCATTCCTTGCCGTATTCTCGTTCCTGTATACGGACGAGCTGATTCGGCTTGTCTTTGAAACGTGGTATACCAGGAGTGGGAAATGGATTAAGCCTGTAACCGAAGTTGGACGGGCTGCATTGCCGGAATTTAAGGCAATGCTTACTCATGCATCTTCTCGTTAGCTTATTTTAGCGGCTCTCTCTAACGCCATAACAGTGTTAGAGAGAGCCGCCTTAGACTGATAAATCCCGTCAACGTTCCCCAGAGCCGAATACATCTTCCTACTCCTCCGCTTCAATCTCGGAAGTACAATTCGGACATCTTGTCGCATCAATTGCTATCTCGCTTTTACAGAAGGGACACTTTTTTGTCGTTGGCATCTCCTCTACTTCTTTTTTTGTAATCTTCTCTCCCATACCATTCACCAGCTTCATAAGCAAAAATACGATGAACGCCATAATAAGAAAATTCACAACAGCAGTAATAAATTTCCCATAGTTAAGCGTGACCTCGCCAAGCAGCTTCACATGCAAACGGTCAAAATTCATTCCGCCGAATAATCCGAGCAGAGGATTGATAATGTCCTCCACCAGAGATGTAACGATGCTGGTGAATGCGCCGCCTATAATGATTCCAACTGCCATATCCATAACATTGCCGCGTGCGATAAACGTTTTAAATTCTTCAAAAAACTTTTTCATTTGTAAAACCCTCCCTATTTTGCCTTCAACTTTTTTACATTCAATTCCTCGATTAGAGGGAACAAAGTTAATGGCTGAAAATACATTCTCTTTCTGAAGATTGTATCATAAACAAGATGAAAATGCATCAAATAAGTTTTCCTTATTCACACTGGCAGACTATCCCTAACGCACAGTGCCCCATACCCCACCTGCGGGTTGGGATACACGTCAAACCCTGGGAGTGGTTTCGCCCCACGCCTCAGATACGCTTTTACTTTCTCCCCATACAAATAAGCATCTTTCCCCTTCACAATCCCCCACTCCATCATAAGCGCCGCCCCTCCCGTCGCAAAAGGCGTCGCAAAAGAAGTCCCCGTAAACTGCGAATACCCTCCCCCAACCGCCGGCGCAGTCACCTCCACCCCAGGCGCCACAATATCCGGCTTCACAAGCTTCGTCTCCCTCGTATACCCTCTCCCCGAAAAATCCGCATAAGCAAACGTCAACCCATTATAGGCCCCCACAGTAATCACTCTCCCCGCCGTAGACGGAATCGTAAGCGTCGTCTGGTCCGTCGGAAACAAAAAACCCGTCCCCCGATTCAAAACATTTTCACTGGGAAGCCATAATTCATACGTCCCAGATACCACCTTTTGCGGCTTAAGAATAATTCTCCACACCCCGTTCGCCACATAAGTCTCCCTTGGAAGAATATCAATATAAATCTCCTGGGCCGTACTGTAAGGGCTCGGCTCCCCATAATACAGCAGAATCTCTGTCTGTCCCACCGTAAACCTTTGCGATCCCAGTATTTCCTGGATTGGTCCAACCGTGACACCTGAGGGAGTCATCAGAGAAATGTCCACAATATCCGTATACTCCTTCCAAATCTGTATACTAAATGCCGGCTGATTACTCTGTACCGCCAACTGTATAATCTCCTCCCTCCCCTCCCTAAGAACACCAGATGTATGTCCGGCGCTGGCAGCCTCATTACCGGACCCAATACAAATACAATTCTTCCAGATATTCGAGATATCATCAATAAAACGTTCCAACAGAGAAGTACCATCATGTGAACCATACGTATTTCCAAAACTGATATTCACAGCCACAGGCATCCTGAACTCCAAAGCCTTTCTCACCACATAATCAATTCCCTGCATCAGCTCTGTGGTACGCGGAAATCCCTCCTGCCTTGGATTCCCAAGCTTCACAACCAACAGCTCGCTTTTCGGGGCAACTCCGGCATAAAGACCATTACTGTTACTCCCGTTTCCTGCGGCAACTCCGGCAACTGCCGTTCCGTGTCCGGACCTGTCCTCACTCGGAACAATCTCCCTCCTGCCCTGAAGCGTCGTCTGCTCAAGAGCCTGGTTAATCTGCTCTGCCGTGTACTCCGCCCCAATCTCATACCCTCTCGGCGGAACTCTTCCCTCTGCCGGCCCAAGGGATTGGTCCCACAATGCACGAATTCTTGTCGTCCCATCCTCATTCCGAAAGTCTGCATTTTCATACTCAATGCCAGAGTCAATGACTGCCACCAAAACTCCCTGTCCAAACAACGACAAACGGGCATCTTGTACCGCATTGATACAGGATACCCGTCTGCCATTCGCAACCTGAAAAAATAATCTTTTTGGCTTTTCAATATATTCAATCTCCGGAATCTGGGACAGCGCCTCAATCTCCGACTCTCTAATCGTGATAATCGCATACTCATTCTGAAGCTCTACCACCCTGGACGCCAGTTCCCTCACCCCTTGCAAACTCCCTGAATATTTTACGATTAAATCCCATTCCTTCTCTGCCGCATCATACCCTACGTCTAATTCCAGTGATTTTCCCCGTTCCTCCGGCGTTGCATCCAATGCAAGATTAAGTAAATTTTCAATTTTCTGACTCGCCATACAATCCCTTCTTTACAAAAAATATTTTGGGTATATCCAACTACACACTGTAATATATTCCAAATCAAGTATGTCTTATACCCCATATTTCCAAGAGCACGCCATAATACCATGCGCTTCATACAGACGGACTCCCTCTAAATAAAAGATTAAACGCAAAAAGCAGACAACCGATACTCCTTCCAGTACAACGGTGTCTGCTTTTTTCACTTTATTTCTTAATAAAATCAAACCCAAGATACGGCGCAATCTCCACAGGTATAAAATAGCCCTTCTCATACCGGCAGACCGGACACATTGGAGGAACCATTTTTCCTGACTGGATATGCCCGCAGTTCATACACATCCATTTTCCTTCATTCTCACATTCAAAATACTTGTTCTGCTCAAGCAGCTCAGCCAGCTTCCGAAACCGTCTGCCGTGAATCGCCTCAACCTCGGCTATCTGGAAAAATGCGGACGCTGCTTCGAGAAAACCTTCTTCCTTGGCCACATTTCCAAAAGCCTGATAGACGTCCTCAGCCTCCTCCATCTCATTGTGTTCTGCCTTTTTCAATAATTTGACAACATCGTCAAAATGGTCTACGGGATATCCTCCCGATATCTCAATCGTCGTTCCCGAAAGGTTCTTAAGCAAATCATAGTAACGCTCTGCATGGGCACGTTCCTGATCTGCCGTAAATAAAAATACCTGTTGGATTGAATAAAGCCCCTGCTTTTTTGCCGCATCCGCTGCAATCGTATATCGGTTTCTTGCCTGGCTCTCCCCCGCAAATGCTTTCATTAAATTCTCTCTCGTCTTACTCGCCTGAAATTCAACCGCCATGTCACATTCTCCTTTTCATTTCCAAAAACTCTTTTTTCGTTATCTCTTAGTATGTGACATAAACGCCGTATTATTCACTGTCCTGTAAGAAATGACCCCGTCCGCAGCCATAAACCGTAAGGCGTGTCAGTTAAACCCTATTATCCGTCTTGCTACGCTATAAACAAGAGATGAAATCTTCCGTCCCGATTTTCCTGGAATATTCATAGTCTGACCAAGGATTCCATAACGAATCTTAAAGTACGCCTTAAAGTCCTTCATCTTAAGATACTTCCATAATTCCCGCTTTTTCTCAATATTTTCTTTTGTTTTTGAACGAATCAGAATAATAGAAGATACCGTCATCATAATTGCCAGGTAATTGACCATGTACTGTCTGAGCTTCTTACTGGAAATCTTCTTCAAATCATACATATCAATCATGGTCTTTGTTACAAAAATCTGCTGATCCGCCCTTGCAATCATATTCTTCTCATTCACAGACTGGTCGTCTCTGCCGATAAAGTAGCGATAGAAGTCCACATCCAGATAATAAATCTTACGGACATGTGGCAGAGGATAGTACACGTAAATATTATCTACATAAAAGGTATGCTTCGGCAGCTTCATCTGAATCAGCTTGAGCAAATCTGTACGATAGATGACAGAATGCATCAGAATGTACTGATCCAGACGAAAATGTCCGATATCATCCCACCGGAAAATCTCATCCTGGGGCAGAGCATTGCGGTAGTGGACACATTTCTTGTGAGTTACCCCTACCTTCTCGTAAACAAAATTAGATACTAGCATGTCAATCTGCTCACCTTCGTCCTCAAGATTCCGAAGCAGCGTCAAAATCTGGTGCAAGGCATCCTCATCCACCCAGTCATCACTGTCCACAACTTTAAAATATTTCCCCCTGGCGGCGCTAAGCCCCTCGTTGACCGCATCTCCATGACCGCCGTTTTCTTTATCAATCACCCGTACAATACCAGAATATTTTTCCTTATATTCGTGGGCAATCTCTGATGTCCGGTCTGTTGAGCCGTCATTTACAATCAGAATCTCAACCTCGTCTCCTGCCGGCAGGATACTCTCGATTGCACGGTCCATATAATCCTGTGAATTGTAACACGGGATTGCAAATGAAATATACTTCATTATCTTCTTTCCTCCTGAATATTCATACCCACTCCGAAAATCAACTAAAATTTCCGAAACACATTCCATAGTATAAATCATTTTCTTTCTTTTTCCAACCTATTCCTGGGAAAATCTTCCTTCTTCGTATGTTCATAATTTGTTCATTCATCTTTCAAAAAACTTTCATTTCTTCAACATGGTTTCTTCACAGGTCTGGCTTATACTAAATTCATCGAAGCAATTCGAGACAAGATACAGACCATTTACTAATAGTTTTTAAACTATTTTTGACAAAACTTTTTCATAATACATGCCGGGGATTGAATTATCAATCATCCGGCATCCTCCCTTTTTAGGGGATGGATGGCAAAAATACAGCCCTATCCACCATGGGATTATTCTCCAAATCGCAAATCGATCTTTCCATCCAGCATATAGATTCCCTCCACAGACGAATCCTCCAATATCTCCAGAAGCTCGTTTTTTGTGGCATAAACAACGACTCCATAGCTTTTCACTCCATGTTCCCTGATATTGTCCAGCGCTTCCACATATTCATATGTGTTGATAAAATTCTTTCCCCCTGGCGCGCATCCGTCAAATATTTTTAAAAAATCCTCATCTTCCATAAGAAACCTAATCATAGATTCCACATGCTTCTCATAAATCTCTGCCATTGTAACTTTCTCCCTAACGGATGCATCTGCCGGAATGTCAAGATACGGATATTCTTCCGAATCATAACCATAGGTCAAGTCATATCCTCTCTTTTCAGGGGAAAATCCCCAAAACCGGTATCCTTTCACAGCCACAGGACAGTAGAGATAATAGGTTTCATGCTTCTCCATAAAATCTACAAGCTCATCCATATTCTTCAGATTATCAAAGGATACTGCCGTCCGTATCTTCATCAGCGCCGGCGTTTCCTCAAGCTTTGTCCTTGCTGCCTCTTTATCCATGCTTAAGCTTTGTCCTCCACTCCCATATGTGAACGCATTAGACGGAAAATCCGAACTGTTCCAGCTAAGGTCGTTCTGGTACAAATGGTTTCTCACAAGCTCTAGGATATGTGAAGTATCCTCCCCGTCTATCTGCATCCGCACATCGATGGTATAACGCCCGTAGCCCTCCGGCCATAAACAAACCTCCGCGAATCCCTTATCTCCGCAGAATAACTCCATATATACGGACATCGCCGTCGCAAATGGATTCGTAACAATGACAGAATCATTTTCCTTAACTACAATCTCCTTTGACTGATTCGGATTATAGTAAATCCAATCCAACAACGGAGACATGCCCATAAGAAGCAAAGGCACAATACAGATTGCCGCCACGACTGCCGCAATCATATACTTTCTGAATTTTCGACCTATTGCTTTGGAAATCTTTTGTGAATTCTCTCTGTTTTTCCTTCCGCCTTCATCCTCCTTCTCATATAATTCCTCATCCAATGTATGATTCACGTAGTCGATTAAAACCTGGAATTTCTCAATATCTTCTTCAATTTCCCTGAATTCTTCAATTTTCAGTTCACCGCTTAAATATTTCTCAAACTTATTCCTATATTTTTCATTTTCCTCGAACTGCTTTTCATCCTTCTTTTTCATTCTCTCATCATCTCCTCTCCGTCCAACAGCTTCTTCAAATTTTTCTTTGCCCGATACAGGATTACCCGCGTATTTCCGTAGGAAAGGTTCAGAATTCTTCCAATCTCCTCCTGTGAGATTCCTGCAAAATAATACAGAACCACTGCTTCCCTCTCGATATCCTTCAACTTCTGTATCGCCTGATACAAGTTCTGGTTCCTCTCCTTTTGAATCATCATTTCAAGAATCCCCTTCCCAGTAGCCGGTTCTACCTTATGCCTTTCATTTTCTTTCTCCAACCGCTTCTCCCTGCGCCATGTGTCGAGATATAGATTCCTCGCTACCGTCAAAAGCCACGGCAGCAACTCTGACTGGGCAATCTCCAGGGAACATAACGCCCGAAGAAACGTCTCCTGCATCAAGTCCTCCGCAAGGCCAGGGTTGTGACAAAGGGAATACAGATAAAGATAGACTGCCTTCGTATGTCTGCGGTATAACCGTTCTAAAATATCTTTTTCCACTTCGTCACCCCCTTTTCATAATTAACGAATATCTCGGCTAAATGTTACATTTCTCAATAATAGAAAACCTACCGTTTGCAAACACTTTGGCAAACGGTAGGTTCTCTAATTTTCAAAATACTCAAACTGTATCTCTACATTTTCTCCATATGCTGTCCTAAAAAATGATATAAGCAAATACTTTATCGTATCATCCGCTTTTTGGAGAATATCACTTCCCAAAACTTTTTCTCGTTCATCAGCTTCTGCCTTTATCACTAACTCATTATAATCTTCTACTTTAACCGGATTAAAAATATTATTTTTCTCATCATATATTTTTAATGTATCCTGAATAGTATAATTATCCAGAATTTCTGAATGAGGAACCTTTAATTCAACTCTTATAACCTTTCCTTGGGCATCAGATATTTCAGAAAATGTTATTTTTTCTCCATCAATTCCAATATTCATCTTCCCTTCAATTGTTGCAATTAGTTTATTATCGGTCAGAGGAATCTTAAAACCCTTAAAATCGCTTTGATCAGAATGACACATAACAGAAGTGTAGCTAAATTCATATGTAGAATACTTAGATATTTGCTTCACTTCTTCTCTTATAGCCTCTACCTCTACTTTCTTATTCTCCATTTCCTCTATCTTTTGTAACAGCTCTTTATTCTCTTGTGCTTTAATACTTCTGCTACGCATCAAACCCACGCAAATAACCGCTAAAATAACCACTAAAATTGCCGGCAAAATTTTCCAAAGTTTTTTCTGTCCTAACCCTTTTTTCATTCCCTATCTCCCTATTGCCTCATTAAAAATATATTCCTCTTAAAATTACACTATCACATCAGGCACAATTACATATACCAAACTTCTCATCCTCAAATCATAACTTAACTCTTTAAAAAATCGCTGAATTCCTTCAATTCTTTTTTCTTTCTCTCTGAAAGGCTATTGAACTCAACATTCTCAACCGCCCCCTCCAACGCGTAGAGATGCACCAGGCAAACTTGGGGATACATTCCTTTCAGCTTCAAAAATGCCTGTTGAGAACCCGCTTCGAGTAGTTTCTCAGCCGAATCAATTCCAACTGCCGTCAGCTTCCTCGCCATCTCTTTCCCAATATTCATCATAGATGTTAATTCCGCCATATCCATTTACCCTCCTCTCCACCGCTGAACATATTATACACCACTTACACAAAAAGAGGCAAGTCCATAACTGCCCTACATACATGTTTTCAAATATATACCGTCAGTTTTTTATGGCAAAAAGACAGAGGGAAATCCACTCTTGAATTTCCCTCTAATCTAACAAAATTTACATCTTCGTAAATACAGTATGCTGACGCCTGTATGCGTCGTTATCCTTCTGGCTCAGCTCTCTTTCCACCTGCGCAAGCTCACTTTCCAAACTTTGGCGCCTCGTTTCGTCTTGTTCCGTCCGAAGCTGGCCTTCCAGTTCTTTTTTTCGTTTCTTTAACTTCTCAATCTCACGGTCAACCTTATCTGTACTGGCTTTGCACATCTGTGGCTTCTTTCCCTCTGCCTGCTTTGAAGCCTTATCTGATTCCTTACTTTTTTCCGGAGTTTTATCCGTTTCCCAAGTTTTGTCCTCCTCCGGAACATATTCGTCCCTCGCACGCCGCATCGGAGTATTCTTGGCTTCCTTCGCAGAACCGGCCTCCTTCTCTGCAGCCTTCTTTTCCAGTCTTTCTCTCCATGCCTGATAAGGATCTGTCTGCCTTGCACTCAATCTCGAAATTGGTCCCATAATCTCCCTCCTGACCCTTCGTACCAATATCCTGCCTCGCCAAGAAAAGTTAAATGTCCACGGCTTAACTGCTTCTCAACGAGTCAAGATATTTAGTACATCATTTCAACTCATCTGCCTACAATTCCATTTTAATCCCTTCCCACAGGATTTCAATGGATTTGGCTTGAGCTGTTATTTTGATGTATTGAAATGCATTCCTGACAGATTCAGCAGAACATTGAGACGAAACCACTGACCGTCGCTCTCCGTCAGCATTGCGCCGTGATATTTCTCCGCAACTGCCCTTATATTTGAAAGACCTGTTCCTATTACTGCCGTCGTTCCTATAACACAGGTGTTATCAAATTCCAACATGTAATAATCTCCCTGACGTTCTCCTCTCACAGTGATTCTTTTTTCTATATCCGAAGCGGCAATACACGCCTCAAGGGCATTATCCAGTGCATTTGCAAATATCACACATAAATCAAAATCATCAATCCCGCAGGTCTTTGGCAGTATAACGGAAACTTCCGTCTCAATCCCCTTTACCTCCGCCAATTCCATCTTCTCCCCCAACAACACGTCTACCACCGGATTGCCGGTCTGATACGGAAATGACAGCGCGGCTGTTTTGTTTTCCAGTTTTTCCAGATACTCCTTCACTCTCTCAATCTGGCCTGTATTCATCAGGCTGCTCAATACTGATAAATGATTCTTGATATCATGGCGAAACGCCCGTGTTTTCTCATACCGCATCTGCGCCTGTGCAATATAGGTTTTCTGAGCCTGCGCCGCCTGAGACAAAGAAGCAAGCTCAAGCCTGGCCTTAAGCTCAGAACACGCCCTTCCATATGCATACAGGGTACAGCACAGGGCGCATAGCCCCAAAACCTGCAGCAACAGCAATAACAGATGTTCACCTGTCTCCGGCGAATTCACATACGTATATGCATTTTCCATAATATAAAGCTCTGCCGCACAGGAGAACAGACCAGATAACAACAAAATCCAGATATAAGGGCCTTCTTCTTCCAGAGATAAAAATTTAAGAATAAACCCATAACAGCAGGCGCTTAAGACAAACGTAATCATGGTTGCCAGGATGATAAACAAATATAACCGCGTTCCCCTGATAGAAGGCAAAAGCAGTATGAGCTCCACAGAATTCATGATTCCAAAAGAAAGCTGTGTGACATAAACAGCAAGAATGGATAATACCCAGGATACTGACCGCGGATTTCCAAAAGTCCATCGGCTTATCACATATAATGCCAGGATTTCTTCGCAGATAGGGATGAAATCAAGATAATTCAGTATACCGGAAATCTTCTGAATCAGGCAGAGCATAAAAAAATACAGGACAAGCTGCCAGGGCTTCCACTTTTTTCCGGTAATACGGGCGGCAAAAACAATATGCACAACACTTAATCCGACAAGAGTAAAGACAACGAGAAGAAAACTGAACCAATCCATATTTGACCTCCATAACCAGTGTATTATTTATGCTTCTCAGTCATCCCTTCTCTCCTTCATGTGCCGAAGAAGCGCCTGAGTCAACTCCCTCTCCCGCAGTCTGGACACGGGGATTTTCTCTCCATGGCGCAGTACCACCTGCCCCTCCCCACATCCCTGAACATAATCGAGATTGACCAGATAACTCCTGTGACACTGAAAAAAACGTCCGTCCACATGGCATTTCAGCTTCTCCATTCTGTCATAATAATCGATTACTTCTCCGTTTTTTTGATGAATATAGATTTTCCGTCCCTGAACCTCGCAGTACACACACTCAGACAGCAAAATCACCTGGGTCTGGCCTCCCCGCTGTACTAAAAGCCTTTCTTCCGGCTTTTGTCTGATATAATGAAACACCCTGTCAAGCGTCCGTCTGAAATGCCCTGCATCCAGCGGTTTGAGCAGATAGTCGCAGGCTTCCACCTCAAACGCCTCGAAAACGTATTCTTTTAATACAGTCACAAAAACTAAATGGCTGTGCTTCCCCTGCTGTCTAAGCCTTCTTGCCGTCTCCATTCCATCCGGCTTTTCCATCTGGATATCCAGAAAAATCAAGTCAAATTCGCATCCGCTTTCAAGGAGTTGCTTCCCGTTTTCAAAGCTGCTGATTCGATAAGCCATGTCCTTTTTTGCCATATAGCTTGAAAAATGCGCCGAAAGCTCTTTTCGCATGACCGGCTCGTCGTCGCAGACTGCAATTTCTAACATCATAACCACCACACTATTTATAAACTGGAATTATTCTTTCAGAATATCAGAAATAAGGCTCTATGCCAATCACTTTGTCATAAAATGAGGGAATCCTGTCACGGATTGTTTTATTTCATTCTTCCCATAAAAGTCCCTTTATAGTATAATAAACGAAACGTATTCGGGGAGGTGACTGGAATGAGACATTTTAATGTAACTGGTTTATGCACACCAGACAAGGATTATATGGCTGATATCTCGAATAAAGTAAGACAAATCCGGAAGATGGTGGATATGGAGGAATATTTTACAATCAACCGCGCCAGACAATACGGAAAAACCACCACCCTGCAGGCGCTAAAGCTAAGTTTAAACGCTGATTACATTGTATCCAGAATCAGTTTTGAAGGGATTGGCGGGACTATTTTTGAGGACGAAGCCAAGTTCTGCCTCGGATTTGACGAACTTTTTGGAAAAAGTCTCCGTTTCACATCAGCAACCTCCAAAGACATTCTGCAGTGGACCAGCTATTCTAAAGATACGGTCAACTTCTTACGGCTGTCCGAAAAAATCACGGATTTCTGTATGAACCGTAAAGTCGTGCTGTTAATCGACGAGGTAGACCAGGCTTCGGATAATCAGGTATTTCTGCATTTTCTTGGTATGCTTCGTGAAAAATATTTGGCAAGAAAGGCAAAAGAGGACTTTACTTTTTTTAGCGTAATCCTTGCCGGGGTCTACGATATCAAGAATATGAAGCTTCGTATGATAGAGAGAGGATATCACTCAACAGCAAAAGGTGATGTAAAATATAACTCTCCATGGAATATTGCGGCAAATTTTGATATTGATATGTCCTTTTCTGTCCGTGAAATCAGCTCTATGCTTTCAGAATATGAGACTGAGCATCATACCGGAATGGACATCCTGTGCACAGCGACCCAAATCTGGGACTATACCAGAGGCTATCCCTTCCTTGTAAGTAGAATCTGCCAGGAAATTGATGAAAACGGCTTAACCTGGGACAACACAGGAATTCAAATGTCAGTCAAAAACATTTTGATGGAAAAAAATACGCTTTTTGACGACATCTCCCATCACCTGGAAAACAATGAGGAATTGCGGTCATTTATGTACGAGCTTTTGATTTTAGGACAAGAGAAGCATTTTGAACGGACCAATGCAACGGTAGATTTGGCGGCAACTTTTGGATTCATCCGAAATGACGGCGGGCGTGCGGTAATTGACAACCGCTTATTCGAGATAAAAATTGCCAATTATTTTATTTCCAGAAATCAGGAGGATAAAAAGCAGGTAAAAATCACAGGCGTCTTATCCGAAGATGTGATACAGGGCGGTCTGTTTTGCATGGAATATGTACTGGAAACATTTTCCCGCCATTATGCAGAACTTTATGAAAATATAAAAAACAGAAAATTTTTGGAGGAAAACGGCAGGATTCTTTTTCTCACTTATCTGCGTCCTCTGATTAACGGAAAGGGCTTCTACCACATAGAATCCCGCACCAATACCGAACGGCGGATGGATCTTGTGGTTGACTATGGGACTGAACAATATATCCTGGAATTAAAACGATGGTATGGATTAAAAAAGCATGAGGATGCATATGAGCAGCTATACGAATACCTTGAAAGCAATCATGCCGAAAAGGGATATCTATTGACTTTTGATTTTCGTAAACAAAAAAAACAGCAGATGCATTGGATTACTTATAAAGGGAAACGGATTTTTGACGTAATTATTTAAAAGATAAGGAGGGGTTCATCCCCTCCTTACTACACACCAGTGTACTATAAAGCCAAATCCTTCGCAATCTCGTACTGATAAACCGGAATCCCTTTCTGCATGCCAAGAGCCTCATTAATATCAAAGTCCACATACTGTCCATGCTTATATCCCACAACACGGTTCGTCTTACCTTCAATCAGAAGATTAACTGCCATAGCACCCATGATGGACGCATAAACCCTGTCCTTACAGGTCGGGCTTCCACCACGCTGCATGTGTCCGATAATGGTCGCACGAGTCTCCATACCTGTGGCTTCCTCAATCCTCTCCGCCATCTCGATAGAGCCTCCGATACCTTCTGCATTGATGATAATGTAATTCTTCTTACCGCGCTTCCTGCACTCCTGAATATCAGCTACGATAGCGCCTTCGTCATAACCATGCTCCTCCGGCAGCAGGATACGCTCTGCACCATTGGCAATTCCGCACCACAGAGCCAGATAGCCTGCGTCTCTACCCATTACTTCAATGATAGAGCATCTCTCATGGGAAGTAGACGTATCACGTACTTTATCGATAGCCTCCATCGCCGTATTAACAGCGGTATCGAACCCGATGGTATACTCGGTACAGGCAATGTCAAGGTCAATGGTTCCCGGAACTCCGATGGTGTTGATTCCAAGATTCGCCAACGCCTGGGCACCGGCAAATGAACCGTCTCCGCCGATTACCAC